>Ga0116104_1000025_pt1 | contig 172679 bp, 183 predicted proteins | sample June2015DPH_4_15_FD_89715 | JGI IMG/M metagenome (GOLD analysis project Ga0116104, IMG submission 89715) | Peatland microbial communities from SPRUCE experiment site at the Marcell Experimental Forest, Minnesota, USA - June2015DPH_4_150 | ecosystem: Environmental > Terrestrial > Soil >...
ATTGCAGCAAACTTGTCAAGCAGGAAGAGCAAAAGCGAGCCAGAGAACGAGCAGATGAACGTCAAAGAGAGCAAGATCAAGAAGATTTTGAAAGATGGAAAAACGAGCCGTGGGATTGAGCCGTCAATGCGTCACGAATTCTATGACACCGGAAGTTTCGCAAAACTAAAACTCGAAGACTGGAGAGGAAAATTGTGGATCAAGATCAAACAGCTTGCAAAAAGTGTGGGGCCCTCGTGAATCGCGCATTTGCAATCTGTAACTTTTGCGGTGAGTTTTTAGAGGAGTTCCAAAAGCTCTCTACTCCCGATTTATCTCAGGTGAAATTGATTTACAACGCAGCTGTAGCTGCATCTTTAGGAGCAAAACGCGCTCTAGAAACCGGCGGGGAAGTAAGCTATCCAGTCTATGTTCACGAATATAATAGACTTGCAGTTCAGACTTTACATCAGTTTGGTCAGCAGCCTAGCATGCCATTGCACGTCATCACACTAAGAAAGGCTGTGAACCCGCATGATGCGCTTCCTATTGAATGGCGGCTGTTTCTTGAGACTGCATCACTTGAACTAAATAAGCTCGTGGTGTATTTGGAGAGTAGATTAGAACCTCAGCAGAGGCTTATCAACCAATCAATTGAAGAATTGAAAATTCACATCAACAACAATCTTCGAGCATCCTTTCACACGGATCCGCAAAATGAGACTGAAGTTCAAGACGAATTAGAAACCATCCTTCGAGCTGGCGGTTTTGACTTGGTGAGGCATAAAGTCAGCATTCCTGTCGGCGCTAAGGTGTATAAACCCGATTTCACTTTGAAGTCGATGGATTTAGCTCTTGAAGTGAAGTTTTGCAACGAATCGAGAAACATTAGTGAAATGATTGATGAGATGAATGCAGATATTATAGGTTATCAGAGTGATTTCGCGAATACACTATTCGTCGTTTACGATATGGGGATTATTCGCGACGTAAATGAATTCATCGCAGGCTTTGAGATACCTCACGTGCAAGTGCTCATTGTAAAGAAATAACTCGCGGGCCGGTTCCAGACTGTCAATCAAGTCTGCGAGCGACACGGGGCGAAGGTAGGCTACGAAGAGCTTATAGAGGAATTCTTGCGTTTCAGACTTTGAGCTGTAGACGGTCGAGGTGAATGGTTCTTCAGAGTCTTTGTTATTATCAAATAAGCCGACGTTATCATGCTTGCGATGTGATCCAGCTGTGCAGTGTGGTGACAAACAAACAATAAGTTTGTTAGAGAAAATGACAATTATGATAAGAATATTCACAACAAAGATTTCACTGCAATCACACGATCCCACGTTTTCTTATCCGATCATCCGCTTGCCGCGAGACCTCAAAGAACTCGCAGGTCAAATCGTGAATATCTATGAAACGGAGATTGAAGGGGTTCAGGGTTTTTTTGTTGTTCCGCATTTAGCTAATTTAGCTAAATTAGACGAAAAGATCGACGATCCCGATCTAATCGATGTACGGCCAAAACGCGACCTGATCGACCAAAGCACCCCAGAAAACCAATGGGCTCGGCCGGATTCGAACCGGCGACCTCCGCCGTGTGAAGGCGACGTCATAACCACCTAGACCACGAGCCCTGATATTTAGAGATTTTAGCAAACAGATAAGTTTATCGTTCGGTCCCTTCAATTCCCATTTTGTTATCGAAATTGCGAGAAAAGCCGCTTAAGGTGCCTGAACGCTCGCTCAGCGCTCTATGTCCACGCAAAGAAGTCACAAATCGACAGCGTTTTCTGATATTGATCTGAGTCGCTGGAAGGAATACGACGACGTCATCCTAGACTCCCTGTGGCTCCTCGGACCACGCGATAAGACCGGTCCGCACGTGGGGGACTACTGGGGCAACTTCATCCCGCAGATTCCGTATCAGGTGCTGACTCGTTTCACGAAACGCGGAGACACCGTTGTCGATTTTTTTAGCGGCATGGGCACGACGCTCATCGAATGCAAGCGGCTGGGGAGAAACGGAATCGGCGTTGAGATTGACCCTGTCGTGGCTGATCGTTCGGTCGAACGCATAGATAGCGCGGAAAACCCGTTCAACGTTCAGGTCGCCGTGTTTGTGGGTGACTCCACAACGCAGCACACCGCTAACCGCGTAGCTGCCCAACTCAACGAATGGGGGGCCGCTTCGGCTGATTGCATCATCCTGCATCCACCCTATCACGATATCATCCCTTTTAGCGAATGTGAAGGGGACTTATCTCGCGTGCCATCAGAGGACGTTTTTTTGGACAAAGTCAACTTGGTTGCGCAACACGCCTTTGATTTGCTGAAACCGGCCGGATTTATGGCGCTGGTGATCGGTGACAAATACGCGGATTCGCAACTCGTGCCGCTGGGATTTAGCTGCATGCAGCGCTGCACAGACGCCGGTTTTGTGCTCAAGGCAATCAACGTCAAGGAGATTCTCAATAACGAACGGGGCAAAGGAAAGAACAACAACCTTTGGAAATATCGCGCGCTCGTGGGGGGGTTTTATCTCTTCAAGCACGAATACGTGATGATGTTTCGCAAGCCCACGACGCGTCGAAAATCTAAAGATGCCGCGCCATGAGCTTGTCGACGTCGATATCCTCTATCGGAGCATGGGCGAGGGTCTCCGCATTTAAGGAACGGTACTCGTCATCGAACGTCGGTCTTTCCACCTCGTACAACACCCCTATCGGAATTTTATCTCCGATTTCCTGCGCCTTTTTGAGCGCAAGCTCGTAATCGAAACGATCGTGCTCCGTTTCGTCGAGCTTGTAAACGTGGTCGTTCCACCACTTCCACGTGTTAACGTGGTTAAACGTAACGCACGGTTGGCCGATGTCGACGAGCGAGAATCCCCTGTGCCGGATTGCCCTCACCATCAGTTCGCTGAGGTGCTTGTTCTCGCCGCTGAAACCGCGTCCGACGAACGTCGCTCCGGCGACAAGTGCAAGGGGTAATGGCGGGACAGGGGCCGCGAAGACGCCTTCCGGGGCGACTTTCCATTTAGTGCCCTTAAAGCTCGTTGGCGACGGCTGGCCGGTCGTGAGGCCGTACACCTGGTTGTCGTGCACGAATACCGTGATATCGATGTTTCGCCGAGCTGCGTGCAAAAGGTGCCCGAGCCCCTCACCGTAGGTATCGCCGTCCCCTGCGTGCACGATGACCGTCAGGTCGCTGTTTGCGAGTTTCACTCCCTGTGCGACGGGAATCGACCTTCCGTGCAGGCTGTGAAGCACGTACGTGTTGATCCAGTAACTCAGGTTTCCCGAGCACCCGATCCCGCACACGATCGCCGTCTTGTGGGGCGCAAGGTCCATGCTGGCGTAAGCATTTTTCATTGCGTTCCAAATGCCGAAGTTCCCGCACCCGGGACACCACGTCGGCCACGTATCGGGCACGTCGTAGCGATGAATATCTCCCATCTCAGAGCACCTCCTTGATGCGTTTATAGAGCTCATCAGCGTTGAACGCCCTCCCGTCGAACCGTAAGATGGTGTGATCGGGCCTGATCTGCGCGTGCTCTTTTATGAGGCTCCCAAGCTGCGCGCCCCGGTTGTTTTCGATCAGAACGACTCGTTTCCCTTCAAGGCGTTCTTTTACAAGTTTCGAGGGGAAGGGGCTCATAAAGAGCACCTGCAGGAACCCGAGCTCAACGCCGTCGCGTGCTCGCAGGAAATCCATCGCGTCAAGGATTGCTCCTTTCGTTGAGCCCCACCCTACCAGCACCGTGCCCGACGTGACATTGCCGTGATACTTGATCCCGTCGAGGAGCGCGGCGGCGGTGAAGTACTTCCTGCACCGCTTGTCGACCGATGTCGCAACGACCGGCGCGTCTTCAGAGAAGTAGCCGCGCTCGTCGTGTTCGTCGCTGTTTGCGTTGAAAATGCCGCCTTTCACTCCCGGGACGGTCCGCGCGGATACGCCGGTAGGGGTCGCTTCATATCGCTTAAAATCAGCGGGTACCTCTCCTTCTGCGAGCAGCAAGCCGCGATCGATAGCGAGCCCGTTCGTTTCAAAGGGTTCCGCCGCAAAAAACGTGGTTGCCAGATGCTTATCAGTGAGCACGAGCACCGGCGTTTGGAGGGCATCGGCAAGATTGAACGCCCTGAAGGTCTCAAAGAAACACTCTTCTGGGTCACCCGGCGCGAGCACCACCCTAAAAAAATCACCCTGAGAAGCGTGAAGGCAAAATCGCAGGTCGCCTTGGGCGGTGCGAGTTGCAAGTCCCGTGGAAGGACCAGGACGCTGGCCGTCAACGACGACAAGCGGGTTCTCGGTCGCCCCTGCCAGTCCGAGACCCTCCACCATAAGCGAAAAGCCTCCCCCGGACGTTGCCACCATTGACCGAGCGCCGGCGAAGCTTGCCCCGACAGCCATGTTGATCCCGGCGATTTCGTCCTCAGGCTGCACCATCGCAACGCCATATTCTCGCGCGTGCGCGGCGATGTACGTCATAACGGTATGTGTTGGCGTCATAGGGTAGATGGCAATGAACTTCATCCCGGCTTTAAGCGCGCCCATGCAGATCGCGTCGTTTCCGGTTAACGTCATCCTGCGCGGGCCCTGGATGGGGGCCAGCCCGCCTTTGTACGGTTCTGGATACGCACGTGTCACATAGTCGTATCCTGCTCGTGCCGCGCTCACGTTTTGCTCGACGATTTTTTCGCCTTTGCCTCCGAATGCGTCTTGAATGGCGGCATTCAGTAGCGTAAGCTCGTATCCAATCAGGCCGACGGAGGCCCCCATTGCGGCCACGTTTACGGCCACTTTGGGTAAGTGTAAGTCAGTCACGAGCTGTAATAGAGGCACCTCGCACAGGATAATGTCTTCACGCGTCGGTGCAACGTTGGAGCTCTTTGCATCGTAGAGAAGCACACCTCCGGGGACTAGGTCGTTTAAATCCAGTTCTACCGTCTCTGCGTTTAGTGCGACGAGGATGTCCACCGGCTGGATCGGAGCCCTAATGCGTTGCGCGTCGATCCTGACCTGGAACGTATTGTGTCCGCCGCGGATTAATGAAGGGTATTCTGTGTGTGCAACAACGCAGTAACCGCCTTTGATAAATGCCTTTGAAAAGAACTCGCCGACGGTCATTATGCCGTATCCGGCCTCGCCTCCAATCTTCCAGTTGAGCCGACTGTTGCTCATCGTGCCTCCTATTGATCCCTAGCAGCTCTGCCCGTCAAAGTGACATACAAAACCATCCCGCGAGCGAGTTCGACGAACGGCTGAGTTGACACCTGCGAGCACCTGCGACTATCCTCAGGACTGCACCGCACTGAGTTTCTCTATAAGGATCTTGTAGACGCCGCCTGCCTTTCCGCTTGTAATTGCTCGTGCAGCGTCCTCATACGATCCCTCTATTAGATTGATGTTCTTCTCAATCGTCCTTAGCGAGTCTCTCAGTTCTGCAGGATCTGTAACGCGGCTGATCCAGCCTTCAATAATAACCGATCTCCAGTCTCTGAAGCCTTTTATATCGTGAATCTCAAAGCAAGCCCTCTGGTTCGCTTCAAGGTACTCCAGCGCACGTCCACGCGAACTCTGATACAGGAGCAGCGCGGTGTCGGTGTGCGTATAAGCGATCGGAATGCAGTACGGCTGGTTTCTGCCGCATAGTGCGAGGTTCCCATGCTTTTTCGCTTTGATAAACTCTATGGCTTCATCGTGGGGCAATTCGTGCATGGTAGCTACATAAAACGCGATGGGTAAAAATGTATTTGTGGGCGGACGTGAACGCGGCATCCCTCCGTTCGAGGGTCAAAGCACGAACTAATTTCCCGGTACGAGCTCACTTACGATCGCCCCTTGCGAGCGTACCGTGCTGACGGCGGTTCTTTGAAGCACTTAAATTCGCGCAGTTTCGTGGCAAGAGGCCAAAAAAAGCCTTAACAGAACTCTAACGTTTATTAATCTGAAGCGACATAAACAACACATACCGAGTGATCGGAGGTTTCCAAAAAGGCATGAGCTCTGGAATGTGTACCGTTTGCGGACTCCCTAGTGAGTTATGCATCTGTGAAGAAGTAGCTAAGGAACAACAACGAATAGCAGTAAAAGTGAACAAAAGGCGCTACGGAAAGGAGGTTACCGTAATCGAGGGAATCGACCCCCACGAAATAGACCTCGAAGAGCTCTCGAGCTACCTCAAAGCAAGACTTGCCTGTGGAGGGACTGTGAAAGACGGTCTCATTGAATTGCAGGGGAATCACAAAGACAGAGTAAAAGAAATCCTTGCTAGCAAAGGATTCTCTGCTGCGCAGATCAAAGCGTAAGTTCGGCTGCGCTCACTAAAGCACTAGTATGGAACCGGGCTGATGTAATCGAAAAGGGCCGCTCGCGCCTCCAGCGCTCTTAATACTGTTTTGCAGGTGCTGGCTTTACTGATTCGTATCCGTCTCCGACTGCTTCGAAGCGATCGGATCTCACACGAATGTGACTCGACACATATTATGCGTTCAGAATATCGTTAGGAAAGCACGCTAAGCAAGCTAGTTTTTCTACAGCGGCAGACCGAGGGTCGTAGCACGGCGATCCGCGTATGATCCGTGTGCGTTTGTTTTAAGCGGCTCGATGTATTTTCACACAAAGCGAGTATAGTCTACCACGTATTGCTTGGTCTCTGCATAGCTAAATATTTCTAACATGGCTCACGTGTATACCTGATGCGATTCAGCGATGAGGCCGTGCTGAGCGTATTTCTCAGCGGTGCCTTTTTTTGCAGGAGATGCGACTTTGAACGTTGACTATCGGGACCACCAAACGGCACTTACGCTCTCCAAAAAAATCGGTGAGCTAATCCGCAAACACGGCAAAGAGATCAAGATAATGCACGTTTGCGGCACGCACGAGGCATCGATCACCCGTTTTGGCGTTCGATCCCTTTTACCTGACAACTTGAAAGTAGTGATGGGCCCAGGCTGCCCTGTTTGCATCACCCCCCAAGGCGAAATCGACGCGGCCATAAAAATGGCCAAGGACGGAATAACGGTTGCGACGTACGGAGATCTGATGCGAGTGCCTGGGACCGACGCCTCGCTTGCAGATTCAGGTGGCGACGTGCACATCGTGGGCAGCGTTACGCACGCGATAGAGCTCGCAAAAAAGACGAGCGGTGAGGTGGTCTTTGTCGCCGTAGGCTTCGAAACCACAGCCCCGACGACGTCAGTGGCGCTCTTGCAGACGTTGCCGAGCAATTTCTCAATAATGTGTTCGCATCGACTTATTCCTCCGGCGCTCCGTTGGCTGTTGGAGCGCGTGAGCGAGTCCGGGGCCCAAATAGATGGCTTCTTGCTTCCAGGGCACGTCTGCACTATTATCGGATTGCGGCCGTTCGAAGAGTTCCCCGTTCCTCAAGTCGTTGCAGGGTTTGAACCTAATGACGTGCTCTACGGGTTATACCTCATTGTTAAGCAGATTGCAAATGGCGAGCACAAAGTCGAAAACGCCTATCCGCGCGTCGTGCACTACGAAGGAAACGTGAAAGCGCAGGCGCTCATGCGACGCACGTTCGACGTAGTCGATCTCGAGTGGCGCGGTTTTCCCGTTATCCCTCAGTCAGGCTACGCGATAAAGCACGCGTTTGCGTCCTACGATGCCCAGCTTCGCTATTCTCTCGATTTTACGAGCAGACAGGTGAAAACTGGGTGCATCTGTAATCTTGTTTTGCAGGGCCTCAGAGTGCCGACCGATTGCAAGCTCTTTGCGAAGGTCTGCGCGCCGCACAAAGCGGTGGGGCCGTGCATGGTTTCTGGAGAGGGCGCTTGCAACATTTGGTACAAAAACCGCTGAGCACCCGCAATGCAACGAACGGATTGCTGATCTAATCGAACAACCCGCTAAGCAGGCGTTCGTAGCCCTTAAGGAGTTTCATGGCACAAGAAAAAACGATTCTGATAACGAACGACGATGGCATTCGTTCCTATGGCTTAGTCGCGGTAGCCAACGCGCTCAAAGACCTTGGCAGACTCGTTATCGTCGCGCCCTCGGTTCAAAAAAGTGGTGTCGGCAGATCACTGTCGCTTTTCGAGCCAATACGGGTTTCAGGCGCCAGAGTTGAGGGACACGAAGCGTATGCGGTCGCTGGAACCCCTACGGATGCGGTGTTGATTGCTGAATATGCCATATTGAAACGAAAACCGGATTTGCTGGTATCAGGCATCAATGTCGGCGAGAACCTCAGCACAGAGTCTGTTATGACCTCTGGAACCGTAGGCGCTGCGCTTACTGGAGCAAGCCAGGACATCCCAGCCTTAGCGGTCTCATTGCAAGCGCATCGTGCCCACGTCTTTGAGTCACGCACAGAAGTAGATTTTGGCTTGGCAGCTGACGTTGCCAGGACCCTAGCCTCCCACATCCTTGATTGTGGGATGCCGCGGGAGGTCGATGTGCTGAACGTGAACGTTCCGATGGATGTGAGTGACCCTCGATACAAAGTAACGAAGCTCCAAAGAAACGTTTTTGACATCAGGCTCATTGAACGACTCGATCCGCGCGGAAACGCGTATTTCTGGATCGGAAGCGACTTAAAGAAGAGCCAGCAGGCTGACAGCGATGTCTATGCGCTCAACAACGGGTTTGTCTCTATTACTCCACTCACGCTTGACAGCACCGCCGTTGTCGAACAGGGCACACTTCAAAAGTGGCTCAAGGCTCTTGACGCGGCTCGTGTCAGGTGACCTGCGCAGTCAACTCAATGAGCTTGAAACCGCCGACTTCGAGTCCGACGGAAAAACCACGAATGTTCGTATTCTCTCGTACTCCCTGATCGTACCAGTCGTCTATCTCGCTGTGGAACACCCTTATTCTATAGCGACCGGGCTTGACGTAGGTTTCGGTAATCTCGCTCACGCTGAAGGTGAACGAAGTCGAACTGGCAGCCATGTTGCCGACACAGATGACGACGTGGGTCGGCGTTGCGAGCGCGACAAGGTGAATCTCTTCAAGCTTCTCGTGAATAAACGCCGTAACGTCATCGTCGAGTTCAACGCGAGCGTTTTTCAAATTTGTGGTAAACGGATAGTTTGCGAATATGTTTAAACGCCCGTTGACCCAGCAGGCAAAGTAGGTGACTGTGCCATCGTGGTACGGCATGTTTGAGAGGCTCACCCATTTCCATCTGAGCGGAATGTTGGGATTGATGTGTAGCCCACGGTAGAGCCCGACGCCGCAGACCCCTTCCACGGCGGTCCACAAGTATTTCGGGGGAAACCACGGCGAGAGCTTCATGCCGTTGTTAACGAGTGACTCCCCGTGATACCACTCCGAGAACTGCCCTGGAACGGTGTTCTGGTTCGTCGGATCTAGCTCGTACTGGCGAAACGTACCGCGCATTATGTTTACCATCACGTCTGGTTGATGCGTCGAGCACGAATAGGCGAACATGAATGCGACGTCCGGCCACACCCCACCAGTCAAACCCCATCCTCGTTCGGGATGGTAGTTCAGAGCCGTCCGTGGCACTGTCCGCAGGCCTGCCGTCGTCAAGAAATCAGGACGATTAAGCCGGTCAATGATGAGGTGCGATGTCGCGGGCGTGGCTACGTCAAAGATCACCGGAAATATCAGATCGCACGTGACGTCAGGGTGTTCATTGCCGCTTGCATCGACGTTAAGATAGTAAAAACCGCTCTTGGGGTTTATCAAGTGCTCGTTGATAGCGTTCTTGAGCTTTTTGGCTTCAGCTCGAAAATAAGCCGCTCTCTCATCGCTTTCCATCAAGTCGGCCAGCAGCGCAGTCGCTCGCAAAGCTGCGAAGCATTCGGCATTGACTTCGGTAACCGCGCCGTTGATAGCGTAGTTTGGAATTATGTTGCGCCAGCCACAAATGCCATAAACGCCCACGCCATTCGATCGGCAAAATATGAGTCCACGTTCGTCTTTTTGAGAAATAATATAATCTGCAGCTTTTTCGACAGAAGGGTACATCTCTTCGAGAAAAGCACGATCATCGGTTATCTGGAACGTATGAACGACGGCAAGGATGTAGAGGGGCGTATCGTCGTTAACGTTAAGCATATAGTCGTCCACGTCCCCCGTCACGCCGTTGTAGTATTCGGCGATGAGTCCGTCCGCCGACTGCAGTCGTTTGAAGACGCGTAAAGCCTGTTTGGAAAATTCGGGAGCTACGTAGTCACACCCGAAAGAGAACCACGCGGTGTCTCGCGCGACGATATTGCTCGACATACCTGGATCATTGGTAAACCCCCAACCTTGGGGGTACTGTGCCTTCACGCGAGCCATATTTGCCTTGGCCCACTGCACCCCCCTGTTAATGACCTGATCCGGCGTCATTACTACCGAATTGCTTGCTTCGTGCACGAAATGGCTGATGGTCAGTTCGTATGCCTTTTCATAATCTTCCAGCAGTTCAAATGTACGAATGGCGTCTGCGTCGCTAGTCGGCGAGAAGCCTATTATGAACGTGAACTGCTCTTCTCCATCCACCGGAACCTCGATATCTACTTGGATCCTGCCTATGATCGCACGATCTTCAGCGCTTTCTGCTGCAGAGTCTGCTGTCGATAGTTCGTTTGCTAACGGAACGTATTGTACCGAACAGCGCTCTGCCGAAAAATCGACCCCCACGTACTGCTCGCAGAAGGGGCGCAAACTCGGAGTGATGTTGAAGTTGTCGGTAACCGCTGAGATATCGGTCGTATAGGAGCAGATAGCGTTTTTGGCCGTCGTGCCAAAAAATCGCGTCCAGTGCTCATTGCTTCGATTGCTAGCTATAATGGCCTTATTCTCATAAGTATAACGCGCCTCCACATCGGCGGTTGTTGCGAGGTACGTTGGCCGCAGGTCCGAGTACGCGACGACGGAGATTCGCTGAATATGAGACGTTTTGTTCGCAATCTTCAGTCCCAAATAGGCGGCCGGACACGTGTCAAGATTGTCTTGCGGCGCGTTTGGCACATAGAATATCTCTGAAATACGGAGGCCGTGCGCGAGTCTGAACTTGTGCTTCTGGTAGGCTGGATGAATTACGAAATCTCCGGTGCCCGCCTGTTCGAGTAATACGCCAGATTCTGCGTCATAGTAGCGGACGAGCGTTGAGCCGATGACGTTCCGCCCCAGATCAGTCGAAAACAAGTTCTCAATTGCCCCAGTCGCCTTTGAATTTGCGAAGCATCTTTTGTTTCCGTAGCTACTGCCGGTCACCAGCTTGTCATCCGGGAGCACGTATGCCCACAGATTATTGATGCGTTCAATCTGAACGATGTTGGCAGCTTCTGCCTCACTTTGCCTCATGGGACAGGTATTAATAGCAGTGCTGCTAGTTTAATGTTTTTGTAAACGAAATCAACTGTGGAAAGCTGGAGAGCGGCCAACGTTTGCTGGGCCTCGTTTTTCGCAACGAAATAAAACAGTTATATAAGGGTGGAGCACTTCAAGGACTCCGAAGGAAGTGAGCGCCATTAGCGGATATAAAAGCTCGTGGACCATTTTGCATACGTACCTCGGCTTGAAACAAACCGAGACCGTGCTCATTGTCACAGACACGTTGCGGCTTAGAATTGCCAAGTCGTTGTACGACACCGCACGCGAAATGGACTGCGATGCGATAATGATGACGATGCCGCCCCGATCCCGCCCTGGAGAAGAGCCGCCCCGGGCAGTAGCAGAGGCGATGCGCAGCGTCGACGTCGTCATCGCCCCTACGACTATGTCGTTGACGCACACGAGTGCGCGAAAGCAGGCGAATGACGCGGGTGTGCGCACGGCCAGCATGCCCGGCGTTACGGAACAAATGATGATTGAAGGGGGGTTGACTGCCAATCCACAGGATGTGATGGATCACACCCGTCGTCTCGCAGAGACCTTCAAGGGCGCGTCGGAGATCCGAATCACATCAGAGCCCGGAACGGACATCTATTTTGATGTGAATGACTCGAAATGGAACCTCGATGTGGGGATTTGCAGAGAAAGGGGCTGCAGTACAAATCTGCCTGCAGGGGAAATCTACACAGCCCCGGAAAACTGTAAAGGCACCGTCGTGATCGATGGTTCTATGGCAGGGCTTCAGCTTTTGAAACACCCAATAAAGATTCGAGTCGAACAAGGCGTCGCCGTCGACGTCCAAGGCGATCGCGCGAACGAAGTCCTCAAGATTATCAACCCGCTTGGCGACGAAGCGAGGAATATCGCAGAGCTGGGAATTGGCACAAATCCGCGAGCGCGTATAATCGGCGTTGTTTTGGAAGATGAGAAGGTGAGGGGGACAGCTCACATTGCTTTAGGCGACAACAGCACGATTGGCGGACACGTTGTAGCAGGCGTGCACCTCGACGCGATAATTCGAAAACCGCGGGTTTTTGCTGATGGCCGCGAGATTGCTCTACTATAACTAGACGACTCTTTTAAGAAACGTTGATCCAGCGGTCTGCTTATAAGAGTTATCTCAAGCAGAATAAACACGTTAGTGTTCTAAACTGCATATACGCATGGTTTCACGCTCAAAGCTGTTGGTCACGCGTTGAGCGCTGCTGCTGGGGAACGCTCTTAGTGTGTGGTTATCTCTGCTCCTTTTTTCTGGCACGATTCGAGATCAGCTTTGGATGGCTTCCCCTTCACTTTAATCGGGGGCTCCAGAACGGTTGCTCCTTTTGAGCGAAAAAAATTCATCATCTGCTCTGTCGCTTCGCCGAGCTCTTCGTACGAACCTAACGCGAAAGCTGTCTTGTTGCTGAAATCGAAATTATCGTAGTACTTCATGAAGTAACGCATACTTGAAGGGGGTTTTTGATGATAGGTCGGAGTGGCGATGACGATTGTATCTGCTCTTTTGACATCGAATGGTTTTATTTGTCTGATGTTCTTTATCGTCGTATTAGCCCCCGCTTCTCGTGCTCCGCGCTCTAACGCGTACGCCATCATCCGCGTGTTGCCGTGGTAGCTCTCATATCCGATGACAATGTTCATGGGTGTTACTGCTACCTAATCAACATAAAACTTTTAGCTCGAGAGGATGACAGTCGCGCCAGCATTCTTTAATCCTCGTCGTCGGCGGGGCTAGACCAAGGTGCACGGAACAATAGTGATATAGCCAGAGAACCTTACGGCAGAACGAGGACTAAAAAAATGGCTGAAAAGGCAATCGAAAAAGGACCAGAATTGCGTACACGAATCGGCGAGGCATTGGTTGGAGAAATGCCAGAGCTTGCGCATATCGACGTTGCTATCGGTGAAAAGGGAGGAGCGTTCGAGACGGCCTTTCTCACGGCGCTCGCAACACCGCGAGTAGGACATACAGCGCTGTTGGCAATATTAGCGCCAAACTACGCTGTCAAGCCCACGACGCTTATGGTAAACAAGGTGACCATCAAGGGTGCAGCACAAGCAGAGCTCATGTTCGGACCTGTGCAAGCGGCGATCGCTAAGGCAGTGATCGACAGCGTGCAAGAACGAGTCATCCCGGCCGCCGCTGAAAATGAGCTGCTTATTATCGCTTCAGTCTATATTCACGGGAACGCTTCAGACAAAAACAAGCTATACGACTATAACTACGAAGCGACAAAACGCGCCATTGGTAACGCAATGCGGGAATCACCGACCATTGACGAGCTATTGTCGCAGAAGGATACCATTGTGCATCCTTTGAGGTAGGACAGCTCGCTCCTACGGGTAGAGGGTTATCCCTTCTTCTATCAGTTCCCAGTATCTTGGTTCGATCTCTTCCTCCCATTTTAGCACGACGTGCAGTTCACGGTGAGGTTTAAGAGCCCTTATTAAACGATAGACTTCGGAATAGAGCTGGGAATGATCGAAGTCGCTGGAAAAAAGCAACACGATGTCGATATCGTACTCTTCAGGAAAAGTGCCTTTCGCAATTGAACCGTAGAGAATGATCGACTTCAAATTCGTCGGCACCCAACCCTGCACAACTTTCACGAAATTCTCTATCAGATCTCGATCGGTCGCGGGCATCACTAAACTGTCAAGATCGCGCTCGTTCATCACACGTTCGTACCTTAGAAACTACGTGAGCGTGCCACCGCTGACAAAGTGAACTAGGCACGCTTTGCTTTTCTCTCCCGTCTTTCTAGCGCCATGTCCTTAAGCAAAAACGCATCGTAATTTTTTGTGTCGATGGTAAGAGTCTGGTCAAAACATTCAATAGCGGCTTCTAGCTCATCAAGGCCAAGGTAAAAACAACCGAGGTTGTTCCAGGCCATTGTGTAGGAAGGATCAATATCGATAGCTTTCTTTAGATCTTGGATCCCTTGGGTATCGAGACCGAGGTTGAATTCAGATAAGGCCCGCGCATTAAGCGCCTCCTTGTTGGTCGGGGCAAAGCTTATTATTTCATCTAGAAGACTTTTGGCCCCGTCAAAGTCGCGTTTGCTGTTCAACGATATAGCCTTATTGAGTTTTACGTGCAGCGCACCTGGGCGGACCTCAAGGGCTCTATCATAACACTCGATCGATTTTTCGAATTTATTAAGAGCGAACAATGCTAGCCCTTTGTTGTGCAGCGCTCTGAAGTTGCGAGGTACCTGCTTAAGAACTGCATCGTACTGTTCGATCGCTTCGCTGAATTGTCCGTGTTTGAACTTGTTGTCAGCTCGGTCAACGACCTGGGCGACATCCCCTTCTTCGAGCATCTTGCTCTTTTTTGCTCGGCTTTTAAACATCGAACCCCACATCGCGCGTCATCGTGCTGGTCTGCGCGCTGCCGCTAAATCTCTTAGAGACTCCACACACGGAACGGGAGATCCGCACACTATAAATACTACACGATGTTTTAGAATATGTGTTTGCACGCCTGTTTGATTGCCATACGGCACAGCAACGAGCGAATACGTCTTCTTCATTCAATTAGAGGCATCGTCGACCGAGGTGAGATATAAACGAATTTAGGGTGGTTTAGGGAGAAGCACGCTGAAAGGGCTGTGATGCTTTTTGCTGTGTTTGTCGTTGCTCTCTATCTGCGAATCATACTGCCGTATGCCAGCTCGATACAAGGCGGCAGCATAATTATATCGGATTTTGATCCTTATTATCACCTTCGGATAGTCGAGTATACCATACAGCATTTTCCAAACGTGCTTGCCTTCGATCCCTATGTGGACTATCCCAACGGTTTTTGGATAGGATGGCCACCACTTTACGATTTTTTAGCTTCGGCTTACGCGATGGTAGCAATGGCTCTGTTTCACGTTGACTACCAAGTGGCCGTGGCAACGTTCCCAGCAGTTTTAGGGGCTATTGCGATCTTACCCATATATTATATAACAAAGCTCGTCTTTGACTGGAAGGCGGGCATCGTCGCGGCCGCGCTTCTTACGATCCTCCCGGCGAATCTCTTACGTTCGATGGTGGGCAATCTCAATCACCACGTCGCTGTGGAAGTGCTTTTTCCGGCGCTCTTATTCCTGTTCTTGATGTTCGCGCTGAAGGGTAAGCTGACGTTTGGCAAGGTTCGGCATTTGGCCTTGACGGGTGAGGACAAGCGGTCCTTGCTCTTTGCAGCACTGGCCGGCGTTTCTGTAACTGCCATTTTGCTGACGTGGCTCGGCGGGTTCTTGTTCCTGGGCATTATCGGAGCGTATGCCATTGTACAGTATAGCATATACCACGTGAAACGGCTGTCGTCGGATAATCTCACAATCGTCTCGATAACGATACTTTTCGTATCGCTGATAACGCTCCTTCCCGTGAGCCTCGCAAGCCATTTCGGGCGGGTAGTAGACACCGAACACCTTTCTCTGTTTCAGCCACTATTTTTAGTGGCGCTCATCGTCATTTTTGCGATATTCGGATTCCTCGCTTATTACATGAGAGGTATGCGGCGGGCACTTTACCCGCTGACGATCTGCGCGCTTGTGGCCGCTGCGAGTATTGGTTTCTATCTGTTGAAGCCTGACCTTGCCGTAACTATTTTCAGCGGCTATGGCTTCTTCACGCAAAGCGGCGTCTTACAGACCATAGCCGAAGCGCAACCGCTATTCGGCGGGGCAGGGGGCTTTCAGCTCAACTCAGTCGCTAGCTATTTCCAGACCCTGTTCTTCGTTGGTCTCGCTGGTCTCGCTGCGCTCGTATATCGCTTGTGGAAGAAACAGGACGAGGCTGCCCTGTTGCTGGCCGTTTGGAGCATTTTTGCCTTTGCACTTGCCGCTATTCAAACGCGTTTTACGTTTCTCTTGTCTGCCAACGTTGCGATCTTATCCGGGTTCGTGATAGTATGGATAATGGACGCGTTAATTGGCAAAGCCTATGGCAAGGTGGCAGGCGTGCACGACGCTGGGGCAGTGCCCCAGCTCTTTGGGCGCGAAATAAAATACACGCAACTCCTCGGGGTTTTCCTGGTCTTACTTATTCTGCTCTTGCCAAGCATTAATGTGACTGCGTCGTATGCAAAGAACGTCCCCGCTATTGACCCCGACTGGGCGGAATCGCTTCAGTGGATGAAGGCCAATACGCCAGCAACTTCGAATTATAATGCTACCACGGACCAACGACCGGAATACGGGGTACTTAGCTGGTGGGATTACGGAAACTGGATCATTTTTCTGGGCAATAGGCCAGCCGTCGCGAACAACTTCCAGACTGGCGTCAGCGACGCGGCGCAGTTTTTCACGAGCCAGAATGAGTCTGACACCTTAAGCATTGTCCAGAACCGCAACGTTAAGTACGTGATGACAGATTATCAAATGGCGGACTATCAGGGCAAGTTTCAGGCAATGGCGCTCCTCTCAGGGAACGGCGTTGATACGTATTTCACAACGCAGTCCTACCTCAACGAAAATGGATCTGTGCAGCAGCAGACTGTCCCAAACGAAGCGTACTACAATACGACGGTCGTTCGATTGCATTACGTGGATGGCAACGGCTTCAGTCACTACCGCCTGATCCACGAATCTCCATCGTCCGTTGGCACGCTCGGCGGAACCGATATCAAGGCTGTAAAGATCTTTGAATACGTCAACGGTGCAAAAATTGCAGTTCGGGGTAACGGAAATGCCACTCTGTCGCTAAACGTGACAACAAACCAAAACAGCACGTTTAACTACACGCAGAGCGCGGTCATAAACGGCACGTATACGTTTGTCGTGCCATACCCGACAAATTGGACGTCCTACGGCATGCAAACAGCCAATGCCTACAACGTGACCGTCGGTAACTCCACGAAATCGATTGCCGTAAGCGAAAGTGACGTAATCAACGGAACCGAGCTTAACTTGAGCGTTTGAAACAAACCAAGTCGCTCGAGCAGGTTTGCCGGGATTGCTTGTCTGGTAAGCGTCTCTTTCAATAACTGTAATTCAGGACTTGGTCTCGCTTATTCAACGTATCGGATAGCCTCTGCGGGCGATGCTCGTGAAGCGTTTCTTGCCGGAATTATCGTGCATACTACGGCGGCCAAATAGACGGCCGCAAAAACCAGGGCAAGCTGAGGGATCGGTATCGTAAATGGCGCTTTCATGGATTGACTCAAGCTGAGATAGATTGCGCCAGAGACGGCGAGCCCTGTTGACAGCCCGATGAGCACTGCCAGGGTGATTGCAAAGATCACTTCGAGTATCAGCGACTTTTCCACGCATCTTCGGCTAAAACCGACGGCTCGCATTATGCCGATTTCTTGGCGCCGTTCAATTGCTGATCGTGATGTGATTACGCCGACCGACGCCATTCCAAGGATCAGTCCGAGGCCGACACAGGCCGCCGTGAGCTGAAACAGAAACTGGGTCTGACTCATCATCTGCAGCAGCTCATCACGTATCAGAAATGCGTTAATACCCGCTATTTTATAGCCCTTTTTGAGGTCATAGCTCAGGTCAATAGGTTTCATGCCGTTCTCTGACTTGATGAGGAACAAAGTGTCGCCCTGAATCGCCGGAAAATACTGTAGCATCTGTTGCTTGCTCAGGAATATCCCGTGGAGGTAGACTTCATCCAGAACGCCCGCGACGATCATTCGCGCTGTCCCGTTAGCTGTTGCCACTGAAATGACGTCGCCTGCCTTCACTTGAGTATCATTGGCGCCGTAGAAGTAGCTCGAATCGACCACGGCATAATGCGGATTGTTCAGAGCGTTCCAAACGTCCTGAGACGAATTGAAGCCCGCCAAAGTGTCTTGGAAGCTATACTGCGAGTGCTTGGAGAAATTCGCGTCAACTCCGTAGATCGTGCCTTCCCCGGTTCCTTGGTAGATCGGTTGCTGATCATTGATCGTCATCCCTGTCACGTTCGTCGTGAAAAGTCCGTCGTAGTAGTCGATTTCTGACTGGTTTAACAATGCAACCGGCGCCGTGCCAGACTGGCCTGGGGTGAGTGACTGCACCTGCAACATCGTCAAGTTTGTCAAAGGTGTCGTCGTCGTCACCCGAATGTCATATCCGCCTGTCTGCTTTTCGATATCTGGATTATACACAGCTGCTGTCACCGAAGCAAGAACAACTAGAAAGATGACAACGGACACTATGATGACGGTCATTCTGAACTGGTATTTTTTTTGCAGACTGTAGGCGATGGCTAGCTTTAGCGAAGATTGAACGCCCGTAAATCTTCCCAACAACTTAGCGAGTCCGTGCAGCCAGATGCTAGCGTTAGCCAGCACCACTAGAAGCGTCCCAATCAACAAAAGTACCCCTAGAGCAGCAAATACAAGCGTCGACGTAAAATCGCCAAAATGTGCGGGGTTAGCCACGGCATTGTAAGCCGCATAGGTTATGAGAATCATTCCCGAAATCGTCAGTGCCAATCGACGAGTGACAGCCTGCTGAACGATCAAAGCGAGCCCAGTAATAGCCAAAATTGGGGCTATAACGCGGAAGACAATGAGATCCTTCGACGTCGCATACGCTGCCAAGCCACACGCCACCAGCGCAATCCCGACCAGAATGGTGCCGATGGTCCTGTGCGACTTGTTCACGGATTGCTCGGTATTGTGAATCGCTCCTGCGATACTCAGCCGGCTGATTTTTAAAGCCGACAGCGTTATAGTTACTATAGCGATAAGCACGCCCACGAGAAAGGCAGTAACCAGATCCGAGAAGTCGTAGTGCAGTGCGAGGGACGTTCCTACGAGATTCTCTCCATTAAATGCCACGTTGAGTACGCTGAGTATACAAGCTCCGATGCCCACGCCCAAGACAGAGCCTAACGCCGCGGCCAACAACGCTGCAATCGTCCCCTCAAAGAGAAGGAGCAGCACAAGATGCCTTCGCTTCATGCCTATTGCGCGGGCCATTCCTAGCTCGCTTTTTCGTTCTTCGCCGAGCGTGACAAAGACGTTGACGATGAGGGTGCCGCTTGCGGCGACCGCGAGAACAGCAAGCACGGTTAACAAGTTTGAGTAAAGGGCCTCTTGTTGTTGAGTAGCGGCCAGCGTGTCCTGCTTGACGGCCTTAACGTCAAATCCCTGCGGCGAATCTGACAAAGCTTTGGCCACCAATGCTGAAACGTCGTTCGATTTTGCTAACCCTGATTCCGCGGTGCCTAGGTTTGAAATTCTTATCTCATTGATCTGGCCCTCGTTTTGAAAAACGACCTGGGCAGCGTCAAGCGTCACAAAGATATTCTTGTTTAATCCGTACAGGGCTTTTCCCTCGTCTTTTGCAACGTACTTCACCGCAAACGTGTAAGCCTTAAGGGAGGATCCATTTCCGCCGTAATAGATTGTCAGTTTGTCGCCTTCGTGGGCATTTAGATCCTGCGCGAGCTTATTGTTGATCAGGGCTTCTCCACCGCGTAGGTCGCTTGCATTAGTCTGCGTGTTGTTGAGTAGTGTGAACTCTCCAAATTGGGCATCGGTGCTGAAGTTCAACCCGACCAAGGTTACTTGTGTCGAGGTAATACCGCTGGTCACATCATCTACTGATGGCACCTGTCCATACAGGCTTGGAGATAAGCCCTCGGTGTTATTAGCAACAATGGGATCCGCCGCAAGCTTTTCGTAAACGGAAACGTTGAACGGTTGACCGTTCAACGTGACAATTTCGTCAACGTTGCCGAGAGCATCGTACGTGGCCCTTACTACCGCATAATTGAGGCTATTGCTCGCGACCAACGACCCTGAGATGATTGCGGTGCTCATGAGAATCGCGGTGACTACAATGGCCGCATGTTTCGGACGTCGCGCAAGGTTCCTCACGCCGAGCGTGAACATTGTCTTGTTCTTGACTGCCAGCAGCGTCACAAATAGTAGGAGCGCAGCGACCATACCGAGGAGAAGTGCTGAGTCCATCTACATTCCTCAATCTGTGCTCGGTCAGCTAGATCGAAGTCGCAGCGGATTCCGAGAGAATGGCTCCGTCTTTCATATTGATCAACCGGTCGGCAATCTTTGCGACGGACGGGTTATGAGTCACAATGACAAACGTTTGTCGATTCGTCTCATTGAGTCGTTTTAGAAGCGTTGTGATCTGATCGGCGCCTGTTGAATCTAAGTTTCCGGTCGGTTCATCAGCCCAAACGATTGCCGGCCGATTGATGAGCGCCCGTGCGATCGCTACGCGCTGTTGTTGACCGCCGCTCAGTTCGGATGGCTTATGGTTTGCCCACTCGCGGAGTTCGACGCTCGCTAGCATGTCCAATGCTTGGACACGTGCCTCCCTTTCACGAGTGCCGGCGATCAGGAGTGGCAGCTCGACATTTTCAACGGCAGTTAGTACAGGGAGTAGATTAAACGCTTGAAATACGAATCCCATTCTCGTTGCACGGTATTCTGACAGCTCATTGTCGTTCATCTGGGCGAGTGGGATTCCTTCAATCTTTACGACGCCCGAGGTTGGGTCATCGAGTCCCGACAGGCAGCTGAGGAGGGTTGTCTTGCCGCAACCGCTGGGACCCATAATCGCTACCATGTCGCCCTTTTCGATTAGAAGGTTGATATCTCTGAGCGCGTGGACTCTTACCCCGTTCAATTCGTATATCTTGTGCACGCCTTGGGCTTCTGCCATTAGCATGTTGGACTCCGGTTGTTTCTGTCGCGCTGGTTTTTCAGCAACGCCTCTGAATCGAACATAAGTGGGCACAATAGCGCTTTAGGGACGGGGCGCTATTCGCACACTCAATGCATAGGTAATTGATTGAATGCTTTATTTAGAGCTGCCGGCAAGCGCCTGTAACTTATAAATATTATCGAATTATACCCCGAAGTACCTCTCCAAAGAAACTACACAAGGTTACCTGATGAAAAACGCAAAGAACCTCTACGTGCCGTTCAACGAGGAACGTTGGACCAATTGGCTCGAGTGTGCAAAGCAAAGCGACTACAAGAATATGGACGAGACAGCGACTACAGTCTTCGTCGAGATGGAAGAAGACGTTGTAATTGCGTGCTGTAAGCTCGTCAGAGGTTTTGAAATCGGCAAGCTCACGCGGGAAGAGTCTTTAGATGGCTTGCAAAATATCGAGGCAATAACGGAGAAAAAAACCGACACAGGCGACGTGGAGCTAGATGACTTAATCGGACTCATCCAGGCTTCTCTAGTCGGGGCTTTTGCATCATTTGAAAGTTACGTCAAGGAGTCTTTCGCTGACAAACCGCCGATGGATGAGTTGATCAGAGAAGCGCTCGATCAAGAAAAAAAAGGGCATTTTGATTTGGCACTTGCAATAGTCGGGAAAATCGGTGCGCGCGTGATCGCAGGTGAGGCGCTTCACCAAGAAACCATTGCGGAGTTGGAAGATAGTTACGTGGCTGAGTGGCTTGACGGTGTTGACTCAATATCTGCTGCCATTTCGAGCTCGATAGAATACGACACCGGTGAGGAAACGACTTAGTGGCACTTTAAGCACGTTTTTGGGCCCAATTATTTGCTCTCTTCGCGAACTACTGATTTGAGCAAGACTTCCGTTTTGCGCGCGACTGATTCCCATAGCCAGTATCGTTGGATGAGTTCAATACCTCGTGTCTGCATTTTTGAGACGTCTCTGTCTGAAAGGTTCAAAAGCGCAGTCACGATTGACTTAATAGCGGTGCTGTCACCCATATCAAAAAACTGTATAACATCCGAGCCGTGGTCGACAAACCTGTGGGCTCCGATATCGCTGACAGCGACCAAACAGCCCGATGCGAGACCTTCGAGAAGCGTTATCCCGAATCCCTCGACTGATGACGCTGAAACGAGAACCCTTGCCCTTGCTAGCAGCTCCTTCTTGTCTGATTCTGAAACGGCACCCGTAAAACGTATATTCTTGCCGCCATACTCGTGCTCGATCTTCTTTCGCAGTTTTCCCTCGCCTACAACGAACGTGCTAACGTTCGAATTAAACAAGGCTTCGCACACAAGATCAACGTTTTTGTATGGAACGTCAAATCGAGCAATACAGACGACGTCAATATCTTTGGGCCCGGCTCGATAATCGTCTAAGTATATCCCACATCCGGTGAGTCTGATTTTGTGTCGTGGGATCCAGTATTGCAGCGTGTCCGAGCTCGCCTTCGAGATCGTAATAACGATAGGGCAGCTTGAAGCGTAGTACAGGCATATCCTCTCTAGCAGACTTCCTTGGAGCCCTCTGGCGAAGCTGCCGTTCTGTAAATCCTTCCACGCTGCTACTCCGCTAACGAAGGGCAAAGGTTGATAGACGTCGTAAACAAGCGGCACAACAGGCTTTTTGACTCGTCCTAGCCACGTCGACAGCACCGGTATAAATGTCTGAGGAACGATGACGTCAAACTCCTCCGAAAGGCGCCGCAATTCTCTTGACAGCCGCACAGCAAATCTGAGGTTTTCGGGACGTTTTACGACGGTTTTTCCGTTGTATACGCTGTGCACGGCAAATGGGAAGAGCTCCTTGGGATAGCTTGACTCGGGCATTTCTGACGTTAGCACGGCCACCTCGTTGTTATTCGAAAGCTCACGAGCCAATGCATACGTGTTAAATTCGCCGCCGCCCTGTATTTGAAGTTCACCAACTGTGTCGCAGAACGGAAAAAGCTCAGCAGTGAACAGAATCTTCAAGTTGTTGCCTCCACGGGTTGCTATAGCAAAACTTTGGGCTCATAACACGTGTATGTGAAAGACAGCATAACTTAATAAAGGTTATCAAGCGCTGGTAGGGCCTCAAAAAACGAAGGACCCGTAGCAGGATTTGTAATATACGTTATGTTAACGAGAGATAGACGGCGCACAGTTTCTTGCATAAGTCGTTCCAGTCAAAGTGCGCCGCACTCTCTTTTGCGGCGAAACTCATTTTCTTCTTATCAGCACGTAACAGTGCTTCCTTGATCGCCTTAGGGACGGGATCGACGACAAAGCCGTTAACGCCGTCATCGACTAGGTCTTGCGCGGCGTTGTTCGTTGCTGAGCTTGTGATGACGGGGGTTCCACACGCGAGCGCTTCAAGCGCAACAATACCAAAACCTTCGCGACTCGATGGTAAGACCAACGCGTTTGCCGCTTTTATCACTCCAATGAGCTCCTCGTATCTGAGGCTAGATATGAACGTGGCGTTTACGTTAAGCTCGTGCGAAAGCGTCGTTAGCCTCTTTTGCTCAGGACCGTCGCCAACAATGCCTAAAGTCATTCCCTCCGGCACTGCCTGCACGAGGATATCCGCATTTTTCTCAGGGATAAGTCTACCCACGAACAAGACATCGAATGAGCGCTCCGAAGGAGCGACAGAATCGATCCACTTGATGTCTGCGCCGTTTGGCACCAATGCCACCGCTTTTGCTAGACCAGCGATTTTTTCTTGAGTGCTTTTTGACACGGCGATTATCTGGTCGGCTAGTTTGACTGCAGCTTTTTCCGTCAACTCGCCGAATGCTCCCAGTCTGCCGAGGTATGTATACCAGTAGTCGCCCCAAAACTCGTGCCACGTAATGACAAAAGGCACACCCCGTAGTGTCGAAAAAGCTCGCGCAGGAAAACAATGTAGATATGGAAATTGGCTGCAGTCAATGACATCAAGATCGTAGGAGAGTATTGGTCGTAAACTGCTTGCAAATCGCAAAGCTTGCGCAATAGATCGCCGATCGCTCGTGTAAAGGCGCGACGGCTTGCAGATACCGTGCAAGGTCATTCCGTCCATTTCTATGTCTGTCGCGCCCTTCCACCATTTCATTCCAAAAACGTGCACCTCATGTTGGGCCGCCAAACGCCTTCCCATCTCAAAGATGCGTTTTTCTGCGCCGCCCTTGACGAAAGGGTATACTACGTCGGTTATGTAGGCGATTTTCATGAGGTTTTGTTATCTTCGACGCAAGTTGGTCAAGACTATATCTGCGAGCAAGCCAAAAAGCACTATTTGTAAGCCTGTTAAAATGAGCAGAACGGAAAGAATAGCTCCTGCAAAACGCGTAACAACTCCAGTGTTGATATACTCGATGAAGATCCCTGCGCCGTAACCAAAGCCAATGAGAAGCAGAACTAAACCGATCGGCAAAAAGATTACGATGGGATTGTAATCCCGTACCAAGCGAACGGTAGTGAACAGAATACTCAAAGCGTCTTTATATGGGTCCAGTTTTGCCTGGCCGACTCTGTTTCTGTATCTAATCGGAACTTCAACTATGGCCAGACCTTCTTTTTGTGCCTCAATGATCATTTCGGTTGCAAAAGGCATGTCAGGCGATTGCAGCTTCAGACGATCCAGTGCTGGGCGTCTAATTGCTCTCATTCCTGACTGAGAATCGGTTAGGGGGACATGATATAAGCTTCGTACCAGGGCGGTGATCATTCGGTTGCCGAGTGCATTTCTTCTGCTCATCGCTCCTTTGTCCATGAGAGCGAATCGGCTCCCGATAACAAGGTCAGCGCCGTCGTGAATAGGCTGCAGCAGAGCTGGAATGTCGTAGGGGTCGTACGTATAATCGCCGTCCAGAATGACAACTGTGTCTGCGTCTTTTGATATGTGCTTGAATCCTGTAATGTACGCGTCCCCATAGCCGGTTCCGGTTTGGTGGATGATCTTTGCTCCAAGTTCGGAAGCTTTTAACGCTGTTTCGTCTTGGGACTTATCCACAACGATTACTTCTACAGTCTGTTGTCTTAGCGCGTCGAAGACGTCGTGAAGGACACCTTCGATCGCCGGTTCGTCCATCGTCGGGATAACTACAGAAATGTTCATGTATTTCCGCTCACCAAAAGCCGGCTAGGTTGAGTTTAGTCTACTATTTAACGTTAAAAACATATCGTTATCTGTTGCTCTGCTGTCAGTCTTCCTAAGTCACAAAAGCGGCTTAAGAGTGATTGCGAGCGAGCAGTGGTGGGCAGCCCGAGTTAAACGACGAAAGTTGCGCGTATGCTTCTGCATCGGGCACCCGACAACCTGTCTGAAGAGCAAGAGCAATGGCATCGGTTTATCTGGAAACATACGGCTGTACGCTTAACCAAAGCGAAAGCGAAGAGATGATGAACCAGCTAGAAGGTCACAGCGTGGCCGAATCGGCGCGCGATGCTCAAATCATCGTTCTAAATACTTGTATGGTTATTGAGAGGACTGAGAGAAAGATCCTGAAGCGGATCAGCGCCCTATACAAGCAGCTAGGAGATCGAAAGCTCATCATCAGTGGCTGTATGGTAGGGCCGCTCGGAGACAGGTTACAGGCCATTTACCCAGAGTTGGAGGTTGTGCCGAGCGACCTTGTGGTATCGTATATCGACGCTAATTTTGCACGTGAGCCTGCGGTGTCGCCAAGATTTAACTTAACGGCTAAAGTGAAGATCGCTCAAGGGTGTCGGGGAAGCTGCAGTTACTGCATCGTGAGGCTTATAAAAGGCCCTATTGTAAGTAGAAGCATCGAGGCTGTCACGCGGGACGTGGAACACAGGGTTCAGCACGGCGCAAAGCAAGTATTTTTGACAGCGCAAGACGTCGGAGCTTGCGGATTAGACAGCGGATTCAGGCTTCCTGATCTTATCGAAGCTCTATGCGAACTTGAACACGAATTTAAACTCCGTGTTGGGATGATGAACGTCTCGTCAATCCACGATATCGTTGAAGATCTTGTCCGAGTGTTCAAACATCCGAAAGTGTATAAATTTCTGCACTTGCCGGTGCAATCGGGTTCGGACAGGGTTTTAAAACGAATGGAGCGGGGTTATACGGTATCCGACTTTAAACGTATCGTTGCAAGATTCCGTCGTGCGTATCGAGATATTACCTTATCGACTGACTTCATAGTCGGATTCCCGACTGAGACGGAAGAGGATTTTCGAGCGACGATGCAGCTGCTGCGAGCGGTCCGCCCCCTTAAAGTAAATATCACACGTTTTTCACAAAGAAAGGGAACCCCTGCATTCGTCTTGGAGCCTGTTACTGGCAGAGTAACCAAAGAACGGTCGCGAATGCTCACCGCCGAACACCACCGCATCGCTTACCGGCAAAACTGTAAGAGCCTTGGAAAAATTTACGGGGCGCTTGCGGTCGAACGAGGCAAGAACGGAAGCACCATCTTGTATACCGACAGTTATAGGCCTATAGTTGTGGCGCATGAGCTAACGCTCGGGATTCGCTACGCGGTACTCGTGACAAGAACCACACCCACTTATTTGGTAGGCACGCTTAGCTGATTGTTTTTGAGAAAACAAGCCCGCTTCTAAGCTATTTTCGTAAAAAAGCAATAGGATTTTATATCATAACGGTTGTGTATGTGTAATATGCAACGGCCTCGTCAACTGCGAATCGACTGGATTACATTTATCTTAATATTTGTTATTTCCCTGGTTTTGTACTTGATCCCTTACCTCAGAGAGCTCCTCATTGTAGTAGCTATAGCGGCGATCTTGTACACATTCGTCAAAAGTCTGTACTAGCTAAAGGCATTCTATGCGGCGAACACACTCCCACTATGTGCTTTTTTAGCTTAAAGACCACGCTGACTCTGGTGAAGGCAGAACTTGTCACGGTCGTAAGACCGCCGTGCAACCGTGATTTCAGAACCCAGGAGGGCTACGTGTGCAACTTCTGCTAATGCACGTTGATTACATTGAGTACCAGGTTACGAAGGCTAGCAAGCATGCTGAAGAAGTGGAAGAATCGCGCAAACACGCGCGAATGGAAGAGGCCCTAGTCGTGTTCGTGGCCGCAGAACGTGGCGACGAGACAAACATTGACGAGGTGGCAGCCGAAGCCGTAAATGCAATTTGCGACGTCGCGACCAAGGTAGCCACAAAGAGGATTATGCTCTATCCCTACGCTCATTTGAGTTCCGAATTGGCGTCGCCTGAAACTGCAGTTAGCATCTTGCAAGAGATTGAGTTTCTGCTTGCCGGCTATGATGTGCAGAGAGCGCCATTCGGATGGTACAAATCGTTCAGTCTGAAGTGTAAGGGGCACCCTCTAGCTGAGCTATCAAGATCTATTCACCCCGAGACAAAACCAGAGAAGAAGAAAGTCGAAAGAGAGTTTTACGTGCTCGATCCTAGTGGCACGTTAACTCCGGCGACTGCGTTCCGCTCATCGGACGCTGAATTCCAGGACATTATTAGTTACGAATTGGGACAACACGCTCTATACAGCACGGACGCGGAGCTGCCCCACATTAAGCTGATGAAAGAGAAGGAGCTTGTCGAATATGAGCCCTTGTCTGACGTGGGACACCTCAAGTGGCTGCCCAAGGGCAAGCTAATACGCGACCTCCTGATCGACTACACTTACCTTTTGTCGGTGAATTACGGTGCCATGCCGGTCGAGACGCCTGTTATGTATGACCTTTCAAGCAAGGCGGTTAGTGAACATGCGAGCAAGTTTGGGGAGCGACAATATCGATTAAAAGCTGGTACGCGTGACATGATGCTCAGATTCGCCGCGTGCTTTGGCATGTTTAGCATGATGAACCACATGCACTTGACTGCAAAAGACCTCCCGTTGAAACTGTATGAGCTTTCAACTTACTCCTTCCGCTATGAGCAGAGGGGCGAAGTGACCGGCCTCAAGCGCCAACGAGCGTTCACCATGCCCGACATGCATACGGCGTGCCGAGATATAAGCGAAGCGAAGCGGTTCTTCATAGAGCAGCTGAGACTCGGATTTAAATCGGGTTTAGATTTAGATGTTAAGTATGAAGCGATATTTCGCAGCACGAGAACGTTTTATGAGGAGAACAAGAAGTGGATCGAGCAGATGGTGCGCGAGTTTCAGCGCCCGTTCCTGATCGAACTCTTGTCAGAGCGTGTTCATTACTGGGTTTGCAAGTGCGATCTCGCAGCGCTGGATACCTCGCGGAAACCAATCGAATGTCCTACTGTTCAGATTGACGTGGAGAGCGCGGAGCGGTTTGACATAAAGTATTACACTGAAACAGGCGAAGACTGGCCTATTATTTTGCACACTTCGCCGACGGGGGGGATAGAGCGAGTGCTTGGCGCGATCCTCGAAGCACAGTCGCTTAAAAGCGTGCCGTCATTGCCTGTGTGGCTCGCACCAACGCAGGTAAGGATTATTCCGATTTCCGAGAAATACCTTCAATATGCAGAAGTAATCTTAGGCAGAGTTCAGAACGCGAAGATTCGTGTCGACATCGATGACCGCGACGAGTCTGTCAGTAAAAAAGTAGCCTCTGCTGGAAAAGACTGGGTACCATACGTCGTTGTCATAGGCGAAAAAGAGCAGCAAGAAAAAAATCTCACTGTTACCACGCGCACTAAAGGTGCAAAGCAATCAATGTCTGTAGATGAGTTGATCGAAGAGGTGCGTCGAAACACCCATCAAATGCCGTATCGGCCGTTAACTTTGCCTCAGATGCTCTCCAAGCGACCAAAATTCGTTTGATGCACTTGGCTATCTCTGGTCTTTCAATGTTGCTTGCACCAAGATTCTCCCTTTCGTACTTCTGAAGGCTTCAGAACGAGTCGTCTTGTGCATAGCTCCTTCCTAACTTCAGTGCAATTTCTGCCTGTTTCAACTCACGTCCAAGATACCCTGCGTGAGGTCCGGTAGATACCAGTTCGAGCTCAAAAATAGCGTCGAGGATCCTCTCTGCAGAATCGCCTTGGATTGTTGTTCCTGTGTCGTGCCGCGCAAAGATCGCCCCGTCTTTGATACCGATCACGAAGTTGCCTTTAGGGTCAGGCGTCCATTTTGCAGGATCGAAGGTCTTTGCGTTAAAGACATGTCTGCTCGTGACTGCATACTCTGGTCTGCGCCTGCGTTCTTTCAGCATGAGAAGATCAATGCCCAGGTCCTTAGGCGCACCCTTTTTGAACTGCGTGAGCTGCATCATCTGAGCTGCAATTTTAAGTTCTCGTACGCTACCTTTTGCTTTGTCGCTGTGTTCAGGGGTGAAGAGTATGTTAACCCCGAGCTCCATAGCTAAGCCAGCGAGCAAAGCGTTAGCGCCGACCGAATCAGCTTCCATGAGTTCCACGATGTTGCCCACGCCGAGAAATAGTGGCACACGGCTGAGAGCTCGCACGCGGCGGTACTCCGCAAGTGAATCGACGGCTCCGACGCCAATCGGATACAGCACAGGATCAGCAATGATTTTTTTGATATGGTAACTGTGTGCGAGAGCCACGGAAGAGCACACGTCGCCGCTGTGGGGCAACACTACAGCGGCAATGTTTTTCTTTGCTATCAGAGCGCCAATCTCGCGGGCGTTGTCTGCCGTAAATGAGAGAACTAGTTCCGCTCCAGCGTCTATTCCAGCGCAGATAAGCGCTGGATCTAAGCTGTCGACGCTAGTTGCGACGTTGTGCGGACTAGTTACTTCGTTAACATCGGCAAAGGTTTGCCTCACCTCGTGCTCTGTGGTTCCAACGGGTATGCCGACATCGATGATATCAGCCCCGTTTCGGATATGTTGCTGAGCGATGCGTCTCGCGTCTACAAAGGGCGCATCTATTATCTCAGCGAGCACCTTCATCCGAGAATTACCGCCTATCTTGTGGTCATGAATCTTGAAATCGTAGGTGGCGGATCTTTCTAGTTCTTTTAGTAGCCCCAAAGCATCATTCTTGCGTTTTTCCAGAATAAGATGATCTGCCGGTTCACTAAGCGATAACGGAGATTCATCTAGGGAACTGAGCACCAAGCTGAGATCATATGCTTGCTTCGGGCCCAGGACAATGTTCACGTTGAGCTCATCGGCGAGAGCGCCAAAACCGGTTGCGTTAGAAGAACCAGGGATCAAGACCACATCGTAAGTGCGCGCCAGCCGTCTCACGTGCTCGATGTACGCTTTCTGCAATAAGGAAGGGGTCATCAGCGCTGCAATGTCGATATCTAAAACAAGCACATCTGCAGCTTCGCCGACACTCTCCTTAACGACTTGTTCGGCGCAGCGACCGGTTGCCACTAGCACTCGTGCAATATGTTCTCACCAGTAACTACATACCCTTAATATATTATATCACAATTACTGATAGCATGCGGCTTGACCTGCACATTCACTCGCAGTTTTCGCCTGACTCACACAGTTCGATCGAAGCGATACTCAAACGGGCTCAAGAGGTAGGTCTTGACGGTATAGCAATCACTGATCACAACTCTTTGCAATCTTTTTTTGCTGCATCAAAACTTGCTCAAGATCTCGGACTTGATTTGATCATAGTACCTGGTGCTGAGATCTCAACGAGCGAGGGCCATTTGATTGCACTGGGAATTCATGGTCTCATTCCTTCCGGGTTGTCTGCTGCTGAAACCATAGAGTGCGCTCACGATGACGGTGGAATCGCTGTCGCGCCACATCCGTTCGCGGTCTTCAGACAGGGCATCCGAAATCTCCAAGTTAAACGATTAGACGCTGTGGAGGCGTTTAATTCGAAATATCTTTTTGGATATTCAAACTATGTTGCGACCCGTTCTGCTCGAAAGCTGAACCTTGGGGTGACGGGCGGAAGTGATTCACATAAAGCAGAGACAGTCGGTTTTGGATATACTGAAGTGAATATTGCGAACGGTGCCGATGTGGAGCAAATACTCTGTGCCATAAAGGATGGCAGATCGCAAGCTAAGGGCCGAGCATCGCCGCGCCTGCGATTAGTAAGCCATTCACTCAAAGCACGACTCGGCAATTACAAAAATAGTAGGTAAGTTGCGCGCAGTAAAAAAGGCCGATTGAGCATGCGAGCCGTGAAGAGCATATCAGAACATTGCCCAAAGCGCGTCTTTGAGCTCGGTCGGATCGTTAAGAACCGTGATTCCTGAGAGCTTTCTAAGCGTTTGTACGTTATTTTTATCAATTTCACGGACAACTAGGTTAACCGCCCCTCCCTGGATCGCATCATAGTCGCAAACATCCGTACACAACCCGCAACCGTTGCAACGAAGGTAATCGATTTGTTCGTTAATGGCGTCGTTCGGGCACGCTCGCGCACATTCGCGACACTCAGTGCAGAGGTCCCTATTTATAAAATAGGGCACAGGACTTTTGATGCTGCCTGCAATGTCGACCGGAACAATGAAAACCGAAACACCGGCTTTCACTGCGTGTGCGGCTGCGTTAGTGATCAGTGAATCGGCAATGCCGTGGGCTATCTTCGCAACTGTGTTAGAAGTGGTAGGGGATACGAATAGAGCGTCATAGATGCCGCGTGAGAAGCGACCGGTTTTAGGATAGCTCCATCCTTGCTCTGTTTCGAGTATGATCTCTTCCATGTACCCGCCGGGAGAGACTGCTGGCAGGTACTGAAAGAGTCCGTACACGTGTGCAACTTCTTCTGCTGCCCGCGAGACAAACGACGTAATGCTTACGCGATCACTATAATTTCGCTTGAGTTCAACGAATAAATCAACGGTATCTTTTAAGTAATGCCCGGCACCGGTGATGCCCCAAGCGATTTTCACATTCTCCTCCAAACGCTGTGATCTCGATTGAAATGCCATACTTGTCCTTATGCAAAATATCCCTTGAGCAGCTGAAATGCTTCTAACTCCCGTTTTCCGCCGCACTTTCTAACAATGGTCTCGTAGTGGGCTACGCGTTCGAGGTACTTTGGATCTTTTAGCGCCACATACCGTGTTGCATCAATCGTTGCCTCAAGTATAGCGCAAAATGCTCTGTTAATTGATACTATCGGCCTCTGTAGAACAACAGACCTCACCGGCAGAAGTTTTACAAGCGCGCTCTTTTGAGTCGGTTTTTCTAGAATCAGACACTTGAATTCAACCCACGCGTACGCCGCTTTGAGAACTGGCGCCGATTCATCTGAGCGAAAAAAGGAAGAATCAAGATCCTCAAAGGCCGTCTGCACGTAAAGCAGCGGGTCTAAAACAAAGTTTGCAACCAACTCAAGATTCTTTTTGACGTTCAGAAAGGTGTGACTCTCTTTGTAAAGCAAAGTGTAGAGGAAGTCGCGATTTATAATGCCTACCGGAGCCGCATTGGGCTGGTCATTGCGCGTGGTGGCTACGACCTCTGAAATCCCCTCGTGAAATTCGATCTCCATTAGTACCTGAATCCTCCTAAGAGCGTGACGAACAATGACCCAATCACGAGATCTGCTGTCGTGCCTGGATTGATGCGCCGCGAGATAAGCTCTTTGTCCAAATTCTCAATATTGCCGTGTTTCAACGCGTCTGTTGCCTTCGCTGAAACCACATGAGCTACCTTAGAGCCAAATTTCTTAGCCACGAGGGTGTCAGGCGCCTCGCTCAGAAGGCGAAGGAACAAGTACACGATCGACTCGTTTAGGTTGTGTCCCGATTCTTTAATCTGTTTGAACAGTTCAGCACCACGAAAGGTTCGCGGGAATCCCTCAATCCACTCCTTAGCGATCGTATCGCTTGAGCTAGAAATGTCCATAACATCGAAGAGCGTCAGTTGCTGCTTTTGAATAGTGTTTGTTGATTCGGGATCATTTACGTCAAGGTAATGCTGCTCTCGGACGCGGACGTTAACGCTCCGAAACGATTCATAAAACCGTACGGCGTCCGTGGTTGTCGTGCCTCTCACTACTTCTGTTACGTTTGTCCTAAGCTGATCTATCGTGCTGCTTCTGCTTGCCGCAGCACACAACGGAATCAACAGAAGAATAGCGCCAAAGTGGCAGTTTCCTGCTCTTTGCCACGTAGCGCTTGCCCGCACTGCGTTTAAAATCAGATCGCCAATGTGATGTCCCCCTGATGCCGCTTTTCTGAACGCAGGAAACATGCCCACAGACGACCCGAGGAAATGCTCGTAGGCTAGATCTTCAAAGTCGTGTGTTCTGTCTACATTGCCGGGCTTTGGCGTCGCGGAGACCTCGAGCAACATCGCAAGCTCCGCGGAACCGGCTATAAAGTCTGTTTCGTACATGTTGAAAAGGTATCTCACTCAAGATTTCGACAGCTGAGGAACGCTTCCGCGAGCTGTTTTTTGAGTTGCATATACTCAACGTCAGAAAAGCCTAGGTCCTGTAAACTGCTGTCCCTCCAAGGACACGGCCTCGTGATCTTGCAGCACCAAACCATGCTACCAAAGCATGTATCGGGCCCTGCCCCGAGCTTTGTTCCCTTAAAGCTCTCTTTGATACGGACATACTCTTCCTTCGTGATTCCTGCTCTTTTCAAAACGTAATGGAGCGGGCAATCCTTTACCGGCGTGCAGCAATACGTCAACCCTCGCAGGTCCCCACCGGCACAGATGTGTTTTGGTGCGTTATACCACCCAACTGTCTCTTGATATGATTGGACCTCAGCTAGTATCTCCTGTAGAGCTATGTCGCCGGCCATTGCAGCGCGAGCGACTGAAACGTAGTCTGCGCCCATCGAGAACATTTTGTGGGCGCTGCTATAGTCCACAATTGAATTGTTGGCGATGATTTTGAGGGTGGTAGCATTTCGTATCTTCTTGATTAACGTAGGTCCCGAATCCATTGTGTCGATATGAATCGCATCGGCACCTGCCCTGTCTATAGCCTTAGCGAGCTCGACATCGCCGACCACTCCTGCGCGAATTTTCACAGACAACGGCACGTCCGTCTGTTTGATCTCCTGGATCCATTCGCCTAGCTTGGTTAGATCTCGCGCTAGAAATTGACCAGCGCCTATAGCTTCCATTTCTGGCTGCCTGCAGTGCGCATTCAGTTCAAGAATTGCCCCTTCTTGATGAGTCAGTTCTGCGATTTCGAGCAGAGGTTCTAACGTGCTCGACCGTGCATTAACTCCAGCTATGATCTCGGTCGCGTTCATGACTCCAAGCTCGTTTTTAATAACTGGCATCGGGTCATCATACGCGAATTCGCTTCGCCCTTTCTTAACCAGCTCTTTTGCGGCCTTGATGGTTGCTTCATCGAGATTATACCCACCCAAAATTGCAAGCCCAGCGCTGCGCGTTATGGCAAATGAACTGTTCGTCAGTCCCGCAATCGAAGCGAGAACCAAAGGGTTCGGTATCTTGATGTCACCGATTGTTAAGTCAAAGTCTATTTGAGTCAAGGCAAAACCTCAATCGTCTTGCACGACGTTGGTCGGAGCGCTCAAGTAACTGAGCAGCAAACGTTGCGTTTCACTATTGTGGTTCGCTGTTATTTAATCTTACTTTGCTGAGGGGTCCAGATTTCGATTAACGACATCAGCAATGCTGACCAACTACTTGCAGGATTTCTGCTGCAAGTTCTTCGCTGTGCTGTCTGTCTAGCATGATAATACTCGCGCGCAGCACTTCGACATCGCCTGGCAAATCGCGACGTGAAATGTCGAAGTCCGTATTGTCAACGATTAGGACGTCCAAGAAGTCGGCGTAGAACTCGGCAACCCCGACAGAGCTAACGGGAAGTCTTGCAGCTTCCATAAATTTGCGCGCCGGTCCGCTCACGGGCTCAGTCTGAATGATCGGACTGACCGCGACGACAAATCGCTCTTTAAGAGCTTCTCTCATCCCATTTACGCGCAGAATTGGCCCGATGCTTGAGATCGGATTCGAAGGGCCGATGACAACAGCATCGTGCTCCCCTAAGGCGGCTTCTACTTCCCGTGTCATAGAGCCAGCCCCACAATTGACTTGGGAAACGGAGGGCCGCTGCTTGTGTTTTATGAGAAAATCTTGAATATGCATCTCGCCCTCGTCCGTTTTAAGCATCGTAGGGACAAAGTCGTTCGTCATTGGCAGGACTTTGGAAGACACGCCGAACGAAGCGCACAGAAGCAGCGTCGCGTCAGTCAACGTCGCTCCCTGTCGCACGATATCGGTGCGGAAAATGTGGGTCGCCCTATCAAGCTCGCCTATAACGAGTGCCTCTTCGTGTCCGCGGCTGACCAGCGCCTCGTGGGTCAAGAAAGTGTCATTCTTTATGCCCCACCACCGGTCGGTTGAAACTCCTGCGATCGTATAGATGACCGTGTCGACGTCGGGACAAACAAGATTGCCAGAGACCCATATATCATCTCCCGTATTCGCGATAACGGTCAGTTGTGTTTCAGGACAAAAGTGCAGCAGCCCGCGAAGTAACTTTGGACTGCCTGTTCCCCCAGATAGCAATAGCAACGCCTTCCTCCGCGTTTGTAGTAAGTTTTTCTTAGATAAATGCGTATGTTCATTCCAGCTAAAATTGTCGCCCAATTGCAAGCCTTCTATCACAAGTATTTTCGTGAAAGCTGCAACGGTTTGGTTCTAAAACATACCTTCTTTTCGATGCCGCAAGACCTCACACGCGGCGCCTGCCTTCTTTTTGCGTATCCCAGAAAAACTGAGCTGACTTTAAGGATTCTCGGTCGGCGCAGTGGTTAAGATTCACAACTCTGCCAGCACTGCTACAACTCGCAGGCTCGTCTGTTTCTGCGAAAAAAGCGCAAAACCCAAAAGCCTTTAGGCTGTCAGTAAAATAGAACTAGAGAAGGCTGCGTCGTGCTCATCACACGGCGTCGGCGATTCAACGACTTAAATGGCCAAAAAAGCACCCAACAAGGAGTAAGTGTTTGTTTCGTGATACCTTGGAGTTAACAAGAAGCGCAGGTTCAACAGATTTGGTGATCGGCGTGACTCATTTGGGTCAAGATTTGCTTGTGACGTTGGTGGGGGGGGAAGCGCATGTGGGCGCCGTCGCGTTGGGCGGATTTAGCAAGCGATCATACGCGTCAGTACTCACTGTGCCTGACCATCGGGATGATGTGATAGCCAAAGAAGCTGCTTCGCGAATTTCGAAAGAGCTGAATTGTAGCTGCGCCGTGATAGTCGGCATTCATGTCAGCAATGCGTCTGAGCAGCAAGTCAGCCAGATTGTTGACGCATCATTTGCGCTTGTGAACGAACTTATCGAGGCACTAAAATGACGATAACAGTCGCGATTACCGGCGCGAGCGGAGTACAATACGGCGTTCGGTTACTGGAAGCCCTACGGGATCTGCAGGTGGAAACGCAGCTCATTGTGACCAAGAGTGGCCAGGATCTTATGAGTATCGAGACTCAGTATAGTTTGAATTACGTTACCTCGCTGGCCTACCAGATTTACGAAGAAATGGATTTATCGGCGCCCATTGCCAGCGGATCTCACATTAGCAACGGCATGGTGATAATTCCGTGTAGTATGAAGACGCTTGGAAGCATCGCACACGGCATCTCTTCAAATCTTGTGACGCGTGCGGCCGATGTATGCTTGAAGGAAAGAAGAAAGCTAATATTAGTGGTGCGCGAGACGCCGCTTAGCGGGATTCATTTAAGCAACATGTTGAAATTGTCCCAATGTGGGGCCGTAATAGTTCCGGCAAGTCCCGGGTTTTACACACGTCCAGCGACGATTGGAGAGCTCATCGACACGCTAGTAGCGCGTGTGCTTGACCTGTTGCAACTAGATCATTCGCTTTCGCAGCGATGGGGTGACTGAATGAGACGCTTTGTTCAGCATCTAATGGACTCTGGACAACTTGAGGTTATAACGAAGGCGGTTTCACCGATCTTAGAGGCCCCGCGTCTAGCTCGCGGACGAGGACCAGTCCTATTCGAGCGTGTCGCCGGTTGTCGAGCTATCGTAAATCTCATCGGCTCACGCGCGCTGCTTGCCCGCGCACTTGGCGTTCAAGAACGAGGAATCATCCGCAAACTTCTAAGCACGGCACCGAACGGAAAAACGACGGTCCAAGAATTTGCCTGGGACGTGGAACACACTCCTCGTCTGAGTAAGTTGCCGATTATGAAGTTCTTCGAGCGAGAGGGTGGACCTTACATCACCGCAGGTGTTCTGGTGGCAAAATATGGTCAAAAAGTAAATGCGTCCGTTCATCGCATGATGGTCATCGACGACACTTCGCTCGCCGTAAGGCTTGTTCCTCCGCGTCACACATACTTGATGCATAAGGCCAGCGCGAAAAAAGCGGAGCCTCTAAACGTCGCTATTGCTATAGGCGTTGATCCTGTCACACTGTTTGCTACGACAACGAGAGTGCCGTGCGGTTTTGAATTCAATTACGCTGCGGCACTGAAGGGCGAGGTGCAACCCCTCATCGAATGCGAAAATGGAGTCCCAATCCCGCCGAGCGAAATAGTCTTGGAGGGGCAGATAAGCCCAACAAGAACGGCAGACGAAGGTCCGTTTGTCGATCTCACGGGCACTTATGACCTTGTGCGACAGGAACCAGTCATAGAACTGACGAGACTAGCTTCAGTTAAAGATCCAATATACCATTCTATATTGCCAGCCGGCGTCGAGCATTCTCTTTTAATGGGCATTCCCTACGAGCCGCGAATATACAAAGCGTGTCAGGACGTCACGAAAGTCAAGAACGTGATATTGACTGCGGGGGGCCGTCACTATCTGCACGCTGTCATTCAGATAGAAAAACAGACTGAGGGGGATGCAAGAAATGTTATGATGGCAGCGTTCGCGGCTCACACGAGTTTGAAACACGTCGTAGTAGTCGACGATGACATTGATATCTACGACATGGCTGATGTTGAATTCGCAGTTGCCACCCGAGTTCGAGGGGATTCAGACATTATGATAGTGCCACACGTCCGGGGATCATCACTCGATCCGCGCGCGCGCAGCGACGGCACTACGACAAAGGTTGGTATCGATGCCACCGCCCCGCTGACTGAACGTTGGAAGTTTGAGAAGGTTAAATAACACGCGAATCACCGACCGGTGGCTCTGTTCTTGCGTGCGCAGTGTGCACAATCGCTACGCAAATCACGGCGTATGACAAAACTTATGATTTACAAAACTTAGTCTTACGCGTGCGAACGATGCTCGTTGTTGAGGGCCAAACTGCTGTTTTGGTGCCACGATTGGATCTAAATGCGTCGTACCCCCCTTCCTCGGCGGCGGTCTTTTATAATCCGACAATGGAGTTTGGCCGAGACATAAACGTCGCTTGCATGCAGGCTCTCGCTGATAGTCAAAGCGGGAGGAGCACGATCACATATCTCGATGCGCTCGGCGCGAGCGGCATACGGGGACTCAGAGTCGCAAACGAAGCGCATTTGACAGTCACGTTAAATGATCACGATGACGCCGCATACAAGCTCATTAGAAGGAACGCAAAACGGTTGCTGCTAAACGTTCACGTGAAGCACTCCGATGCAAACGCTTTAATGTCAGAAGAAAGGTTCGGTGTCGTCGATATCGATCCGTTTGGATCGCCGGCTCCTTTTGTTGATGCTGCGTGCAGATCCGCCAGCAAGATGCTCTGCGTGACGGCTACTGACACTGCCCCCCTAAGTGGCGCCCATTTCAACGCCGGCGTAAGGAGGTACTCCGCACTGCCTTTGAACACTGAGTATCATGCAGAGACAGGAATAAGGATACTCATCGGAAATATTGTTCGAGAATCTGTCAAATACGATAAATCTGCGGTTCCTGTTCTTGCGCATGCGACCGAGCACTATTATCGAGTTTATTTGCGGATCGAACGAGGCGCAAGACTCGCTGATGCGTGTCTAAGCTCACTCGGATTTGTCTTCCACTGCTTCAAATGCGGGCATCGCTACGTCACGCAAGGGCTTGCTCCTGTGCAGTGTTGTGAATGTGCGTTGTGTGCCGCGAAACCGGTTGTTGCTGGACCGCTTTGGCTTGGGCCGCTCTACGACCAACTTTTCTGCAAGAGAGTTCTTAACAGCCTTGAAAATGGCGTTTTTGGAACCAAAAAGCAAGCCTCTAAGACAGTTGAGTTGTGTCTTAATGAGCTTGATGTCGTAACGTTTTTTGATTACCATAAGCTATTGAAAGAGCTTAAATGCCCGCCGATCCCCATTGAAACGCTTTTAAGTAGCTTACGGAGTATCGGTTATCAGGCATCAAGAACCCATTTTTCAGGTACGTCAGTCAAAACAGACGCTGACGTGGCCACGTTGAAGGGTGTATTGCTCGATTTGTGTCGAGCAACCGACGAATAACAGTTCAGCGACAACTCGGAATTACACCGGCTTGGATCAGAAGCGCTCTTTAATGCAGAGGGTATTTTCTCACAAAAAGGCGAAAAGAACGTTTCTTTGGCCTGTTAGATGTGCCACGAACGATTACATTCCCAACGTTTTCCGAATAACTTGGGTGAAAACGAGCGAGCAAACGAGGTACCAAATGAGCCACACAGGAAATGACAAAATAACGCCTTGGGTATACGACAGGGTTCCGAAATAGGGCATGTTAATCGTCGTTGGCACGTACGAGGCCAGCGACGGGAAGTAATACATGACGTAGCTCAGCCAACCGAAAAGCGGAAGCGAGATGATGAGTATGTATGGCATCGGTCTCATGGTCTGCGCCTGAACATCCATGCTAAGTTCCATAACTTCGGCGCGTTCGTTCTCGAGCTTCTTGAGTTTGCCTTTATCTCCTGCGAGCTGGGCTTCACGATACACCTTCTGAAAGTCCCTCATCTTTGCTTGAGACTGCTTCACCTGGTCCTGATCGACGAATCGGTTAAGGAGAAGAGAAGAATAAGAGCCTGTGATAACTGATAGTATGAGGATCGTTATAAAAAGCGGCACGTGAAGGGTGGTCACTAAGCCTCCGAGGACGACATTCATCGCTGTACCAACGGGAATCCGCAAAAACGCATAGGCTACCGTCATAGCCAAATAAAGGAGCAAGAGCCTCGTCATTACGCCAGTCGTGCTTTTTTGTGCCATTTTCGCTCTTCCTTCGCGCGGGTACAAAAGAGTTGCCTACGTCAGGTCCAACGGATCAAAACTGTAATCACTAATGTTCGATACGTAATAAATAGTTTTACGTGGATTCGCGGGTGGTTTTGCCGTGCTTTTTACGCGACCGAGTCTTTCCGATCGAATTGCGTGGCTATCGGCCTTCAAGCCTCTCTCTTACCTGCGTAGCGCTTAGCGACGATATATATTTCAGCGCTCTGCTTTCTTGACGCTCGCGGATTAAAAGCTTTAACAAAGCTAAAATGAGCGCCAACCTCGCGTGTGAACGGGTCAAAGAGATCTCCTTGGAAGACTTTTACTACAAAATTACCTCCCGTTTTGAGTACGCATGTAGCGATTTTTAAGGCGGAGCGCGAGATGTCGATTGACCGAGCGTGATCGAGGCTCCATACCCCGCTAAGATTAGGAGCGGCGTCTGATATGACGACATCGACCTGACCTTTAATCTCTTGGATTTTTTTAATGACAGTTTCTGGAGCAGTAATGTCGGCTCGAATGGAGGTTACTCCTTCTAACGGCTCGATTTGCTGGAGATCGACGGCTATGGCAGTTGCATTCAAATGGCGAATCACTTGGAGCCATCCGCCAGGAGCAGCGCCTAAGTCAACGACGACATCCCCCCTACGCACAACGCGGTAACGTTCTTGAATTTGCAGTAATTTGTAAGACGCTCGTGACCGATATCCTTCGAACTTAGCCTTTCGATAATAGTAATCTTGTTGCTTTTTCACGATGTCCTTCATCCTCGATACAAGTTGGGCACAGAACTAAAAAGGCTTATGCAACTCTCCGACCCCTTATATATCATTCCATCAATAGACAAATGCGTCAATCTCAACGACTGAAACGCATAAAAAAATCGCAGCTAAGATGAATCGGCATATGTGGATAGAGCTTAACGGGTGGCAGGCAAAGCTCAGGTTCTCAGCGTGCCATTTTATTCCAGACCACCCAAAATGCGGACGCCTCCACGGGCACACATATGCAGTCAGCGTCAAGATCGTCGGTGCGCAGATTGGCGATTTTGTAATAGACTTTGAAGAGGTCAAAAAATACGTCGGCGAGATCTGTGAGACACTTGATCACAAGACGCTGCTCGCGTCTCAAGATGCGGACGTACAAATAACAAACACGGAAACTGGAGATTTTGCAGTTACGGTAGGAACGAGTAAAAAGCGCTATTGCTTCCCGAAGGAGGACGTTGTCATACTCCCCATTGATTCCGTGAGCGCGGAAGATCTTTGTTCTTATCTGCTAGATGAGCTATGCAACAAGCTCGATCTTAGCACGATAGTAGAAGTAAGCGTGCGGCTTGACGAAGGTTTGGGGCAAGGCGCAGGCAGCGTTCGGCACTTTCCGCACCAAAAAGGCGACTTGGGCCTTGGTTAGACGCGATTTCAGTTTGTTCGCCGTGCGTTCAGCTAGCGAATGAGGAACAGCAAGATATAAAGTAATGAGGACATATAAAGGGTGTTTGGACGGTCATAAGGGAGTAGGATTATGTTTAAAGCTGATATTCTTGGAGAGACGCTGAAAGACGGCATCGAAGCATTGACCATAATCGTGGACGAGGCGCGCGTGCACTTAGGCAAAGATGGCGTTTACGCCAGAAACGCAGACCCATCGTATGTAGCGATGGTGCAGTTTGAGTTGTCAGCCAAAGCCTTCGAGAATTACGAAACCGATGAAGAGGTTGTTACACTCGACTTGAAAAAAATGCAGGACATACTTGAGCTGGCTAATCGTACGGACGTAATTCAAATGGCGATTGACGACAACCGGATGGCCTTGTCATTTGGAGATCTGAAATACACAATAGCCCTCTTAAGTCCCTATTCGATAAAGAAAGAGCCGAAAGTGCCAAAGGTTGAATCTGCAGCACACGTCGTCATTACGGGGAAAGAGTTCAGGTGGGCGGTCAAAGCGGCGGGCAAGGTGAGCGATAATATCGCGCTTGGGTGTGCAAATACTGATTTTTTCATGGAAGCGCTAGGTGACGCAGACACAATGCGACTTGAACTGTCGAAAGACCAACTCGTAGACGTGTCGCGCATAGACGGCAAATCAGATGAAGTAAGATCACTATTTAGTTTAGAATTTTTGATTGAAATGTCAAAAGCAGTCGGAAAAGCCTCTGAAGTTTCCCTCGATATAGGCAAGAACATACCGCTTAAAGTTGGATTCGATTTTGCCGACGGGAACGGTTCTGTCTCTTACTTACTTGCGCCGCGGATAGAGCAAGAATGAGACAGTCGGGCGTCGTATTTGATCGACGCTAGAAGCATGGAGGAATATTTAGCTCTTTTTCCGTATACTTCTGCGGCAGCGCGCTACGTTGAAGCTTCTACAAGAACGTTTGAATCATTCTTGACAGTCGGCGAGTTTTCAAAGCTTATTCTCAATAGGAGCGTTGAAAGAGTTACACGCGCGATCAGCGGTGATACTCCTGCGTCGTTAATCGAGCGCGACGATTATGAGGTTGAGATCTTCTCTTACGTAATGGCAAGAGCACTGGTGTCGTGTATCAATGAAACGCTTCTGATTCAAAGATACGCAAATGCAGAGGCACAAGACGCTTTTGACAATTTGCGGCATGCTGACGAACCGTCTCGGGACGAGTATATAATGTCGTTGCTTGAAGACTTTCGGATGCCGGTATCTGTAGAGAACGACGCCTTCCGGCTACATTTCACGGACTTTGTCAAATATACAGGAAGGCTCAGAGGCCCTCAATGGCGGCTCGTTAATCTCTTGAACAGGGGTAGTGTGACTCTAGCTAAGGGAGAGATAATCCAGATCTTGGCAGAGGCGGTGCGGTTGAAAGTGCTGAGCGGGTTGCCGCTGAAACTCAGCGGCAAAATGTGTGAAGAACTCTCTCCTTACACATCGCCCTTGAAAGAAGCGTTCTCTCAAGTCTCGTCACATCTCGTAGACTCTGGACCCGTCGTCTTAGAAGCGTGCCCGCCCTGCATCAAAGCGTTGCTCTCGCAAGTGAAAGCTGGCAGGAATCTGTCGCATCCTGCTCGGTTTGCATTAACCTCATTTCTAGCGAATGTCGGCATGAAAGCCGACGAGATTGTGCGCATTTACGAGACATCTCCAGACTTCGACTACGACCTTACCCGCTATCAAGTCGAACATATTAGGGGGGCGTCTGGCAAAGACTACATCGCTCCAGGGTGTTCAACGATGGAGACGTATGGCAATTGCGTAGAGAGCGACGGCTTGTGCAAGCGCGTTATTCACCCGCTTTCTTATTATCGAGTGCGAAACAAACGTCACGAAGGCGTGCAACGAAATCCGCGGGAAGGACCAGTTTAGTAGCATTTTGTGATGATTCAGCCCCAAAAATTATACAAAGGGCTCCTTAATCTAGCGTAGCACAGAGATGGTGGAAGCACGTGAACGCAAAAACAAAAGCATTCCTCGAAAGCAAGTTCAAAGAGTATTACCATAACCCTGTTATCGGGCTCCCTCCGAGGTTCCGGAAACGAGAATGGGCGTTTGTTCTTTTTGATTCAGCTTACCCTCGGCTTGTGATGCGACGGCACAAAGCTTTTAGCTCGCAGAAGGACCTCCAAGCATATTTGGGGGCGGTAGCTCCCGCTCACGTGTACTACTCAACAGCGTATTACGCGTATCCTAGCGCCACACGTATGCAAGACAAGAAATGGGAGGGGGCAGACATAATCTTCGATCTGGATGCTGACAAGCTTTTGACGGATTCTGCGCCGTCGTATGCACTTATGCTGCAAGCAGTAAAAAACGAAACTGACAAGCTTTTGGATTTCCTCGTGAATGATTTCGGTTTTGACTATGCAGACTTCAGTATCGTTTTTTCCGGTGGTCGAGGTTATCACGTCCATTTGCGAGAGAAGCGACTTGTCACTCTAGGCAGTCACGAACGGCGAGAGGTTGTGAACTACTTGACCGGTACGGGTCTCGAGCCAGAATACCTCTTAAGACGAACAAATATTATTCCAGTGCCTGGCGACAACAGCTGTTGGGAGATCAGGATAAGAACGTGGATTGATAAGTATTTCAAGCGCTTGCGCGAGCTTGACGCAGAAATGGCAATCACAGAGCTTGCCGCTGTGAAAGCCATCGGAAAGCGGCGCGCAAAGGAGATTGTCGACGTAATGTCGCAAGATACAACGATCCAACCCCTCTTGCAATCGAGACTAATGCCGCTAACCGCGTGGAAGAGTCTAATCAGGGAAGCCATCTCGCAGATAAAGGTACGTATCGACGTGCCGGTAACAGCGGACACGAAGAGGTTGATCAGGTTACCCACGTCGCTTCACGGGGGGTCTGGGTTTCGCGTTACACCGCTGACGTTCGATGAATTCCGCAGTTTTAAGCCTCTGCACGACGCAGTCGTCTTTGCCGACCGATCTGTTTCAGTGAAAATTCTTAAGCCCGCAATAGCCGAAATCAAGGGTGAAACTATTAAGGTTCATCAAGGTACAACAGAGTTACCTGAACACACGGCCGTCTATCTTATGGCGCGAGGGCTTGCGGAATATGAATCTCGACGACTTAAAAGTGATCAGAAATGAAGAGCGCCGCTCACGACAATTGACCGAGTTGAAGAATGATTTCTACTCCGAGTTCAAAGAATACGTTGATTCGTTGAAAAACAGTGATGATCCTCAAAAAAAAGACGAACTTGAAAATGCTTTGCGAGTCGCAGACGCGATTTATGACAAGCGTGCGGCGAAAATAATCAAGCTAGCGGCGCTCGCCGCAAAAGGACATAAAGAAGATGCATCGCTAGCTGACGCCGAGGCCCAGATTTACGACGCGGTTTATAGCGTATTTACTAATTATCGGGACTGCTTGCTTGCACAAAAGGAATCCATAGAAGCTGGTCATCCTCGATCACCCGCGGATCTCCAAGCGGACGAAAACCACAGAGTCGCTCGGCCACTCCTTGAAGAGGACTCTTTTCGAGCGAATCTTGACGATACAAGCGTTAAACAGCCTCGTGGGGGAAAGGGAAGTCACCGCTTGATCGACTTCAATGAAGACGCGCAAGAGAATACGGACGTAAACGAAGCTCACCACGACGAAAGGACTTTAATACGAGAACACGAGAATATGAGATACCTCCAAGTGCGAGTTTTGACAGACATTCCAACGTTTATAGGGCTCGACGGCGAAAACTACAAACTTGGTGAAGGCGAAACGGCTATCCTGCCGGAGGGCAACGCTCAAGCTTTGTCTGATCGCCACATAGCTATCATAGTCGGTGATAAACTTGAAGATGCCAAAGAAGGTCAAGTCGATATGTCCGGTGTGCAGGAAGCACACCATTCAAGAAGTTGAAAAAGTGCGTAAGGGGCGTGCATCGTCCTTGACGTGGATCACGCGCCAAAAAAAGCGGCGAAGCGGTATTGGTAATCTCGGCAAGTTTTCAAAGGTCCCGGGGGGGGATAAGCCCACCAAGCGAGTAAACCTCCGCTATCGCTGCACTGAGTGTAACAAAGCACACACGCGAAAAGGGTTTCGGGTATCGAAATTCGAGTTGGTGGAGGTGTAGAGCATGAGTAAATTCCTGCGCGTCCGATGTGCGGATTGTGAGAACATCCAAATCGTGTTTGGCAATGCCTCCTCAGTTGTGAACTGCATAGTCTGCGGGCGAACCCTCGCGGAGCCGCGTGGGGGAAGGGCGGAGATACGGACGCAAATACTTGAGGTGCTATGAGGAAAGCCTGGCCTGAGATCGGAGACTTGGTTGTTTGTACTGTGGTTAACGTAGTCGACTTTGGGGCCTTCGTCCAGCTCGATGAGTACGACAAGAAGGAGGGGCTCATTCACATCTCCGAAGTAGCCTCGGGGTGGGTGAAATACATCAGAGACCACGTAAGAGAAGGTCAAAAGATCGTCTGTAAAGTTCTGAACGTCGATCCTGGCCGAAGCCACATAGATCTTTCGTTCAAAGACGTGAATGAACATCAGCGCCGCGCTAAGATTCAAGAATGGAAGAGCGAACAAAAGGCGGAAAAGTGGCTCGAATTTGTGGCGGAGGCAACAGGGGCGAACAAAGAAGACCTTTACGATCAACTCGCTGACAAGTTTGGCGGTTTATACTACGTTTTTGAGGACGCTGCCACGCGGGGTCCAGAAGCTCTCACGGGACTTCAACCAGAGGTTGCCGCTCAGATTGCGCTTATTGCGAAAGAGAACGTAAAAATACCGTACGTCTACATAACAGGCTACGTGGATTTGGCCTGCCCCCAACCGAACGGGATAGACGTTATTAAGCGAGCTCTAAAAGCTGCCATGAAGTCTGAGAACGATGAAGTTCGCTTTGATGTAAGTTATATTGGTGCGCCTCGCTACCGGATAAGAACAGTTGCCTTGGATTATAAGACTGCAGAAAACGCGATGAAAAAAGCGGCGAACGCAGCGATAGCGGTCATCATCAAGGCTGGCGGCACTGGAAAGTTCCATAGGGAACTTCAATTATCTTAGTTGCTCACAGCGTAGCTGAACAGATTATGAAGCTTCGGAAATGCCACGAGTATACCTTTCAGGAAAAGTGCCCAACGTGTGGGCAACCAACTACGACGGCGCGTCCACCAAGATTTTCGCCAGAAGATCGATACGGGAGATACCGGAGAATTCTCAAGCGTGAGACAAGTGCGAGATCTAAGTAAGCCTTTTGATTTGAGTGGCATGGTTTCTCGGGAAGAAATGGGATTTAGATGAAGCGAATTGAAGTTAAGCAAATTAAGGACGTCGAATTAGAAAATCCTATTCTGGTTGAGGGATTACCTGGAATTGGACACGTCGGAAAACTAGTCGCCGAACACATGATAGACGAGCTTGGTGCGCAGAAAATCGCAGAGGTATACTCATCGCATTTTCCACCGCAGGTAATCGTGCTTGCTGATGGATTGGTGAGGATGGTCAGAAGCGAGTTTTACGCATTTAAGAGTGAGAAACAGGATCTGTTGATCCTTGTGGGGGACCATCAAAGCGCGACAAATGACGGTCACTACGAACTGACTGACGCGTATCTGGACATAGCGAAGAGAAACAAGGTACAAAGAATCTACACACTTGGCGGCTATGGTCTCGGGCAACTCGTCGAAAAACCTGCGGTCCTCGGGGCAGTGAACAACGCAGCGCTAGTCGAAGAAATGAAACAATATGGGGTGGTTTTTAAGGAAAATGAGCCCGGAGGGGGCATCGTAGGTGCTTCTGGATTGTTGTTAGGCCTCGGAGGCCTGGCAGGAATTGATGCAATCTGTTTGATGGGTGAGACGTCCGGTTACTTGGTCGATCCAAAAAGCGCTCAAGCGGTATTGCGAGTTTTATGCAAGGCCCTTAGCATAGACATTAGCATGCGAGCTTTGGAAGACCGTGCTAAAGACATGGAAAAAATCGTTGCACGGCTCAGGGAGATGGAACAAACGGGGATACACGAAGTGGCGAGCGAAGAGGATCTGCGCTACATACGCTAATAATTTCAGTTAAAAGATTGCTTCGATCTTGCTCTTAATAGAACCAACTCTTTGCTTTTTGACATACGTAGAAGGAGGTTAGCTGTGATTCAGGTCAATATTGAAAAATGTGGACATTGTGGCGCGTGTGTGTCAGTTTGTCCGACTAACTCGATAACGCTTATCGAGTCGTGTTTAGAAATTGCAGATACCTGTACGACTTGCGAGACGTGCGTAACAATCTGTCCAGTTGGAGCGCTAGTCGTTTCCTGAAGAAGGGGGCACGAGGTTGAAAGACGAATACGACGTCGTGGTAGTAGGCGCTGGTCCTGCGGGAGCTTATGCTGCCGCGACGGCTGCGAGCGAATGCGACGTTCTTTTAATCGAAAAGCGGCAGGAGATCGGCAATCCTGTACGCTGTGCTGAAGGCGTTTCAAAAGAAGGACTAGCGAGGTTTCTGCCACCTCAAAAGAGATGGATTGCAAATAATATAGCTAGTGCCCGCATATTTTCGCCTGATGGTACGGTCTTAGAGGTATCTGAAGAACTCGCTGGTCCCGAGGTGGGCTATGTGCTTGAACGTAAGATTTTTGATCGAGATCTTGCTAAGCGAGCAGCCCAGGCAGGGGCTGATGTAGCCGTTCGTACACGCGCTACTGGGGTCATTAGAGAAAATGGGTTCATATGCGGTGTCAAAGTCCGGCACCTTGGCGAATCGCTTGAAATGCGAGCGAAGGTGGTCATCGCGGCTGATGGCGTCGAGTCACAACTCGCCCGCTGGGCTGGTATCAATACTACCCTCAAACCCATCGATCTCGAAAGCTGCGCACAATACCTAATGACAAATGTCGATTTGCTCGATGACTGTTGCGATTTTTATCTTGGTTCAGAAGCCCCCGGAGGCTACGCCTGGGCGTTTCCGAAGGGACATCAAATAGGAAATATCGGGCTTGGAGCCCTCGCAAGCAAATTGCAGAGCAAGCACCCTATCGACTATCTGAACGCGTTTGCGGAAAGACACTTTCCTGACGGCCAACCAGTTGAATTGAATATAGGTGGGGTTCCGGTCAGCAACGCTGCCCGAAAAACCGTAGCAGATGGTCTGATGCTCGTCGGTGATGCAGCCCGTCACACCGACCCCATAACGGGCGGCGGCATAATCAACGCTTTGGAGGGGGGCAGGCTAGCTGGCGAGGTGGCAAAGCAGGCGGTTCGAGTGCAAGACCCCTCTTTAAAGGTATTGAAGCAATATGAAGCAGCGTGGCGCGCTTCTTTCGGAAAGAAACTTGAAAGAAACTATAAGATAAAAGATATATTTGTCAATCTTTCCGATGCCGAGCTGAACAAGCTTATTCGCTCGTTGGAAGGCTTGAGGCTAGAAGATATGAGTGTTGCTGGTATAGTAAAACGTTTGATCTCCCGCAATCCGCGCCTGTTGGCGGGGGTGCGTCACTTGTTTTGAGCGCGATATGAAGATTGCTGGAGTGGATGAAGCCGGAAAAGGAGCTGTACTGGGCTCTCTTTTCGTTGCAGCGGTCTCTATCGACTCTTCAGCGCTGAAGTATTTGGAGAGAATGGGGCTAAGAGACTCAAAAGCGTTAAGTCCAAAGCGCCGCGAATTTTTGTCGAAGCGAATCGAAAAAGTATGCGCTATCCAGTTGAAGGAGATTACGGCCCAACAAATAGACGAACTGAGAAAAGTCTTGACTATGAATGACATCCTTGTTAGGGGGCATGCTCAAAGCTTGCGCCATTTAAATCCCGATGCAGCCTTTGTCGACGCTGCCGACGTTGATGCTGCGCGATTCTCTGAGCGCGTTATGGAAGCGAGCGGCATACGCAGCGTAATCGCTGAACACCATGCGGACTCGAATCGTGTCATTGTATCGGCAGCGTCGATCATCGCGAAAGTTAGTCGTGATGCGAGCATCCAAGCGCTCGAATACTCACTCGGTGTGGAGATCGGCAGTGGTTATCCATCAGATACAAAGACGATTGCTTTTTTGAAAAAGTGGTTGGATGAGCGTGGCGAATTACCACCTCAAACCAGACATTCTTGGAAAACGGCTCAGGATTTGCTTGAGTTCGCTCAAAAAAGGGACCATAGCAGCTCGCAGTGAGAGGAAGGCTACCGCCGCACCCGTCCACACAGACGCGCTATCTTAGCTTCTCACGGACTTTCTCGAAAAAAGTCTTTTCACCGAGCACGAAAAGGGACTCCTCTTGATCCTTATAGAAATGGATCTCATCATCTTTATGAACGGTCTCACTGTATTGGCCATCAACCACGATCGCAGCGTCTTTTTCCCTTATTGTGACAGCAACTGTGCCCTCATCGTTGACCACCCACGGACGAATTGAAAGTTTATGCGGCGCAAGCGGGACGATGAGGAATGCGTTTACTCGCGGATCTACGATCGGACCGCCGGCGCTCATCGCGTATGCGGTCGAACCAGTCGGCGTCGCTACAATTACTCCGTCTGCACGCAAGACATCCACGACGTGATCATCTATCTCAATACTGTACTCAAGTATTTTTGCTGGTCGTGAGGTGATGATTACAGCTTCGTTAGTAGCGGACGGAAGGTGTCTGTCATTCACTGAGATCGCTAAACGTGAGTGTGCGGAAACGCGGAAACCTCCCAGTAGGTTCTCAACGACGCTGACAGCCCTTTCGGGACTAACATCTGCCAAGAAGCCGACTTTTCCGACGTTTATGCCAACTATTGGAATAGGGTGCCGAAGTTTTTGAAGAACGCGTAGAATCGTGCCGTCTCCCCCTACGGTCACTATCACGTCAACGTCGAAGGTTTCTAAGGGAATCCCTTTTTCTCCCAGCGCTTGAGCGGTTTCATCGTCATAGATCGTCTGAGCACGCCCGTTTAGGTGGCGACCCATTTCCGCAGCTAAGTCGGTTGCTTCTTCGCTGTCGCATCTGGAGACGATTCCTATCCGCATCTTTGCGTACTCGTCGGTTTCTTGAATAGCGTGCGCTGCCGGACGCTCGGGATTTAATCTAATGCGTATACATTTATATTTAATGCTCATCTATTACCCCGCATGAAGGAGCAAACGGAAATAAGAACGCTCAAAGTCGGCCGTTATATCATAATAGATGATGAACCTTCTACTATAGTCAGTTTAGCAACATCAAAGCCGGGCAAGCACGGATCAGCGAAAGCGCGCATAGACGCAATCGGAGTTTTCGACGGGCAGAAGAGATCAATTGTGCAACCCGTTAGCGCTAAGATCTACGTGCCTATTGTAGAAAGAAAAGGGGCGCAAGTCCTTTCTGTAATGGGAAACGTCGCGCAGCTCATGGATTTGAACGACTACTCAACGTTTGAGATTGAGATCCCTCCAGAACACGTAGACAAGCTGGAAGCGGGTAAGGACGTGACGTACTTAGAATCGATGGGAAAACGCAAATTAGACATCAAATCATAAGTCGAACCGGAACTGATTTTTGCCGCATGATATTTGCCGATTCGGGTTCCGATTACGCAAGCAGCAAGTATGTAATTCACGGCATCTTGTTTGACGGTACCTCTTCGTTTAGAACAGGCTCCCGATGGGCTCCTGAAGCTATACGGAAAGCTTCCCATAACTTCGAGCCGTATGACTTTGAATGCGATCGGGAACTTTCAGAGCAGCTAGTCCACGATATGGGCGATACCGAGTATGGTAACCTAGACGAGATGGTTACCGATCTCGAAGCAACAACTTCTCGCTTGGTGAAGGACGAGAAAGTGCCAATAACGTTGGGCGGTGAGCACTCAATCACCCTTCCTTGCATAAAGGCCTTAGCCAAAGAAACGGAGCTCGTGGCAGTTATTTTTGATGCGCATTTGGATTTCAAGGAGAATTATCTTGGTAATGAATTCGGCCACGCGTGCGTTGCGCGGAATATAGTCCGTCTTGGAGTACCGCTGATTCAAATCGGAATCCGCAGCGGGGCTCGCGATGAGTACGAGCGTGCGCTAGATACCAGCGTTATTTATACAATGGACCAGATTAGACGCGTGGGAATTAAAGAGATCTTGAGCGATATTGAACTTTCAGCCAAAAACAGAGCCATCTATCTTTCCATTGACGTGGACGCCATCGACCCTGCTTTTGCACCCGGTGTAGGAAATCCTGAGCCCTATGGGTTGACGCCATTGGAACTGCGAACGGCAATCCGAGCGTTGGCGCCTCGTGTGTCTGGTTTCGATATTGTCGAAATCACTCCTGATTACGACATGGGAATGTCGGCTCTTGTCGGGGCGAAACTAGTTCGGGATTTCTTGTTCGTTCACTCAAGCTTTTTGTAACAAGCTATAATAAGGAGACTATTCGGTGAATCCGGTCAAACACGCTAAGGTCGAAAAAGGCATGACTGTAGCCGCCCTCATGCAGCAGTACGAAAACTGTGCTTTTGGAGCGGGACGCTTAGCCAAAGCAGTCAAAATTTACAAAGAAATGCAAGCTGAAGATGTTACGAGCTTTTTCGGCCTCGCTGGCGCTATGATCCCTGCTGGAATGCGACAGGTCGTTGTCGATATGATTAAGCGCCGTGATATTGATGTGCTGGTCACGACCGGAGCTAACTTGGTGCACGATTTGATCGAAGCGTTCGGCGGTGAGCATTGTCAAGGCCAATGTAGTGTGAACGACATCGAGCTCAAGAACTCCAAAATTGATAGGATATACGACGTCTATCTGGCTGATCAACATTTTACAACGTTTGAAACTAGGTTTGACGCGATCGTTACCGATATTCTTGATTCACAGCCACCAAAGCAGTTTACTATCTGTGAGTTCTTACAGGAGATCGGGTCGCGCATTTTGGACAAAAACTCCATTTTGCGAGCCGCTGTGGATAACGAAGTCCCTGTTTTTTGTCCTGCAGTTGCTGACTCTTCCATTGGCCTCCAGAGTTGGGTGTTCGGGTACAAACGTGATCTTCAAGTTGATACATTCAAGGACATTCGACAAATCACGGACATCTGCTACAAGGCGAGACGAACAGGAGCGCTTTTTATTGGTGGCGGCGTTCCAAAGAATTTCATCATGCAATCTATGCTTCTCATTCCCAAAGGGCTTGACTTTGCCATTCAACTCACAATGGACACGCCCGAGACAGGGGGCCTTTCCGGCGCTACTTTGGACGAAGCGAAATCGTGGGGGAAAATAGGTGAACACGCTGAGACGGTAACCGTGTATTCAGACGCGACTATCACGCTGCCAATCTTAGTTGCTTCCACGTTGCAAGACGCTAGTTTGTAACCCCATAAGTGCTAAAAGCGCCGACCTGAAACGCGATCTATATCAAAGCTCGCTGTTTTTGCGATCGCCATCACAGCAAAGGTTCCAGCCTGAACCGGATCAGTGACTACAAGGTCGGCCACTTCTGGTACGGAGCCTGCCATGTTAAGAGCAATGACCTTAAAGCCCTCATTTTGCAGCTTTGTGACTTCTTGAGCAATTTTTCCCCCCATGAGCGAACCGGCCAATACTAAAATACTTGCTCGATGCGTTCTGGATACCGCATTTACCGCTTTCGCGATGTTATTTTCGTCTACTATAGGCAAAGTGTCGATGCTAATCCGCTCTCCCCGAATATTATGTCTATCAGCTTCCGTAATTGCTCCGAGCGCTACTTGCGCAACCTGAGCGCCCCCGCCGATTATTATGATCCTGGAGCCCCAAATCTTTTCGAATGGTTGGTGAAAAGACACGCTCTCAACGTAAGCGATAGCTTTTAGCTTTTTAGCTAATTCACGTGCACTGGGCAAGTTCTCGATTTCCATGTAAATTGTAGCCAAGCCTTTGTGCTTCCCTTTCGCGAGAATAAACTGCTGTGTATACTGTATATTTCCCTCAAAATGCGCAACTGCAGCTGCAACATCCCTTAAAACGCCAGGTTTATCTTGGCATACCACATTTATCGCTGTTGACATATCTATCACTCTTTGGCTCTGATCAGCGGCTCGCGGCCCGATGTGGCCCATTTATGATTCCTTTTTCCGTAATTATTGCCGTGACCAGTTTTATCGGAGTCGCATCAAAGGCGGGGTTTTCAACGTGTACCGAGCGAGGGGCGATCTGTTTTCCGCGACAAAACCTAAGCTCATTCGCGTCGCGCTCTTCAATCTTGACAACTGTGTTTTCATAATCAAAGGTTGACAAAGGCGCGGCCACATAAAACGGTACGCCGTGAGTTTTTGCGCAAATCGCTAGCATGTACGTTCCCACTTTGTTGTAGACTGTAGTTTGTGTAATCCTATCCGCTCCGACTATGACGCTGTCGATTTTTCCTTGCTTCATTATCGAAGCAGCCATGTTGTCAGCGATCAAAGTAGTAGGGATGTGGTCTTCTAGCAATTCAAACGCTGTGATGCGGCTTCCTTGGTTGAGCGGCCGAGTCTCGCACGCATATACGGCGATCCGCTTACCCTCTTGTATTGCAGAGCGTACGATTCCCAAGGCAGTTCCCCAACCGACCGTTGCGAGTCTTCCGGCGTTGCAGTACGTCATTACGACGTCGCCATCTTTCAGCAAAGATGCGCCAATGGCACCTAGGGCCTTATTTACTATCACGTCGTCTTCTGCCACGCGGAACGCTTCATTAAGCGCGACTTCTCTGACTTCTTCAACCGTGATGCAGGGCTCTATGGCTTTTAGAACTCGATCAACCCCGTAAAACAGATTGATGGCTGTTGGTCGTGTTTCTAGAATCGACCTTGCTGCGAGACGTAAGTGCGCTTTTAGTTTGACTGCGCTGTGGCCTTTCTTCTTGTGGGCAGCAAGAGCAACGCCGTATGCGCCGGCCGCTCCGAGGGCCGGCGCTCCGCGCACTTTCAGCGTCTTTATCGCATTGATGAGTTGACTTATCGTCGTTATTCTGACGAGCTCGTAAGTGACAGGGAGCTTAGTCTGATCGACTAGTACAATGTCGCCAGAGTCCCAGAAAATCGTCAGTTTTTCATCAAACTGCTGGTCCATATACTTAACTAGAAATTGAAGTTTACAAGCTTAACGGTAGTCCGGCATTCAAAAGCGCTGGCATTCAAGAGCGCTGGTTTTTGGGGCGCTCGAGCGACTGGCGTCCTTCGCATTCGACTACCACTGATGGAGTCTCCAAACTCAATCCTTTCTCCGATAACCGGTTCATCGTTGAAAGCGCATTTACTTTTTTACATTTCCTTTTTTGTACAATTTATTGTCCTATAGTAACCATTAAATAATAAGTACCATAATTGTCCCAAGAAATCGCAAATGCTTGCAGATGATCTCATTCGGGCAACGTTTTCATCAGATGAGGAGCTAAAGAGCACACTTTTGCACGCAATCAAAGAGCTTGGATTTACGGTCACTAAGTTTGCTGAGATATCAGGGGTCTCCTCAAGCACGCTTTATAAAATCATTTCCGGAGAACGTGAACCAAACCTTAAGACACTCAGAGAGATCCTCAGAGCGGTCAGAAGGCTGGAAGGAGCCTCAAAGAATGGAGACCTCATTGCCGTCGTGGCGGCAAGACCTGTATTGGATAAGATAACAGAAAGGTCGATGTTAATAGAAGGAAACGAGATTATCATACGAGAATACCCTGCAACCTCAATTGAAGAAGCTTTGATTGCAGCTATCCACGCTGAACGAGACGGCGCGCTCGCGCTGGTTTGTGCTCCGATCGTTAGCCCAACAGTGGAGAAGATCTTACGCATCCCGGTCGCATCGATTATGCCGCAAAATAGCCTAGTTGAAGCGATTAAGCTTGCCGCACGGAAAATCAGTTGACGAAGGTGTGTGAAGAATGGTTTTGGGAGCGCGTTGCTGGGAGCAAACATAAACAAGTTCTCGTTGGTCAGTGCAGAAACGGTCCCCTTCGCGCTCAATTCTAAGGTCTCGTCGCTAAAAAATCGGTAGCAGCAAAAGAAAGCTCATTTGTGCTTTTCGGTCGGTTTTCTGTCATGACTGTGAAGAACCAGCAACGCATAGGCTTGCAGTGTGTCTGATCTTACTTAAATCAGGTATGCTGCGATATCGCTGTCGATGATGGTTTCGCAGTAATTGCACCGTAACATAAACGAATTAAGGACGCTGAACTTTGAATAAACCGGTTCTGTGCTGTTGGAAATACAGTTTAAGTTGGGGCACCGAACGACGTGGGTGATTACGTTCGGCAAAACAACTGAGTTTTTTTGCACAACTTCATAATCCCGTATGATGTTGATCGTCGCTTGAGGAGCTATCAAGGCAATCTTGTCAACTTCTGCTGGAATCAGCTCCCGGTCTTCTATCTTGACGATATCTTTTCGTCCGAATGGCAACCTCTTGCTTGGGACGTTCATAGCAACGCTAACGATTGCTTTCGTAGTGCCGGTTATATCGAGTATTTTGAGCACGTTCAAAGCATTTCCGGCCGTGATGTGGTCTATGACAGAGCCATTTCTGATCGATCGGACTCGTAGTTCTTCCTTGACTTTTTTCGGTATCATATCGAACCATTCATGAGAATCGCAAGCAATGCCATTCTAACGGGTATCCCGTAGAACGCTTGTTTGAAGTACCTCGCATGCTTGGTTTGATCTACTTCCGGCGCTATTTCGTCAACGCGCGGCAGTGGGTGCATGATAATTAGATTTTCGCGCACCCGCTCTAAAACGCGTAATGTTAACCGGTAACTTTTTGCAACTCGTAAATACTCGGTTGGATCAGGAAATCGTTCTTTTTGTATTCGCGTGACATAGAGAACGTCTACATCGCGAATGACTTCGTCCACGTCCTCGACTAACCTGACTGAATTCAAGGTATCTACTATATGCTTGGGCATTTGAAGTCCTTCTGGGGCGACCAGTGCGATGTTCGCATTGAACATGTTAAGGGCATAGGCCAATGAATGAGCGGTTCTTCCGTATTTGAGGTCTCCCAGTAAAGCTATGTCGAGATTATCTAGGTGACTCTCTTTTTTTATCGTATAAAGATCTAGGAGAGTTTGCGTGGGATGATGCCCTGCTCCATCCCCCCCATTTATGATGGGAATCCTCGATATTTCACTAGCCATGCGCGCTGCGCCCTCTTTTGGGTGCCTGAGGACTATCGCATCCGCATATCCTTCAACAACTTTTATCGTGTCGGCGAGAGTCTCCCCTTTCAATACTGAGCTTTCTTCTGAAGTCAAGCTTAGAGTCGAGCCGCCCAGCCGCTTCATCGCTGAGTCGAACGAGAGCTGCGTCCTTGTACTGGGTTCAAAAAAAAGTAGTGCCAATATCCGGTTTTCGAGCACCCGCACGCCAGCTTTTGCGTACGGCATCATTCTCTCGGCATAGTCTAAAATAAACTCAACATCGTCGCGCGTCAAATCCCGCATTGAAACGACGTGCTTTTTCTTGAACATCTCATGTATATTGATACAAGAAGCTTTTATAGTTTGTTGAGTATTGTTGCTATTCCTAACGATCACGTGTGCAGGCTTCGAATTCGGCACAAATATGCATTACAGCTGCTTAATGACCGCCTCTACTTCTTGTCTATACGCGTCCTGATCGTAGCCCGAAATGCAGGCTAAGGTCATTGCCCCGCCGGCCCCGACACCTTCTTTCACTTCCCCTTGTTCATATTTCTGGAGTGCACTAATCGAGCTTTTTGAGAAATCTGGATAAGCGCTAAATGCGTCTATTTCTAGCGCTTCAACCAGCTCAATGAACCGCGCTGAAGCGTCGTCAAAAACATATTTGGTCGTCGCTAAAACAACATCATCGCTCAAGTTGAGCTCCTTTAAGATGGCAGCGACTGCGCCCATTTGGGTCCCGCCGGCTAGCAAAACCTCCTTTCCTGAGTTGAGGAAGCCTTCGGTCAGCCCAACCACACACGGCATCATCGGATCACCGAATAGCCTAACTGCCCGCATTGGATCGTCCCGCAAGCTTCCTGGACTAATCGACGCCCCATACATTGCCTCTCTCACGACTTTTTCCTTTAAGGCCGTAGGATTCGCGGCAAAGCTGCTGCTAACATTTGCGTTGTAGCCGAGTGCTCGCAGCACGCATAATGCCGTGGTGGTCCCTCCTGGTATCGTCTCTCCTATCACTGCCAGATCGCAGTCGCAACATCCTGCTAGCCTGCGAGAAGCGTCGCGGATTTCGGGGGCGTCAGGAACTCCAGGTCGAACACGGATGTCATAGCCGTGTTTTGCGCGAAGGTCGTAGTAGGGCACCCCCGGGACAATCTGCAAGCCTGAATTTATTAGGAAATGTGCGCATTGTGATAGATTAAGGCCTGCACGAGTCAGAACGGCCGGGGTAGCTGCCCCAGACGGAGCATCAGACATCACCCCTATTGTCTTCAGCTTTCCGTTGGAGACGATTTCTGCATCCGCAGCAGGCGTATATTGAATGTACTGCTCGAAGCTTCCTGCCCCTGATATGCCAGTAACAGTCGCGATCTCCGAGTTGGACAGAACCAGCAAAAAAAGAGGGTGCTCTATACTGCCGAATCTCTTTCTTACATTTGAAGATTTTCCTGAATAGTTGCGGCAGTTCGTTACCCACATGATTAGTGAAGTACTTCGCGCATTCTCGTCCTCTCACCGGTTGTGTCCTTTTGTCGGAGTCGAGGGAGAGTATGGGCCCCAAATGGCATCACTGCAATTCGGGCGTTTGGCCCGTACTTGCGCATAGCTGCTTGCAGGGCACTGTCTAAATCTCGGGAACAGAGTAAGAATGCTCGCTCGACGATTTCCTTTTGAAGCTCGGAGACGAGGTAGACGTCCGCTCTTTGAGTAAGCTTCGCCAAAATTCCGGCTTTGTGTCCACCAATTTCGAAGGCATAGTCGAGCCTGTCAACAAGCTCCTGCTTGTCGTGCGCTTCATTAATCCATCGTTCGAATACTTTTTCGCCTAGTCCTTCTGGACATTCAGCCGCTAGCAAGATGGCGCCTCCGACTTTGAGCGCGTATTTCGCGTTATCGAGCGCTTTTTGTGCTTGAAAAAGGTTTATGTCCTTCGGTGTGCCGCCGGCGGATACCAGCACAACGTCCGCGAGCTCTTGTATCGGTATTATGTACATGGAATCGACGACTTTCGCTCCTTCGCGGTGTGCCTGAATCGGATCACCTGCAACGGCTTTGACGATCTGTTTTTTTGCGTTAAGCACAACATTTACGATAAAGTCACATCCAATTAGTCGGCCCGCGTCCTCAAGATCCTCCCTTACGGGGCTGTCCAGCCTTCCCGCCTCAGCGTTTGGTTGCAGCATCAGTTTGTGATTCGATTCAATCGTCTCGCGCGCGCAAACGCCTGGGAGCAAGGATTTATATCCACCGCTGTATCCAGCAAAATAATGGAGCTCAACTGCGCCGAGGCAAACCCTCACATCGGAGTCGAGCACTACTTTGTTAGCGTAAACGCGTGTCCCTCGTGACGTTGTACTGACAAAAACACAGTTATTGCCGTCGTGGTTGATGCAACGGTAGTGATCAAAAACATCATCGCCTACGAGGCCTTTCATTTCCAGCTCGGAGAGAGGTCGATGAATTCCGAGAGCAAACACGATCGTGATCCGGCTGTCAGGAATCTCTGCTCTTTTTAATTCGTTTAAGACGTGCGGCAGCAACTTTTTGACTGGAGTGGGTCTAGTTACGTCGCTGACAATAATCACTACGCTCAACTTCTTTTTCGATATTTTCCGTTGCGCTACGATTTCGCGGAGCGTGAGCGTTCCTATTGGAGCATTCATGGCACGAATGATCTCGCTCTCCTCATCCAATACTTCGATTTCGTGTGGTTCGATAACCTGAATTAGGTTTTTCTCGTCGAGAGTGACTGAGGTCTCACCTTGCCCATATTTGAGAGTGACGTGCGATTTCCCCATCAGGGACTGTTACGTCTTTTTTAGTATATCAATATGCAATAGGCCGTAGAGCGCGGATCGGCGAACGAGACGGAACTAGTTTCATATAGAATTATTGCAATAACAAGAACTGGGAACCTTATATGAGTGATAATCGAGTGGAGGAGCGTTAAGTTGTACAGGTCATATGCTGAAATGGAGAAGATCAAGCTCCCGGGCGATGTAGACGTTAAGATAAGCGACAGCACCTTGAGAGACGGGTCACAAATGCCCGGAATCGTGCTTAAGAAAACACAGAAGTTTAGGATATTCGAGTTTTTGCACGAAATGGGAATAGAGAAGTTGGAGTGTTTCCTCTTCAACGAGCGAGATCGCACGTTGGCCCGCGAAATGATCGATTGCAACTACGATCATCCTGAGATTACCGGGTGGGCGCGTGCAAACGTGGCAGATATCGATATGAACCTCAGCATGGACGGCATAAACGAGGTAGGCATTCTGATGTCTATATCAGATACGCACATTTTTGACAAACTTGGATTGACAGATCGAGAACAGGCGCGCGACAAGTACACCGAAGCCCTCCAATATGCCGTGGATCACGGGTTGAAGGTCCGATGCCATCTCGAAGATATTACGCGCGCAGATATCCCAAACTTCGTTATCCCATTCGTGAAGGAATTACTCAGCATCGCCCCTGACGCGATTTTTAGAATCTGTGACACTTTGAACTACGGCATGCCGTTCGAAGAGACCCCGTTGCCGTTTAGCATACCTAAAATCGTGCGCTCCTTTAAAGAGATCGGAGCGGAGAATCTCGAAATGCACGTTCACGATGACTTCGGACTCGGCGTGGCCAACACTTTGGCAGGATACTGGTACGGAGCGAATTGGTCGAGCTTGACCTTTATGGGTATCGGAGAGCGGGCAGGAAATACCGAGCTTGAAAAGATTCTAACCTTCCTTTTTTGCCGCGTTAAAGGGTTCGAAAAGTATAATCCCGCGCCGGTTACGGAGCTTACACGCTACCTAGAACACGAGCTTGCTTTTAGACTCCCAAGAAACAAGGCCATTGTTGGTGAAAATATTTTCGCCCACGAGAGCGGCATACACACCGACGGCGTCTTGAAGAACCCTTTTACGTACGAGCCGTTTCCTCCTGAGGTCGTGGGGGGACAGCGAATACTGCTCATAGGGGACTCTTCAGGGAGGGAAGTGGTCCGCTACAAGATGGAACAAGTTTTGAACGAGCTTCTTGGTGTGGAAGTAAACTTGCGGAAAAACGACCGCCGGATCAAGATGATCTGCAACGATATTCACAAGCTCTACGACGAAGAGGCTCGTACTTCGAGCGTTTCAGATGATGAGTTGAAGGAGTACGCCATCAAGTACTTCCTCACGAGCGAAGAAGTGTTCCCGCCCTGGATTGCTCACACGCGTTACGAATAGCTAGCTCGCGGAGGCAGGAATTACGAAGGAGTGTCGCTACCGCAGGCGCGAAAACATCTCGCTGGGCTCTGGAAACCTCGGGTACCACTCCTGCTCCCTTGCCGGTGAGGGTATTATGGTTCACGAGGCACAGTGCGATGAGTGCGGAGTTGAGGAGCTTCAGAGGAGTTTTGACTGTCGTCATCTACGACCGAAAAAGCGGTTCCTAAGTGGAGGACATTCGCAGGAGTGTGTCAGCTGTGCTGCGAAGGGTATCGTATTAGATCAAAAGCGCAGCGCTTGCACGACCTGTTTGGAAAAAGAATAGACTTCGAGCCCTGTCTGGTCTTACCGGCTTTGCAGGTAGCTTTCGACCTTGTTGATAATGCAGTCAACGACTTGACTTGTTCGAAGACTGCCTCCGAGGTCGTACGTCGTCTTGCCTTCGGCAATTACCGCGTGTAGGGCGTCAAAGATCATGGCAGATTCGCGCGAGCTACCTAGGTAATCAAGCATCCACGCTCCGGCGAGCACAGTGGCAGTGGGATTTACTTTGTCAAGGTTCTGGTACTTTGGAGCTGATCCGTGAGCAGGTTCAAACATTGCGTAACTGTCGCCAAAATTAGCCGAATAGATCATGCCGATGCTTCCTACCAACGCCGCGCATTCTTCGCTTATTATATCCATAAAAAGATTGGTTGAGAGTAATATCGATTCGTTGAAAATCTGTGGATTTTTCACGAGTTGTTGTGCTATGTTGTCAACGTGATACTCCCACAGTTCAATGCTCGGGTCGTCGTTCTTTGCCTCTCGAACAGCTTGGAGAAAAGCGCCGTCAGTCTGTTTTAGTATATTGCTTTTGTGGATAGCAACAACAGTTTTCCATTTTCGCTTTTCTGCTTCTCGAAAAGCGAAGTTGGCTATTTTTCGGCTCGCCGATTTCGTGATTTTCCGCAGGGCGATAAACATGTCAGCGGAGAGTTGTATTTCGCTCCCTGAGTACATGCCTTCAGTGGCTTCACGTACGCACACAAAGTCAACATCCCCGAGAGGGCGGGGGGTGTTGACAAACGTCCGTATTGGACGGACGTTTGCGTACAAATCCATCTCTTGTCTTATAGTGACCGCTACACTGCGGGGGGAACCAGGGCCTCCTGGCGTTGTGGTTGGCCCTTTGAAACAGGCTTGGGTTGAGTTAATCACGTCTCGGGTTTCATCGGGAACCAATGAGTTCCCTGCGTGAGATTCGTACCAGTCGCTTCCGGCTTGACATGGGATCATATTTACAGACGCTCCTGTAGCAGTCACGACTCGCATCATTGCCTTGACTAACTTAGGTCCAACCCCATCTCCCAGTATTACGGCTACTTCTTGCATTACCCTCACCTAACAGAGTTGTCGTTTAAAAGGTCGCCAAATTGATCAGTCCGTATATCCACCGCAGGCGTCTAAGTACGGCATTAGCCCGCCTCTTTCTAGCAATTCTTGCATAAACTGTGGGATCGGCTTGAAACGATATTCTTTGTTTCGATGCTCGCTTCGAATCATCCCAGCGTCAAAATCCACTTCTAGCCATTCTCCTTGGGTCACATCTTTTGAGATGTCCTCGCACTCGACTAGTGGAAGACCGATATTGAAGCCATTGCGATAGAATATCCGCGCGAAGGACTCAGCGATGATGCACGAGATGCCGCAAGCCTTGAGAACTTGTGGCGCCTGTTCTCTTGACGATCCGCACCCAAAGTTCGCCCCGGCAATCAGAATCGGATTTTTTAAGTCATGGCAATTCTCATAAAAGTGCGAATCGACTGATTCAAAGGTATGTTTGGCAAGCTTGTTTAAATCGAGCTCATCATACTTGTACTTCCCTGATATAATCTCGTCCGTATTGGTATCGCCAGGGAAAACTCTGACAACCTTCCCTTTAATATTCATAGTTCCACCTTTTTGTAATTGTGCTCTACTCTTTGGGATTTCGCGGATCTGTGATTCTACCTTCTATGGCGCTCGCTGCGGCGGTAGATGGACTCGACAGGTAAATAAATGACGAGTCGTTGCCCATCCTGCCTTTAAAGTTTCTATTTTGAGTAGATAAAGCGACCTCATTGTCTCCTAAAGCGACTGTCCTCCCAATGCAAAAACCACACCCAGGCGGACCAACAGCGGCGCCTGCCTTTAGGAACGTCTCCAAGATTCCTTCTTTCAACGCTTCTAGAAGGACTCCACGACTTGCTGGAAACACCACTAGTCGCACTTTGCTTCGATGGCCGTTCAGGATTCGTGCTGCCACTCTGAGGTCTTCAATCCGCCCGTTCGTGCAAGAGCCGATGCATACTTGATCTAGCTCCTCGCCTTCAAGCTCTGTAACTGGGACGACGCTATCGACCTTGTGCGGCTTAGCAATCATAGGAACGACAGTTTCAGCGCGTATGCGAACCTTTTTGGTATATACAGCGCCCTCATCAGGGTACAACGCTTTGAACTCATTACTTCGGCCGTAGCGCGTCAGATACGCTTTCACTTTCTCATCTGCTGCGCACACACCGACTTTAGCACCGGCTTCGATGGACATGTTAGAGAGCGTAGCGCGTGATTCGACGCTCATCGCCTCTACCCCTTCGCCGCAGAATTCAAGCGCTTTGTATGTGGCCCCGTCTGCCGTAATTTGTGAAAGTAGCTCTAAGAAAACGTCTTTTGAGTGAACATATTCAGGCATTTTTCCAGAGACCTCCACACTAACAGTCTCTGGGACTTTTAGCCATGTTTTTCCGTACGCCATAATAGCGGCCACGTCAGTCGAACCCATACCAGTCGCAAAAGCGCCGAGGGCACCGTGGGTGCACGTGTGGCTGTCACCGCCAACTATTACTTTGTAGGGCGAGGCGTACCTCTCGAGGACAATTTGATGGCAAATTCCATCTCCATTTTCATAGAAATCCATGCCATGGTGGCGGGCAAACTGCCGCATAAGCGCTTGTACGTTTGACACTTTTTCAGAAGGTGAGGGCGAAGCATGATCACAAAAGGCCACCACCTTCTTGGGATCTTTTACTTTTTGGCCGCCTAGTTGCTGAATCGCGAGCGGTAGCGTACCGTCGTGGGCGAAAACTAAATCGACAGGCACGGCTACTATGTTCCCACTTTCAGCATCCACGCCACTCCGCTTTGATAGTATCTTCTCAGAAATTGTTTTCAACTACTCCCCCTTAGACAACAACACCATCTATCACCAAAATACGATCATTAAGTCGTGTAGAATCATTGCGCAGCGAGTTGCGCTCTCAATTATAAATACGCGCAGTTGGCTATTATCTTTTCCGGTGAGCATCTCTAACGACCGCCTTCTTTCACGTGCACCGGCCGCTTGGCTCGTTTGGATCGAAGCACAAGCAACGGAATAACGGCTGCAAAGACGAGCAACACCGCCACCACAACGCTATAGTACTTAGAGGTAATGCTGTGCCAGTTGGTGCCTAGGTAGAACCCCGCGAAAGCCAGTGCGGCGTTCCACGGCAATGAGCCCAAAAAATTATAGCCAGCAAACTTCTTTAGATCCATTCTGCAGATTCCCGCTGGCATGGACGAGCAAGCCCGTACGCCCGGCACCATTCTGCTCACAAAAACGGAGACCTCCCCATATTTATCAAACCATTCATTTGCGAGGTACACTTCACGTTCAGTTATCCCGACATACTTGCTGTAGCGTTCAAACAAATAATTACCGCCGAAAAAAGCAATAAATACGTAACGAGCGAACCAGCGAGGCACGCGAAAGTGCCGGCGATGAACACTCCCCAAAAGTTAAAGCGCCTACAGCGAAACGTGCAAGAAATGCCTCGGGACTTACAGAATGTGGCCTTACACATTCAAATTATCATAAGTGGTGCGACCGCTTTAGGACGTAGAGTGCAATAGGTATACCGAGAACTGCCCCAAGACTTTGCGATATTGTCGTCGCATACGCAGCGCCAAGGGCGCCCATTGCTGGTATCAGGATCGAGTTCAAACCAACGTTTGTCGCCGTCAAATAGGTGGCATTTAGCACGTGCACCTTTTGATTGTTTGTTGCGTCAAGCAGTAGAGAAGTGGGGATGGTCAGTAGATTGATGGCAAATCCAATAACAAGGATGTTGATGAACACGATAGAATCAGCGAATTTGGGACCGAAGGCGAAAATCATAACTTGGCCTCCGAACGCATACGTTACTCCAACAAATACGAGTCCGGCTACGGCGAAATAGCCGAGGTACTTCGACAACTCTTTTTTGGAAATCCTCCTCTCGAGCACGGCTCTTGAAATTATGGGAAAAAATGCCCCCGTAAGTGCCAGGACGGCCATGTCGCCTATCCCTACGTAGTTGACAGCAGGTGTGTACAGTCCGACCTGCGTCATATTCGACAAAAGTGAAATCATGATAGTATCTACTCGTTGCCATATGAACCCAAGCATTCCTGCGAATCCGAACCACACAGCCGGCGTCAGTATTGCACGGTCGAATATCGGTTTAAAGTTCAGCTTGTAGTAGTGAATTTGCCGGCTATATATGAAATTCAGCATCAGGCTGACAAAAGCGGCGATAATGATCGCAAGTATGACACCGGGGACGTCAAGTCCTGCAATCAGAAAGACGAACGCCAAAGTGGCGAAAGTAATTCGCTCGGCAATCTGAATGATCGAGATATACTTCATGTCTTGGTAAATATTGAACACCGCGCTGAACATACTCCCGATGCCGCCCATTACGAGCGTGACCGACATTAAGACGATCAGCGCTTTGACCTCGAGTGAATACGGCGTGAAAAGAGCGAATACGATTACGGCAAACATCGTCGCAACGGACATGAGAAACTTAAGGCCCATCGAGCTAAAAATGAGCTTATGTGTATCTTCGGGCTTTTTAGCCCCTTCACGAATTATGACCGTGTTGATTCCAAAATCAGTAAAAATACCAAATAATGTGACGAATGAGATCACAGTGATATAGGAGCCGAAGTCTGAGATAGGTAGTAAGCGCGCGATATAGATAGTGATAAAAAACGAAATTACAGCCGAGATCGCATTTCCACCAAACAAAAGAACCGTGTTTTTAATACCGCGCGCAAGTGATCCACGTTTTAGCTTGGCTCTCTCTTCGCCATTGGTTAGTGTCATCTGAGCGGTGCTCACGTCCTTTGGCTATTTGAAGAAAAGTATACGAAAATAGATAGGCGCGGCTGGCGTAAATTAGCTGACGTCTGCAATGCTTTCATAAATCCCCTCAAGTCGGTCGACTACGGCGCTCCACGTGAACCCTTTGATGACTTTAGCCCTACCTCGGATACTCTTCTCGCGTTCTAGGTCTTCATTGTCGAGAATATCAATGATATTTCCAGCAAGAGCTCGGATATCTCCGTACTTAAATATTCTGCCGACGTCGCCGACCACGTCAGGAATTCCTCCGACGTCTGAAGCAACGATCGGGGTTCCGCAAGCCATCGCTTCAAGAAGGACAATGCCAAAAGCCTCCCACTCACTCGGCAGTACGAAAACGCTGGCAGCAGCATATCCTGACTTAAAGAGCTCAAAGCTCTCTATATGGCCTGTGAATACGAAATAGTCATCTAAATTATTCGCCCATATCTTCTTCTTGAGCCTCTTCAGCACCCCCCAATCTTCTCCAACGATGACGAACTTCGTTTTCGGGTGCTTTGCGACGACCTCGTAGGAAGCGTCAATGAGGTGCTCCAGTCCCTTGTTGTCTGCAAGTCTCCCAGTATAAAGGACGATCTTTTCATCGTTGCCTATCCTATATCTGCTTCGGAACGGCCGGCCGTCAGGAATTGGGGTCCAGTCCTCTATGTCTAGACCATTTGGAACGGTCACGCACTTCGTCAGAGGTGCGAATTTTTCAATGAACGGCCTCTCGCTATCCGTTACAACGAGAATCGCATCGACCATTCTGTAAATTCGGCGCGAAAAAAAGAGGTCATCGACGCCCATCAGGAATCGTGAGACCGCTGATTCCCGGTTTGAGGGTGGATGAAAGTGAGGTGTGACAACGAGTGGCATCTGGTATCGCCCGCGTCGGCGCCCGCGCTTTAGTTTTGCCGCTGCGCAGGCGAAGATCTGGTAGTACCTGTGCGAATGGGCGTGGACAACGTCGGCGTCGGTCTCGAAAATCCTCTTGATCAAGCCTGGGATTGTCGGGTACGGTGCATAAGGGAATGGGTATCGTTTCACAGGCAGCCGAAGCACTCTCACGCCGTTGACGTAACTGTCTGGGGCATAGTCTTGAAAGCATTGCCACGGCACCTGTGTTTTGAGGTTTGTCGTATAGACGGTGACGTCGTGACCACGTTGCACTAACCGCTCGGAGATTTTTTGTATGTGCGTCTCCACGCCGCCAGGAGCGAGATATCTAATGCAAACTTGGGCTATTTTCAATGTCATCACCCATTCTTCGCGACTGGAACTTGAATTAAGCGATTTTTGCAGCAGACAGTAACACGCTGCAAGCTGTATTTATTTGTAATAGGACGAACAGATGATTGCTCATCTGTTAGTTTGTGGTAATAATCCAGGCTAAGCGGGGCAAATGCACTCGCATAACGACCGAAACAAGCATCAATTTCTGCAAGATGCACGAATACCAGCAACTGACCGTAGCCCACCAAAACCTAAACTCAGAAGCGTTATAGCTGGAGATTGTAACGGCATTATTGGCTTATGAAAGTAACTGTTATCGCCCCTTTTCCCGAACACAAAGACGGGATACCGAGAGTTACCGAGGAACTGCTCAAAAGAATCGCCGACGCAAATCAAGTAGACTCTGTTTCGGTAGTAGTTCGCCGAGGCATGGATTTTATCAGCCCTTCTCTTCTCGCGAGTCAAAAAATCTCGCTTTTTACGATTGCGAGGTTCCTGACGCCTCAGACTTTGGTTAAACTCATCAGGCTGTATAAGTCAAGCGATGTGGTCCTATTCCTAGCTCCGCCTTGGGATGTGCTCGACCCGTTAGAGGCCCTGTATTTTTTCCTTCTTCTTATCAAATACGGCTTTTTGCCCCGATCGCGATGGGTTCAAGTGGTGCACGATTTCATCCCTTACATTTTTGCGGATGACGGAACGCAAGGCAGGCGGACGATAAAACTCCTAAACACGTTTCAGAAGCATTTCAGTGACGTCCCTGAACGATATATAGCAGTCTCGCAATCGACGAAGAAGGACGCGATACGTTTTTGGGGTTTGCGGGCAGACAGGGTTGTAGTTATTCACCACGGCCCGTTCGTCACTCCCAAGGCCCCTAGAGTCGAGTTCGGAAGCAAGAAGATCTTGATCGTGTCTGATATTTCTCCACGGAAAAACCATCTCCGGCTGATACAAGCGTTTTCACGCGTCCAAGAACGATCTCAAAGTCCTTTGGAGCTTGTCGTGGTCGGTTATATGAGAACGGCTATTCCTGAACTCGAGGATATGCTCAAAGACGTTGCTAGGCGACGCGAAAATGTCAACATTACATTTGCAGGCTATGTGCCTGATTCCGAGGTATTATCTCTCTACGCCCAAGCTGACGTTTTCGTTTATCCCTCGCTCTACGAGGGGTTTGGACTCCCCGTACTCGAAGCGATGGCGTCAGGGTGCCCCGTGATTACCTCGAACGTCTCCTCATTACCCGAAGTGGTCGGAGAAGCAGCCCTTCTCGTTGATCCATATGACGTTGAAGCGCTCGCACAGGCAATGCTCACCGTGCTCGAGGATGACGAATTAAAAAAAGAGATGAGTAAAAAAGGCATTGCACAAGCACAGAAGTTTTCGTGGGAGAAGGCCGGCGATGAATTGCTTGCGGTCTGTCGTGAGGTGGCGGATAAAGCTAGCACAGCCACAACTTGAAAGCAAGATATTCTGCGCTTCACTACGGTGCGGGTGCCAACAAACGAGTGAAGAAACGAGCTGCAGTAGGTGCAGAGAGGCTGGGCGTTTGTTGGCTAAATTTCGACGCCACAAGCTTCAAAGGCACGAGTCAGTATAGACACAATGCGCTGGCCTGAGTCGCCATCGCCGTACGGATTGCTCCAATTGCGTGGCGTGTTTAGCATCGCTTTTGCTCCAGTTACGATCCGATCAGGGTCGGTTCCGACTACTAAGTTGGAACGAACGGCTATAGTCTCTGGCCTTTCCGTGTTGTCTCTCACAGTAATGCAAGGCACTTTTAGAATGCACGCCTCTTCTTGCACGCCGCCTGAATCGGTGATAACGAGCTTGGCATTTGCTTCTAGCAGTAGGAACTCGAGAAATCCAATTGGGGAAATCGGTGTGACGCCATCTAAAGGAAGATTGAACTCGGCAACACGTTTCTTGGTTCGTGGATGCATTGGAAATATGATCGGCGCATCAAATTTATAATGCAGCTCAGTTAGTCCTTTCAATATGCCGGTCAGGCGCGCTTTGTTGTCAACGTTCTCTTGTCGATGTGCAGTTATCAGAAAGTAGTTCTTTTTTTCAATATTGAGCTCATTGAGAACGCTCACTCTCTTTTGCGCGAGTCGAAGGTTCTGGTGAACGGCGTCAACGATTGTGTTGCCTGTGATGGATATCTTGTTTGCAGAGATTCCTTCGGCTAACAGATTTTCCTCTGCGTTCGCAGTCGGAGCAAACAAGTAATCTGAGACGTGGTCAGTGAGGACGCGGTTAATTTCTTCTGGCATGAACCTGTCAAAGCTTCTCAAGCCAGCTTCTACGTGCCCCACTTCGATATGGAGCTTGGTTGCGGCAAATGCACCTGCAAAAACAGAATTTGTATCTCCTTCAACAAGCACAACGTCTGGTTGCTCCTTGGTCAAGGCGCTCTCGACGCCAACGAGTATCTTGCCAGTTTGTTCAGCGTCTGTGCCCGATCCCACGCCAAGCATATAGTCTGGGTCACGAAGCTCTAGCTCGTCAAAAAAAACTTTATCCATTTCGTACGTGTAGTGCTGCCCTGTGTGAATAATTAAGTCTGCTATTCCCCGCTTTTTGCATTCCCGGATTACGGGCGCCATTTTGATTATTTCGGGCCGAGTTCCGACAACAAATGCTAACATATTAAGGTTGTTTCTTCAAATGCAGACCATATGGATTTTTGGGTGCTTGTTGCGAATTTCTTCAGACAAAGCTTTAAAATACGGCTCGGTATCAGGAAATGGGTCCAATAGGACCAGATCCACTCCGGAGTCTTGAATGTTGAACTCCTCAAACTCACCGTGATATAGCTCTATAATGGCGTGATCAGTAGTGGCGGTACAGAAAAGATTAGGAGCCCTGCTGGGCGCTTTTTTAGCCACTGGGGCTCGGCTTAATGTGCGGAGACCAAGTATCTCCCTATTTACTTGTAAGTTGAGATACGCGTTCTCTACAGCTGGCAGCCAGGCGTCGTTTAGAACAACTTTTTGAGCGCCCATCAGCACGCTCATCAGCCCGAGAGTTCCAGGTCCAGCGAGTGCGTCAAGCACAACGCGTCCCGCTATGGGAAGTGTTCCGAGTTTCGTCATTTTTACCGCGTTGTCGTGCTCAATATGAATCTTCGACTGGCTTTTGTACATTAGGATCTGTCCGTACGCTGAGGTGACTAAGTCGGCTCGCATGTCGCAGCCAGCCAAGACGCGGCAAGTGTGCGGAGCTGCATGGCGGTTAGCTAGGCCGATCAATCGTTTCATATCCCCGTAGATGACCCCTCTAACTTCGGGTATGTCCCTGAGAATCAGATTACTCGCATCAGCGATAATTTGTTGCTTGGTTAGGAGCAGCAGATTCTGGTACCCGATATGTGGCGGAGCATAGGTGGGGACGCCGGGCGACAACAACGGAGTACCTACCTGCCGAAGGGTCAGCTTTGGTCGGTTCTTATTAGGTTCAGCTGATACAGCGAGTATTTGCGCCATAACCGCATCCAACGGTTTTCTTCCGCAGTTCTTACATTTCAGGTCGTCAAAGCTGATGTCGGTCAAATCGATGCGGTTTGTCTTGTCGAGAACTAAATCATTGCACGATGGGCACTTAACGTACAATGTGGAAGCTGCTTCAATGACGCGCTCTGCTGAGTTCACGCACGAACGGCTGCCGCAGCTCGGGCAACGAAGTCTCATCGCTCATCTATAAGTCTTTTCGCTATATAATGCTGCAGTTTAGAGCATTCACTGCCAGCGTTGCGTTTCCACTTCGGAGTTCGAGGTGAGCACAAATGGGGACCAAAGACAGCTGACGCGTGTGCGACTTCATAGGGGATGGTTGAGGAGTATTTGTGGATGCGGATGCTGGCGTCCAACGATGCGTCATATGGGTGAAGAATGAAGCTGCAGCTTAAATATGAAAGTGGACCGGTCGGGAATTGAACCCGAGGCCTCTACCATGCCAAGGTAGCGATCTACCCCTGATCTACCGGCCCAAGTCGGAGCTCATTTTTGCCTGTAGTATGTGCATCAAATGGAGGTAGCAGATTTTTAGGCCCAAGGCATATAAGCGTTGCTTCGACCGAAAGGTATGTCGCACGTCTCGATCGGATTAGAATTGGCAGACAAGAATTGTTATATATCTCGTTCGCCTATAGGCATTGCGCTATCCGAAAGGGCCCGTAGCTTAGCCAGGTTTGATTCCGTCCTGTGTTTTTTCAGGACGGAGAATATGCGCACGGCTGATAACCGTGAGGCCAGGCGTTCAAATCGCCTCGGGCCCATCATTCTCAATAAACGATGATTGTAGCTTATAAGCCAAACCCTCGCACACTGCAACGATGCGTTGATCGTCAGTCCGTACGATAATCTTGTATAAGGCGGTGGTTTTGCCTGAGCTCTCTTCGCTAGCTTCTGCAACGAGCCGCGTGCCAATACTGACTGGTTTACGGTAAGTAATATGAAAAGAAAGAGCGACCGCTGTTTGATTGAAAGAATTACATGCTGCTGCAAATGCCACGTCTGCCAGCGAAAAAAACAGGCCCCCGTGCGCGACTTGGTTAAAATTCAGCATATGCTCGGCAACTATTAATACCGCTTGCGCATACCCGCGTTCAATCTTTGTTATTCGAGTCTCTAAAAAGCTCGCGTAGCGGTCGCTCTTTAGCTTTTTTAAGACTCGAGCCAGTTCGCCGTTCGCATCGTTTCTTGTAAGATCCATTACGAATCAACTACGTGCAGCATTTTCTTGTGTCTGCGAAGCTCCTCTGCAGCGTACTCAGCTAAGTGCGCCACAACTTTTTCGTGGCTTATGTTAGAAGCTTAAGACCCAGCATGCATCCGCGTGTCTTGTTTTTGCAGAACTTCTATGTGCCATTTGAGCTCAGTTTGGGCTAGGTGCGCTAGTCGCAAAAATCTCGTCGATCTTAGCTGCTATTATGAAATCGTTTTCAGATAAACCACCAATATTGTGGGTAGTAAGGCTAATCTTTACGTAGTTGTAGGATACGAAGACATCGGGATGGTGGCCTTCTTCTTCTGCTAGCTTAGCAACTTTGTTGATAAAGCGCATTGATTCGACGAAGTCTTTAAATTTGAAACTTCGCACGATTTTTTTAACGTCTTCGTCTGGCTTCCACTTAGGCACCATCGGCAACAGGCCCTGAACGGTCTCAAGATCAAAAGGTTGTGTACCGACCTCGCACGGAACGCAGCGTTTTTCTGTCAAGCGGGAAGCATTTTTAGTGTCAGCGTTGCTCATTTTCAATACCCTTTTAGTTTTGCACGTCGTAGCGTTTAAGTCTGTTGGAGAAAGCAGTGGAGCGCTCCTCAGTCACAGACGAAAAACAATTCCCGGCTAAGATGGACTTCGTACAATTTGATATGCGGGGGGTGCGATTTGAACGCACGAACTCCTACGAGAATAGGCCCTGAACCTATCGCCTTTGACCTGGCTTGGCAACCCCCGCGCTATTCCCAGCCAACTGTGTGATTTGTGGCGTGATATATACGTATTTCTACCAGTCGCCTAAACTGCGCGGCAATTTCACATATAAGGCCAAGTTGCACAATCCAAATCGTGGCGATCACTTTTTTGTGATGCAAAATTCGGTTCACGTTCACGTTCCGGCTTGACACGGCTATCTTTATGTACGATATACAATTTATTTAAGACTGCGTCCTCTGATTAGCAAAGCTCAGGATAAAGCATCACCATGGAAATCGTTGTTTTACGAGTGGGTCACAGAGTCGACCGCGATAGACGCGTTACAACGCACGTCGGTCTATGCTCGAGAGCGTTGGGGGCCCAAGGAATGCTTCTTGCAGCTTCTGACCGCTCCATTGTCTCTACAATCCGTGACGTCGTGCAACGCTGGGGTGGCAACTTCTGGATTCGCGACCAGGTAAACTGGAGGCAGGAGATCGCGAAATGGAAACATGACCGGGGGACCGTAGTGCACTTAACGATGTACGGACAGAACCTGCCAAACGTCATTAACCACTTTGAAACTGAGAGGCTTATGGTCGTTGTAGGGGCGGAAAAGGTGCCTCCAGACCTGTTCAGACTTGCAGACTATAACGTGGCGATTACTAACCAACCGCACTCAGAGATCGCAGCCTTAAGCATCTTCCTCGATCACGTGCAGCGTGGTCAAGAGCTCACAGCAGATTTTTCGGGCAGAACGAGGATTGTCGGCAATCTCAACGAAAAGGTAGGTGTTAAGCGTTCTGAGCCGATCAACTAGCACTTCGAGTCGAAGTGACGAACCTCTCCGAGTTCTGGTCGTCGGGTACAACACAAGGCACATCATGTGCTCTGCTAAACGAGCAGGGTTTTACGTCGAGTCAGTAAGCCATTATGCAGACAGTGACTTGATTAAATGCGGCGATGTCACGCGTTTCATTAGAGATGAATTTCCTGGAGTAATTACCGACGCGGATTATACCGGTGTGAAAGCGCTCGTGAAGGGCCTCGCCTACGATCACGCGATACTAGCCGCTGGGTTTGAGACGCTTGATATCCCACGAACAGCGGGGAATTCTCCATCACTTTCGAGCTTTGTCAATAACAAAGACCGTTTGAGGGACAAGCTTCAATCCTTAGGCTATCCTGTGCCTAAGCATTTTGACTTGGAAGACAACCTTTCTTATCCAGTCATTCTGAAGCCTACTCGGGGAGCAGGTGGATTTAAAAACGTTCTTATTAGAGACAAGCAACACTTGCAGAGGAGTATTGAGCAGTATCATGATAACGGCTGGGATGATTTTTTCCTCGAGGAATATGTCCGAGGTATTGATGCAAGCGCGTCGGTGTTGTCGACCGGAAAACAGGCACTCACGATAGCAATTAACGAACAGCTCATTGGTCTAAAGAATCTGGGCCCGATGCGACGATTTAGCTTTTGTGGCAGTTTAACTCCACTAAGAACAAACTATGCAAAGGAAATCGAAGAAATCTCAAACTCAATAGCGACCGATCTTGGTTTAGTCGGGACTAATGGCATCGATTTCATTATTGGTGCAACCGGCCCAGTCGTAATCGAGATCAACCCGCGGTTTCAAGGAACACTCGATACGATAGAAGGCGCACTGGGCATCAACCTCGTTGAGGCGCATATTAGGAGCTGCCAGGGGGACTTGATTCCCCCCGCGAGATATAACACATTTGCGTGCCGCATGATCCATTTCGCGGAGCACGACTTGTGCGTGACGAAGACCTGCGACCACGCGAATTACATGGACGTTCCTCGAAAAGGGACCTTTATCGAACGCGCAAAACCAGTCATATCAGCGATCGGATATGGTAAATCGAGAGACTGTGCGTTCAATAACGCGTTGCATTACATAGAAACCGCAAAAAAAGTATACCGGAGCTGAGTTGCGTAATTCGGAGCTTTCTGCTCACGGATATCATCATTAGTTATAAGACCCTTTGACGATAAAAAATAGTATGATGGTTACGGATGTTGCAGTTCGGGGCTATTTGAAAAATCTCGTCGGAGAAGACGGCCTAGAAATGATTGAACGCGCGTCTATAAATGAGCTGACCGATGAAAAAATTGCGGAAGAGACAGACGCGAACCTAAACACGGTGAGGCGGACTCTCTATATACTATATGAAAATCGATTAGCAAACTACCGACGTGAAAGGGACAAGGACAGTGGGTGGCTCACATATCTCTGGAAAGTCGATCTAAGCGATATCGCGCGTAACATGGATGAAGAAGCGCAAAAGCTTATTCGAAGGCTTGACACACGCTTAGATTTTGAAGGGAAAAACGTTTGCTATACGTGCGAAAACGGCTGTGGTCGTTTTCTATTTGAGAACGCAAGCGACTATGATTTCATCTGTCCCGTATGTCAGGCCGGGCTTGATTATCAGGACAGTTCGATTTTGGTCGAAGCAATGAGACAAAAACTGGAAGAACTTAGAATTGCCTTCGAATAACCTCCCCTCCTACCAGGGAGCGTTACAGCTTCTCAAGGACAATGGCTGCAGCGAAAGACTCATAAGACACGTCAAAGCTGTTTCTCAATACGCTGTGGAAGTTGCCAAATTGAGAGGAGATGCTGACGTAGAGCTTGTCCGAATAGGGGGACTTTTGCACGATATCGGAAGGTGCAAGACGAACAGCATCAAACACGGCGTCGCTGGAGGAAAGCTTCTGCGCAGCTACGGAGTAGACGAACGCGTCGTCCAAATCGCTGAGAAACACGTTGGAGCCGGGATAACGGCGGAAGAAGCAACAACGTTGTGTTTCCCCCCAGGAGATTACATGCCGGAGACGGTCGAGCAGAAGATCGTAGCAGCTGTCGATAATCTCATAGACGGTACGCGGAGAATCAGTGTTGAGAAGGCAGAAGCGGACTTCCGTGCTAAGCTCGATGGAACTCCGATAGCACGCCGAGTAAGAAGCCTTAACGACGAAGTTTTTGGCAGCGACAATCGGTCTTTGAGCCGACGTCTGGACAGCAACTATCAATGAGAACACTTCACCTTATGCAGCTCGTTTGCGGACAAGCAAACAAGGTGAGCCGATCCTTTGAGGCGATACTGCATAATGATCTTAGTGGACTACGTGTCGCTCATTCGCTTCACGTCACGAAATGGATCTCGGTGACGGTTTCTGGGCCTGATGAGGAGCTTGCAGCTGGCCTGCTTACGAAGAAATACGGTAAGTTGCACGACGTTCAACGAGGTGATGTTGTCTTTGCTTGGCTGGCAGCGGTCAATGATGAGGGCGTTACCCTCGACCTGGGCTGCAAACTTGTTTTGGTGCCTCATAGCCGGCTCAAACCGTTGGGGCGGGGTACTGCTCCGCAAGTCGCCTCGAGATTTGGCCTAATTAAGTGTTTACCGCTTGAGGTGATACTCGTCGAAGCAAACGAGGCAGAGTTCACAAAAAACCAAATCGACACTCTTTGGCGGTGGAAAAAAGGGACCGACCGGATCAACGTTAATAACGCGACTCGCGCACAGATTCACTCGGCGCTCAAGCGGACCGGTCACGGTCGAGACGTCTATGCGATTGAGAGGCTTGGCATCTTGGAGCACTCTATCGTGTGTAAACAGGGAACTGACGCGCCAGGCATTATCCCGAGAATAGGCCCTTTCTTAGACTCGGAGCTCGGATGCGTTAGGGGCGCCCTCGGCGCGCGGTAGCCTATTCTTTGTGACGAGGCTCGTACGGCCGGACACTCAATCAAAAAATAGCAACGCCCTTCACACTTGTGAGTCGTAATAGTCTCTCAACAAGCGCGCCGGGAACGCGCGTATCGCAGATCAGCGTCAGTTTCGGGTCATCAACGAAGTAAGAATCGTCAGTCACAGCTTGCCTAACGCACACGCCGCAGGCTGCGACAGTTTGTGCTACACCCTCTATAATGCCGATTTGTGAGGCGTCTCTTGGCGTTATGACTAAGACGCCGAGTCCTAAAACGGGTGCGACGTCGCGGAGAAAAACAAACGTCTTTATGTTCGAAAAAAAGTCCTTGAGCATTTCGTCGCCCAAAATTGTGGCAGTCGTCTCGTCGACCGCTCGGCGATCGACTTTAGCCTCGCGTGCAATCTCTGTGTCAGGGATTCGAATGGAGCCTGAGACAACCGCCCCGGCGCTGTCCACTTGAAACCCGTGCTCAAGCAAAACCTCTGCGACCCGCTCTTGAGCGGGAAATTTGGCAAACCGAGCGAGTATTCCACTCCACATGTCAGGCGATTTTCTAAAGGTTTTTAGCTTGTACACTCATGGATGATACATACAAGAAGTTTGCGCACATATGCGGCTGGATACGTATCTCGTTCAGGAAAAGCTTATCGCATCTCGTTCTCGAGCGCAAAGAGCGATCAAGAGCGGGTTTGTTATAGTTGATGGCAGACCCATTTTAAAGCCCTCGTTTGAGGTAACGCGCCTCCAAATCGTAACTGTCGCTGCTACAGTCGACAAGCCAGCTGGTTATTCGAAATTGAAAGAAATCCAAGGGGCCTTTGAGCTTATAAAAACCGGAGACGTCGTGCTAGATATCGGCGCTAGCGCAGGCGGTTTCTTGTGGTACGCGGCGTAGCTTGCCGAAAGCGTTTATGCAGTCGAGTTCAGTTCATCCTTCAAGCGGTTCCTTGACGCTGTCGTAGCTGTTATCCTAATAAGGTGCATATAATTTATGCTGACTCATTTTCTTTCGATTTTATGAGTCTCGGAGTGGACTTTGACGTCATTTTGAATGATGTTACCGCAGCACCGAATGCCTCACTTGAGCTTCTCGCAAAGTCTTCTACGGTACTCAAAATCGGGGGGCGCGTTTTGCAGGTTCTGAAAGGTAAAGCCACGGAAGGAGCCGTTGAGGATTTTAAGGAACGATTTGAGAAGCGCGGATTCAAAACGCTGAGCGTAATGACCGGTCAAAAAGACGAGCTTTACTTTATTGCTGAGAAGCGGGTGACTGAGACAAACGCCGAGGAAGGGATTTGAACCCCTGCGAGGCAAAAGCCTCACCAGCTGTCTGATTCCGAGACCTCCAGGCTGGCGCCGTAGTCCACTTGGCTACCTCGGCACGTTTAGATGCGCCAGCCGGGATTCGAACCCGGGTTTGAGGCTTGGCAAGCCTCAGTGATAACCACTACACTACCAGCGCAAAAATCGAGCATGCGATCATGCAAGCGTATCTATATAAAAGTTATTAACGCGACGATAGGGGCTTTCGCGGTGGTTTGGCGAAGGAGAGCGCGTCGTTGTCGCGGAATCAAACAAGCTGGTATAACTGATGTCTTCGAGTTTGAACTTCAACTTTTATACAATGGCCGCAATGTCGAAAATCAAGGTGAGCGCATCTTGCAGGCGAAGACCTCGTCGTGCTGCTGCTATTTATTTCTACGCGAGTTACTCATCGCTTATTTTGACAAAGCATTACTGAGCGCTTTTGCACTCGTCCACTTACTGAGGTCAGCAATCTTCAGCCATATTATCTTGAGGTACTCTATCCGCGCCAAAGAACCACGCTAATAAGAACCTTTGCTTAATTTGTGACATGGTGCACGGGCGGGCGCCTCTACGCGTTCCTGTGCTGATCCACTTTTTCGAGTTATGGCAGCAACTGTCGATCGCAAAGTATAAGCGGGGAAATCGTTGAGGGGGTGCTATGCAATATGAAATTTACTACAAGCCCACCTACAGCCTCGCAGAAGTCAGTCTCTCAGATGGCGAGAGCATTCAAGCCGAAAGGCGGTCGATGGCCTATATGAGCGCGAACTTCAAAGTGAGTACCGGAATCAAGGGTGGAGTTCTAAGGGGGCTCAAAAGAACGGTGCTCGGTGGCGAAGAACTTTTCCTTAACACCTTTGTAGCGCAAGGCAACGCGATCGTTGGTCTCGCTCCTCCCTACGTAGGAGACGTCGCATACAGAGAGATACAGGATGAAACGCTTCTGATTCAAGGTGACAGCTTTTTGGCCTGCTCTGAGAGTTTGGACCTGGATACTAGATGGGGGGGCGTCAAAGGGTTCTTGTCCGAGGCGGGGCTCTTTTTCGTCAAAGTTTCCCAGCCAGGGTACGTGTTCTTGTCAAGCTTTGGAGCGATTCAAGAACGACCTATCGACGGACGGTTTCGTGTCGATACCGGGCACATTGTTGGATTTACTGAAGGCCTCGACTGGAAAATCGGGACTTTTGGAGGCGTCAAATCAACGGTTCTTGGTGGCGAGGTGTTAGTCACAGAGTTTAACGGCCAGGGAACTGTCTTTATCCAAAGCCGGAGTGAAAAGATGTTCGTTGACTGGTTGGTGCCGTTGTTGCCGGAACAACAGAAAAAGTGAGGGCGCTTGCGAGCGCTGTTAGTTAGTAGAAATGCCCCAGCCCGGATTTGAACCGGGGACAACCAGATCTTCAGTCTGGCGCTCTCCCAGGCTGAGCTACTGGAGCGTTACTGCGAATGAGTCCCGCCTCCCCGATTTGAACGGGGGACATGTCGGTCTACAGCCGACCACTCTGCCAGACTGAGTTAAGGCGGGTAACGACATTATTGCTGTCGTTATTACTTATCCTTTACTGTGCGAAGCTAAAGACCGTAAAAGTGCAATACGCTTTTTATTTTTTAAGAGGGCGTGATGTTCGTTAACGTTTCGTGTGTATGGTCTAGAGTGACGGAGTTTTGGTCTTTCTTTTTTATAAAAAAGTGATAACGCAAGGTTAATAAAGCAGGAAGATGAATCAATGTCAGACATATAACTGACATGCGTCTGACAAATGGCAGCTTTTTGTGGCCTCATAAGCAGACAGATGTCAGCTTCTCGTCTGACGAAAAAAAACTCCCAGATTATTGTTATGGAGCGAATCACCCTGAGATTACCAAAACAACAGCTTGAACTAATAGATAAACTGGTAGTAGCAGGAGAATTTCCCTCGAAGAGCGAAGCAATACGCGCGGCTGTTCGGGACTTAGTTGACACTCATTACGAGAAGATCCTCAACAGAAAGGAACGAAGTGCGGTTTTAATTTAGTAGAGGTGACGATAAATATGCAAAGTATTGTCGAAGAAGCTTTGCGGCGATGTGAGATGGAAAAGCAGCGACCCCAAATGCTTCAAGGTGACGATGAAGAGGAATTTGGAGCCCCTCGAATACTCATTGTAGGCTGCGGAGGGGCTGGCAACAACACGGTCAACCGACTCTATAATATGGGAGTCGAGGGAGCAGAAACGATCGCGCTTAATACTGACAAACAGCACCTAGACATGATTGAGTCGGACATCAAGGTGTTAGTCGGCAAATCGATTACCAAGGGTCTAGGCGCAGGCGGCGACCCAGAGGTCGGTCGATGTGCGACCGAGTTAGGTCGGAGAACACTTGAAACGCTCTTGAAAGACACCGATCTTGTGTTCGTCACTGCTGGGATGGGGGGCGGGACAGGCACTGGCGCTGCTCCGATTGTCGCACAGATCGCAAAGGCTCACGGCGCTATTGTCGTAGCTATGGTGTCAACCCCATTCAACGTGGAACGCGCGCGGTTGATCAAGGCTGAAGAAGGGCTTGAAGACTTGCGTAGAGATGCTGACACGGTGATTGTTCTTGATAATAATCGTCTTCTCGCTTACGTGCCAAACTTGCCGATCGACCACGCTTTTTCGGTGATGGATCAGATCATAGCAGAGACTGTAAAGGGGATCTCTGAAACGATCACGCAACCTTCGCTAATAAACCTTGACTACGCAGACGTCAGAACCATAATGAACAGCGGTGGCGTCGCTGCTATGCTGGTCGGCGAGTCGGGAAGCCAAGACAAGGCACGAGACGTAGTCCGTGAGGCGTTCAACCATCCCTTGCTCGAAGTCGACTTTCGCGGTGCAAGGGGAGCGTTGATCCACATCACAGGCGGACCTGACTTAACGCTAAAGGAGGCCGAAGAGATCTCTAAGGCCCTCACCTCACAGTTGGACCCTAACGCAAACGTCATCTGGGGGGCACGTATTCAGAAAGGCTACGAGGGACGCGTGCGAGTTATGTCTATCGTCACGGGCGTCCAATCCGCCCAAGTCTTAGGGCCGACCCACGGAGAGCTTTTTAAGTTTCAAAGCGCGAAACACGGTGCGGGAAGCGTTAAAAAGGGAACGAGCACCAGAGACTATAGTCGTGAGCTTGAATACAGCGAAATTGATAGCATTTTGTAAGCAGAAGTAATTCGAGCGCTGGCACAGCAAGGTGCGGATCGGAGGCTCAAGTGGCCCTATCTTGACTAGTCGACCGCAACTTGTCGAGGACATTACAGCTCTGGCACAAAGTCCCCACCGCGGGTTCGCTGCATCGTGTACATTGACCGAGCTCAAACGGTAGCCGATTTGTCAACTGCAAAATCCTTTCTAGACCTTTAACGAGCGCGTACTTGGTACCTGGATGCTTAAGCTCCAGCTCGTTAAGCATGTCGCGCACCTCGGCTCTAAAAACTCCAGCGGAAAACCTGCACTCGTCGAGATTGATTGGAATGCCCTTAAGAATGGCATAGAGCGCTACCTCTTTTTCAGGGACGTATTTGAGCGGTTTCACGCGCCGCACGAGTCCTTCTTTAGCTGGATGATCAAGCCGGAGTAGCCGGTCGATGTCTCCGCGTAGGTAGTTCATTTGCACGGTCTGTGCTTCATCATCGAGATTATGTCCTGTGGCAAGCGTCGAAGCGCCGACCGCCTTTGCCAGGCGGTTGAGGAGGGATCGTCGAAGGATGCCGCAAACTGTGCATGGTCGTTCGTTCACATGATCGATTCTGATACCAAAATGCTGCTCAAACGATGCCACCTCCCATCTGACGCCGAGCTCTGCAACAAGGATTGCAGCCGACTCGAGTGCGTTCTCGCGATATCCAGTAATACCCTCATCGATGCTAATTGCTATTATATCAACGCCACGATGGGAAAAAAGGTCGTTCAGCACGCTCAGCGCGACGGCGCTGTCCTTCCCGCCGCTGAATGCAATTGCAAGCGTACCTTCGATTTTCTCCTTTCGCACTTCTCTTTTAATCTTCTTTTCGACGTCAGCGAAGAAGTGTGTCTTGCAAAGGTGAAGCCCTGAGTACTTCTGAAATAGAACCGCAGGCGCGCTACATTTATCGCACTTCATCTCGTACTTAGTCTCCGGATAAATACTATAAACTGTTCTATCGCGCGTGATGTAAAAATCCCGACGTAGAATAGCGAACTAAGAATATGCTGCAGGATATTGCACGCGAATTTAGGGACTTGGAGCGATACGATTTTAGGGTGTTGACCGCAGTTGAGACCGCCATGCGCTTTTTTGACTGGGTTCCCGTTGACGATTTACCCAGCTATGCCCGACTGCCACAAGAGGAGGTGGATTACCGCATCGGACGGCTTTCGAAACATAAGCTCGTTCAGCGTAAAACGGCCCACTATGTCGGCTACAAACTTACTTTTACAGGGTATGATGTCCTTGGGATTGAAGCGCTCGTTCGGCGTAACGTGATAGAGTCCATCGGATCGAAAGTGGGTGTCGGGAAGGAGTCTGATATTTATGACGCAGAGCGCGAAAACGGTGAGATTGTGATTGTGAAATTCCACCGAGAGGGCACAACGTTTCGACACGTAAAAAGATCGCGCGGTTACTTTGGCCAGGCCGAACGATGTTCGTGGATGCTTGCTTCAAGGCTCGCGGCTGAACGAGAATATGAGGCCTTAACCAGCCTTTACGGGAGCGTTGTTGTCCCAAAGCCGATTGCCCACAATCGACACGTTATCGTGATGGGGTTCCTTAATGGGCGCGAGATGGGCAACACTGCGCTTGGGAATCCAGTCACCGTCCTTGCTAATGTCATGTTGCAGATTAAATCTGCATATGGTCGCGGCGTTGTGCACGCAGACTTGAGTGAGTACAACGTAATTGTATGCGCAGACGGAGAAGTCGCGTTGATTGATTGGCCGCAATGGGTACACATCTCGCATCCCAACGCAGATGAGCTGCTCTATAGAGACGTGACCAATCTACTATCCTATTTTGCCAGAAAATATCAAATAACAAAACGAACAGAAGATCTTGTGGCATACGTAAAACAACGCGACTAGGGCGCCACAAAGCAGCTAAAAGGTTAGCCAAGATCTGATTTGAGACGCGTTGGAGGTGCGGTGCAATTTCCAACACTCGGCAGAACAATGGACCTCGGTTCCCGACAAAGAGGACATACACAATCGTCGGCATAGATCCCGGAACAACCACTGCCTTTGCGGTTTTAGATTTGAAAGGCCAGGTCATTAGTATTGCGAGCTCACGATCTTGGGGTTTTTCTGAACTAGTCGGGTTGCTCATCGAGTCGGGGCACCCTATCATCATAGCTACGGACAAAAATCCTACCCCTGGAACGGTTGAGCGAATAAAGCGTGCATTCAACGCCATTCTGTACACGCCTGTTTCGTCACTTTCCGTCGAACAGAAGCTGCGCGATACGAAGCGCTATCCCTATGCAAATGAACACGAACGTGATGCGCTCGCTGCGGCAATCGACGCGGCCAGAAGCGTTAAAAATAAGCTCGAAAGCGTGGAGAAGAAAGCGCCTCTCGAGGTAGAACTCGACGAACTACAGATGCTCGTTTTGCGGGGACATACGGTTGAATCTGCCATCAATCTGCTCAAAAAGCCTTTAGCGACAGTCGATAATCGCGTGCAAGAGGAGATTCCTGCCCCAGAGAAAGATCTGCTTGGCCCCGATATCCTCTATCTTAAGGCTCTCATAAAACGGCAAGATGAGCAAATCAATCGGCTTTTGAGCTACGTCGTTGATCTGAAGCGATCTTTGCAGTCAAGTCAAGAGAAAGTCCTCAAACTGCAAAATAAGATTGAAGTCATCCGGTCTGAAAATGCTAAGAACGTCAAGCTAAACAGGGAAATTACGTTCAGGCAGAAGGAAATCGACCGCCTTTCAGCAGACCTTGCGCACAGTAAAAGGGTCAATAAGGGCTTACAAAAACGCGCTCGGAAGCTCAAGCAAATCGGGGAAGCTGAGCGTACCAAGGCGCTTAAGGCCGTTAAAACCATCAAATCCTTTAACCGAGAAGCGATTCTAGCGACGGATGAGCAGTTTGGGCTTGCTGAAAGCATCGTTTTGTTAGAAGACGCAAGCGGCGGTGGTGTAGCGGCTGCAGAACTGTTGGTCAGCAAAGGAATACGCGCCGTCGTTGTGAAAAATGAGATGTCTGAAGTGGCCAGAAAAGCGTTTTTCACCGCCAACGTTCCAATATTCTCAATGCGAGAGCTCCCGATGGAGGTGTCTGGTAACCTCATAACGATTGATAAGAATGTGCTGGAGATCGCGATAGAAAAAGGTCACACGCAAATAGCTAACGCGAAACAACAGGAACAACTTGACCGGCTTGAAACCCTCGTTGAAGCGTATAAACACGAGCGAATGAAAAGCAGCTAGAAAAACGACTGATAACGCTTCGTATCGTGGGCCTTTGCGATAAGGTGATTATTGAAGGAGTCTCTCGCGCGAGCTCTCCTTAATGGTTTCGTAGATACTCTCGCCGTAAGAGTCTATCGCTACTAAAAGTGGGCCAAAGTCTCGCACCTGCAGTTTCCAAACAGCTTCCGTAAAACCGAGCTCGGTGTAGTACACGTCTAAGACCTCTTCTATCCTCTCTCGAGCTAATATCCCGCAACCTCCAGGGAAAGCGAGATAAAAGCACCGGCCAGTCATCGAGTGGGCGACTTCTGCCGACATGCCCCCTTTGCCGATTATTGCGGTCACGCCCTGCTTTATAATCGCGGGCGTCTGCCTATTCATTCGCGCACTGGTCGTCGGTCCGGCGGCTAGTACGCGATATGTGAGCTCCTGTTTTACGACAAGCGGGCCGCTATGGTAGATGCACGCATTTTGCAAACTGAAGGGGCGTTTCGGATCAGACAGCATCTTGACATGTGCCTTGTCTCTGGACGTGTAGATTACGCCGCTGATATACACGACGTCGCCTACCTTAAACGAGCGCACGTCTTCGGGGCGTATGGGAGTATTCAGAACGGACGACATATACACCATTTCCAGAAGCTGCTTGCTACAATTTCATGCGGAAGCGAGCTTTTCTGTCTGCCCAACACTGGACAGCTACTGCGACAGGAAGCATTGCTGTGTGACAAGGAGCCTTTTCGACAAAAACGCGCAAAGCGGTAGTACGGCCTCCGAGGCCCATTGGTCCGATGCCGAGTTTGTTAATGTTCTCCAAAATTTCTACTTCAAATGCGCTCTCTTTTTCATTAAGGTATCGGAAAAGGGTTTTTTTGGCCAGCCGTGCACAGCCGTCAAATGTGCTGCCGATGCCAAGTCCGACGATAACTGGTGGGCACGGCTTGCCGCCGCTTTCCCATATCGTGTTGAGGACGAACGACATGACATCTTGCGTCGGCTCGAGCATGGCCAGGGCGCTTGCGTTTTCTGAACCCGCTCCTTTGATGAGCACCGCCACAGAAAGCTCGTCCCCGTCGCAAACATCATAGAGGATATCGAATAGCGGCGCGTCGGAGTTCGCTCGTGTTATTGGGTCAACCGCGTGTTTCCTTAGGGGAATTAAGTCGGTCGCGCGCTGAACGGCAGTCGCAAGCGCCTCTTTCAGGCTGAAGTCGATGCTTGATCTTCGTCCTATCTCCAAAAAGAAAACTGGAATGCCGGTATCCTGACACATGGGGAGGCTTGCAGCAGCTGCAAGCTCGGCATTTTCAAGAATCGCTTGTAGCTGTTCTTTTGCCCGCTTGTTTGTCTCAGCCTTGATTGCACTGGTGAGGGCACTCCTGACATCGCTGGGGAGTTGTGTCTCAGCTTCGAGCAGCGCGTCTATTGTGTGACTTATGAATGCTTCTCTCTGGACGGCATTGTTCATTCGAGATAGTCCATCTGGGAACGTTTCAGTTCTTGTCGTTTTCTTTCAAGGAAGCTGTAAACAGCAGCGTGTTTGGACCCCTCTGCGAGCATCTCGATCGCTTTTCTCACGGTCTGGATTTGATCAACGTACCCAATCGTGCTGACTGTCTTGCCATAGATTGACACGTTCGCGCCAGTTAGATTTTCGAGAGCTTCCCGAGTTCTACCCTCTTTTCCAATAATACGCCCCATGATGCGTTTAAGTTCCTTGGGCGTATCAGTAACCTTTGATAAGTCTATAATGTCGAGGGTTATTTGTTCATCTTCGAAAATCCTGAACGCCTTCTCCGGGCTAAAACCGCGAGCAATGGCATTGATGACCTCTGTCGCGTTTAAAATGCTGAGCGAATCGCTTTCGATTGAAACGGTCCCCTCGACGCTATCGATGTCAAGCATCACTTCGCCTTTTTCCTCAATCTGCGCTTTCGTGCTCCCGTGGGTGCCAATAATGACCCCTATGCGGTCTTTGGGAACCTTAAGATACTCTATCATTCAATGATCTCTCTTAAAACCGTGATTTCCGAAGCCGCAAATCCGTATTCGTTAAAGAACTTGATTATGTTGCTGACGTCGCGGCGTAGAAACTCCTGCGCTCGAGGATGATCGGTAAGCACCGACTGCCCCATATCAATAAACACGGGGTCGCCTTGTTCATCGATAAGTATATTGTACTCGCTGAGATCTGCGTGTACTAAGCGAGCATCACGGTAGAGCCTTTTCATAAACTCAATCGTCGTTTGGTATACCTGTTCGACGTTTTCTACGCTGTCTATCGCCTGCTTCAGAAGCGGAAAAGCAACGCCATCTTTTCCCATAAACTCCATGACAAGGACATTCTCTCTATATTTGAGCGGTTCGGGGACGCGAACGCGGGCTTTTGACGCACGCGTCAAGTTCCGGAACTCTTTTTTTGTCCACGCAAAAACCACGTCCTTTTTTGCTTTTTTGACGCGCGCGAATCTGTGATCGCCTAAAATATAATCTTGCATTGCCTTAAAGTCGCTCGTTTTGATTCGATATATTTTAATCGCAAGCTCTCGTTTGTCGGGCCCTAGCGCGTGGAAAACGTTTGCCTCTTTTCCCGTCGAAATAACCCCACCGAGCGCCTGGATCAACCCGCTGCTTGCGAGATGATAGAGAGCTTTGAGGGTAGGTTCGTCGAATACTTCCTCTTGCACCTTGAAATCGTCTGCTTCTTTGTCGCGGACACGAAGCTTGTCAACGTCTCGTTCGATGCGCTCAATTTTTTTTTCAATCAGGTCAAACACGTCTGTCATCAATTTTTTGATAGACCGGGGCGGCGCGCCACTCCTTGCGGTTACTATAAATACCCATTCTTCTTCAGCCACTCAACCTGCGTGCCTTGGTACCGCCATGCGATGTCTGCCTTGTCGTCGTCAAAAGTCCAAGGCACCATAACAATAACATCTCCGACACGCAGCCAAACTCGCTTTTTCATTTTACCTAGAATCCTTCCCATGCGAGTTTTGCCGTCCATCGACCTCACTTTCACCCTATTTGCGCCGAGCATGCTCTCCACTATCCCGAGGATCTCATCCTGCTCCACTCGAGGCAGTCTTACCTTCGTTTGTTGTTCGCCCAGCGAAACACCTCGTTCGTAATGCAGCTGCAGGTCCCTGTTTTCTCCCGGCAACGGATTAATCGCTATATAACACGCCGCGAATAGGACCGACGATTCGTTCGATATACGTTGCTGCACCGTTTTTGAGATCCAACGGGTGCAGTTTGCCGGCGGCGAAGTCTGTCTCGAGTTTGGCGAACTCTTCGTAACCGATCGGACCGCCATATTGTTTTGGTCGCTCAAGCTCGACTTGTTTAAATCGAGGGAAGATGAAATACCGGTATAATTGGAGGACGGGATTGTCTTGGATAGTTCGTGCCGGACAATAAGCAGAGTCAACTTTCTTTTTGATAGATTCGGGCGAGTCTTCGACGGCAATGAGGTTGTTCTTAGACGAGGACATTTTATTTCCGTCAAGGCCGAGGAGAATTGGCGTGTGTATGCAAACAGGGGATTGGAATCCCATCGAATGGAGCTCTTCACGTGCCAACATGTGAATCTTTCGCTGGTCGATCCCACCGACTGCGATGTCGATGTTCAAGTACCCTATATCTGCTGTCTGCATAATCGGATAGATCATTTGTGACACAACCGGGTCTTCTGCATTTCTTGACACCTCGTCCATACTGCGCCGAGCTCGGTTCAGCGTGGTGTGCCTCGCTAGTCTTAGAATTAGCTTCGTATAGTCAGGTTCGAGCTGGTAGTCGCTTCCGAGCATGAATCTTGTCTCTTCGGCAAGGCCTAGGGCGGTAAAGCACTCTTGATAGTGGCGCGCCCACTCGCGGATTTGGTCAATCGTACCCTTCTCGTTTAGGTATGCGTGCAGGTCTGCCAGCAGCACGATGATGTCGACGCCAGCCGATTGTAGGTCAATGAGCTTGTAGGCCGTGAGGAGGTGCCCAAGATGGAGTTGCCCGCTGGGTTCGTAACCAGCATAAGCAGTAATGTTTGTCTCAGTATCGAGGAGGGCAGCTAGCTCATCTTCGGTCACGGCCTCTTCCACATTGTTCATAACTTGTTCGAACTTCACATAGATCACGCTGCTCAGTTTAATGCGTTCGAAAACGCCGATCAAATATAACGGCGATCCAGTCGTGCCGTATGCCTTATGGCTAGTCTCATATTTATTTGGCTCGGTGTCGCTTGATTCGTACGAGCCAGAAAGCCATTCGCGGCGCAATAACGGGCGGCAGATCAATCTGCTTCGTTCAAGTCGGTTATTATCTCGAGCAAAAGCGAAATTGGCGCACGGCCGCAACCTGGCTGGCCACGTCGCCCATGTCGCGCGGCCACTAGTACTAAGGCCCTTTTATAGCCATAAAACCTTAGAGGTGGGCCTGACCGGATTTGAACCGGTGACCGCCCGGTTATGAGCCGGGCGCTCTGACCTGGCTAAGCTACAGGCCCTTCGACGCCGCCAACAGGGCTCGAACCTGTGACATCGTGGTTAACAGCCACGCACTCTACCAACTGAGTTATGGCGGCTTCACATCTCTCTCTAGTGTGTTTTTTTACTTAAGCTTTGAGGTCGTAGAACCATTTGCGCGACGAGTAACGCTCGTTATGGGCCTCTATTAAGCTTCAGTCTTTCGTAATCTTATAGTTTGCTTTGACTTCGGTTAGTTTCTTCAGAAACTGATCTAGAAGCTGCTCGTAGTTCTGAATAAACTCTGAAATCCTAGTGCTCGTAATTGCTCCGTAAGGTGATGGCTTGATCAAACCCTCTTGCTCCAATATTCGCAGCGAGTAGCGCACTTTGTACTTGGAATGTCCGGTCATTTCTGACAACTTCGAAATCCCAATGGGCTCTCCGACAACGACTGCGTTTAAAACTTCGAGGTGCCTCTCAAGCATTTCTATCTCGTTTTCCAGTCGATCTAACATTACTACCACACGTTTAAATAAATTGATTCTAATCATTCATATATTATGAACGTGAAGGTCTTGCAATCCACGATTCGCGGCAAACTGGACGCCCCTCCGTCGAAAAGCTATACTCACCGTGCCATAGTCATGGCCAGCTTGGCGAAGACCTCACGCGTGATCAAACCTCTCGTCTCTGAAGATACGTGCGCGACGGTGAACGCGTGCGAGGCGATCGGTGCTACTATAAATCCTGTAGGTGATACGTTTGTTGTCGATGGGGTGCAAGGAGAGCCCCAACAGCCAGAGAACGTAATAGATTGCCAGAACTCGGGAACGACGTTGCGATTCATGATTGGGGTCTGCTCCCTGATTGACGGCACGACCGTTTTGACAGGGGACGCATCGCTAAGAACCCGACCGAGCTCTCAACTCATCGACGCCCTTAATGAGCTCGGGGCAAAAGTTGCAGCGACAAAGGCAAACGGTATGGCGCCGGTGATCGTACAAGGCGTGCTTTCAGGCGGGAGATCAGCTCTTACGAATCCGATGAGCTCGCAGTTCTTGTCTGCGCTTTTGATCGCGTGCCCTCTTTGTCAAGCGGACACGACGCTAAACGTGCACAACCTGCGGTCGCGGCCGTACGTCGACATGACGCTCGAACTGCTGAATCAGGCACAGATCAACTTAAGCACCGATTATCACGAGTTTATGGTGCCGTGTTGTCAGCAGTATGCAGACACAGATTTTCTGATTCCCGGCGATTTTTCGTCCGCCGCATTCCATCTAAGTGCGGCCGCCATTACCAACTCACGAGTAAGCGTGCATAATCTTTCTGAATCGAAACAAGGTGATGAGAGAATTGTGCCCATCCTCAAAGAGATGGGGGCTAACATCTCGTGGGAAGGTGATGTGGTTACCGCCGACGGTGCCGAGCTGCGCGGCGTCACTATAGACGCCGGCGATGTCCCAGATCTTGTTCCGATACTCGCCGTTCTAGGCGCGTACGCAAAAGGAACTACTGAAATCTCTAACGTCGCTCATTTGCGCTATAAAGAGACAGATAGACTTATCGCTATGATTACAGAACTGCGCAAAATGCAGGTGGACATCAAGAAGGTGGATGATACGTTGCGAATCCAGGGAGGGACACCCAAAGGAGCTTCTTTAAGCGGATATGGTGACCATCGCATCGTTATGGCGCTTGCTGTCGCCGCGTTAGGGGCGGATGGAGAAACCCAGATTGACACCGCAGAATCGGTTAAGGTATCTTATCCGGACTTCTTTGATGATATTTTTGCCCTAGGAGCAAATCTCGAGCCGACGAGTATTGAGACCTTCTGAAACTCATTGCGGGAGATTCGCGTTGTATGAACACTTGGGGACGCATCTTTAGGGTAACGACGTGGGGTGAGAGCCACGGTCCAGCTACGGGAGTAGTCATCGACGGGTGTCCTGCGGGGTTGCGAATAACCCAAGAGGATATTCAAAAGGACCTCAACCGCAGACGTCCGGGTCAGAGTGACGTTACCACGCCACGATCCGAAAAGGATACTGCGGAGATACTCTCAGGCATCTACGAAGACAAGACGCTTGGTACGCCCATCTCCATTGTCATACGAAACGAAGACGTCGACTCACACACATATGACGAGCTGCGTCACGTGCCGCGCCCTGGACACGCCGACTATACGTTTCACGCGAAGTACGGATGGCGAGATCACCGAGGCGGTGGGAGGGCGTCAGCACGTGAGACAGCGGCCCGCGTTGCTGCGGGAGCGGTCGCGAAGGAGCTGCTGGCGCATCACTCCGTCCGCGTGCTCGGGCACGTGGTCGAAATTCACGGGATACAATCGAAGTTCGTTTTTGAGAGCCCGGAAGATTTGTTGCTAGCTGAGCGGAGTATCGTGCGATGCTGCGACGCAGCTGCGTCGGATGAGATGGTTGCGTGCGTTGAACGCATGAAAAAGACAGGCGACAGCGTCGGGGGAATTGCAGAAATCGTCGCCTTTAACGTTCCGGCTGGAGTCGGTGAGCCTGTGTTTGGCAAGCTCGACGCAGAACTGGCCAAAGCGCTCATGAGCATTGGCGCTGTAAAAGCGGTTGAGATTGGCGTAGGGTTCCAGTCGGCAAGACTCACAGGAACAGAAATGAATGATCCGTTCACCGCAACGGGTGGGCGGATAAAAACCAAAACGAACAAGGCTGGTGGGATTCTGGGTGGCATTTCTACCGGAGCGCCAATTATCTGCAGAATTGCTGTGAAACCGACCCCGTCAGTCGGAGGGCGGCAAACCTCAGTCGATTTGGAAACGTTGGAGGAAGTCGATCTGTCTGTTTCAGGCAGACACGATCCATGCATTTTGCCGAGGATAGTGCCAGTCGCTGAGGCTATGGTTGCTCTCGTGCTTGCCGACTTAATGATACAGGGCGGCTTTATCCACCCGGTGCGTGTCTAACCATTGCGCAGTCAACAGGCGCCCTTCGGCAACGGTTTCTTATTCAGGGTTGGATCGCCTCCTCAAAGCATCGCCGCGCGTCAAACCCGTTCTCCGCGATTTCCAACAACTATTTATCGAGGTCTGCGATAAGAAGTGCTGGAACTCGCAAGCTCGCATATCCGGGAAACGGAACTTGCAGAAAGCAGCGTCAGGTATCGTCCAGCATGGCACGGTTTGTAATGGTCTGTGGGACCGCTTCGCACGTTGGCAAGAGCATCATAGCTGCTGCGCTGTGTAGGATTTTGGTGAATAGCGGATTCAAAGTGGCGCCTTTTAAGTCACAAAACATGAGCTTGAATTCGTGGGTGACGCAGGACGGCGATGAGATCGGAATTGCTCAGGCTGTACAAGCTTGGGCTGCTAAAGTTGAACCGTCAGCTGATATGAATCCGGTGTTGTTGAAGCCTAAAGGCGACCTGATCTCACAAGTCATTTTGCACGGAAAACCCCTTGGTGACAGGAAAGTAGGTGAGTACTACGATTCAGTAGACGCCATCTTTAAGGACGTTTGCGATTCGCTAGAAACGCTTGCTCGTTCACACGAGATTATCGTAATCGAAGGTGCTGGCAGTCCTGCCGAGATTAACCTCTATGAGCGCGATATCGCGAACCTGCGAGTCGCGCGCAGTGTTGACGCTCCCGTAATCCTGATAGGTGACATCGAGCGAGGCGGCGTCTTTGCGAGCCTATATGGGACAGTTCAACTGCTCCCTAACGACGATCGGCGTCGGATCAAAGGCTTCATCATTAACAAATTCAGAGGTGACGAAAAACTGCTTGAGCCAGGAATCAAGCAGCTCGAGAAGCTCACGGGCATCCCTGTTTTAGGCACCATTCCGTACGTAAACGTCCGGTTACCTTCTGAAGATTCCGTTTCTCTTGCGGACACGTTACCCCCCTCACACGGCGCACTAGACATTGCAGTGATAAAGCTTCCTCATATCTCCAATTTCACTGACTTTGAACCCCTCGAAGCCATTGCCCAAATCCGATATGTCTCGCTAGACGGCGATCTTGGTTCTCCAGACGCGTTGATTATTCCCGGCACAAAAAACACCATTGACGATTTGGCCGCAGTGCGCCGGTCGGGGATGGATAAGCAAATCTTAGCGAGTGCGGGAACAATCCCGATCATTGGCATCTGTGGTGGATTTCAGATGCTCGGTGAGACTATAACTGATGAGGGCTTTGAGGGCACGAAAAACGAAAGCAAAGCGATAGAAGGGTTACGGCTGCTGCACGTCCATACCGTTTTTAACTCGCGTAGGAAAGAGACGAAACAGGTGGAAAAATACGTTACAGGAAACGGGCCACTGCTCGACCGCTTGCGAAACAATACGATACGAGGATACGAAATTCATATGGGTACCACTACAAGTGCTTTCCCGATATTCAGTGATGATGGGGCGCAGGATGAAGATGGCCTCGTTTTGGGCACCTACTTGCACGGCTTGTTCCACAACGACAATTTTCGCTCAGTTTTGTATGAATATCTGCACTCAAGACATTCGCAGCGGCGACAACACGTGCGTCATAAGGCGCTCTCGCTCTCAACGACTTCGCAACGTGCTCCGCACTCCGATTACGACGGGGATCCCTTTAATGAGTTGGCTCGGGTAGTGCAGCAACACGTCGACATGGAAGCGCTGTATTCAATCATTGGATTGTGAGAAATGCCTTCTTGGCTTCTAGTCCAGATCTCGATCCTTTTTGTTGCCTTGGCGCTTGACGCATTTGTCGGCGAACCTCCCGCAAAAGTCCATCCTGTCGTCTGGATGGGGCGAATCGTTGCAGCACTCGAGAAAGGTCTGTATAAGGGAACCGAACGCACTCAAAGACTTAAGGGAACGGCAGCAGCCGCAGTCGTGATTGTTAGTTTTGCCGTGCCTGTGGCGCTTTTTCAATTGCTCGGCTATCGCATCGCAAGCGCAAACAGTGCTTTACTACTGCTTTACGTTGGGCTGAGTGCTTACCTGCTCAAGGCCTCCTTCACTATATTTACGCTGCAAAAAGAAGCCCTCTGCGTGACGGATCTGGCTTACACAGACATCGAGGCGGCTCGCTTCCGACTGCGAGCACTAGTCAGCCGGGACAGAGAGGGTCTCAATCGCGAGCGTATCCTTTCGAGCGTATGTGAATCAGTCGCGGAGAACACCGTTGACAGCGTCGTTTCTCCTCTCCTGTTCTTTGCCGTTTTTGGCGTCGTCGGCGCCCTATGTTATCGTGCCGTGAACACGCTCGATTCAATGCTTGGCTATAGAGATCATAGGGAGCACGCAGGGCTGTTTTCAGCCCGACTGGACGACTTCCTCAACTACCTTCCGACTCGCCTCGCAGTTATTCCCATGCTGCTCGGGTTTCGCGTGATGTCAGGCAAAACGGCCTGCAGTTTGGCGTGGTCAGTATTAAAACGGGACCGACATAAGAAGCGCGCGATCAACTCGGGGATCCCGGTTGCCCTATTCGCAGGAGGCTTAGGCGTGACGCTGACTAAGCCTTCAAGCTACGAAATTGGCGAAGGCAAAGAAGATATCACTAGGGCCACCGTCAGGCGCGCGGTAAACGTCATGCTCTTCACATCGATGTTCACCTTCATACTCGCGGTCGTGCTGCTGTTCGGACGAGCCTTGACGTAGCGCCCTGCGATTGAAGATACGCGGCGCCATAACGCAAACAAGTTAAACTAGGAGCGCAGAGTTCAGTTATGCTTCGAGGGGTTGAGACGAGACCACTCATCAAACACGCAGACGAGCGAGGATTCTTCACAGAACTAGTCAGGCAAGATTGGATAGGCGATGATTCACTGCAGCAATGCAATTTTTCCATCACCTACCCCGGCGTCGTCCGGGCGTGGCATCGGCATACTCGGGGACAGACCGACCAATTCGTCATTTTGCACGGTGCGATTAAGCTTTGTGCATTTGACGATACTACCGCAGAACTAAACGAGATCATTCTCACCAGCGACGTTTCACAATCAGTACGTATTCCCGGGCAGTATTGGCACGGATTCAAAGTCCTCGGCGAACAGCGAGCATATCTGGTATACTTCGTTAACAAGCTCTACTACTACGCGGCACCTGACGAGGAGCGGCGCCCTTGGAACGATCCCACCGTGTGTCCCGCACTCATAAATGGAAGTGCGCAGGATCAGCGTTGTGGACAGCCGTGGGATTGGCAGTATACTAGCTTCAAGTAGCGAAAGGAGCACAATGACGCTCGCGTGCTAAACTGGAAGCAAAAAAAAGTTAGGAGGCCAAAATGACTGAACTACCTATCGCTCCCGTTGACAGAATTATCCGAAAGGCGGGCGCGGAACGGGTAAGCCAAGAGGCAGCGGAAGCCCTTGCTAACGTTATGGAAAACTACGTAATTGATTTGACTGAACGCGCTTTGATATTGGCACAGCACGCTGGAAGGAAAACGATTCGCGTCGATGACGTCCGCTTGGCCGCATCGCGAAGTTAAGATGGATCTTGCAGACATACAGGAGCAAATCAAGGTCAGGTACGGCACGATCGACAGGGCGTCGGGTCCACTCTTTCTTCTTTCGGTCCTCTTAGAAGAATGTGGCGAGCTTGCGACTGCGGTACGACGTCAGGAAGCGACTGCCACAGAAGAGGTTGTTGACGTCATATTTTGCGCGCTTTCAATCGCAAACCTGCTCGAAGCGGATGTCGACCGCTTATTACAAGAGAAATACCTGCAGAGGGCGTTCGACGAAGTCACGCAAAGTTGGACCGATCTTTCAAAATGAAAAACGCAGCGCACATTGCCGTGTGTGAGCGCTCAATGAAACGCAAGAAGGTCGCAAATAGCAGCTTAGGCGCAACGAGACGCGTTAGGCCACTACGCTTTTCGCTCGGGGCACAAAACCCATCGAAATGACTTTTCGGGGAAGATACGTTGCCAAGTGAGGCTTTTTGATGCCGCGGCGGTCAGTTCGCGTAGCGGTAGTTGTGTCTCTAATGCCTTCAGTTCGGCAAGATCCGCATTAGTAGTCGGGTGTCGGTGCGCAGCCCCGCAAACTGCAGGATGACCAGCCGTCGACAAAGGGTATGTTCCGATACGTCGCGCCAACTTAATGCTTTCCGTCTTATCGAGGCCTATAAGTGGACGGTAAACGGGGGCATCGGAAGCTTGGTCGATTGCTAAGAGATTTTGGGTCGTTTGGCTTGCAACCTGTCCAATGCTCTCTCCAGTCACAATACCGTGCGCTCTAGTTGCTTTCGCGATCGATGCGGCGATCCTATACATCATGCGTTTGCAAAGTATGCAGGTTGCTCGTGGGGCCAGCTTCCTAAACTGACCTAAACTACCGCCGTGTTGCACTATAGCGAGATCTAACGGGCGTCCCGCCCACACCGCGAGTGCTTTGACAACACCCAGTGCCCGCTCGCGTCCGGCGTCGCTTGTGTAGGGCTCACAGTCAAAAAACAAAGGGACGATCGTGCAACCGCGCTTCATCATGAGCCACGCTGCGACTGGTGAATCGATACCACCTGAGATGAGGGCGACCACTTTTCCTTGGGTTCCGAGCGGCAGGCCTCCGACTCCGCGGATAACCTCTGTGTAGATATAAGCGCGCTCCGCCCTAACTTCGATAAATAACGGGACATCTGGTTTTGTCAACCGCACGGGTGCGCCTGTGGCTTTTTCAATTGCGCGTCCGACAGTGACGCCAATGTCTTTACTAGTGTAGTCGTGCGTTCCTGTTCGACGTGGCCGAATTCCAAAGGATTTTTCCCCCGTAAGCAGCGGCGATATGATTCGCAAGGCTGCGTCTTTCATAGCGTCTAACGTCGCTATGCTCGTCTGGACGGGGCTAACTGAGACCACCCCAAAAACACGTGCTACCGCCGGAGCTGCTGCCGCGTGTTGCGTATGGACAAAAATGCGGCCAAAATCTCTAACAACAGCATCATGCGGAATTTCGCAAAAGTCTAATGCTTTTTCTATGTTGTTAACGAGCGTGTGCTCATAGCGGCTCCTAACTCTGTCGCTTTTGATCCCAATTTCGCCGTATCGGACTAAGATGGAATCGATTGTCTTCATCGCGCTTTGATTCGTCATCTGTATGCAAAACAACGAGGTTGTCTTGGTGGCGTCGCACATCTATTTCAAGAACCGCTAGGTGGTTATGCGGTTCGCCGTGACAAGAGCGACACAGTCAGGTAATACAGTTAACGTTTTCCATAATAGTTTTGGATAGCCCGAGATTTTGTGGGGGTTATGAGCGGCCTGCGGCTATGCGTCAGCTGGTGCCAGATTGACGTTGCGGTTATCAACGTCTCTCCTTCCTATTTCAGGATTAAGGGTTCATGAAACTGGGTGCGTAGGAGCGCTGTTTGCTAAGCAAGCTGCAGGGGCGTGTCAGCTGTAGCGCGCGAGCCATCTTTTTCTCGTGCTCGGTCTTAATGTGAACCCGCTATCGAGAGTTTGTCCAGCTGAACGTGTAAAGCATTTATATATGTCTAAACATACTATGCGTGGCCGCCGTGGCTAAGCTCGGCATAGCGGCTGATTCGTATTTGAGCACCGCTCAAAGAAGTATCAGCAGATCGAGGGTTCAAATCCCTCCGGCGGCTTGTTCAAAGTACTGCTTTTACACGCTACGCGTGTACCACTTCTTGGGTTAACGTCTACGTGAAGGGTGCAAGCAAAAAAGATATATTATTACGTGTGAAAATACATAAAGTTTATCGTTCATAAAGGCTATCCGAAACACGATGGCTAACGAAGAGAAGCATCAAAGCATGAAAGAGGACATAATCGAGCAAATAGAAAAGCTCGATGTGTTACGTGAGAAAGGTTTTATCACTAGCGAGGCCTATGAAAAGCGAAAAACCGAATTGCTTCAACTTCTCTGATGTTCGCATCTCCACACATTTTGTCACTTGAGCCCTTGTTTCCTCAAGAACTTTTGCATGTCTTTTTGCGAGCGAACGCCTTTCAACGTTCTCTGCATCATTTTGTGATATTTTAGGAGCTCACGCACGTTATCAGAAGGGACGCCCGAGCCGCGCGCGATCCGCTTGATGCGTGAACTGCGAATAATGCGCGGATGTTCGAGCTCTTCATCAGTCATCGAATCCATGACTACTTTAAAACGGTCTAGCGTTTCTTTCGTCGATTGAAGCGCAGTGTCGGGGATATCGACACCGAGTGATCCAAGCGGAAGCATTTGGACGATTTTAGTGAGGGGACCCATCTTACTAATCGCTTTCATTTGTTTGTACATATCTTTCAGCGTAAAATCGCCTTTGAGCATCGCCTCTGCTTCTTCTGTCTCGATGGGAGGTTCTTCTTCGATCATTTCGACCAAGGTCTTAATATCCCCCATTCCGAGCAGCCGAGAGATGAATCGGTCCGGTTCGAACTTTTCGAAGTCATCTATGGTTTCGCCCGTGCCGATGAACGCTATGCCTGTTCCAACCTCCGCAACTGCTGAAAGTGCGCCACCTCCTTTCGCTGTTCCATCGAGCTTCGTCACAATGACGCCTGTTAAGCCGATCGCTGCGTTAAACGCTCGCGCTTGCTCGCTCGCCTGCTGACCTATGCCAGAGTCGAGCACCAGGAAGCGCTGGTCAGCGTTCGCTATGTCGTTGATGGCCTTCATCTCGAGAACGAGGTCTGATTCGAGCGCGTGGCGTCCCGCTGTATCGACGAGGATAACGTCGTGGCGTTTGAGCTCAGCGATGCCGTGGGCCGTTATTTCGACCGCGTTGGTGTTCTCTGATTCGCCGTAAAAAGCGACGTCGATCCGCTCACACAGCTGTGAGAGCTGGTCATACGCCCCCGGGCGGAAGGTGTCAGCGCAGATGACCGCGGCTTTCAAGCCCTTTTTCTGAAAAAATCGCGCAAGCTTCACCGTAGTCGTCGTCTTGCCGCTGCCCTGAAGCCCGACCAAGATCACGGTGTGACGGGTGAGTGGTACCGTTATCGGCTCACCAAGGAGCGCAACAAGCTCTTGGTATACTATGTTGATGACGTGTTGACGAGGGTTCAGTTTCCCCGAGAGCTCCTCCTTCAACGCTCTTTCTTTAATGCGCTTCGACAGCTGCTGCACGAGAGCGACGTTGACGTCAGCGCTGAGGAGCGCACGTTGAATATCCTTTACGACTTCATTGAGCGTTTTTTCGTCGATGCGATTAGCTCGAGCTAGTTTCTTGAGCGTGTCGCGAAGCGAGCTGCCTAAGTTCTCCATTACCATTTACGTGTCCGCCTCGTCGAACAGTCTGGTCAAAAGCCACTGGGGGTCAAACTTGACGATGTCTTCGTAATTCTGTCCTATGCCCAAAAACAGGATTGGCTTGCTCGTTGTGTGCGCTATCGAGATGGCGGTGCCCCCTTTCGAATCGGCATCCACCTTAGTGAGAATCGATCCATCGATGGCCATTGCCGTATTGAACTGGAGAGCACGCTCTACGGCGTCGTTGCCCGCGAGCGCTTCGTCGACAAAGACCACTAAATCTGCGTCTATGACTCGCTCAATTTTTTTGAGCTGATTCATCAGGTTGACGTTAGTGTGGATCCTCCCGGCGGTATCTGCGAGGACGACGTCCTTATGTTTCGCTCGCGCATACTGCACGGCATCATAGATTACTGCGGCAGGGTCAGCGCCCTGTTGGTGTTTGATGAGCTTCACTCCTAATCTCTCGGCGTGGCGCTCAATCTGTTCAAGAGCCCCGGCCCGATACGTGTCCCCTGCAGCGAGCACGACGCTATAGCCCTGATTTTTGAGGCGGTATGCCACTTTTGCGATGGTTGTGGTCTTCCCTGTTCCATTTATTCCGGTGAATACAATGGTGATAGGTTTTGGAGTGTTTTTAATGATTTCATCGAAATCGAGGCCATTGACATCGAGCACCTGTAAGATTCCGTTGCGAAGCGCCTGTTCGACGAGAGCACCGATGTCTTGGCGCCATTTTCTTTTTGTACCGACCAGCTCTTTTTTTACATTCTCAATGATCTCTTCAGAGACCGATACAGCGACATCGCTTTCAAGGAGGGCAATCTCAAGGTCCCAAAGAGACTCTTCAAGGTCTTTATCTTTGATTTCTCGTTCAAAAAAGGACTTGCCGCTTTTGGACTTTTTGCCATCATTTGGTTCAATGCGCTGCGTCGGCTGTTCGGCAGATTTAGAAGCAGGTTGAACAGGCTCAGCGCTTGTTGCTTTTGGTGCTTCAGGTTCGCGCGAGGGCTCTCTTAAAGTTGTATCAGAAGGCGGTGCTTCACTCGCAGTGGCTTCGATTCCCTCATTATCAAGCTCGCGTTCTTTAGTGCTAACGCTCTCTCTAAATTGACTGAGCCGTTGCCTTAAGCCTTCAAACATCTGGTGTTGCCTTTAACTGCGACTGAACCGTCTGCAACTTCGATTGGAGTGAGTAGATTTGAGAGCCGATCTGGTTAAGTCGAGCGGCGAACTGTCCTTGCATTTCAGTGAGTTTTTTCTTTCGCTCAGTGAGGTATGACACGGCGTCCGTGACGTCCACCTCGGCGGAGACGTTCGCGCCAAGTCCAATTATGACCCTGTTTGTCTGGGGGATGGTGCCATACACGAACGAGTTTGCCCCAATTGGTATAAGCGTCTCTTTGCCGATATCAGGTTTCGACAGCGCTTCCACGGCGACGACTGCATTTTCTATCTCGCTGATGGTGAAGCTGACGATTTCCATCTGCTGTTCGTAGGCACGGGCTTCTGCCTCGGATTGTTGTAGCTGGCTTAATATCACGCGTACTTCTTGTTCGCTCGCCATGATATCACTCGTTTTCAACTTCAATAGATTCAATTCGAATAAGGTTCCGCTTCAAGCCGTGCTCGCTTCCAATGAGCGAATAGAGCTTTTCGGCGGCATTTTTCTCGTTGTTGCTCGAGACTTCTTTTGTAAAGCGTTCCCACGAACGTCCTGCTTTGAAGGAACCTATTATTTGAAAGGTTTTTCTTTCCATGCTTAAATCATCCATCAATAGGGGCGTTTTGTACGCCATTGGCGTCTGCGTATGAGGCTGACATGCTCGCGTCGAGCACTCACTTGATCACTGAGTTATTCGCGAGGTTATCGGTTAAATAGGTATCCAAACCACGTGGCGCAGTGGATGCTAGGTGCTTTTGACGGTTTACAGAAACCCTAATGAGTCCTCGATCCGTCCGAGCTCGATTCCTGTGCTCTCGTGACCGACGACGTAGCCCTTCGTGTTCGCGAGGAGTGCAGAACCTACTAACGGGGAGCCGTAGTTCACGGTGCCGATGTTGACAGGAACGCCAAACGTCTCGTCCATTTCCGATAGCTCACCCTCCGTCGCCTTTGGATGCGCTAAAACGCCTTTGTTGGTGGCGCACGCAGCCATACCGACCGTTTTTAAGCTGGCTACCGTTCCGCGCTGCACGTCTACACCTAAGGTCTCGGAAATGACCCGCTCAGCGCGAGCGATCAAGCCGGGGTGTATCAGCGCTGCGGTGTCGTTTGTGAGGATGACGTTTCCTGCCGCATTGATTCTCCCAGGGAGCTTTCGCACGTTCAAGCCTTCGGCACGTGCTTCGAGTAGCGCTATTTCATGTCTCATTGCAATACCGGAAACAACAAATCCGTTCGAGTTTCCAGCCACGAGCGACCCGACAACCGAACTCGAGCCTACGAGAAGCGGGACAGTGAGCACCTCTAGTTCCTGTGAGAAGTTTAGCTGCTCTTCATCGGTCGTCGGCGGCGCAGTGAGCAAGAAGTCTTCTGTACATGTCCCAAAAACGCCGAGCACGGCACTTCCGCCTAAAGTGATGCGCTTGACCACGTTGCAGCCTCGAGACGTACGTTTGCTGGTCGGTACGCTCGCTTACGATTCGGTCGCGAGTTCTGCCTCGACGATGCCGTCGTCGAATTTCATTGCTCGCACAGTGATCTTGTTCGGCGGATTGCTCGAGCCCCTTTCCCAGACTCTCTCATTGATCGATCGGTCGAGTTTAACTTTGTCTGGCTCCGCGCTCAAATGATGGGCGAGATACTGGCGAATTTCTGACATCGCCTTCTTGCTGCGTCTCCACCTGGGCGTGTGTTTTACTCCTCTCAGTGGTATGGTGTACACACGCTCTTCCTCTATTTTCGTGTCTTTCGCCAAGAACGATCACACCTTAAGGTTACTGCGTCTCCAATGCCTTCTCTTCGGATGGGTGTTTACGGTGCGGTTTGTCCGTACAATCACCCACGCTGGCACACGTCTGTTCTGCTTTGTCGCTTTCGCGAGCCGCTTCTTCTTCCCTTTTGTTACTTTGCTCATTGCAGCCCCTCTGTGGCTGAAGTCGTTGGGTTGCTCGGCACTTTAAACATATTCCGATCAGAGTAGCCTATACCCGCTCATCGTTAATAATTGTTTACGCCCCCAATGCTCAGAAAAACGCGTTTTTTCGTTTTGTGACCTTCGATTGGAGATGCTTTTTCGGGAAAACGCGATTCACAGCTTCGTGGCCGTACGAAATCGCCATAAGTTGCCTCAGTTCGACTTCATAGTCGAACGAGATACACTCGCCGTAGATGACCTCGAGATGCTCCGCGGCAAGAGCGTCAATCGCCCGTCGTCCATAACCGAGCAGTGGCCTGACGTAGTCGACGCGCAAGCGATCCTCCAGACTTCGCGCCTCCCGCAAGGTCAAGAGCGGAGCCTTGTCGTCGCGGCGCGTGCCATCAGCCACAAAGTGATAGCGTTCCGATGCACGTTCAAGCGCCGTTTGGTGCACTTGATTGATGCCCCTGTTGGGGTACCCGTCCTTGATCATCGCATCGACGGACGTCTTTGCGAGTTCTTGTTCGAGGCCGATCGTTACGTGGGGGAACCCGAGTGCGCGCGCCACTGCAGCTGCGTCGTTCGGCACGATTCCGAAGGACATCGTTACAAGTTCAATTTGCGCAAAAGGGCTGAGAAGAACTGCCGCGAGCGCGCTATCTTTGCCCCCGCTGAACAAAACGCCGGCTTTCATCTGCGCGTGATGCGTATGTTCTGTTTCTTGGGGGTGATTTGTTTGAGAAGTTGCTTGAGCTGTTCGTCGGTGATCTGTCCGGTCAATTTTCCGCTTTGGTAAAGCGCGAGAAGCTGTGACTCAACGGAGTCCGCAAAGTCGGGACGAGTAAGTCTTATGCTGCTGAGCCGTTCGCGCGCTTCTGGCGTGAGCACCTGTCGCAGGAGCGCACTTCGTCGGGCCTGTGCTTGCTCTATCTCGTCGGTGGACGGCCCTTGCAAACCGCTCTGCTGCGCTTGGAGTTGTTCGAGGCGCCGTTTCCGTATCTGTTCAAGGTCATCGTCCATAATTATTATGCTCCGCGTCGGCTATGCGCTTTGTAAGAGCTCGTGCGCGCTGTTGTCTAAGAACGACCGACCCTCTGACGAGATCTCGCGGCCTTTCGGGGTCGTTCTTACAAACCCCGCGAATTCGAGCTGCTGCATCGCTTTTCGAATTATTGAACCGCTGCCCTTGACGAAACGCTCAGGCCTTGACGCGTTGTCGGTCTTGCCTCCGTAGACTGAGCGGAGTCGCTGGGTGCCGACGGGGCCGTCGATTGCAATGCGCCTTAAAAGCGCGGCGCAGCGCACGTACCACCAATCATCGTTTTGTGGTGGATGCTCCTTGTGCATCCCCGTCTTTACCCACGCAGCCCATTCTGGGGGCGTAAATCGTTCATCACCCTTTAGCTTCGTTGCGGTCAGTTCGATAAGTTTGCTTGCGGAAACATCGTACAGTGTGGTCATTTAATCTCCAAAATTAGACTTCTTGCTGGAATGAGCGACTTTACGTCTTTTTTACTTATATCATTTTCTCTGATGCGCGAAGCTGTTTTTCGGCGTCTTTTTGACGCGGTACGGCGAAAGATACACGGCGGTGGCGCCTTTTAAATCGACCAACTGCGCACCCGACGCTTGCCCAAGTTCGTGCGCGATCTCATCGCGACTTGATTCGAACAACGCAGTCCTAAGGATCCTCACTTTGACCATCTTGCGTAGCTTGAGTTGCTCCTGCAGCTCGTGCACGATTGCCTCATTCGCGCCATTCTTGCCGACCCAAAGCGTCGGGACGAGCTCCATGGAGAGCGCCTTGAGTTTTTGCGTCTCGCTTCTTCTGGTCATCTGGTGGTGAACCCTTATTCAATAGCGCCTTAGGTCGTGACACCTCAAGCATGTGATAACCGTTCGCTTGTCTTTTATGCGAACGCGTGCATTCGCTCCGTATACGAAATATGCCCCGCAACTTCTGCAAAAACGCATTTTGTACGTCTTTCCGAGAGGCACCCTGTGCTTCATTGCTAGCTTCCGAGCTAGCTCAACGTAGCGATCACTTCTTCGCGTGTGAGCGGGAAACTCGACGAAAGCCGCGTCGAAGAGACGCTCTACACGTTGCAAAACGATGTCGTTAATAAACGCCTTTCTCTTCCTTCGTCGGGACATTTTCCGCACACGTCGTGCAAAGCATTAATATACGTTCTGTTAAAGTAGTTTTGCGTCGCGCACCGATGGTCTAGCGGTTATGACTTGGGCCTTCCAACGCGTGAAGAAAGCCCACAACCCGGGTTCGAATCCCGGTCGGTGCATTGCTGCGTACAGGCGCGGTCGGCCACGCGTCACAGCATTCTGGTCACGGCGCCGGCTTGAACGCTTTCTACCTCGTTGATTTCCGATATGGAGGCTTCTAAAGCTTCAGTTCCGCCTTCTTTGTCTTCAACGATAACCGTGAGCATCAACGCCTTGAGTCCAAACGCGATGGGTTGCACCTCGCAGCTGTACAGTCGTCCGTACGGCGCGACCTGAGAAGTAATTCGACTGCTGAGACCTTTCAGATCAACGTCAGGGCCGTTTGGCATTATCTTAAGCTGTACTGCTACTTCCCCCATTTAAGGGCCTCCGAAACCACACGTGCATCGATACGGATTGCTCAGCTTCTTACATTTCTTGCATCGCGTGATGATCTCTCCGCACGAGGGGCACGGGTACGATATGCCGCTGTCCTTGGCCATCCGTGCACCGCACGATATACACGTTTTTTCCATGTTTTCATCGTCTCCGGTCGCGTTTCTATGATTAGTGAGAATCGCCCGTAAAGGTTGCTTCTACTCTATAGAGCAAGGACCTTTATTAACTACTTTCGTCCGATAATCGTCGTGCCGACCGTTTCGCGTCCCTGAATCGCGGCGACGACACGTTGAAAGTGATGACCATTCACGATCGTGCAATCTCGGTTGTGGATAGCCAAGAGCTGCGGCAGAAACGCATCGACGCACGTTTGCGCCCTGAGTTCGATCGCCGAAACACGCGAAACCAACTTATTGGAAAAAAAGATTCCGTCGACGTCCGTCGCTATCACGAGATTGGCCTTGAGCTCGTGGGCAACCCAGCCAGCGACGGAGTCGGAGGTGACATTCCAAGAGTGGGGCAGCGGATCTTTGTCGTATAACATCTTGAAAGGTAAAAAAATGCAAATTCCGTGTTCAAGCGCGCTCAGCTTCTCGACTAGTGTCGCTCCTGGAGCTGCCATATAGAATCCATACTGATTCATTGCGAGAACTGCCATCCAGTGGGCGGCAGTCTCGTTGATGCGATCCGCATAGCGTCGGACCGTCTGTGCAAATGGCCCCCCGCCGGGTACCACTACTGCGTTCACGTGAGCCTCTATCAAGTAGTCAATCAACTCTTTGGAGACTGCGAGCAGACTGCCTCCGACCTTAAGCACGGTGCGCGTCATTTTGTCCCGCTATAACTGTCGACGGAAGAGGGCCGTTCGGACGGCGGGCGTTTTCCGTTGTTGAGCATCTGATTCTGCTGCTCGACTTGTGATCCGAGACCGTGCGGGATCGCAAGCGGGTTTCACCAGCATCGTCTTTTGCGTCCAATTTGATCTGAGCATTCTCTCATATTTCCTTCAGCGAAGCAAGAGTTATGACAACGGCAGCGAATTCTGGCGCTCATAGGCTACGGGCGTGCCGACGAGAGTCGTTTGCGAGCATCTCGGCCCGCGTGCGAACGCGTTTCGGCGCGCAGACGCAGACTCGGTCGCATAACTATCAACTCTTGCGTCCCAGCTCAGAGCGTCTCGCGCGTGCGGGTCTACGGCAGCTCTTCTTTGGGAATCACCTCAGTGCCCAAGCGGCCGAGGTCGAGGCGATCCCACGGAGTTCGCGGGAGCGGTATGTCTTCCATCTCGTGGTGCAAGTCGTGCGGTTCCCAATTTCGGTAAATATCCTTATAGTTTTCAGGTAGCGACGTAATTCCAACAAGTTTCAGTCTTTCTTCGGCAAATCGCTTCAGTTCTTTCTTTTGCCTGCGGATCTCCGACAGAATCGTTGTGTCCACTGCGCCGATTTCGTCCCAACCGCATAGCATAAGTGGTAAGCAGAGGATCTGCATCGGATATAATCCCTTAAGCGGCCACTGCTTCGTCGCTTGCGCCCATTGTTCGATGAGTTTGTGTTCGTCTCGCCAGATGGCAACCCGTCGAGACGTTATCTCTTTCGTCAGCTGCTTACATCGCTTGCGCTCAGCTTTTGGGGCGTCTAGCTCATCGAAAGCGCGCATGTGGCCCTGGTCGATGTTGATTTTCAAAAGGCCGATATTCAACTGTGCAAATCCGTGAACGGGGACTAGGGGGTCGATGACTTTCATACATTTGATTGGCTTATCGCTTTGCTTCGCAGCTTCAAGATCGCCGGTGGTAAGCTCATCTAACACAATTGCTGCTGTGCGGTTTGCTATGTCGATCAAATCACGATCCCCCTTGCTGCTCCAATCCATGCAATTCGTGCTAAAGTCCTCAGTGCGGATGTCGAAAACGCTGCTCGTGCTCCAGTCCTCGGTCGCGTAATCCACAACTGAGTCTTCCCCCGGAGTGAGACGAGGCAGACAGAGAATGGCATAGATCTCATCGGCCTCGCACTCGACCGCCCCCGCGACAGGGACGACTTCTCGGGCCGAACCGTCGACATACCAGTTGCAGTCCACCTCGGCGGGAGAAAATATCCCTGGAATCGCTGAAGAGGCTAGGGCGGCCTTGACGAGCTTCTCGCGCGAGTCGCAAAGGACGTATTCTTTACGACCTCCCCTTTTCTTCTCAGGATCGATTTTGCAAGCTTTGTTGTGGAAACACGTGCAAGCCCCCGTTTTAAGGTCTGTTGCGTAAATGCGCAGTGCTATATCTGATTTCAGGGCTTTGTCGAGATCTTGCGTATCATCATACATCTTTTTTTCGAGAAGCTCCGCTGAGTAAAGCGCACGTTGCTTGCGAGCAAGCTCGAACATTTCTTCCATGTCCTTGATTGCGCCCCTAAAGTCGCTGAATGTGTGCTCTGAGTCGAGCGCAAGACGGCCCATCGCGTACACCCACGAACCAACCACGCCCCGAAAGATCGCTTCCAGCAGAGGGCCTAAGGTGTCTGACCATTCGTGCTGCGGAATTAGGTCCACGCGGGAGTTTACGTCCTCCTCCCAGTACTTTTCGAGTCTTGCGGTGCACCCGTCACCCGTTGCGATTATCGCAGCGTTGATTGCGCCAATTGACGTGCCGCAGACACATTTGATATGTGGCAGAACGCCCTTCTTGTAGAGGTACTTCAAAACTCCGACTTGAAAATCGCCTAGCGTTCCCCCGCCGCCAAGCACAATTCCGGTTGGCATACTTTCACCCTTATTTCACAATTTTGCGGTTTTTTCCGCGATTAGAGATCTTATTCGGCTTTCGCAGGTTTAAGGTGCCCGTCGAGGATCGCTCACGGCCACCCACACCAAACGTCGTCGTTCAACACGCTTCATTGTTGCAGACAACGCATGTGCGTTCCAGGCCACTCTTGATGTGACTATGGACTAAAAGATCTTAGAGTCTACCTATAAAAGGACATGTTTGCGATTTGCAATAAGGAGGCTGTCCTAGGGAAAAAGTTGTTGATAAATTGCTTGTTTCTCGTGACTACGGCAGATAGCCGCTTGGTCATTAGGACAAGAAGCACTGGGATGACTTTACTTGAGGTGGCTACGCACCCTTGTCAATCACGAGTCACACAATACTACAGCTTCAGCGGCCTCCAAGCCACCGCAAAATGTCACGTTCGGAAAGACTGCTGGCCAGAGTCCGCTCGCGCAGAGTGGCAAGCCTTGTCCGGGCAGTCAACAGCGCGAAGTTTAGTTGGGCTCTGTCACGCAATTGATCGACACGCCATTTCTTTGTGAGACGTTCTGAGGCTTCATCGATTAGAGGTTCGGTAGCGTTTTTGCTTATTCGAGCACTACGTCCAGTCGAGCGCAGCATCTCATTGACAGCGTGTGTCAAACGATCTGCGCACGTTCGACAGTTAGGATTCGATGCACTAGGGCAGCCGACGCGAAGCCCATAGAAGCACACACTGTTTTCAGTGGTCATTACATTAGTGTGGCGTAATCGGTGCTCTGCCGAGTGTCGTCTGCGGGCACTTGAGCTACTGCAGAATCAATCTCGATCATCGCACGAAGCGTCTGCTCTATAATGGCAATGTCGCGTTCAAGTTTCGTCTGTTCCTTGTTTACCATCACGGTCACCTCCACTTCAACCTGCGCAAAAATGTTTCTTTAGGCCGCGTGAGGCATCCTACGTGTACGAAAGTGTGACAACAAGCTCGCGTCACATCCGCGCCCAACTGTAGAGGAAGACATACCCGTCGTGTGCCGTCGATTCCGCTGAGGCTAGGTGCCGTAGTCTAGCAGGCGGGTTTTCTTTCACCCCCCTGGATTTCTCACGAGTGTAGGCGGAAATTTAGCACCCACATGGCGGCAGGCGGTTTTGTGAGTGAGGTTTGCTACGCGTTCCGCTCGCTCGTCCCACGGTTTAATTTGTCCTGCCTGCAGCTCGAAAAATAGCCGTTATTGCCAACAAGAGGACGTTTAATTCTAGTGTTCATTTCGATAATGTCCCCATCCGCGGCAGTAGTCAAGATCTTACTTTCGAATTGCCGCGCTAATATTTTCTTACTCCCACGTAAGCGTAACTACGTTGCGAAAATTCACTTGGTTGCTATAAGGCGCTAAGCTGCATTATTACGCGTTAGCTGACGACGTTTGGTTTCCGTAAGTTCACGAAAACTGTTGTCACAGTCACAAGCGACCGCAAAACCAGGAAAAAAACTTTTTTCGCTTTTGTGCCTATCAAGGGCCCGCAGTCGACAATTGATACCCCCGCGACATATATGAATGTGCAGAAAACGGGAAAACGAAGAATAGCTAGACTAGTTGTCTTGCCTTTAACAGAAGCCGCGGATCCTTTCTTAGAAAACGCATTGTAATGCCCTTCAGACTCAATTCTCCGGGTTGGATACCATTAAGTACCCGCATCACCCTGTTTATTTCTTCATCGGAAAGGCTTACGGCCAACTCCTTGCAACTGTACCTAAGCCTCCGCATAGTGCCAAATGAATGATTATACTCAGTTTGGTATTCGCGAAGCACTCTCTCTGAGGGGTCGTTCTCACGGACGGCTTTGCTCGCAACTTTGCCTGCAATAGTCCCGCTCTCCAGCGCTGGGACAATGCCCCCACCCGTCAGTGGATCAGTGTGGTGCGCGGCGTCACCAACAAGCATCAGTCCGTTTCGCACGATCGTGCGAAGCTCGTTGCTGATGGCGATGCCACCCAGTATAAGTCCGATAGGCTGAGCACTAGGGAAGCGCTTCGCCGCAAACTCATCAAGATAGTCTATTGGCCGCTTAGCACCGCATCTGCTTCCAGGAACAGCGAGCCCTACATTTGCTGTTTTGTCACCTTTGGGAAATACCCACGCGTAGCCGCCTCCAATATTCGAGCCATAGTAGAGGTCGACAGTTTCCTGGGATACGTCGACATTTTCCGCGTAATACTGGGCGCAGCTCGCGATATCTTTGGCTTCGAGGGAAGTATTGATGCCGCCCCATCGACCAACTTGTGATTCCAAGCCATCTGCAGCGATTACAACCTTAGCCGTCAGCTCAAATTCGTCACCAAGCCTGTTTGCCCGGACGCCTTTAACCACGTTCTCGTCAATAATGAGCCCTGACGCGCGAGTGCGCACCATTATATCGGCCCCCGCCCGTGCTGCGTCTTTGGCAAGTTGTCGATCGAAGAGTTTTCGCTCGATGATAAAGGCAAGCGGCCCGTCGACTCCAAACGTTTCTGAAGACACTTCAATAGTCGTGCCATCGGGACTGGTGGCTCGGATTCGTCGAACCTCACTAGCAATCCAGTTTGGATCTGGCTGCACATATTCGCTAAATGACTTTGGAAAAATGGGCGATTGCCAAAGAGGGACACCTTCCGCACATCTTATAGGCTCCCCGATAGCCTGTCGTTTTTCGACAAGCAGCACATCGCACTGGGCGGCCGCGTGTTGGGCAGCGATGGAACCTGCTGGGCCCGCCCCCACCACTATTACGTCATACTCGTCTCTCATCATCCTGTCTCTGGCTGCACATTCGTGCGGATCGGCGATAAAAAACGCACATCCGTTAGTCGTTCGGAGCAGTTGATAGAAATGTGGGCACCGTTTTAAGAACGCTCTGAGCATCTATCGCATTGTGGCGCACATAAGGAGAAACAGGCCAACGATAAGCTTTCGCATTTAAATGCTTCGTTGGATCCTGGCAGTTTTGCGAAGGTTGAACCACTCTTGCTCTAAACAGGTCTTTTCAACGGTCTCGTTCGTGCAATCTGAAATTTCTCGGTGTTTGAACGCCTCACTTGCGCGTGCATCGCTAATCACGGGGCATTTTGGCTTTTTTGGGGTGTTCCTTTGTGCTCACCGGCAGAACGGATTTGCGCGCGCGGGCTAGTTAACCTAGTTTCTGATGACGTTGGCAGCGACTTAAGCAGCGAGTCCATATGAGAATTTACTTATACAGCGTATCAAAGAAGTTTTTCGGAAAATAATGCAATTTGCTGCTAAATTGAAGGCTTATGTCAGTCTAATCAGGGTTCCTTATATTCTTATGCTGGACCTTCTCTGCGTGCTCTTGATATTAACGTTCCAAAAAGGTTTCGGCGATCTAGTTTCGATGGTTTTAGCCATTCTTACCGTGTCGCTCGTAGTTGCTGGGGGTGCAGCCATCAATGATTACTTTGACTGCGAGTCGGATTGGCTTACCCATCCCGAAAGAGTTATTCCGTCAAACCGGATCTCTCCCATAAGAGCAGCGCAGTTTTCCGCATTGACCTTTTTTGCTGGGCTGCTCGCGTCGTATGCGATCAACGTTCTGGCCTTTGGAATTGTCGCGCTTAACGTTGTCCTTTTTGTGTTGTATCCGCGCGTGTTCAAGCGGATTTCTGGGTTTTTAAGCAACCTTGTGATGGGATACTTGGGGGCAACTATAGCGCTCTTTGCAGGGGCAGTCGTGTTTAAAACCATCGATATTGCCGCTCTCTCGTTTGTTGGGATGATTGCTGCAGCCGCCATCGGCCTGAACGTCCTAAAGGACGTCCTAACTGTGGACGGTGATTTGAAAGTGGGATACCCCACCTTGGCCATCAAGCGCGGTATACGTATAGCGGCGATTGTTGGCGCCCTTTTTCTGCTTCTTTCCGTTTTAACATCGCCCTTTCCATTTGTTGTCAGGGTTGTGGGCGACGCGTACTTAATTCCCATAGCAATCTGGGGAGCCATCGGAATCTTTACTGCCTTATCTCTGCTTAGGGCGCCAGACCTTTTAAACGTAAGAAAGCAGTTGGTTATGTTTACTTTGTATTTCCCTTATCTTGTGGGGGCCGCCAGCGCTGTTTACGCGCTTACGGTAGCTGTCTGGGGGTTCCAGTGAAATGGGTGAAGAAACCACCGAGTGCAAAACCACTGAATTCACAACTGATTCCACAGCGCGCGAGCATATTGTCGAACAAGATGATAATCTTGAGTTATATCTTGCGCAGATTCGTAAGATATTCGACATACCACGTATTATTGACGCACCGCGCGACAAGTCACAAATTATCAACTATTATCTGATGAACAAACGTTCTTATAGACTGGCATGGAATTTTGAGGGATTTATCCATTGCGGAATTAGCTACGACGGGAAACGCAAAAAAGGGGATTTCAGGGAACAAGCAAGAATAGTTGACACGTATATTCAGGACAACAACGCTAAAAAGGTGCTCGAACTTGGCTACGGGCTAGGTACCAACTCCGCATACCTTGCGAGGCGGAACCCTCACGTGACCTTTGACGCGATTGATATTTCCAACAAACCTTTGAGAAGTTTCACAACGATACCAAATTTGCACTTTTGTTTTGGGGACTACCATAATTTAAGCCAGTTCAAGGGTAATTCGTACGATATCGTCTTTGTCATTGAGGCCTTGTGTTACTCGACTCAGAAATTAGAAGTCCTGCGTGAGGTGAAGAAGAAATTAACAAAGGGTGGCTTTTTCATTATTTTTGACCCGTACACGAGAAATCGCGCAATCCCGCTGAGTGAGTCGGAAAAAACCATGTGGAAGCTCATTTACAGAGGCTCTGTGCTTGAAACGTTTGAACGCATTGACAACGTTGAGGATGCTATGCGAAAGGAGTTCTCAATCGTTATAGCTCAGGATCTATCGACGTATGTTCTTCCGTCCTTGGAGGCGCAGGAATCCAATGCGCGCCACTACTTCAATCATGCTACTTTTGCGAGAGCTATCAACAAGGTCCTTCCGTTTGACGTCGTCAGACATCTTCCGCAGTTATTGCTGATGCCCACAAGCGTGCGAAGGCAGATTGCGTGCTACTACTTGCACGTGCTGAAAAACGACAGGTGACTTTACTTTGTAGATGCTGCGCAGCAAGCCAGTCAAACCGGTGGTGGGCCTTGTTTTTGTAGTTCTTCAATTCGCTGTTCGGCGGGAATTGACTGTTTCCACAGCATTTCAAAAGTGGCTAACAGGTATTGAGCGTAGTTAGGATCATCGGTAAAGAGTACTGCAACGGGTTGATTGAGCGAGATATGCTTGATATCCATGTTAATACCGTGCCAACAAGTTTTTCTGTCCAGTACAGCCAAATACACCCCGTGATATTCGTGTAAGTGGCGTACCTCCTCCCCAACTTGCAACGCTTCTTTAATTAACTCAATTCCGGAGTACGATATATCGGTCAGCATTCTGAAGCTCACTCCGCGCCCTATCATCTTCTCGACTTCGTCTAATACGAACAGCGAAGCGATACCGATCATTTCTTCAGGAGTTACTATAACGAATTCATTTTGGCATGCAGCTGCGACGGGGACAGAGATACTAATGAGTTCCTTCATGCTTTTAACGATTTTGAACGTCGAGACTTCGTCAGAAGGTCTGAACCGCTGCCGCTCTGAAAGCTCGTGAAGCTCCTGCTTTCGCACTTCCATCTCACGCAGTTCACTTTCGTGCTTTTTTACTGCAGAGTCAATGGCAGTGTCGAGGTCCACCGCCGCATAGATCGTTGGCGCGTCGAGCGACGGACGTACCATGCCCTTCTCGATGAGACTAGTAAGTGTGCGGTGCACGTCCTCACGGTATGTCTTCAAGGATTTTGCGAGGGGAGAAGGGGTCTTGGGGCCGTACTTGAGCAAATAAAGGTAGGTCTGTGCTTCCTTTTCGCTAAGCCCGAAGCCGATCAGACGAGTTACAAACTCTGCTTCGTCATCCATGCAACAAAGCATGATAATAGGCCGTAGATAAAAGTTGCTTTGTTTGATTGTATACTGTTGATTTGTTAGATCAATTAGATATCTAATCGTTCCGGGAAAACACGTCTTACGCTCTGCTTTCGTTCTTTAGGGTATGCTTGGCCAAGGGGCCTTATCAGCAACGGGACGAGAATAAATGCCAGATCAACCAGACACTCGGTCATAGGGGGTTGCTCGAGAACGCTCGAGAATTTTATTATCAGGGGCCTCAGCATTGCCTACATTTCAAAATAAGGCGCACAGTGCTTTCGGCAGTCGTACACAGGCCGTTGTCGTAGAGCGTTTAACGTTTCTCCGTTAGCGCGTCTGCAAGCTCTTTCAAACGCGCCAGATCGTGCATAACAAGCAGGACCTTCGGATTCGCTGCAACTAAGCGCACGACGCTTGCAAAATTGATCTCTTGCGGTCTTATGCCCTTCAATGACCGTATAAGCTTGCTTAGCTCATTATCAGACAAGGTTACTACAAACTCTTTGATTCTGTAGTTGTGTTTTTGTAGCTTACCGAAAAGCGATCCACGCCGCGTATCTTCATATTCCTTAAGAACGCGAACTGAAGAGTCTCGTTGCTGCACTGCTTTGCTCGCAACGTTGCCTGCTATTTTTCCGCCTTCCATTGCGTTAGTAATACCGCCACCGCTCAGAGGATCGCAATGGTGTGCGGCGTCACCTACCAGCATCAGTCCGTTGCATATTACAGTTTTGAGCTCATCGCTGGAGGGACCACTTCCCATGATAAGGCCAAGCTGCTGTCCCTCCGGAAACTGTTTCGAGACAAACTTGTTCAAATAATCTATCGGCTTGCTCCCGTTTAGCATGCTCGCTGGCATACCAAGCCCTACGTTTGCTAGTTTTTCGCCCTTAGGAAAAACCCAAGCATAGCCTCCCGCTGCTCGCGAGCCGACGTAGACGTCGCAAGAGTCTTCTGCCACATCGACATTAGTCATTAGGTACTGAACGCCGATCCCAACGTCTTTGAGCTTAAACGCAGTATTGATCCCAGCCCATCGGCCGACCTGTGACTCCACGCCATCTGCACCTATCACGACCTTTGAGCGTACCTCGAGACTCTCTCCAAGCCTTTTGATTTTCACGCCGTTCACTACCCCGTCTTCTATGATGAGCCCCGTAGCGCGGGTGCGCACCATGACGTCAGCACCGGCCCGCGCCGCGTCTTTCGCGAGCTCGCGATCGAAAATCTTGCGTTCAAGGATGTACGCGAGCTCGCCCTCAATGCCCATCGCTTCCGCCGATATGTCAAGCATCGTGCCATCAGGAGCGAAGATTCGGTACCTACGGATGTAGCTCGAAATCCACTTCTTATCTGGGTACACTAATTCTACTAACGCGCTCTTAAGAACTGCCTCTGCGCAGCGCACCGGCGCACCGATCTCCTGACGCTTTTCAATCAGCAGCACATCGCACGTCTCGGCAGCGGTGCGTGCTGCAGTAGACCCTCCTGGACCCGCCCCGACCACAATGACGTCATACTCGTCCCTCATGTTTACACCTGTGCTGATGAGGCTCTCGGAGCTTATTAACCTGTGACGCCGTTGCGTCGCTCAACCTCATTTCTGACGATGCTGACTAACGGAGGCAGCAAGGATGTGGCGCAAGGCTCGCTTAGGCTTTCGGAGGTCCTCGTAGCAGAAGTTTCTCGATTTGCTCGCTCGCGGGGATGGATTGTTCCCACAACGTGTCAAAGGTAGCTGTGAGATATTTAGCGTAAGTCGGACCATCGGTCCAGAGCAGTGAAACGGGTTCATTCAGTGAGATCCGGTTGATATCGACGTTGATCGCGCTAACGCTTTGCTTGCTATCTACTACCGCGAAACATATCCCCCCATAACTGTCATAGTGCCGCAATTCTTCGCCAATGTCCAGGACCTCTTGAGCGGGCGCTATATCCGCATACTTAACTTCACTAATTCCCCTAATATACCCCCCTCGCTCTATGAGCTTTTCGGCTTCTGCGTTTACCCCTAGCAAAGAGGTGATAACGAGCATTTCAGAGGGAATGATGTACAAGAATCCGTTTTTTGCAGAGGATATGAGAGTTGAGGCAGCAGCGACGACTTCCTTGACGCTCTTGATAATCTTGAAAGTGGCATGCTCGTCTGAGCTCGGAAAACGCTGTCGCTCTGAGAGCTCCTCGAGCTCTCGTTTTCGCGCTTCCATCTCGTGCAGCTCGCTCTCGTGCTTTTTGAGCGCAGCCGCGAGAGCGGTGTCGAGGTTCACTGCGGCGTAGATCGTTGGAGCGTCGAGTGAGGGGCGCACCATACCCTTTTCGATGAGACTGGTGAGCGTCCGGTGCACGTCTTCACGGTATGTCTTGAGTGACTTCGCGAGCGGCGAGGGCGTCTTGGGACCGTACTTGAGCAAGTGAAGATAGGTCTGTGCCTCCTTTTCACTAAGCCCGAAGCCGATCAGACGAGTAATAAATTCCGCGTCATCGTCCATCACAAAAAGATATGATAGGGCGTAGATAAAAGTTGCCGTCTTAGTTTTAGCCCATACTGTTTTATCTTGTCATACAGACGTCTGATCGTTCTAAGGGCCGCTTGAGCTCTTCTTTCGTTGTGTGATTATACTAGGCTAATGGAATTATCAAAATAATAATGAGAATAATTGTCAAATCATCATCTGAGTCCCGCAAACTCGCGGGGCGGGTTAGGATAGCTCCTTATTAGTTAAACTCCACCTGTTGGCGAAATTATCCGAATGCCGAGTGTTTTTGTAAAACATGGTCTAACACGGGTCGCAGCAAGTCTTAGAACTAGCATATGAAATAGCTTGATCAGCGTGGAGCTGCTTGCGCTCCGTGCGCTCTATTTGTCGGGATCTTTCTCTAAAATTCGTGGATCCGCTTTTGCGCATCAGTACTTTCTGCCCAGACCGTTTCGAAGTTTGCAAGCAGGTACTCGGCGTAGTCAGCATCATCAGTCCAGAATGCAACGATCTTGTCATCAAGTGAGAGATCTTCGACGTTGAGGTGAATCGAACTAATGCTTTGGCTTTTGTCTGCGACGAGCATAAACGAGCCCGTGTAGTTTTCAAGATGACGCACGTCTACGCCCGTGTCGAGGAGTTCGCGTACGGTTTCGACATATGGTGATGAGATCGTGGTTATTCCGCGCACTCGTCCACCTTTTTGTATCAGGCCTTTCGATTGAATGTTGTATTGCGCGCCCATCACCAACATAGGCGCTGGAAGAAGCCAGGCGAGCTCTCTCTCTGCAGATTCTACTATAGTCGAAGTCACTGCTATGGCATCTTTCACAGTTTCAATAATTGTTTCTTTAACCATTAAGAAAGAGAAATGATTAGGGGTTTATAAAGTTGCGTGACATCATTTCCTTCATGTGGGCTATGCTAGGAGCTGAGTCTAAGTGAGCGGCACGCAACATTATGCGTTCTCGTTGCCAAGTGCCCTCGCTCGTGCTTCACGTCTGCGGCGGCCCTCGTTCTAATAGCTCTTGAATCCGCTCTGCCGCTGGAACTGACTGTTTTCACAACATTTCGAACGTCTCAGCAAGCAAAAGCAAACTGCTGAGAAACACATAGTGGTGTGCAGAATTCGCTGTAGTAAGCAAATAGTGTTCTCGTTCAGTCACATATCAGTGCCTAAGTTGAAGCGTCCTAGTAGGTGGTTGGGGCGGACTCTAGTGATGGACGTTCTTGCCGCAGTAGCTTATTCAAGTATTCTTCCGCGCCAACGGCTTGTTCCCAGGCCGTCTCAAACGCGCTAGTAAGGAATTCTGATTGCGCAACGCTGTTGCTCCATATTGCCACGACTTTTTCATCCAACGAAAAAGCGCTCTTCATATCGGCGTGGATGAGGCTGACGCTCTGCTTGCGGTCGGCCATAACCATCGTGATGCCTTTGTACGGGTTTATATTCCGCAGTTCAACGCCACAGCTTATGTACGCGCGCCCCGCAGAAGAATTCCTAGGCGAGATATCAAGCACACCACGGACACGCACGTCGCGCCCAATGGCACATTTTAGGTGATCCAAGAAGCCCCCCATTGATAGGGGGCTGAATCGTTGATGTGCAGCGAAGATAATGGAAGTCTCTGCCGAGTTAATGAGCTGCGAGATTGCAGTGACTACTTCCCCGACAGTGTCAAGATTCTTGAACTCGGGAGCGCTGCTCGATCCTCTGTTGAGGATGACGTTCGTCTCTTCGATTAGCTCCTGCTTGGCCCTTTCTAAGCGGCGAAGCTCGTTCTGGTGGGCCCTGAGCGCGCCGTCAAGAGCTTGATCTAGCTCGACTGGTGCGTAGCGTGCCTTATCCTTTACGCCTTTCACTATCATACCTTCGTCAATCAATCGCGCACACCTCCGGTACACGTCTTCACGGTACGTCTTGAGCGACCGCGCAAGATCCCCCGCGCGCTTCGGACCGTACTTAAGAAGGTGCACGTAGAGCTGCGCCTTCTTATCGCTAAGTCCGAATACGCTCAACAGTTGTACGAGCACTTGCTCGTCGCCATTCGCAAGCGTTGTTGGAAGAGAGTCGTCGGCCGTCAGCGGGTGCCTGCCGTTCACAAGGGCGACTAGATCGCTCTTAATGTCCTCTACTAAGCGAAGCTCGCGCTGGCGGGAGGCTATTACGGCGTCAAGCGCTTCGGCAAGGTCCACCGCTGTATACACGGCGGGGCTCGCTCTCTTTGTGGTCACAAGCGCCTTATCGATGAGGCCTGCTAGTTTTCGATAGACCCCTAGACGATACGTTCTCAGAGACCGCGCAAGATCCCCTGCGCGCTTCGGACCATACTTCAGCAAGTACACGTAAAGCTGTGCTTCCTTTTCACTGAGCCCGAATTCGCTGAGCTTTTGTATGACAGTTTCCAAGCTGTTCAGGGGCGATGCCCCATCATAAGCGTTCGAAACGGACAACACGCCTGACATCGTCATCTCCTCGTTTTGCCTTGCTTCCTATTTTGCCGTACATTCTGTGGCAGCGTCAACACGACGCATTTTCCGTGCGTGGTTCGTCGACTGTGCTTCCACCCGGTTGTAGTGAGTAATTCACTGCGTTTGTGAGGCGTTCTGCGCAGCGTCGACAGTTGGGATCGCGCGCGGCGCAGAGGCATCCAAAGTGAACGCCGTAGTAGCACCCTGTATCCGTTGTCACCATGATCGTTGCCTCTAGGTCCAAGAAAGGCAAAAAACGGTATAAGGCCGCGTGAGTACATTTGTTTGTCACACATATGCATACACGACAACGCTTCGATAAACGGCGTTTCGATGCTGAAGTTAAAAAAAGAACTCTTTAAGGGAAGCACGAGTCAAGAGGATGCAGGCAGCTTTGAGGTTAGTGGCGGTTCGAGACTGATTCGTTTGCAGTAAGCTTCGCGTGTTGGACCAACTGTGCAACCGCAAATGCCGGGAACATGTTCGAAAGCTCGCGGCCGTATTGCCGCGAGAGCAATCGACATTCAAGTTGTGCCTTCAAGGCAGCCTTGGCTACGAGAAACTCGCCGAGACCTGCGCCGATGACCGTGTTTAACTCGAATTTTCGTGCCTGAAACGCGAGTGCGTCGGCAAGGTTATTGATCTGGGTTCGCTCCACCTGCTTGGCAACTTCGTGTGCATTTTGCCTGCCAAGCTCGTCTACGTCACAAAGCACGAGTCGCGAGATTCTTCGATAACATGCTTCAAGATTGCGTGATTGAGAATCTGGCGTGTCACAAGTGTAATCCGACTCATCGATGTTTCCTAGAATGCGGTGCGCGTCTGCGGTGATTGTGAACAGTTCTGAGCAGAGCCTGTACTTCTTGCCATTAAGGTTGACAAAGCGCAAAAGGGCCGCGATGTTGGTTCTCAGCACACCCATGTAGATGAGTTCGTGCTCCCGCAACCGTTCAAAGTCGGTCATCAGGGTGACCGGCTTGCCATTCTTTATAGGAATGACGTCGCTTGTTGTGCTCCCTACGTCTGCGAATATGCAATTTTGGGAACTTTTTGCAAGAAAGGCGGCCGAGGCCGTCCAGTTTGACGCAGCGTATAAAAGGGCGTCTCTCTCTGCGATGGCAGGCATAAGCTGCCCGCGAATGTTTAGATAGCACGGCTTCGTAAAGACTGAGTTGACAGCAGACGCTATTGAGCAAATCCCTTCTTTCTTGCTGGTAAAAGCGTCGGCTAATTCGCCTGTAATCACGATCCCCACGCGCTCCGGTCGAAACTCGTCTTTCACGCTCTTCAACAAGCCCGCGAGGTCGTTCTCCCTCCATAGGGGCATATAAAAGCTTTTCGCGGTCCCGCTGGTAGAGGCTACTTTTGTGTTTGCTCCACCGATGTCGATTCCGATTGTTTCGCCTTGGGTCATAGCAGTTTAAAGAAGGCGGTTGCCGCCGCAGTTGGTTCTTAAGAAAGTGTGTATGCCGTGCGGTTTCAGAACCGTTGGCAATTCTTCTCCTAATCGCGCTTTGAGAATTAGATCCGCTACGTTGCCGATCACCTTGTCGACGCTTACTATCGCCGTAGTCGGACGCGGATTCACATCGACGATATTCACGACGCCGTCGGACTGCAACACGATGTCAACGCCGACGTACCCTTCGCACCCCAGCAACTGCGCGGCTCTCGAGGCCTGATCGATGACTTCGCTCGCGTTCGGAACGGAATACGGTGTCGTGTTACCTAGATAATGGATAGTCTCATCGATGCGAATATGCTGCTTGTTGATCGATAGAGGGAGCACAGTTCTTCCGATGATAAGACTGACGCTGATGTGATCTCCTGCGATGAACCTCGAGACGAACGTGTTCTCGTCGATGCCGTTTGCTTCGAACGTTTCGACGATGTGAATTCCCTCTGCGCCACAGCCCTCGCGTGGCTTTAACACATATGGGCCTGTGGGGGGGTTTATTTCAGGAACGGTCAGCGATCCTTGCGAAAGAACCACAGACGCGGCGAGTTTGTCAGCCGCTTTCTGAACCGCCTCTGTGGGACACCCGAGATTCTTCGTGTGTCGTTCAATAAGCGCAGTAAAATCGTAAAGGAGGTAGTCGGGAGCGATCACGAGTCCCGCGTCACACGTTCGTGCAAGTCGCTCTATCTGCGCATAAAAAGCGCTGGCGTCGCCCTTCCGCAGCCGTGGCACGTGCACGGAGTGCCCGCATTTTTGAAAGCCTGCTTCGAGCGTGTGTAACATCGCACGCCCCTCTTCTGCGAGGCTGGGCATCATTGCGCTTGCGTACTCAGCTAAAAGTATGTCCATGGGGACTCTTTGGATGCACTATAGTGCGCGATTGTTCAACGCCAAATGAACCGTCGAAACGAGCTCACGGAATGTTGCTTTTTCTGGCACGGCATTGACCTGAACCTTGTTTGCATAAAGCGCCTCAGCTGTTGGCTTTCCTATGGCGCCAACGAGTTGATTCGCCAGTCGTGCCATAAGTCGCTTACGTGTTCCCATTCGGTCAGCACAGTCAAAGAAAGCGTGTACTGTCATGGCGCTCGTAAAGAGCACGCCGGCCACGTCACCCTCTGTTACTTTTGCTATGAAGTCTCGCTGCGGCTGCCCGCAGCGCTTCTTGAGCGTGTACAGCACGAGTTCTTTGACAGTAGCACCGTTATTCTGGAGCCCTTCGATCAGTTCGGAACTCCCAAAAGCGCTCCGCAAGACCCAAACGTTTTTTCGGGTAAGGTGGTTGAGCATCTGAACGATTCCGCGTGAGCTGTACTCTGACGGCATAAGATCAACGCGGAGATGCTCTTTAAGCAGTGCAGTTCTGGTTGTTGGTCCTATGGCCACGACGCACGTCGATGCCGGGATGCTTGCTGCGTTCAGTCCAAGATTCGTGCAACTGCTTGCACCGTTGGCGCTCGTCAGTATCACATAGTCGATGTTGCCTACTTTGAGCTCGTCCAAGAAAGCAGGCCAGAGTGGGTCCCGTAACGGTACGATGTCGATGATAGAGACTGCGAGCGGTCGGAACCCGAAGGATTCCACGATCTTTTTCGAATCCTTCAGCTGTTCCTCAGGTCGAATGATTGCCAGCGTTTGCATCTTGCGGTTTCAGTATGTGTGTGAGCGTTACCACGTCGCCGATAACTAGCACCGCGGGAGCATCTACGTGAGCTGCTTCAGCCTTGAGCGCGATGTCATCCAAGGTACCTACGACGATTTTTTGGCTGCGGGTCGTTCCCTGTGCAATGATCGCCGCCGGCGTTTGCGCGGGCTTTCCAAAAGCGATTAGATTGGCAACGTTTTCTGCGAGGGTGCTTACACCCATCAGAATCACAAGGGTGCCGTCAAGCTGAGCGAGAATGTCCCAAGGCAGCTCGTTGCCTGCTGCCTCGTGGCCGGTGACGACGGTAAAGGTGGACGCGTAGTCGCGGTGCGTAACCGGGATGCCGGCGTACGCAGGAACCGCCACGGCCGAAGAAATGCCGGGGACGACCTCCACCTCGATTCCGTGGGCGACCAACTCCTCGGCCTCCTCGCCACCGCGGCCGAATACGAAGGGGTCGCCGCCCTTGAGCCGCACTACCTTTTTGCCCGTTCGCGCATATCTAACAAGCAGATCATTGATCTTGTGCTGCGGCACCTTGTGGCGGTTCGGGTCCTTGCCGACGTCTATGAGCGTCGCCTTTTTGGGAACAAGCGCTATAACGCGCTCATCGACGAGCTTATCGTAGAGCACCACGTCAGCTTCTTTTATAACGCGTTCGGCTTTTCGGGTCAATAGGTCGGGGTCACCCGGCCCCGCCCCTACCAAGAATACTTTTCCTTCAGACCTGTCTTTCGGGTTCATGTGTCAATCAGGTGCCGAAACCGATTGCTATAGCTTCGGCAATCAACGCGTCACCCCCACGTTCTTTTATTTGCTGGGCAAATGCTTGTGAGGTGCGCTCGTAACTGTCGACAGGCATGCGGTCAGTGAGACGCACCGCGCGTTGGCCGTCGAGCGAGAGCACCTCGGCAACGGCGGATACCGATTCACCTTCGACTTGCGCAAAGATGCCGAGAGGGACTACGCACCCACCTCCTAACGCCTCCATTATGATGCGTTCTACCATGCCTTCAATGAAGGTGCGCTTGTCGTTGAGTTTAGCAACAACATCGAACTCGTCGACTCCCCGATTCGCCATCACGGCGATGATTCCTTGGTTTGGCGAAGGAATGAACGGGAGGCGTTTCTTGTTGATCCGGATGCCGAGACGCTCGAGCCCTGCCTCGGCGAGGATCACCGCGTCGAACTCGCTTGCCCTCAGTTTTCCCATCCGCGTGTCGACGTTGCCCCGAATTTGTTTGCGATTGTAGAGGGGGTAGTATCGTGCTAGTTGCGCCTGTCGTCGCAAGCTCGAGGTGCCTATTATGGCGCCGTTACGCAACGGACGCTCGAAGATCAAAACGTCATACGGCACTGCACGGGGCAATACAGCACAAATACTTATCTCCTCTGGCCTTTTTGTAGGCACGTCCTTCATGCTGTGCACGGCGATATCGATGTCGCCTGCGAGCATGCGGTCATCGATCTCGCGCACGAAAGCGCCGGTGCCCGCCTCTCGGAAGGGCTTGTCGCTAAAACTGTCGCCGCTCGTTTTGACGATCACGAGTTCACTTTCAACGCCGTTCTTTGCGAGTAAGCTCCTGACCGTCCTGGCTTGAATCAACGCGAGTTTGCTGCCTCTGGTGCCAATGCGCAATATGTTGATCACGCTCTTTCCGTTGTTCGCTGTCGTTATTCGGGGGGATCAATAGCTGGGGGTGTCGACGTCAAGGCTGTAAAGCCGTTCGAACGCGTTTGCGTACGCGCGAATGGTGTACTCCAGGTCTTCGTTTGAGTGGGCAAGCGAGATGAAATTAGTCTCGTATTGCGAAGGGGCTAAGAAGATGCCCTCCTCGCGCATGAAGGCAGTAAGTTTGTTGTACCTGTTAACGTCGCAGGCGAGGGCATCTTGATAGTTTCTGACCGGTTTGTCGGTGAAAAAGACCTGGAACATCGTGCCTATCCCTTGCACCACGAAGCGAATGTCGAGTTCTTCGAGGAGGTCAACGAGCATCCTTCTGAGGAGGTCGCCCAGGCCATTTACGCGTCGGTAGCCCTCCTCGTTAAGCACGTTGAGCGTCGCTAGGCCGGCGACGAGTGAAACGGGATGACCGCTGAACGTCCCTGCGTTAAAAACGCCTCCCGAGGGGGCGACGCATTCCATAATCTCTTTTTTGCCCCCGAACACCCCAATCGGAAATCCGCCACCGACAATTTTTCCTAAGGTGGTAAGGTCAGGAGTGACGCCGAAAAGACACTGTGCGCCTCCGATGCACAGTCGGAATCCGGTAATCACTTCGTCAAATATCAAGAGCGTCTCGTTCTCTTCGGTGACTTTTCTTACGTCCGCTAGGTAGGTCTCCTCGGGCAGCACGGGACCTATGTTTCCCATCACGGGCTCTATCATGAGGCACGCCGCGTCGACTTTTTCTAAGGCGTATGACAACGCCTCTATGTCGTTAAATGGGACTTGAACGGTGTTTTTTACAGCGGCGGCAGGCACCCCGAGTGAGCTAGCGGTGGAGATCGCTGCCGATCCAGGCTTGACGAGTACCGCGTCATGGGCGCCGTGGTAACTTCCTTCAATTTTTACCAACGTATCTTTCCCAGTAAACCCGCGAGCGGCGCGAAGGGCGCTCATTGTGGCCTCGGTTCCCGTCGATACGAATCGAAGCATCTCCATTGAGGGGAAATCCTCTTGAATGCGCTCTGCGAGGTCAATCTCCGCTTTAATGGGGGTGCCATAGTCCCACCCCAGTTTCAGTTGTTCGGCAACCGCTGTCTGAACGGTAGGGTGAGCGTGGCCGAGAATGAGTGGGCCGTAGCCCATGCAGTAATCGATGTACAGGTTGCCGTCAACATCCCATATTCGCGAATCGCTTGCCCTCTGGACGTAAAACGGGTAGGGGTCGATCGCCCGCACTGGGCTTGAAACGCCACCGGGCATAAGCTTCAGGGCTTTTTTGTATAATTTCTCAGACTCGTCTGTTTGCATCGGCGTTCCTTCACTCTGAGGCCAGTTTCTTTGCCGCCTCCTTGGCAAAATAGGTAACGATCATATCGGCTCCGGCACGCTTTATGGAAAGCAACGTCTCATAGATGGAATCATCCGTCAAATGCCCGTTATCAATCGCTGCGCGTAGCATGGCGTACTCCCCGCTGACGCTGTATGCGGCGACGGGAACGCCGAAGGTCTTTTTGATGCGATAGATGATATCGAGATAAGGCAGCGCGGGCTTGATCATGATAATGTCGGCACCCTCCTCTAGGTCCAGACGCACTTCGCGAACCGCTTCGTCGCTGTTCGCTGGATCCATCTGGTGTGTCGACCGATCTCCAAACGCGCATCCTGAATCCACGGCGTCGCGAAATGGTGCGTAGAAGCTTGAGCAGTACTTCGCCGCGTACGGCATGATGGCGACGCCATCAAACCCCTCCTCGTTGAGTTGCGTGCGTATCGCGCCGACCATCCCGTCGATCATCCCGGAAGGCGCGACGATATCGACCCCGGCGCGTGCATATGACGTTGCGATCCGACGCAACATTTCGAGGGTCGGCCCGTTAAGGATCGCACCTGCTTCGTTGACGATGCCGCAGTGTCCGTGGCTCGTATACTCGCACAAGCACGTGTCGGCAATGACCGTGGCTTCCGGCACGTCTGACTTTATTGCGCTGATAGTGTCTTGCACGATGCCGCTGAGCGCAGAGCTCCCGGTGTCGTTTTTGTGGCGTGGTACCCCGAACACTATGACCGCAGGAATACCGAGTTCCCAGATCGCATCGACCTCGGATACAGCCGTTTCGACAGTGTGACGAAAAAACCCCGGCAGGGATGGGATTGGCACAGGCTTTTGCGCGTTTTCATCGACGAATAGCGGGCATATCAGATCGCGAGGGAGCAGTGACGTCTCTCGTACCAACGTGCTAACGCCCTTCTTTCGAAGCCGCGCTGGTCGACTGGCCAACTAATCACCCTTTCGTCTAAACAGCTTGTGCGCGGAGCGCATGAGGTCTTCATCATCATTAGCCGCTGCTTCTCTGAGCGATGCGGTGAGCTCGAAGAGCAGTTTGTTGACGATCGAAGCGGTAAGGTCGTCTAAAATCTGCTCGTGCTTGCTCAGGTCCCCGTCGCTTCGCAGGCGGTTGTGCGCTTTTTCGAGCTCGCGTGCCCGGAGCTCCTCGGCGTTCTTGTACAGGCTCGCAATAAGCTCGTTAGCGCGGTCTTTCTTGTATTGCTCTTCGAGCAGGTTGAGCTCTTGGTTGATAATTGCGACCACTTTGCCGATCTCAGAACGTCGCTTCTTGAGGTTGTGTTCGGTGATCTTTCGCAGGTCATCGATGTTATGAAGGTCGACGTTGTCGAGCGTCGCTACGGCCTCTTCAACGTCACGCGGATTGGCGATGTCTATAATGACCAATGACTGGCCGTTTCGCCGCTGCATCGCTTGGCTGACCTGCTCACGCGTCAGTATATAGTGCGGCGCGGCGGTGGCGCTTATCACCAGATCAGCTTCGCATAGGTAATCCTCTATCTTGTCAAATCGGATAGCGGTGCCGCCAAGCCTCTTGGCCAGGGTCTGCGCGCGCCGGAAGGTCCGGTTCGACACAAACATCGCCTTCAGTTCTCGTTCGGCGAGCGCGACAGCCACGAGCGTTCCCAGCTCACCTGCTCCGATGCTCAGAATCGCCTTGTCCTCGAGGGTGCCCATCACCCGCTCTGCGAGATCGACCGCTGCAGAGCCAACGGAGACTGAGCCGCGGTTGATCTGCGTCTCGGTCCGCACACGCTTGCCGACTTTGATTGCCTTGGAAAATGCTAAGCCCAGCTCGGGCCCTAACGTGCGTTCTTTGCTCGCCGTTTCGACCGCCGCCTTGAGCTGGCCGAGTATCTGGTCCTCGCCTACGATCATTGAATCGAGGCCTGACGCAAGTCGCATCAAGTGTCGAAGTGATTCGCGCGACTCGTAGTGGGCGATGAGCTCCGGGGGTACGGATGGGAAAAAACGCGCCACAAATACTGTGGCGTCGAATTCGCTGGTCACGTTGAGGTAGAGCTCAATCCGATTGCACGTCTGCACGATTACGCATTCGCTAATGCCGCCGGCCGAGTGCATTGCTCGTAAAGCATCTTCTACGTTATCAATGCGAGCACACTCCAAGTCGTTTAGGCTTGCCCATTTGTGCGAGATCGAAAGGTTGCTGATACCATTCACGTGCGAACCCCTTATGTCGCTGCCTGAGGCGTCACTCGTTCATTTTCTATAATCTTAAGTGCCAATTGCAGTCCCGCGTCGTAGCTCCGCGCGAGTTCAGCCCATACTTCTTGGTCGTTGATGATTGCCTCAAGGATGCGCTTTCGCTCCAGCTGGCTGTCAATCTCTTTTTTCAAAATGTTGCGCAGTTCGTCTTGAAGCGTGACCATGAGAGCGACGCTTTCGATGAGCTCCTCGATGCGCAGCCTGAGAAAAAGGGCCGATGCGGGACTTTTGCCCATCGTCGAAATCCCGATGTGGATGTCGTCCTTGTTGATGACCGACGGCACGATTACTTCGCCGATGCCATCCACCTGGTTGACGAGAATGTCCATCGCCTTCGCTTGGTCGGCTATGAAAGCGTTGAGCGTGCGGTTGTTGGTCGCCGGAACGACGATGAACGCCCCTGTAAGGTACTTCTTGACGTCTGTTAAATCGTCCACAATCGCATCGATGAGGCCACTGTCTGCCATTTTCAACAATTCAGCGGTAAAGCTTGTGCTTACAACCTTCGTTAGCCCGTAGGCGCAAAACATCTTGGCCTTTCTCTCTCCGACGTGGCCGCCGCCGAATATGACGATACGCCTGTCTCGTAGATCGATAAAAAGGGGCACGTGAGCCATAACAACGCCAATTCTGCACTATTGTGTCACTTGATGATTGCGTCGAGGAAATAACGCAGAGCTCATCAGGATCGCCCGGCTGATTCAAATGCATACGACGTCATCCTGGTATAAATGCTTACCTCCGCCGCTGAGGCGCTAGGATCGTCGATGCATCTCTTGTTGAGGCCAAGCAAGGCAAAATGCGCACGAAGGTCGCATCAGGGGTCGGCAAGGTCAAGCTTCCTGGACTCGTTTGCGCAGCCGTGGCGAGATGACGCCTCCTTCTACGATTAGCTGTAAGAGGCAAATGATCTCCCTCGATGCTCGCGTAATCCATATCTCGCGTTCCGCGAGCTGATTATAAATCAATTTCGACTTCTTTAAGCGTCCCGTCTTCTGTTTTAACGACAACAATCAGTTTTATCACACGTCCTGATTGCAGACCAGCTTTGCGCGCTGATTCCGGAGGGAGCACTCTGCTCAAGGACTTTTGTGCGAGCCGTTTGACCATCTCGCTCGGATCGTCAAGCAGCTGTGCAAGTGGGTTAAACGCTTTGCTGTCACCAATAGCACCGAGCGCTTTTGCTGCGCCATATCGTATGATGACATCCTTATCAGCAAGGAGCGCAATAAGGGGCTCTACGGCGCGCGTATCACCCATCTCGCCGAGCGCCTCAATCGACCAATATCTCGTGTTTAGGTCTGGGCTTTCTATCACCCGAAGCAACGGCTTGACCGCAGGGCGACCGATTTTTACAAGCGCTTCAGCGCAATAAGCGTCGATCCCCTCCCACGTTTTGCTGAAGGCGCCGATGAGATATGGGATAGCGCGTGTCGAACCGATCTCCCCCAACGCCCATGCTGCATTGCGTCTCACAGACCAGCGGTCGTCACTTAGCGCTTCGATGAGGGCACCGGCGGCGACCTCGTCTTTCAACTCGCCGAGTATTTCAGCGACTCGCAACCGAACGTCCGGATCAGCGTCCTTGAGTGCGTTAATTAGCCCGTAGAGGCTTTTCTCTCCTTTGAGCTTCTCGATATCAGATTTTGTTCGCATCAGCATTCATCACTTGCTTCTCTGCTTAGAGCAGTTCATGCTCTGCATGAAAAGTCACGACGTATCAATTCTCTTAATCGATCCACTTTGAGATAGTACAACAACGCGACTAATGGGGGACCCCGCGGCGACTGCATACCCCGTTCTTTCCGCAAAGTCTTGTGCAAACGACATAACACCTTCGTACGGCAGCATCGCGGCCCGCGACAATCGCTTTCTCGAAAAGCCGAGGTGCATATAAGATTTGACTTCAACGTAATCGGGTTCGGCCATCTCAATGAGCTTTGCATAGCCTGGCTCTCCGAAAGTGTTCACCTCGTTTGCGAGCGTGATACGTACAGCGGTGCGGGACGGATGATCGGCGAGCACCCGCAAAGACTCGAGCAGCTGCTCAAACCGGTGCGTTCGTGGCTTGCACATCACGTAGAAGTGCGCTTCATCTGGGCTGTTTAGTGAGACGTAGAGTTGAGTCGGACGAATCTGCTCGAGCACCTCGGGATGACTCCCGTTGGAAACAACGAAGGTCGTCATGTGTTCGCGATGGTAGCGTTTGATAAGCTCGCCGAGGTGCGGGTAGAGCGTGGGTTCCCCGCTGAGCGATATGGCCACTTGGCTTGGATCGTAAGCCTCTTGAAGTTTTTGCAGGTTGGTCGTCGCGGCGCCCTTGTAGCCTGAGATAAGGCTTCTCTGCGCCGCAATCGAGCCATCGACGAGAGTCTGCGGCTCGTCAAACGCGAGTTCCTCTGCTTTGTCCACATCGGTGGCCCTCCAGCAGTGGAGGCACTGCTGATTGCACTGCAGCGTCGGCGTCATTTGTATACAGCGGTGAGCGTGAATGCCGTAAAACTGCTCCTTGTAGCACACGCCCTCGTCTCGTAGGGACTTTTTGAGCCACAGGCAGGGCTTGACTGCCCCGCTATAGCCGACAGCGTGATAACCTTGTTTTGCGAGAGTTTCTCGGTATGAGAGGGGGGCTGACGCCTTGGCCTTACTTCGTCGCATGAATAGGGCCTCGCTTTGTCTTCACATCGAATCGACGGGTTCAATCCCGAGACAGTTTAGCACGTTTCGCAATACGACCCGTGCGCACGTCACCAGGGCCAGCCGAGCGCTGCGCATCTCAGGTTCGGCGGAGAGCACGGGCATGAACCGATAGAATTGGTTAAACGCCTCGGCAAGCTCGCGCGCATACGACGCGAGCACACTCACGCTCAAGTTCACGGTGACGTCTTCGATTACCGCGGGAAACTGTGCGCACAGCTTGATGAGCTTGATCTCATATTCGTCAGTAAGCAGCTCTGGCTCGTATTGGTAATCGAATGTGGTCTTTATGAGGATATTGCTAGCACGGGCGTGTGCGTACTGCAGAAACGGCCCCCCTTGTCGCTCGAAATCGAGGGCTTCGGTCCAGTCGAACACCATCGGCTTGTCGGTCGATACCTTGAGCAGGTCATAGCGCGTTGCGCCAATGCCAACGGCTTGCGCGATCGCGCGTTTCTCCTGCTCGGACAACGTCGGACGCCGCTTGTCGACCTCGTCGTACGCCTTCTCGGTCACTTTCTCTAGTACCTCGTCTGCGCTGACGAAGTGTCCCCGACGCGTGCTCATTGAGCCCTCGGGCAATGAGACGAACTCAAAGAACACGACTTCAGGAGCGTTGATGCTGAGGAGTTCAAGCACCTTGCCCACTTGGAGAGCGTTGAGTTTGTGGTCGGCGCCGAGCACGTCGATCATACGGTTACACCGGCCCGCCTTCCAGACGTGGTAAGCGATGTCGCGCGTCGCATACACCGACGTGCCGTCCGAGCGTCGCACGACGAGATCTTTGCCGATGCCAAAAGATGATAGATCGACGTGCGTCGACCCGTCACTCTCGGCTACACCGTGGCTCTTGAGTTCATCGATAATGCCGTCAATATCGTCGAGGAATTCGCTCTCCCAGACGTAGCGGTCGTGCGAAACGTGGAGGCTCTTAAGAGTCTGGTTAATTCCGCGTAGACAGAACTCAACCGCGTCTTTGAACAGACACGAAACGTCTCGATCGCCGCTCTCAAAGCGCTGCATGAGTTGGCGGATCTCACCGAGCTTTGTGGGGTGCACTTCTACGTCAGCATTCGCCTTGACGTAGATATCGGCTGTAGCGTGATCCGATTTTCTCTGCCCGTTGAGCTCGAAGTTTATAATGCCCCAAACGACGAGCGCGATCTGTCGGCCCATGTTGTTGACATAGTACTGGGTCTCGACGCGGTACCCCGCTTGGCGTAGACAGCGTGCGAGCGTGTCGCCAATGACTGAGTTTCGCACGTGGCCGATGTGGAGGGGCCCGTTCGGATTCGCGGAGGTGTGCTCGAGAATCACCACACCCTCTGCGTCGACGCGTCCATAATTCTGATCTTCTTCCAGGACGGCGCTGAGCGTGCGGCGCAGGTAGTCGTCGCTTACAAAGAAATTCACGTAGGGTCCGGAAGCTTCGGCTCGCGCGACGAGCTCATCAGAGCCGAGGTGCTGCGTCACATTGCGCGCGATCTCTTGCGGCGCGAGCTTAAGGACGGGCGCGAGCTTGAACGCGATGAGGCTCGTAAGATCGGCGTAGCCGGGCTTAACAGTAAGGGCAAGGTCGCTGCTTGGGTACTCGCACTGTCCTAGCGCCTCGGTCAGCAGCTTTTTGACGTGCTCGCGAAAGGTGAGAAACATCGCGTCTCCGTCAGTGCTCGTCGATCGCAAAGCGAAGGATGGCCGCAATGCCGCCAAATGCTCGCATAAGCTGCTCGCCCTCATTGAAGTCGGTTGAGATGAATTCCACCGAGGTTCCCGTGTCTCCGGCCCGGCGGATAAGTTCATCGACGACGTCTTCTTCGTGCACGCGTTCCATAGCGCCCTCACACTTGGGACATACACCCGCCCCCTTTATGCCGCGGATCGTCTCTTCGAGCGTGAACCCGCACAGCGGGCAGCTATTGGTTACGCGCTGGATGCGAAGTGCCTCTGAGAGGAGGAGTGTGTCAACGGCGCCTAGCTGGAGCGCTTTTCGCACCTGTCTCTCACCGTAGGTCGCCTTGTTTGAGTCGTGCACGAGCTCTTTGAGGAAGCGCTCCACGACGTTCTTTTCGCGCATCAAATCGAGCTCTTGCAGCACCTCAGCGCCGTTTTCGACGAGCTCTGAAAGGCCGAACTCGTCGGTATAGGACGCGTCAAATGCCCCCAGAATCCGTTGCTGCAGCTCGTGGTGGAGGTACTCGCCGTCGACGAACTCTTCTTTGGTCGGGCTCGGGCCACCGATAAGTACGCCTTTGAGTTCGGGATGCTGCAGAAACTCGTTGTTGGCAGCCTCACCGATGCGCTTGTAGAACTCGTGGATCGCGATGAGGCGCAGCCGTTCGAAACGGCGCTGCGATTGGCCGCCCTTTGTGTGCTTGCCGGGGACTCCGGATGTGAGATGCTTGATCGGCTCAATACGCTTGCCGTTGAGGATGCCGACCGTCGCCTCGTTTCGGTCGAGCACGACGAGGCCGAACACCTCTTTTTCCTTGAGCATCTCCTTGAGCGGCTCGAGGTTGAAGGTCGAATCGCAGCGGTACTGGTACGACTTGATCGGTTCAATGGGCTCCACGACGAGCGTTTCCATGGTCGTCTTATCACCCCCGAGCGAGATCGTCCCTGTAAAGATGACAAGGCCATTGGACGGCGGGAAGCGATAGTACTTAAGGCGCGACGTGATCGATGAGAGTGCGCTCTGCACGTTGGTGCGCGTGCTCTTTGATTTGATGTTGGACGCTTGGCCGTATTCGTCGCGCAGCTGGCTTACAACGTCAGAGATCTGTTTGTCAGGCGGGATGTAGATGGTAATCAGTTCGGTCGCCTGTCCTTTTTTGCCTTCGAGGGTCTCGATGACGCGCTTAAACTCGTAGCGCTTCAGTGATTCGATTGAGTCGCTCATATTGGTATATCTCCGCCTCCACACGGACAAAAAGCCAAAAAGGACCACGCGTCTTGCGGCCGGTCGCTCGACAATGGATATAGTGAGCGCTTCATTTAAAAACTTTTTAGCGCGTTTGTGGCCGAGCGGAGCGAGGTAAGCTATATATGGCTCGCGGGACAGATGTACGTAACGAACACGAAGTACGCCCCGCTCTTCTTGTAAGCCGGTGCCGCAACGGGCTTCGCATTCTTGCTCGTTATAGGAGTCAATTTACATGTGTCTCGCAATTCCTGCCGAGGTCATTAAGGTCGAAGGAAACAAAGGAGTCGTCGATTACGGCGGCCTGGAACAGGAGATAAGCTTGGATCTCGTCGAAGACGTCCATCCGGGCGACTACGTGCTTATCCACGTCGGTTTTGCCATCGAGAAGCTCAGCAAGGAAGCTGCGCTCGAAACGCTTGCGATTTTTAAGGAGTTGGAAGAGCTCGAGCAGGAAAATGCATGAGTTTGGCATCGCGACCGAGATCGTTAACGTCGTGAAGGAAACGGTCGCAAGCAAGCCGGTGAAACGGCTTATCTCGGTAACCGTCGAAGTCGGTCAGCTCGTGATGGTGAACCCCGAGCAGCTCAAGTTCTGCTTTGAAGTTATCACGGAGGGCGGCCCCTTTGAAGGCGCCGAAATGAACGTCGAGACACTTCCTGCAGTAGCCAAGTGCAAGTGCGGCTTTGAAGGCGCGTTGGGCGACGAGGATTACTTGTGCCCCAAGTGCGGCGGTATGTACGAGCTGCTTTCGGGCAGGGGCATCTGCATTAAAAATCTCAAAGTCGAACTCGAAGACGAGAGCTAGACGGCGAGGGGACTGATCCAATGCAATCGGAACGAGCGAGAGTCGAAAAGAACGTCAGCCTGCTCCACGGCGCGGGCGGAGAGATGATGAACGCCTTGATCGCCGACGTCCTGACGAAGATCAAAAACAAGAACGCCGGCGGTATTGGCTTAGAATCGTTAGATGACGGGGCTGCTATTCCGCTGGCTCAAGGGGGCTTCCTCGTGCTCACTACGGACACGCACGTCGTCAAGCCGATCTTCTTTCCCGGAGGGGATATTGGGCGGCTCTCGGTTTCAGGAACGGTCAACGACCTTGCGATGATGGGTGCAGCGCCGCTCGCGCTGACGAGTGCGATCGTCATGGAGGATGGATTTGCGATCAGCGATTTGCGCATGATAGTCGCATCGATGGATGAGGCAACCCAGGAGGTTGACACGGCGATCGTGACCGGCGACACGAAGGTCGTGGAAAAAGGCGCGCTCGATAAGATTATCATTAACACTGCCGGGATAGGCTTTGTTGAAAGGCCGGTGCGGGATTGCGGTCTGAAGCTTGGGAACAAGCTCATCATCACCGGCACGATCGGCGATCACGGAATCGCTGTGCTTGCCAAGCGAGAGGACTTTCACTTTCGAACTGAACTGCGCTCAGACGTCGCACCGATCTGGCACACCGTAAAGGCTGCTCTCGACGCGGCTGACTCAACAGCAATAACGGCTATGAAGGACCCCACGCGAGGTGGCGTCGCCAGCGCGCTCAACGACATGGCGCACAAAAGCGGCGTCGAGGTGCTCATTCAAGAGGAGTTGCTGCCGATCAATCCGTCGATAAGGGCAGCTGCCGAAATGCTCGGCATCGATGTGCTCGAAGTGGCAAACGAGGGCAAGGCGATCATCGGTGTGGAGGCGGAGAGCGCCGAAGCAGTGCTCCACGCAGTCAAGAAAACCAAGTACGGGAAGAACGCGGCGATAATCGGCGAGGTGAAGGAAGGCCAAAAAGTCCTGATGACCACGCATATCGGCGGAACTCGCTTTGTTGATGCACCGCTTGGCGATCCCGTTCCACGCGTGTGCTAAGCTCGCACTTCGTTTCAAATTGCTTCTAACGGCCTGCGCACACTCGTAGAAAGCTATGTCATCAATGCAGGCTAGCAACTGTGCTGCGTGCGACCACCGTGATTGCGCAAGCTTAAGAAATAGCGGCCTATCATGGAGCCCTGTCGAGCTCTCCTCCTCGTTTTGATGCTCTTTCGACAAAGCAAGACATTTCTGATGCTCAAAGCTTATTTCAAACCATTTTAACGAGTGAAAAAGCACGGATTAGAGTTCCACTTGAATCAGTAAACGGGCAAGACATTAGCTCACTTCAATTAACGTTCTCACGAAACCAGCTTATTGGTTATAAAAAATGGCGTAAAGCAGGCCTTGACCGGAAGAGCAGCAACTGGATGAATAAGGCGGCTGAAATCGTCTGGAAGCATACGCACGGCACTGTTAGCAAGGAAACGATAGACGCAGTGCGCATTTTCACTCTGACAAAATACACTTGCGTCTATTCAAAACGCAAAGTGCTCTATTTCACCAAAGGTCTTTTGAAGTATCTCGCGAAGACGACGTTCGACATGCGCTTTCAGGCATTTGAACTCTTTTTGGAAATGCCTAAAACGCTCAAAACGCGTAAGCATGTCACTTCGAGAATCATTACGAAAGAAGACGTTGAGAATGTGCTGAAGGCGATTGAACTCTCCTATAGTGTCGGGCGGATAGATGACTATCACCGCCTTAATTACAAAGCACTGACGTTGTTTGGTGCGTTCACTGGGCAGCGGCCTTTGGCGACAATAGCACGGTTAACCGTCGGCCAGTTCAGGGAAGCTGTGAAAACGAAGAAGCCTGCTGTCGACGTGCTTCCGTGGCAAGACAAAATCCGAATGCAGCATTATTGCCCCCTGCATCCGCAAGTTGTAGAGGCGATGATTCCCGCGTTGGAAGATCGGCCTGATGATGAATTTGTTTTTCAGCAACTATCCTTTCAGGAGTGGCTCAAGCACACTGGCGTTCGATTGTTGAACAGCGGGGCCCGTATAGTAAACGGAGATCTAAGAAAATTCTGTGAGCAACAATCCGATATTCTGCTGTGGGATCAATCGAATAAGAACTATGTACTCACTCACGGCGTTTCAGGTGTCGATTGGCGATTTTACAAGCACCCGCTGCCTGAGAACGTGTATGACGTATACATGAAGTACTGGAAAGATGTGAGATTCGACGCTTAGCCCAGTTAAAAAGGTCGCTCGCTATTCCTTACCTCGTTTGAGTTTCTGATATTCGCGTTCAGTGATCCTATCCGTCATTCCACTCCCCATAAAGACGCTCGCGCCGTGGGCGACTAATCCAATTCCCCAAAAGCCAAGCACAATCAGGAACCACGGGAACCCTGCGCCTGTAAACCACCATACGGCTACGAGGAAAAGGTTCACCACGACGTAAATGGTAAAGTGGATGTAAAATCCAACCTTATCTTCAGCCCGTTTTCGAGCTAATCTCATCAGTTCTTCGTCGCTCTGCAATGTTTCACCCCCCACCCATTCGCAGACTGGATCTAGTTTGTTCGTCGCTTTGAGTTCAGTTATTTTTTGTCTTTCGGTTCAACTGATATCTTGAGACAAATGCACTCGCTTTGCCAGTCCATTTAAAAGGTAATGAGCCTGTCGCTTTCCACTACAAGAGAGTGTAAACCGGTGAGCAGGTGGCGAAAGGTGAACCGACTGTTAAGCCTCGGCCGGGAAGTGTAACAGACTTCAGCGTCGGGGTTATAAACAAAATAAGAGGTTATATCACCAAGCATTTCAGATTGCAGCGAAAGCAATGATGTCTTGCCCCACGGAGTTTCAAGCGTAGAGTGGTGACGTCATAAGCATCCGCTGGGATGCATATGACGCGTATGCGCTATACTGGTGGGATCACAAAAGCCTGCACGAGTGCTTATTTTTTCGACACCGATCTACACGATCTTCTCTCCCGCGCTCGGCCCGGGCGCGACGTCAAACACCTCAGTGACCTTCATCACGAGACATCCTTTTGCGGGCAGGATCTCGTTGATCGCTTTTATGTACTGCTTCATCATCTCGTAGTCGGGGCCGTCAGTCACGTAGTTACCGGTGCCCTTCACCTGATAGCCCTCCCTGTCGATCCACGACGTCACGGCCACGTGGCAGTTCGGCCGCCTCACGTTTTCGGCCGTTTTCTTGAAGAAGTTGTCGCCGATGAGGATCGTCTCTGGATCTTTCACCATAAGCGCTCCAACGGGAACCACGTTGGGTACGCCCGCATCGCTTACCGTCGCTAACACGGCGCGGGCGTACCCCTTCAACGTGTTGAAGTTCTCTATTACCTTTTCAGGTAGTGCGACCATTCGACACACCTCCTTTACACGCTTATGAAAGGTTCGGCGATATAGGGTTTCCCCCCATCAAAGCGCTTGAATGAGCATTTCAGCTGCGCGATAAGGGCATGGCTGGATTAAGGTGGCACCTTGAAATCTAGTTATTACGTTCCGACTAGCCTGTTAGTTACTCCCCGATCATCGTCTCTTTTTTGAATTTCCTTCGTTCAGGGGCTTCTTTTGAGACTTGATGCAAAGGAAAAAAGAAAGAGCGATACAGGTTACTGTCCCTGCATCGCTGCAGCTGCCTTCTTTGTAGCTTCTATCGATTGGTCAACGTTGAGCACAGGGGACACCGTATACGCGACAACCGGCGTATACTTGCTCATGGTAGCGTAAATGTCTTCTGCGCTCGCGTCGGCAATCGCGTACCCTTCCCTTCCATTGCCAAAGTGTCCCCACTCGGTGAACATTCCTGCACTCATTCCAGCCTTTACCCCCTCGTGCAGCTTCGCCCTGAGCTTCATCATCTCTTGCGGTGTATCGGGGAGTTTAGCGCTGTCTACCCACCACTTGATGAAGAATCTAGTCATATATTTCACCTCCTTTCACGTTGGCGGCGGTGCTAGCAACCGCCGTTTTTTCTAAAGCACATAAACGGGCACTCTAAGGAAATAAATATTGTTGTAACAGACGCTTGTCACGGCGATATGCAAAACGTGCCGTTTTAGCTTAGAGGCGTAAAAAAAGGAAAATGCAGGTCATTGGGCCTGCAGCATCTTCGATGTTTCTTCGTGTGTCATTGCCGCTTTGAGTTCGATTGTTTGCCAATTCATCATGCTCATACTTTCTGGTTCCATTGAAACTGCTTGCATCGCTTCAAAACTCGGCGCTTCATACACCTCAACTACCAGGTGCTCTGTATGAACACTCCAGCCACCAACCATTTTCACTTCGTGCTTCGCCAGGAGCTTCGGGGCCTTGCTCATGTATTCAGCCATCGACTTTCTTGATTTCTCGTTATGGGCCGGACAATCTGCGGCAGTGTGCCTTGCAATCATTAAAAATGTCACCATCTTTGCTTCACCTCCTCTTGTGGCGGAAATAGTGACCGCCGTTTTTCTAAAACACGTATAAAGGTGCTCTGAGGAAATAAATGTTGTTGTAACAGACGCTTGTCACCGTGATAGGCCAATCATAGAAAAAGAGCGGGCCAATAGCCACGCAAGTATACTTCCTTAGCTTTCTCCCCTCATCACTCAGAAGCCCGTAATCTAAAAGAAGCCGTTCGAAAAAAGAGTCGCCTAGAGTTTCACGAAGAACGAAACGTTAATCAGCGAAGGGTTTTATTTTTCGCGCAAATACCCGTGCGTGCTCTAAATCTTCCTCGTTTGGCCTTCCTTTGTTAATCCCTCCGACGAGTTTCAAGGGCCCCCACGTATTCCATCCCTTACAGGCGAAGTCGCCCACGATTGAGAAGCCTCGATTCATCAGCTGCTCTTTAAGGGCAGCGTGCCTCTCAGTCCCGCCGTCACCACTTGTGGAGAAGACAAACGCCCGTTTTCCCGCGACGGTCGAGAGCCCCGCTATGAACTGGAGAAGGGTCTTGTGGAACTTTAAGAAATATATTCCCGATCCAAACCCGATCAGGTCATACGTCGTCACACTATCTGGGTGCGCCTTCGCCGCAAGCATAAGATCCGCCCCCAGCTCTGTTGCTATTGCCTTCGCCACTTTCTCCGTGTTCTGGTGGTGCACTGAGATATAGGCAATCAATGTTTTCATGGTGACTGCTCTTGACGATGTTATTGTAAATATTTTCTGTCCCTGCGACCACGATCTGGTAAAAGAGGCTATACGATCATTTTTAGATTCATTCGAATTCAAAACGGCTTAGAAGAATAAACAACTGCTTTCTGAAATCGACTCCGTCTAACATGATTATAATTTCATCATGATCAGATTCTGCAAGCGTGACTAGACCGAGAGGATCTGGATTATAGTTCACTCCTTCTTCTACGTCTACTGATCTCCAATTAAAGCGGATTTGTCGCGGCTCTTTGATTGGGATGCCGCGCTTAGCCTTCTCGTATGTCGTGATCCAAGTCCTAAGCAAAACTTGCCATTCGGCATGTACCGGCTGCTTCCATTCAAGTTCTTTATACCGATCATACCTAAAATTCATAGTAATTGACTTGTATGTCAGCCCTTTTTCGCGCATAGGGAGTTCGTAACCTGCCGTAGGCGACTTGTAGAAACAATTAGCTGAACGCTTGATGTAAGGGATTAGGTATAACGGAGTAGGTTTAGTGATATGCGGACTGTGCTGCAGTGCCCACACCGCCGCCGCCTCAGCAACCGCCTTTTCGCTCCAAAAAGCTGCACGTCCTCTTTTCCCACTGCCCGTCCCGCGCTTGTCGCGCTTTGGGCGGGGGATGATTTCGCGCTTGTCGTAAGCCCAACGTCTGAGCGTAGTTTGGGGGATGTCTGCGCCTAAGTCGTGCAGTCGTGATTGGAGAGCTTCAATATCCATTCGAGATTGGTCATTCATATTCGGTCATAATCAATCTTATAGCTATATAACTTATTCGCTCGCAAAAACATAAACAGAAGTAGTTTAAGCTTTTGATCGTCATGTACTATAAATACTGAAAAAAATAATTGGAAATAGGGCAAGTGCGATTATTGGAAGAAGTTTGCGTTTCACCTCTAATCTGAGCACTTGCCTAGATACCATCTGAGGGACAGTATCGTGGGAAATGTTGTTTTAACAAAGGATATAAGCGTTCCTCACCTCAAGAACATAATTTTAGAGCGTCAGCTGAGCTGCTGTCTTAAGCGTATTCGGTGGAAACTCGGGCGCTATGAGAAGTTTGGCATACCAGAGCAGCGCAGGCCCTATATGAACTGGCTGCAATTTATGGAAGCAGCGATTGAAGAGACGCTCGCGGCCGATTCTGGAGGGAGCTTATGAATCCCTCTATAATTCTTGGCAATATACCGGCGAGTGCGTGTTTCGACGTTGACCATAACCACTATGATTACGCCGTGCAGGGCAAAGAGACGATAACTCTCTCAGTTAATGGTGGGGCGGTTCAAGAGCTACGTTTTAATGATGCGCCCGATGATTTCAAACAGCACCTTCTCAGTTTAGCAAGGATTGAGGAGACGGTTGCGATCATCGAGAGAGAGCTTGGGAAAAGGGTTGAGAAGTCTCGCCGTGAGGATTATCTAAAGGCATGGCAATACCTCCACACTGGAGACAACGCTTTTCTCAAATATTGCGCAGGCGTCATCTTTGACTACCACGCGCTTGACCGTGAACTCACACAAACCCTTCTTTTCGGCATGACGCGAGCGAGTTTTTCGAGCGTCTCAGCACTTGCTCATTTCGATTGTACGGGGGCGAGCGGTGCGGGCAAGAATGACCTCTTAAACCGCGTGGTGGCGCTTATCCCTCCGCACTACCTCGACTTGTTTTCGACAGTCTCACCGACGGCTCTCCAGTACGAGACGCTTGTGCGGGAGACCGACGCGAAGGGCCGAACTCATATGAGGCTTAAAAAAGAACGATTCAAGGGCAAGATCATCTGTATCACCGAACTGGCAGATGCGACGGGCTACGCTGCGCTCAAGGCACTTGCGGAGACTGATGAGGATGCAGAGTTTACACACATGGCGACCGTGAACGGCGAGAGCGTCAAAATGACGATTACGGGGCCTCGGTGCGTGGTAACGACGAGTGTCGAGGGCGTGAATGACGCACAGGTCAAACGGCGCTTCATTCATACTAGCGTGAGCGACGACAGCGAAAAGAACCAACTCGCAAAGCTTCAGCTCGTAGCTAACCTTCTAATAGACGAGAAGAATATCCGCGACGACCCTCGGCTTATGATAGCGCAAGCGGGCATCGACCTTATTTTTTCGACTCAGGGCGTCGTCTTTGAAAAAATAGGCAGCGACGCCGAAGAGCTCTTGAAATATCTCGGCGTGCTCTTTTTGCGTGCGGGCTACGGCATAACCAACATAAAACAGTTTTATACGCTTTGCCAATGCTCGGCCCTATGGAAGCGTTTTGAGCGGGGCTATTGCCGGATTGAAGTCGCGGACGTATGTGAGGCATGGTTTTTGCTCGTAACGTTTGAACGGGAGACGATCACTAAGACAACAAAGCACGGTATAGCAACGCTTGAGGCTATCAAGGCGCTCTGCGAGGATTACGACCGAGAGTTTGAACTCGATCAAGACGGCCGTAAGGAGCTACATGAACCGAAGCGACCGACACGCACGGAGATAGTCAAGGCGTCAGACGTGCCTCAGGCGACGGTCTACCGATTGTTAAGAACGACACAAAACGCAGATGGCAAGCTCGGAGAACTGTTAGAGCTTGGCTATGTGGTGAACCAATACCGCACCGACCAAACGGTCTTTGAGCTTACTGACCTCGGTCAAACGGTCTTGACCGATGTGCCTCGAAGCGTAACAGTGAACGACGAGATACGAGAACCAATCGAGCCTATCAGCGTGGGAAAGCCTATCAACACAGATAATGGAGAAATAGAACCGCTCATATCACTAGAAGCAGTATTAGAGCGTTTCAAATCATCTGAAGACGCAAAGGAGAACGCATAAACTTTTTATCACAATTATCACGTTTTATCAAGGCTTGATAACACCTCTCGGAAAAAAAAAGAAGGACATTATGAGATTCATTTTAAGATTTGGTAGCTTTAGAGTAGAGATAGAGAATAGTTCTATCTATCTATTATCATTTTATCACGAAGACCGAAAGAGGGGGTACGTAAAGAAACCTTCAAAGGGGGCTCTCTGGAGGAAAAGTGATAATTTGATAATTGCTCCTGTAGCTCCGAGGAGAAAGTGTTAAATCAAGGAACAGAGGGTGCAGAGCTATTATCACACCTTGATAAACATATCATGTCTCTTGACAAAACGAGAATGAGATCGTGAGGCGAACAAGTGCAAACACAAAAGACTAGCAAAATCAAGCCGGATCGGGGCCGGCGGGAAAAGGTAACGACTGTGAATGAAACGTGCATTGCGCTCGGTGGGCCCATGCCAAGTGCTCCGAGACTCGATGAGCAAATCGTTGCTTGCATTAAGAATGGATCACATGCCGCTTGGGGCTTACCTATCAAGGATAGACCAAATCGTGGTTTGACCTTTGGGCCACCCGTCAAAAACAGCATACCTCTTGCTGAACTCAACAATGCTTTCCCCACTATCCCATATCACAGACTCTACTACCGAGTTCACAAACTGGCACAATCAGGGCACATCACCATTCGTCGCGTCGGAAGATCGGTAATGCTCTACGCGCCCGAGTGACGCGCTCGCTCGAATCGCTAAGTTTGGGGTGAACTCGGGAAAAACTCGGGAAAAACTCGGGTATTCGAGCTATTTTTTTGCATATCGAGTGCGCTTCACGTGGCTTTCTGATGATACATATGACAAAAAACATAGGTGTTCAATTTACATATCGACATCGGCTATCTGACATCGCATAACAATTAGGTTCTTTTTTTCGATTCAAGCACTTAGCGGGCTCCGTTCATGACCTTGGCCTTAGAAGGATGGATTGATAGGAATAGTTAAGCCAACACTCACCACTTGCATAAGCATATGCAATTCAAACCAATAGCTGCGATAATTGTTCTCTTGCTTGTGGTTGCCTCTTTGCTAGTCGCGGGTTGCACTACATTTATTGCGGGTATTAACGGGTTGCCTTATCTATTGGACTTCATGGGAGTTGACGCATGACTCTAAGCTGGAGCGACATTAACGAGAGCGCGGTCGAGTTTGTCCATGAGTGGAAGGACGAGAAATACGAGAGAGCCGAGGCTCAAACGTTTTGGAACGAGTTTTTTAATATATTCGGGATAAGGCGACGTAGGTTAGCCGCATTCGAGAAACACGTCGAGCTTTTAAACGACAAGAGCGGCTTTATTGACCTTTTCTGGAAGGGGACGCTTATAACAGAGCATAAGAGCCAAGGTAAGAGCTTAGACTCAGCTTATATGCAAGCTATCGACTATACGACCGGCCTCTCTGACGATGAACTTCCGCGCTATATTATTGTATCAGATTTTCAACGCTTCCGGCTCTACGATCTAGAGACGGATAGAACATGGAATTTTGAGCTTACCGAGTTACCTCGACATATACACTTATTCGACTTTATGATAGGACACACTCGGCATATTTTCCGAGACGAGGACGAAGCAAACATAAAAGCCGCTGAGCTTATGGGTAAGTTGCACGACGCACTCAAGGCTAACGGCTATGGCGGCCATGCTCTTGAGATGTTATTAACCCGCTTCATGTTTTGTCTCTTTGCGGATGATACGGGCATTTTTGAAAAAGGCCTTTTTACTTATTACATTGAGGGGCGGACGCGGGAGGACGGCGCAGACGTAGGAGCGGAGTTAACATATATTTTTCAGCTATTAGATACTCCAGAGGAAAAGCGACAAATTAACCTCGATGAGGACGCGGCTAAATTTCCATATATCAACGGGTCGCTATTCTGCGAGACGCTCCCTATTGCGACGTTTGACAGCAAGACCCGCGAGATATTGTTAAAATGCTGTTATTTCAATTGGGCGAACGTAAGCCCCGCTATATTTGGTTCATTGTTTCAAGCCGTAGTCGAACCCACCGAGCGGAGAGATTTCGGCGTTCACTATACCTCGGAGAAAAATATACTCAAGACGATTAAGCCGCTATTCTTAGACGCGCTCCATACCGAGTTTGAAGCTAAGAAGCATAATAAGCGTGGCCTAAACGAGTTGCTTGATAAAGTCGGCTCCATGAAGTTTTTAGACCCCGCGTGCGGCTGCGGATCGTTTCTCGTCGTGGCGTATAAGGAGTTGAGGGGGCTTGAGCTTGAGATCCATAAACAAATACAACGGCTCGAAGGCAAGAACGGTAAGTATCGCGGTCAGGTGCTCGACGTAGTAGAGGTATTTAACCGAGACATTAACGTCGATTCGTTTTACGGCATAGACCTTTTTGAGTTTCCGGTGCGAGTCGCGGAGGTTGCCCTATGGCTTACCGACCATCAAGCCAACATAGAACTCCAGCGCGAGTTTGGGCTCTATTACGCGCGTTTGCCGCTGATAAGCACCCCACACATCATACAAGGTAATGCGCTCACGCTCAATTGGGAGGAGATTATACCAAAAACTGAGGTTTCGTATGTTTTCGGTAATCCTCCGTATGTCTCGCACATGCGACGCTCTGAAGCGCAAAACCGCGACATGGAGGAGGTCTTCAAAGGGAAAAGCAAGGAGTATAAGAGCCTCGATTATGTCAGCGCGTGGTTTATCAAAGCCTTAGAATACATCAAAGGGACTGCGATACAGGTTGCTTTTGTCTCTACTAACTCGATAACTCAAGGTGAGCATGTTACTATCCTATGGGAATATTTACTAGCCGAGGGTGCTCGTATCAATTTCGCGCACCGCTCGTTCAAATGGTCAAATCTAGCGCGAGGCAAGGCGGCGGTTTTTGTCGTCATTATCGGCTTTGCGACCTTTGACCGAGAGCGCAAAGAGCTTTTTGAGTATGTCAGTGCTTCGGATGAACCAATAGCGACCCGTGCAAGCAATATCAACCCATATCTCGTAGACGCGGAGAATAGACTGATTAAGAACCGGATGGCTCCGCTCTGCAACGTCCCGAAAATGGCGTGGGGTACTAAACCCTCGGAAGGCGGCTTTTTGCTTTTAACGGACGTGGAGCGAGCTGAATATATCAAAAGGGAGCCTCTAGGCGAGAAATACATACGGCAAATTATCGGAGCCCATGAGCTTTTACATAATATCAAGCGGTGGTGCTTTTGGCTGGCTGACGTTAGCCCATCAGAGCTTCGACACTTGCCGCTATTGATGGAACGGCTAGTAAACGTTAGAGACTGGAGACTGTCAAGTAAAGCAGAATCGACAAGACAATACGCAGAAAAACCTTATCTGTTTAAGCAGAGGCATCAGCCGACGAGCACGTATATCGCTATACCGGCTCATTCATCAGAAGCTCGCAAGTATATCCCTATGGCTTTTTGTGAGGCATCGGTTATTGCTCACAACAGTATACACACACTCGCAAACGCGACCTTATACCATTTTGGCACACTTCAGTCCTCGATGCACATGGCATGGACTCGGCAAGTGTGCGGGAGATTAAAAGGAGATTATCGCTATTCAAACGTTTTAGTTTATAATAACTTTGCATGGCCCGACGCCCCGCGCCCTCAAGACGTGCAAGCGGTCAGCGACGCGGCTCTAGCGGTGCTCGATGCGCGGCAGCGCTATCCTCAAGACTCCCTCGCGGACTTATATGACCCTCTAGCCATGCCGAAAGATTTACTTGATGCGCACCGGAGGCTAGACCGGGCGGTTGATAGATGTTATAGGCGCGAGGCGTTTAAGACCGACTCGGAGCGGCTACGCTTCTTGTTTGAAAGATACGCAGCGCTGACGGCGTCAGAAGTTAAGCTCATTGAGGTTTAACTCCTCTTTCTTTCTTCATCGCAAGTGGGAAAGAGTTCAAGAAGCTACAGGCACGATAATTGCAGCACGTAAATATTTGCAACACATCCCAAACACACTTAGAATCAAATTTCTAAATGAGTCGGTTTAAAAACTTTTGTTTACACCATTGTTTGAGGACATCGAGGGGGACATTTAGCGTGTATTCGACGGGCCTCTTCGATCCTGTCCATTTCAACAATCCCTCAAGCTCCAAGATTCCAAGCGCCATATACAGCTTATATTCTTCTTGATGCCCCTTAAACGGCCGGCCCGGAGCAAGATCTTTTCCTACCAACTGCATGTAAAGTATGTCTTTATTGATGATATCCTGATCCTTGAATATAGAAACGACAGTATAGATAAGGGTCTTGAAATGTTCGATGGGGCAATAACCGAAATATGGGTTCTCCTCCCGAGCTGACGAAACAACTGAGTTCTTTGTAATTTCCCATTTGAAGTATTTAGTTCCTCGTTTGGGTTCTATAGGCGGAGTGTGTGGGCCTTTGGGCTCTGTTTTGTGTTCCGTTAGCAGTGTCTGAGAGATCTGGAAAAAAATATTAGCAAGATCTTTCGTCCCGATTACCATTAGGAACTCATTCTCAGAAGCACTGTTGATGCCATCGATAAATGGAAGTTGCAAAAGGTTAATCATGGACTTTATTTCCTCTGGCGTGATATCCTCCATTTCTTCAACTTTTTCTCGGGCGACTAGGCTCTGAAGTGTGAAGTAACCAAGCTTGCCATCTTGCACAGCATGCATCTCGTCTACGACGGTTTTGAATTGCATTATCAAGTCGCGTCGGGCGGCCATTTGCGTGATTAAATCGTCTACCCTCAACGCTACATCGCCATAACCTGAGAACAGATCTTTCAATTCTGTTAGCGTCGCAGGGAATGCAGCGTGCGCTTCTAAGAGTTTCACAAGATCGTCAGTCTTTAGCAACGAAACGTTGAGTTCGCGTGCTCTGCTCTCTAAATTGCCACTTGCGAATGATACCCCCACAACAAGCACAAAGTCAGAGCGATTTTTTTTCCTATGATCTTGCAGAGATAGCCAGTTAACTTGACTGTCTGGAATCTTACCCGATTTGTTCGTCTTGCCATCAACGCTCACTTTAAAAGACTCTGCGCCGATATTAGCTGTCAATAACACATCTGTGTCTCCGCTTCCTCCAATGAGTCGCGCTTCAAGGCCTAGAAAAGTGAACGCATCTGCGATCGCTTCTTCGAACTCTTGCGGAGCTTCACTTTTGTATTGCGTTTCTTCTAGCCGTGATTTTATTTTCTGCATCACCGCAGTTCCGGTGATCATTCCTTCATCTTGCAAGATCGGTTCCACCTAAATCCCAACTTCGCAGCTTATCAGACGATTGATGATTCCCAAATAAGAAAGACACCTGAAGATAAAAGTTTACTCTTTCGCTCCGCGACGCATTTTTTGAAACCCATCAATTCCACCGCCAAGCAATGAGCATTAGCTCGGTCTAAGTTCGAACTCATTTTTAACACAGTTAAGCGGCGAAAACCAATCCGAAACACTTTTAATCCGTTCGGAGCAGCTAACATTAGCATGACGTCGTTCACCTTCTACGGTGGAGTTAATGAGATCGGTGGAAACAAAATACTGGTCGAAGACGAAGGAACACGACTGTTTCTCGACTTCGGCATGAGCTTCAGCCTTGCCAACCAGTACTTTGACGAATTCATGCAGCCCCGCAAGTGCAACGGCATACTCGATCTCCTTGAGTTCGGCCTGCTTCCAAATCTGGAAGGGATATACCGGTGCGATTATCTCGACCACTGCAACCTCCCGTCTGAAGAAACGCGCAGTGTTGACGGTCTTCTTCTCAGCCACGCTCACATGGATCACAGCGCGTATATTCACTATCTTAGGGAGGATATCCCGCTGTATTGCACGCAGGGCGCCAAAGACATCATGCAAGCACTCGATGAGACGGGTTCGACAGGCACGTGTGAGCTAATCGCGCTGAAGGAGTCGTTTAAAACCTACGTGAACAAAAAAGGCGAGGAGTCGAAGCTATACGGCGAGAAGGCGAAGAAACCGCGACCTTACAACATCGTCGAGAACCGGTTCACAGTCGGAGGGCTCGATGTAGAGGCTCTGCCTGTCAGCCACTCGCTCGAAGGCGCCACTGCCTACATCCTGCGCACGAGCGCTGGCCCCGTCGTGTACACGGGGGACTTTCGGTTTCACGGCTATAAGGGAGATGAGACGAGACGGTTCGTCGAACGAGCTGCAGAAGCAGAGCCAGTTGCCATGATCTGCGAGGGCACGCGCGTCAATTCAACGCAAGTTGACAGCGAAGAGCACGTCAAGGAAGTTGCCAAAGAGCGCGTGGAAAAGACTAACGGTCTCGTTGTTGTGAATTTTCCGGTACGAGATACCGACCGCATGCAGAGTTTCTATCAAGTCGCACAACAAACCGATAGGGCCTTGGTCATCAACCTGAAGCAGGCCTACTTGCTCGAACTCTTCAATGAGTCAGGCATTGGAACGCCTAGAATCGATGATGATTACATACGAGTGTACATTCCTCGAAAAACGTGGGGCGTGTACAAGGATGACCGGTTCTCAGAGAAGATTCAGCTGCAGGATTATGACTATTGGGAGCGTGAGTTTCTCGATCACGCTAACGCCGTGACAGCGAGAGATATCAGCGAAAATCAGGATCAATACATCTTTCGCTGTGACTTCTTCGAACTCAAAGAGCTGATCGATGTCAAGCCCGAAGCAGGCAGCAGTTACATTCGGAGTGTGTGTGAACCGTTCGATCTGGAGATGGAGCTAGATTTAAAGAAAGTGGAGAACTGGTTGGCACATTTTGGTTTGTATCCTTATACACACATCCACGCGTCAGGTCACTTAAACTATGATGAGATACGAGACGTGGTTCAGACTGTGCAGCCGAAAGTGCTCATACCGGTGCACACGCAGCACCCTGAAATCTTCAAGAACTTCCACGATAATGTGATCCTTCCAGAAAAGAGGGTTGCGATCAACATCTAGATGTTGCGGACAACGAATCTCATTGTCTTGAACGTAGTCTGCACCTAATACCCTCGTAGATTTCGAACACAGCTACTGCAAGCTTTGCTGGATCGTGGGTGCGCATCACCTGCCACGACCTGTCAATGATCTGGTGTAGAAATAGTTCACCCTCTGCAGAGCGTTTAAGTGCCGCGGCCTGCCAAAATCGAAAAAAAATATAGCACAAGAACTCAATCTATCATGAATTTGGATATCTAAAATTAATCGAAGAAGAAAAACCTATAGGTCTTAAGTAGCTTTAATAAAAGACTAAAAAAATACTTAGAGTCTAATAAATAAGGTGAAATAGTCGCTAAGGGGTCTCGGATGAAGCACGAAAAACAGAAGGCCTTCACTGAATACTCTCCGAAAAAGCACCTCAAGATTCCAAAAAATCACATACATCCTAAGGGAAGAGAGCCGCTACCGGGTGGAGGCAGTACTAAAAGCCAAGAAGAAAGGGAGGAAAGGAGAGAGACTTTACAATCTGAACTTTCAGAAGTAGTTAGATATCGCAAGGAATTTGATATTTTTGAGGATGAAGCCTACTATGCAGAGATCGAGATGGAAGTTGGCCAAATCAACGTGTTTGATCAGTTTGAACGCGGTTTGTCCGTAAATTTGCTCAAATACAGCAACAAGTACGCTGTCGTTTCTATTGATTTGCGCGATTTTGACAAGTTTAAGGAAAAACTTTTCAAAGCGACTTATTTGGACAAAATAACCCAAATTTCGCCATATAAAGACAGAATCGACAAATATTTGGAGGAATCAATATCTGCAAAAGGCGAGGACAAAGAATTTGATGTTGAAGTAGATTTTTTTCCAAAATTGAAAAAAGAACGCTACAAACACGCAACCGATGCGATAAAAGATTTCTTGTTAAAGTATGGCGAAAAATTTGACGAGAACTCCGTTACTAACATCGGTTCTGATAATATTTTTCTGAAGATGACGGGGCACGATATCAAGAAAATTGGTGCCGGTGTGGCGACTGTTTCTAAGATCTTCGCAAAACCAGAAGTGTTAATCGACAGCCCTAGTCCGTCTTTGAAATGGGGCTCCAATGAAAGCATAAGTCAAGTTACCAACGCATCATCCGTAAATGTGATCGACACAGGGGTCGATAGGCAAAATCCGTTAGCCAACGGCTTGGTTACCGATGCTACTCACGACTATTCCAATGTAACTTCTGATTCTAGAGATAATGACGGGCACGGCACATTTGTTTCAGGCTTGGTTTGTTATGGGTGTGACAACCTTGAGAAGGGCATTTACCAACCTGAGTTCAAAGTCAATATGGCAAAGATCATGGATTCGCGGCAGATTAAACTTGAAGACCTAACGAGACTCTTGCCACGAGCGATAAATGATTTTAAGCAATACTCCCGAGTCTTCAACATTTCGATAAACGTAATTCCTAAGTCGTTATCCGAGCTATCATCCGAGGTCTTACTTTTGTGTGAAAGCTTGGATGAACTGGCACGATCACAAGACCTTATTGTCTGTGTTTCTGCTGGAAATATAAAGCCAGAACAGATAACGAGTTTCTATCAAACTGGTAATCCCTATCCAAGCTATTTTAAGTCGAGGGAAGACGATGTGAGAGTCTTGCCACCCGCTAATTGTTGCAATATTATTTCCGTAGGTTCGTTTGTTGCCGAAGGTAAGGGAGCTGAGCCTGCACGAAATCTAGACCCTTCTCCTTTTACACGTCGCGGAAACACTCTTAATGACATCCAGAAGCCTGATGTAGTTGAATCGGGGGGCAACATCGTCATAGATGATGACGGAACTCCAGAACAAACCCAACTTTCGTCTGTGACCTCACTGTCAAGAGATGGAAATGGGGCGTGGACGTGCACCGGAGTTGGAACTAGCTTTGCATCTCCTCTTGTAGCAAGGCTGGCCGCTAAGATTCTTGACAAATACGGCAACGTGTCTGCCAATCTGGTTAGGGGTCTAATTGTGAATTCCTGCGAAGAACTCGGTGGTCGGCAAGTAGCTGAGAAGTTTGGAATCAAAAAACAGACGCTCTATGGCTTTGGACACCCACTCGAAAACTACGCACTGAATTCTCTTCCGTACCGTGTTACTCTGTATTGCGAGGGCAAAATAGGCATGAATGAATGCCATTTTATCGATTTTTACGTTCCAGAAGAATTGAAGAAGCCTCGGGCGACTTCACGGCTAATCATAACTTTAGTATACGACCCGCCTGTAGATCGCACGTTCCTGCCTGACAAGAGTTTCGGAGGATACACGAGACTTGTACTCAGGCCATATTTGCGCAAAAAAATTGGAGATAGAAGATACAGCAAAGTGTCAGCAACACAAATGGTCGAAGGAGTGAGTAACTGGACTAGCGAATGGTCGAATTCCCCAATCAAGAACGCAGTGTTTGAATGGGATCGATATGGATTTGGCGAAATGTGGCAAGTTAAGATCAAGCCAGAAAGACATGGGATAGATGATGATTTTGAACAGAATTATGCTGTTGTAATAACGCTAGAAACAGACCATCAAGGCGTGCAGATTTATGATCGGATCGCTTCGGAGATGAACGTCCCGGTCGAAGAAATTATAAGAGAGCGGGTAACTGCGAGTTTAGCATTACCGTGAAGCGAAGGAAGGGAGCTATTTTGCTTTTTTGATTTATTGCATCGATTAAGAAGGCTTTTTTAAATAAACGCAATTCGAATAAGCGTCAGAATCGTACGATATATGCGACCTTCAAAAGCGGCAAGCTCATGAAATCCTCCGAGACGTATCCAATCACAAGACTGACTAATTGAGCGCACGGAAATTGTTAGGAGACGATTGATATAATTTATGCTGTCGAAATGGGCCCCACGTGCTTTTCTGTCACCTTTAAGAAATGAGCTAACGAGAAATTGGCGACATGTAAATTTCGGCTTGTGCTACGCGGGCGCTCCAATAGCGCCATTAGACAGAGCCAAGCTAACGCTCCTTTACTTTACCGCAGATTTCGAGCACAGAAATCGCAAGCTTTTCTGCGTCGTGCGCACACATCACGTGCTACACCCTAAAGATTTGACGAAGCGGTGGCTCCGCAGCATTTTCGGCGTCTAGTCTGCGCGGCCCTGCCAGAATCGATGTGACAAACGCAGCGAGGGTCTGGGCAAGTTGTTCTTTCAACTCAAGCGCAAACGTTCGCAGGTACGACCCGTCAAGCCGTTCGGCTCTGCTGAGGCAGTAACTGCAGACCGCCCCATATATCACTATATACCGGAGTTGGGCGTCTCGACGCGCTCTTTCTACGCTTTCGACAAGGTCTGCAAGTGGCATTGTGTGAATGTAGGCAGCAAAGAGGTTGTAGATGGGCTCTCTAAATTTGACCGTGAGATTATGGGCGTGAATCGCTTGCACAAGCGACAAGGATCCCACAGGTGATAATGCAGCTGCAAGAACGTGCTGAAAGTGAAAAATGAACAGGCAAGGAAGCGGAGTAAGAGATAGCTAAGCCCTGTTTTTATCCAACAGAAGAGAGCGAGATCCAGTATCTTTAGCAGCAGTCTTGCAAGATCAGTGACGTTGTTGCTCAAAGCTATTGACCGGGGCCACGCCCAAGAAGTTAGGGTAGGATCAGATTAGGAGGCGTTAGCCTTAACGGTGGCAAACAGGAACATTTAAGGGTTTACGCGCCGTTTGTGCGACCTAACGGTTTTCTGTCGTACAGTGCAGCACAGAGTCATGCTGATAAAATGGGGGGATATGTATAGGCAAAGCATTTTGGCTAGGGATTATAGGGGCTATTTTTGGAATTCTTGGAGCTCTCTTCGCAGTATTAATCCAACTCCTTAACGAATCACTTGCAAACCCTGTTAGCAGTTCGTCACTTTATGTTAACGCGGCAGGAGCTATAATCTTCTCAGTAGTCGGAATCGCCGGCGGCGTACTCGAAAAACGTAAAATCATTGGTGCAGCTCTTATGATAATCGGAGCGCTTGGAGTCGTCATATCGCTCAGTATTTTCGGTGTTCTGACGTTCATACTGTTCCTAGTAGGAGGCATCCTCATTCTCGCGCAGAAGAAAGAGCAGGCTGTAATGCCGCCGACTAGAGGGCAAAACGCGGGGTGAAAGAATATGAATCCGATAGCTAGGATGATGAAACGGTACATCAAGACACCATTGAAGTACGCACTGCCATTGCTGTTTATTGGTGCGCTCGTTCTTGTCGCGACCAGTGGCTGCGTGACAAGCAACACAACACAGAATGCATCAGGTGGAGGAACAGGTGCCTCTGGCGTCGCTGTCAAGATAAATTCCCAAACAACAAGCAGTCAACTCGGAAGCGGCTATGCAGTAAGCACGCCTAAACCGGGATATAAATATCTCGTTTTCGATGTGACAGTGACGAATCTAAATAAGAATGACTTTGATATTGGCAACCCGTACTATTTCAAACTGTCAACGAGCGACGGAACGGCATATTCGTATTCCTCTGCTTCATATTACACCGGCAACGAATTGAACCCTGTATCACATACAAATCCCGGAGAGAAGGTGGCGGGGCAAGTCGTTTTTGAAATCCCGCAGAGCGCTAAGGCTACGCAGCTAGTCTACAACGACTACGTGAACCAAGTAACAACCAATTTGTGAAGAAGGCGATTGTATGAAAAAAAAGTTGTTAGCTATCATTGTGTTTGTCACGATTGCTTCGCTTTCGGTAGCGGGTTGCACTGTCGGCCTCCCAAGTGCGCCAGCACCGACACCAACACCATCACCGACACCAACACCATCACCGACGTTACCGACGGATTATAGTAAGTATTTCTCTGGCAGATATGAGAGCGTCTCATCCATCGTCGTACAGCCTTTCACTAAAGCGAGTGCGAGTAATATGCGAGGGAATGACGTTTATCGTGGAGTTATTAGAAATGCGTCGCAGCCCGGAAGTAAATCTGTTACCATCGTGATTGAACTGACTAAATCTAAAGATGAAGCCAAGCAGTCGTATGACAAAGCAGTAGCGGAACAAACGAGCGCGGGGTATGTATTCGATTCTGCAGGTACTGCTAACTTTAAGGCGTTCGAAAAAAGCGCAAACGTTGATATTGGCGAGGCATGGTTTGGCGTTGATAGCGCTGGTCACTCATTCCTTTGTGCGACTGAAAACGATCCACAAGTCGGTACGTTCGGTACGTGGTTATTTATAACGCAAGCTGGCGAATAGCGTGGTTGCGAATATATAATCGAGCATATACAAAGGCTGCAAAAACGAAACAATTTACATGTTTTGAGAGGTGGTTACGGCCGCTGCGCGCCCCGCCATTTTCGAGGCCGCACTCAGTGGTAGGATGCGGTTAAGGTATTGCGATTGTTTTCAATGTATTAAACCACGTACTGTTGGCACAGCATTAATAGAAACTAATCGATCACGAACGAAACATCGTTACAATAGTGACGCATTCCATTCGACCCATGCGTAACTCCTAGCAAATTATCTCTTTCTTCGATTTCCTTTAATTTTTGAGGCCCGTTCAGAAGCGTGGCGGCAAAAGCACGCAGTTTCGCCTTAAAAAGCCCTTGGATGCACGCTGGGTTCATCATAACTGTAAGATTGACGCAACCAAAGGGTTCGAACATGGAATGTCATCACTTCGAAGTTTGTTCTTCGCGATAACCGCCTTTGTAGATCTCAAGCACAGAAATCGCAAGCTTTTCCGCGTCGTGGGTGCACATCACCTGCTGCAACACTTCAATGATCTTGCGAAGGGGTGGCTCCACAGCACTTTCCGCGTCTAGCCTGCGTGGCCCTGCTAGAATCGATGCGACGACTGTGGCGAGGGTCTGGGCAAGCTGTTCTTTTAACTCAAGTGCAAACGTTCGCAGGTAAGATCCGTCAAGCCGTTCAGCCCTGCCGAGGCAGTAGCTGCAGGCTGCCCCATATATCACTACATACCTTAGTTGGGCGTCTCGTCGGGCCCGTTCGATGCTCTCTAGCAGCTCTGCGAGCGGCACTGTGTGCAGGTAGGCAGCAAAGAGGTCGTAGAGGGCTTGTAGGTTTGGTTTCCCCGTAGCCATCTTAGGATGAATTGTCTGCACAATGTCGAATCAGTGTCTCAGTTGATAACCCCTTGGCAAGAATGTGCTGCAAGTGAAAGAAAGACTATCGGCGCAAAAATTATTCGATAATTTAATTCTAACTTGTTTAAGACGTATATCTTATCAAAATTGGCGAGACATTCTAAACGGCGGACAACACGCATCACTATTGGATAACCGCCCTGCTGATCTAAACAAACGAAACCAATCTGAAGAACGATATATAATGATGAGCATCTAAACTTGAAAGATTAGCTGATTAACGAGACGCATTTCTGTTGTTGCCGGCGTCTTAAGGAAACGCTGCCCATGTCATTGAAATCTAAAGTGATTCGATTTTATTGGAGCAATTCGAGAGCTTCACGTGCGATATTTCAATTTGTGCTCCCGTTTTCATTCGTAGGTGTAGTCAGTCTAACTGGTTTTGGACGCTAGCTACTTCGGATGCGCGTGCCGCAGCCTTCCTCTCAATTGTGGTAGTCATTGGCATTGTAGGCTTAGTATTCTCGTTGCTCCGGCTGCGCAAACCCAGTATTACTACAATAAGGATTATCACGAAAATACCTGTTACAACAAAACCGGGAAAACCATCACCAACGACATTAAAAGGTCGATGGAATTATCAGAAACGTTTAAAGTTTGTACGAAGCGCTACAAGACCGTTCGCAAGCATTTTCCTATTGCTGACGGTAATATACGTCTTACAATTAATCATCAATGCTTTGCTTTTTCGGCGATCGCTGATATCTGCGCTCTCTTTCAATTGGGGGTTCTCTGCATGGCTTCTCTTCTTTTACTTCATGCTAGGTGTGTGGGATTATTGCAATGCAGTCATTCAATCGGAACATCTCACGCGACATTTTTTTGAATTCTGCCCAGAATTAAACGATACTCTCTTAAACGCTAGAATTACAATGCCGTTCAGAATTAACGTTGGAGACTCACGCAACATAGCTATCGAATCCCACGCGGCGAGTGGCTCGAAAAATACCTCTGATTATCTGGAAGTTGAACTTCAGGCTGCAGGGATGAATATAAATGGAGATTTTAAACAACATCAGCAACTGAATTCTTCAAAACTACACTACTTATGGAACTGCAATTTCGCAACGGCAGGCAACCATTCCATAAACGTGCTGCTCCGGTTACTCAGCGTGTCTGGAGATGTTAAACGCGATTTGACGACGCGAGAATACACCATAAACGCGATCTCGCTTTACCGCCAATATGCGCCAACTATCATTTTAGCTTTCGTTTCTGTGCTTTCGCTCCTTTACCTCATGAAGACTGATATCATTACTGCAATTCACAGTCTGGGCATATAATTCACGGAGCTAGATGTTTGAATCAAATGTTCAGTCCGGTGTCGCAGCAATATAATATCTTTCGCTTGATTTTCGAAAACAAAATGTAACAGACTGACAATATTAGCACGAGGAGCTGCAAATTATGAAAAAAATATTCAGTACGAAGATATCACTGCAATCATCGAATCCAACGTTTTCTTACCCGATCATTCGCTTGCCAAGAGCGCTCAAAGAACTGGCAGGCCGAATTGCTAATATCTATCAGACAGAGATTGATGGCGTTCAAGGGTTTTTTGTTGCACTTCAATTAGACAAATTAGACAAATTAGACCTATTTGTAGAAGATACGGCTCATGATGATCAAGAGCTATGCCAAGCTCCAATCGACAAAAGCACCCCAGAAAATCAAAGGCCGAGGGCGAGATTCGAACCCGCGTCGTGGCCTCCACAGGGCCGCCCTACCCAACTCAAAGATAGCATTTCAAATAGGTTATTATTCTACTAGCTTGAATAACACTCCTCATCGTTGATTGATATGTGGTGTCGCTATGCAACGCATCGGAAAATCAAAGATCGGTTCTCTTTCTGCTAGAAAAGGCGTAAGCTACCCGCAACTGCGCTTACCTCAACAGTATGCCGACGTGATCGGTGACATGGCTGACATTTTTGAAACTGAACGAGAGGGAAAACGCGCTTTTTTGATCGTTACTGAACGAACCATGTCAAATAATGACAATGTTTTAAAACAGAATGCCAATGTTTTAAAACAATGTGCAGATGTAGCACAGACCTCGACCGACGACCTCTGCCATACATCAGATTCCATAAAACAGTCAGCGGCACCGGGAAGCTCGAAAAGCACCGTAGAAAGCTTTATTATCAATCCTTTGCTAGTAAGTTGTGCTCTGTGCAACCACCATTTTTGCGCAAGCCCGGGTAGTGTAGCGGCCTATCATGGAGCCCTGTCGAGGCTCCGACTCGGGTTCAAATCCCGACTCGGGCGCTCCTTTTTTGCTTTCTTTTAAGCAACAGAGCTTCACAGCGCAAGGAAAAAAGTGTAAACTTGAGTGTAAACTTCATCCTCAGTCTCGTGCCAACGGCTTGTTGGATCTAAGGCTTTTGTTCACTCGAGAGGACTTAGATGGATATCTCATACTACGGGCGGCAGGATTGACGCCAAAGACGGTCACGTGGCTGAAGAAGTCAGCTGAACTCTTGTGGAACTTGACGAGAGGAGTCGTCAGTGTAACCACGATGTGCCGTTTGCGCGATCACGTCCTTGCGAAGTATCAAGATAACGATGCCAAACGCAAGGTGCTGCAATTCGCTCGTGCTTTTCTGCGCTACATGTCAAAAATCAGCTTTGATCAACGGTACTCTGCTTTTGATTTATTTTTACAGCTTCCGAGGGCGGTCAAAGAGCAGAAACGAGTAACTGAGCGAATTGTCACCAAGGACGATATTGAGAGACTGCTCTCTGCTATTGAGCGATCATACCAAAACGGAGAGGTTGACACTTATCATCATCTCAATTACGCTGCGCTCGTCCTCTTTGGCGCCTACACGGGGCAGCGCCCCTATGCGACCATAAAGAAACTCACGGCAGAACAGTTCCGTGCGGCGATTGCTCAAGATTCAGAAAAGCCGGTCGTTCACGTCCGTGCTGAGCAGGACAAAATCCGGATGGAACACTATGTGCCACTGCACCCGAAGGTGGTCGAAGCAGTGCAAAGCTGCGAGGCGAGCCGTGCGGGACTTCAGTTCGCTTTCGAGTCGTTCCGGCGGTGGACCAAAGAAACAAAAATCCCGCTCACGCGCTGCGCTGCGACGTTCGTTCCCTCTGACTTAAGGAAGTTCGCCGAGCAGCACGGCGACGTTATCGGGTGGGACCCTTCGAACAAGGCGTATGTCATGACCCATGGCGTATCTGGAGTGGAGTGGGCACACTATAAGCGCCCGCTTCCCGAGCACGTCTACAAACGGTATATGGCGTCTTGGGGATCGGTTGACCTTTTGGAAGGCGTGGAGACCCTTTTATTTTCGAGAAAGGAGGACGAAGAGAGCGCCGAATAGCGCTTAAGCGCGCAGAGCCAAGCAGATACACTTAGATTACTGGAATTATCAAAACTGCGCACCGAAAAAAAAGAAGAGAACCGCACCAAAACCCTTATTTTTCATCGCGTCACATCCATCGGCGTTTAAAAACGTTCAAAACGACGCTTGGGGGTGTGGGAATTATGTTCGATAACCGTCTCGTCGTGCCTGTCATCGTTACCCTCCTGCTGATCATAGCAAGTAGCGCCGGCTGTACCACTTCTTCGGCGACGCATGTGCAGGCTTACGTGGATGCCATGCGGAACAATCTTTCAAATACACCAGGACTTACCGTTACAAACTGGCAAGAGATAACAGAAAATTCAAGCACAATAAGAGTTCGATATGATGTCTACAACAGCTCCGACTCGTACACAACTTCGATGGACCTAAAGGTAACGGAATTCCAGACTACCAAGGACGCTACAGATTTCGTCAACAGCATAAATACAGGATATTCGACCCCTAATAACGTGACTGCACCCCCTGAATACAAACAGACGATGGGGCACGAACCTAGTACAGTCGTGATGTTAAGCGCGCTTGACAGCATCATCCCGCTGAAGGCACGGGGTATCGTACAGGCAGACGAATTCGTGGTCTATGGCTCTTGGGTCGGATATTTAACTTCGCCAACGCCAGCGCCGACGGCCACACCATCAGTTACGCCCTCAGTTACACCTTCAACGAATAATCACAACCAAGTCTTAGTCGATATAGTAAACAAAATCAGCGAAGCAAACGCGACCATCATCTGGCACGGCGATAACAGCGTAACTATTTTACAATTCGCGAATCTTTATCCTAAAGTAAAGCAAGTCAACATGACTTTTACTATCTTCCCGACGACGCAGGCGGCGACGGATTATATGAACGCTTTTGATAAGACAGGTTACACGGCCCTGGAAAGAAATTCGTTGGTCGACTTCACCCCTTCCCCAACGATAAAAGTAGGGTGGGCGGACTACACGACCCAGAATAGTATTGTCCAGTCTGATAACATCATCGAGGTTTTGACACATGCTGACATACCAACCTAAACTAACTTTTTTTCTCTTCTTCTTTTCTGAAGCTATTTTGGGTTCCGTTAACCCCTCCTAATCCCTCCTTTCTTTGCTTCGATCTTAAGTTATTTTTTCGAGATAAGCCCACGGATAAGCCCTAGTTTTAGGACGCGGTGGCGTCCGGCGGTAATATTGTGTTAATCGTTCTCAGCGATCCAACTATTGATCGCGTGAGGCACATAGAGCCATAATCGATCACTATCGACGGTAATCGATGACCCAATTAAACGACAATCGAAAAAAGAAATAACGAGTCGTGAGCTGAGAAGCAGCTAAACGGAACACCTAGCGGTGTTACTTTCAGGTACTAGTCCACGATTCCGTTGTAGCCGCCCATGTTTGAAAATCCGTTAAATATCCATACTCACTTAGGAAAAGCTGTTTTCCGTTATAACCCGCCCAAACTCCCGTACACTCCTTACAATTTGCCTTCCAATATGCTGTCCCGTCGTCGCTAAGTACATACCCTTGTTTGTCTTTAGTGGCTATCTGTTGGTCATATACTGCTTTTGCTTCGGCTTGAGACTTCGTAAACTCAACAACTATAGTTACGCTACCTGCTCCGGGCATCGTTGCGTTTCTCCCAACTCCCTTATAAACGTCGTTGCCGCGTTCGTTGATTGATTTTGTGAACGGCCGCTCCATGATGGCGGTTCCCGCTTCGTAATACTTAGTAAGTTCGCTGCTGTAATCGGTGCTCGGCGTCAGAGTTGGCGTCGTTACCGTTGGCGAAGAGGTCGGCGAAGGCGTAGATGTAGAGGGTGAGATGACTGTACAACCTGATATCAAAATAGAGACAACCACGAGCGAAAGAACGACGATTTCGCCTATCGGTTTCGACCACATATGTCTATCCAAGCAGCGGGCGTTGACTTAACAATTCCTATTCTTAGCCGCCCAATCCCCCCTTCTTATGAGGTGAAAAAACAAAAATTAAGAAAACCAAAGCACAACGAAGTCTGTTATCTCTTATCTGTTCTGACGCTTCTTTCGTCATATAAATCAGTTCGCAAGCATCTGACTTCTTCGATTCAGGGTTTTTCAAGGCTACGAAAAAGGCGAACTCCAAAAGCCCAACAGTAGAAAACAAGCTGAAAGCATAGAGAACTCCGTTGACTTAACGGGGCCCTGGGACGCCTAGAGATGTTACAATACGTTTTTTTTGTCGGAACTTTGCCACGCCCGACACGTCCACTGCGGACAACGCCGCAGACTCTATGCCTCTTCGATGTGTAGGGCCCATCTCAGCCTTACCCGTTGCTCCCTTTCTGATACTTCCCCTTTGTATTTTTGGACGACCTTCTCCCACTTCTCGCCTCCGAGACGGATAGGGTGGCCTGCAAGAGACTCCAAGACGCGCCGCGGTACGCCGCCTGCGAACTCCTCAAATCTTTCACCATACCTCGAACGACTCGCCCGGTGTACCCGCCTGGACTCTAGCAAAGTTTCGCGGACGTCCTTCCCGCCGACCAAAAAACGCAGCTCGTCTTTCCTGTGGGGGGCATCGGCGACAGAGACGCGCAGCAGCTCCCGCGAGCTTGCAAACCGCTCCGCCGTTTTGGGCATCTCTTCTCTCTCCTCCGCCGTGCAACGACCCCGTGCAGACTCCGCCCACTCGAACAAGACTATGGCTGGCCTCTCGAGAGGCCAGCGGTGGCGCGCTTTCTCGGTCGCTATCAGGTAGGGGAGCAGAAAAGGCTCCGCATATGGCGGGCACTCAAGTTCAAAGGTAACGGCTTCCAAGTGCGGGTCCTCCTCATCCGGCGTGTCGTCGGCAAGAGATAGCACCACAAAGGGGTGAGTGTAAATTCCAAAAGCGACTTCTTGTATTTTTTTTATAACAGTTGCGCGGGGTGTCTTTCGTCTCTTTTCCCCACCGCGGAGGACATAAACCCCTGCCGCTTCTGCGGGAACATCCCCTCCCCAGTGAGAGAAGCTGCCACCTCTGCCCATACTCCGGCGTTGCGGCGCGCTTATGACCCCCTCGGCTGCCCAGCGTCGTAGCGTGCCTTCTGGCAGCTCAAAACCAAGATAGTCTTTCAGGTACGCCTGCACCTCCCGCACGTTCCTGAAACCGTCTGGCAGAGTCATGTTCCTTACAAAAACAGCGCTCGATTAAAATATATTGGTTTTCCCCCCTTTATATAACTCTGTATGTATTCGTTCGATTTGCACAAAACCGAGGGGCAATACCTCGCGCGTGATGCCTTGGAAGAGCGGATTCTCGGGACACTCACGCAAGTTTTCCCACGCGGTTTGATGGCCCCGCAAATCGCTCAAGCGGTCGGGGCGCACGTTCAGACGTGTAGGTATCGCCTTTTCCAGCTTTTGGCGGCTGGCGTAATCCGCGGTGAGTGGCACCGTCGTTTTCTATTCTATTATGTCAAAGACAGGCACGCGGAGGTGGAAAAAAGATGAGAGAAAAGAAAGGTGCACCCGGCAAGGTGCACCCGGAAAACGGAACGGGAACGGCTCCAAGGTCTATTTCTGTACCCAGCCCCTATATAGCTTCCGCCCTACGAGAGGCGCTCCGGCTGCGGGCTCTGGGGCTTGTGGAAGATGTCGCGGAGGCGCTGCCGCACTCAGAACCCGGCCGTGAGAGAATCGCGCTCTGCAGGCTCTCCGACGAGCTAGCGGAGTTCGTGACGGGGATAGAACCGGAGGGGAGCGAGTGAATACTACGTATTTTGACCGTGCGGGCGGTTGGGTCACGCCTACCGATGACTGTGAGAGCAATACAAACGTCGGCCTACAAACCGTTGTCACAGCTTTAAAAGCCGGAGAGAAGGGATTTGAGGTATCAAGCCGCATATTCGACGCCGTCGAGCAACTGCTCTATAAATACTCTATTTTTATACGCCAAGGAATACGCGAGAAGATTGGGACTCACAAGGCGATAAGCTGGTATCTGACTGATTCACCGACCGATGCGAGAGCGTTTATATCGTATCAGGATGACCCGGCCGGCGAGTGGCTTAACGACTGTTACGCCGACGAGGTGCCGCTATGGCTCCTCATATTTCTTTTTCGACGGATCGCACGCCGTAAGCCGCTGGGAGACGCCGAGGCCGACGAGACGATAAAAACCGTTCAACGGGCCGATTTAGATTATACAGAGTATAAGGAAAAGCGCGAGAGCGAAGCGACGCGATGGCTTAAGCTCTCAACAATGCCGCACCGATTGAACGCTGGGGGCGGGCATGGCAGGGGTTAGGAATAACCCAGGACTCGGGCCCGAGCTGCAGGCTTATGAGTTGGACCTTATCGACGCCACAACCGAGGAGGCCGCTAAGGTCCCGATAATATGCGGCTTTCATCTGACAGATGAGGGGAACGCCCAGCGCTTAATCGCTCACTACGGCGAGGACATACGGTATTGTCGGGACGTCAAGACGTGGTATTTATGGGACGGCTCGAAGTGGGCCCCCGATACGACAGGCTCTATTTTCGAGCGTGCCAAGGACGTCGTAAGACTGATACACGCCGAGGCCGCGTTTATTGAAGCTGACGACGTGCGCGAGACGCGGGGGCTGCGCAAGGAAGTCGATAAGTGGGCGTATCAGTCCGAGGCCATGATTAAGATAAAGAGCATGATCGAGGCGGCCAACACGGACCAGCGCATAGCGGTTAACCGATCGGCGTTTGACGCGAACCTTTCGCTTATGAACTTTCCAAACGGCACGCTCGACTTTTCGACGCGGGAGTTTCGAGAGCACCGGCGCGAGGACATGCTAACGATGATGACGGCGGTCCCTTATGGTCCGGACCGCGAGGCTAAATATTTTTTCTCGACGCTCCTAACGGTGCTCCCTCCGGACCAGATAATACACTTACAGCGGCGGCTGGGTCTTGGTCTCGAAGCGACGACGAAAAATAAAGAACTCGTGCTCGTTTATGGCCCGCCTTACAGCGGGAAATCGAGCATAACACAGGCTGTTTATAACGCCCTGGGAGACTATGCGAAACCCGCTAACGTCTCGCTATTCAGAAAGCGCGAGTTTGCCCTGGCACCTAACGCGGCCCGCCCCGATATTGTTGCCCTTGAGGGCGCCCGGATCGCGTGGACCGAGGAGACGCCCGAGGGCATGGTCTTTGACGACGCGACGCTTAAGAGTCTCACGTCAAGCGGCCTAACCTCAACGCGCGACGTTTACGAAAAGCAGCGCAACGTGCAATTGCTCGCGACGCTCGTTATAGAGACGAACGGGCCCCCCGTGCTCGACGTTGTAGATGAGTGGCAACGTGAGGCTCTAGTCGAGCGCATCGGCGTGGTCCCGTTCTTATACACAATCCCGAAAGAGTACCGGGACCCCGAGGTCCTGAAGCACATAACCGAGGATGAGGATGAACTCACGGCGGCGCTTGCCTGGGCGATACAAGGCTATTTTGACCGTAAGGACTACGGCTTGCCGAGCACGTCCGATATAGAGGAGGGAGCAAAGCGCTTTGAGGCCGCTATAAACCCCGTCTCCTCCTTTATTGAGCGCGAGGTTATCTTTGACGACGGGACCAAAGACGGAAAGATGCACCATGAGGCGAGCATTACTGTAAAGGAGCTGTACGAACGCTTTATTGAAACTGCCGACACGGAGACGCTTAAACAAGTAAAGAACGCTCGCGCTTTTAATATCCACTTTAAGCGGGCGGTGTCATATTATGCCGAGAAAGCGGGCGTTGGTGTGTCGAATAAGCATAAGGAAGCAGGTTCGACATGGTTCAATCTACGCTTGCAAGATGAGAAAGAGTTTGACACTACAAAGCTGACGCAAAACACCGAAGCTGACGCAAAACACCCTATTTTTATAAAGTGTTCTTTAGTCGCTTTTTCTCATGAAGGTTTTCAAAAAAACACCCTTTTGCGTCAGCCCTACACTAAAACACAAAGCGAAGATAGCATAAAGAACGGCAATACGGAAATATTTTTTGAATCTGAAGGCCAAACCGACGAGATAAAGGGGGCTGACGCAAAAGTAGCAAAATCTGGAGCGGACCAGGCCACGCTAGCGCGAGAGGTTAAGGAAATACTGCAAGCCTGGGCCTCTGCTATTAGCTCCGGTAAAAAGCGGCGTGTTGAGCGCTCTGTTTTTATCGACGCGGTGGCCGTGAACATATCTAGCGCACATCCTGAGAAGGACGCGGAGTATTATACACACTTTATTGAGCGAATCAGCTCAGAGGACCGGGACATAGCGGCCCTTATGGTAGAGCTCACGATTTAGAAAGAAGAAAAGGGAAAGGAGTTGATAATCTATACCTTTCAAAGATAAAGCCCGGGCCCAGGAGTATCAGCGCGAGTACCAAAGAAAGCGGCGGTCCAGCTCTATTAATAGCAGGGTTGGTTATTCTAGCGAGCGACGTCAAACCCTAGAGACCCTTGACGACCTCCGCCTAGTATTCGAGCGTATCACGACTGAAGTGCTCGACGCTGGGGACTTGGACCTGGGAGTAAAGGCTCGCGTCCTGGCCCAGCTGCTGAAGGTTGGGATTGATTTGGTTACCTCGACTTCGCTCGAAAGGCGTGTTACAGAGCTCGAAACTTTGAGGCAAGCATGAAACAGCAAATTGAAAAAAGGGTTAAAAAATTGGAGGTGGACACTATAGACAAAGTGACCGAGGAGGACATCATCAATTCAAAATATAAAAAACTTAAAGTTTTAGTACGGGAGAATCTCGAACCCTATCCCGATATTCGTGAAAAGGTGGCCCGTGAGATTAAAGCTGAGGGAGAAAGAGCTGATGGAGAAAGCGCGATTGGATGCAGGACAGCCGCAGAGGAATATGAAGAACTTAAGGTTTTTGTACAGAAGGCCCTTGAACCATATCCCGAGATACGCGAAAAGGTGGCACGCGAGATACTAGAAGCGGGCGTGTGAACCTATAAATCCGGCCAAATTTCGCAAAAACTCTTGTATTTATTTCCTTTTATTTTTCGATTCCAATAGCTCTGCACGTTATTTTGGCTTGCGATTCGCAGCTTAACTACGGATTCGAAAAATAAACAATTATAGAGGAGAAAAAAGGCTGAAGATTGCAAATACCGCCCTATTTTTTTGGCAAATCCGGTCAAAATATCGCAACTAAAACGATAACACTTAAGGTTTGTTGGCGTCTTTTTACGTAGTTAGTTGACCCACCAAACAGCAATACGAACTCATGGCAAAAGACCAAGTCTGCGAATTTTGTGGAACTCACAACCCAAAAGAGGCTCTTGAGTGCTTAGCGTGCAAGGGGCCCCTCCCTGGGTTGCCGCCGCCGGCAACTGCGCCATCGCCCCCGCCACCACCTACCGCTGACAAGGCACCGCTCAGGCCACCGCCTGCCCCAAAACACAAGTCAGAACAACGAATAACGGACCCGCGTTACTATCACGGCTTGGCAATCTTTGCTGCTGCAATCATGATTGGCTTCTTAATAGTCTTAGTCTCCATTACAGCCTTTTACCACGCGCCTGAAGCACTTACGTATACGTTCAAGACCGGCGTGAATCACCCTCAAGCTGTTAGAGATTTGATGAAGAACGATACTGTCGTGCTTCATATTTCTCAAAATAACTGTACGCCGGATGATGAGATTAGACCTAAAATAGCAGACTTACAATCACAATATCCTAACGTAACGTTTGCTGAGTTCAACATGGACAACAATTTGACATCCAAGAATATAGGCCAGACTTATGGGCTTACCTATACACCTGCGTTAATAGTTATACGGAGTGATGGTGCCACCGCGTTTGTAACGGGCACCGGCCCTGGCCCTGGCCCTCAATACCCTGACGACAACGCTAGGATTAACGCCTACACCAACACGATAAAAAGTGCAATTGAAGATGCGCAAAATTGGCAACAAACCCATCCAACTCTAAACCCATAGCGTGTTTCTTTTAGCCGTTCCGTAGCTCCTAGCTCGTTATTTCTTTTTTCGATTGGGGCTTATTTTGGGCCCCGTTCAGAGACCGATGCATAACGGGATGGAAACGACCCCCGAAAGTGTCTTGTGCGGAAATTCATAGGTGATAATTCGAAACAGCAGTGCCGTAGACTACAAAGTTATCGAGTTGTTCGATGAGATGAATAGAAGGCGGCGTAACAGTGTCGAACATGACGTATGTTTGCACGTCAGAGGGCTTGGCAGCTAAAGACAAGACTCCTAAGTTGTTATCGTTCTTTGAGATAGTATAACCCTGATTCATCCCGTTCACGAATTTAGTAGCGTCTGCTTGTGTGGGGAGTCTCGTCACGTTGAGGTCGTATGTCGTGTGCCACGTGCTGTCGTCAGTCTCCGCGCGGAGTTTTACAGTGTTGGAACTTATCTGCATCGTCTGCCATGACGTGACGTTCGTGGCGTTTTTGTGCATCTCGTCAGCGAACCACTGCTCACCAGTCAGAGTTCCTGTATAAGGAACTTCGGGATTGGTCGAAGGGTTGAGCAGAGTCTTCCATGCATCATCGGACATCTTGTAGAGATCCGCTGCGTTCAAACACACGCACACTGTTGCGGCGGCCAGCAAGACGATGCTTAAGACGACTATTGCAGTTTCTCTACTCGAGCGCATTCGCTTATAGAAGAAGCGCACGTTGGTTTAACTATTCCGATTTTTTTTTGATTATTACGAAGAGCAGAACCAGCTCCTATTTGCTTATTCTTTTTTCGATTTTAAACCGAAGAGAGCTCCTTTTGAAAGCAACGAACTGGCTCTTGGCACATATGGGGTAAAGATCACGAGGTACTGGGGTATCGGTCGCACGCGGCAATTCACAACACTTAAGGGTGGAGGTCAACCTGCGAAGCATACCAAAACGCATGCGGAGCATACGGGAGACGCATACACCATGTCAAAGACAATTCGCCTTGCTGAAGACGTCTATTTAGCCCTAAAAGCCCGATCCGCAGAGCAGGGAAAAACGTTGAGCGAGACGGTGTATGCGCTTCTCTCCGGAGACGAGAAGGAAGACCGCCTTGTGGCCGTAGAAAACAAGATTGATGAGCTTAAATCACTTCTTTTTTCAGAAGAGTGCCCAAATCACCCTTTAAATAAGAAAATCAAAGGCCGAGAGCGAAATTCGAACCCGCGTCATGGCCTCCACGGGGCCATATTAGACATCCCGGTATAAGTGATTTCTATGACAAGTGAACTGACACATATTGCTGATGTAAAAGTCGGCAGAGTGAAAGGCAACAGTCGGATTTACCCCCAATTTCGTCTGCCGAGTCAATACGCAGAACTATCTGGCAAGAAGGCCAGTATTTACGAAATAGACGATCGAGAAGGAGAGACTACTTTTGTTATTAGCTTTGATGCTAAAAAGCGTGTAGCGGCCTATCATGGGCGAGCGGAGCGAGCTTTAGCAAGCTTTGCTTGCGAACAGCCCTGTCGAGGCTCCGACTCGGGTTCAAATCCCGACTCGGGCGCTCCTTTTTTGATATCGGCGTAGGGACAGGCTGCTCCTTGGAAAATAAGTGATTTTATCTCTGCTTCTGTTTGTGCATTAGCTTTCATGCGTTTACCTCGTTATTTGATGCGACACAATCTACTAAGAGGGACGACATTCAAGGATTATTTACACGCTTGGTTTGGAGTACTAGGCCGAGGGCAATCCAAGACTCGTAATTACGTCCTTAATGTAAGGCAAGGAGCGGTTGATTCGGATTCCTGGTTTCTTCTCTATGGTCGTTATCACTGAAAAGGTCTGGATATAAAGCGTTCAGTTGCGACTAATCGGGTCGCGGCCTCAAGAGGGCTACTGCCCAACTCGCTAAGTGCGAGCATTATAAAGCTAAGATGCAACAACACAGATTATTTTAGAGGTAAGCAATGGGGTTCTTAGATAGGCTTTCATCTACCAAGCGACCGCAGCCAGGTACAACAGTCTTGCCGGCCTCGCAGGTGCGTGCGGCGCTCTTGAGCTTGAACCGTGCCAGCGCGCCCTACCGGATCGTAGACGGCACTAGCGAAGGCGTTGACCTGATTGCGGAATGGAGGATCGTCGACGCCCAGTGGTACGAAATCTTTGCTAAAGCCGGGTTATCCAAGGTTTTCAGGATCTACATGAAACTGGATGAGATGAACCACAGCGTGCGCACTTCGGATCGCGAGTACTCTGTCTCATGGTCTGCAGGTGTGCCGAGCCTTTCGCTGTCTGCGACTGCTTTCAAAGGTCAGATGCAATCAGTTGAGTTCGGCACGGCATATGCCTTTACGGAAGAATTAGAACTAGGCCAGGTGTACAAATACCGTTTCGATACGCGCGAGATCAAGGGACCGCTCCAAGAGGCGGTCACGAGATGCGGCTGGACGTACCAAGGGGTAGCCTTTGGGAAGCTTTAGACTTTATAAAGTACAGCTTCAGCAACAGCGGTAGTATACTAGATATTGGATTAAAACAGGGAGGACTGAGCATGTGCGAGTTGGATTATGGCTTGGGTATGGACTGTCCGGTTCACGGAGGCAAGCCGCGCTCTACAAACTGCCCTTGCACTGAGTTTGAGAAGTGCGTTGCCGAGTATATCATACCGCTATGTTTTGGATGTACGAGGCGCCGAACATGTCCGCTAGAGTTTACCTCGGAGTGTGACCTCTTTATGATGGAGTGAGATGAGTATGGGACTTGAAAAAGACTGAAGATTGCTTGAACATAAGTTCGTCATTTCGCTCTTTATCGTGGAGCGGCCTTAATAGGGCCCCCACATTTGCTTTTGTATGCTGGAGTCAGTCAGAGCCTGTATTAGGCTCCGGTCGCTGTTTTGAATGTATATATCAAACGTTTACTATACCTAAGTTAGGAACTCTGCAAAATCCTGTGCTTCGAAAAAAATAAAAACCAAAAACTTCGATGATCGTATAAAAGTGAAGAGTGCTGTTCTTTTGTTTCGTACATATTCTAAGGAAAGAACGGAGAAACCCCCCTTATTGACCACAAATATATGGTCAATACCCTTACTTCGATGATCGTATGAAAGATGAGATGCTCTCTCTGATAGTTATTGCCTTTATCGTAATTAGTGGAGTCTCTGGGGCCATCTTCGCAGGCATTTCTTTATTCCTATTTTTGCCATTGGAGATCGTGGCGGGTGTATTTTTAGTTGCGGCTGCGGCAGCTGTTGTTGCTATGGCTCTCGCTATTTTTGCTATTCGGAAGCAAGAAAGTGTATATCAAAATGAGGGAAGAAAAGAGGCTCTGCAACCATAAAACGACCGGTTTAAACGTGAGGTAGAACAACAAATACACTATGTCACTTCAAGATAACAAGGCGGTCATTCGACGCCTCTATGACGCCTTAAGCACTGGTGATCTGAAGGCGATGGATGAAGCTCTCGCTGCTAACGTTGTTGACCTTCTCCCCCTTGAGGGGCAAACACCCGGCGTTCAAGGATTCAAGGAACGCCTCACTAGGCTTCGTAACAGCTTTCCGAACCTCAGTTTCACCATCGAGACGATGATCGCCGAAGGGAATATGGTCGCAGAGCGGGCGACATTGCGCGGCACACACCTAGGTAAGTTTATGGGCGTCCCAGCAACAGGCAAACAGGTTACAGGCAACATGATGGCATTCAACAAGTTCGCCGACGGCAAGGTCATAGAGCGAGGGCGCATCATCAATGTGTTTGGTATGATGCGACAGATCCAGAGCTAGTTCGCTGCTTAATGGGTTGGCATTCAATCTAGTCACACTAGTGCTCTGTCTCCTCTGCCACCGGTTCGCTCACTTTACCATATAACTTTTTCTTATGGCATCTCGATTGGCAAGAAAATGAATAGGAAGCCCAATACCATCAGGATTACTAAATAAAAAGCTACAATTACCCACCTAATTTCGTCCATTTGGCTACCTCTCTCTGTCAGGAATATGCGTCTCCACATTAAAACGGCGATCACCTCAGAGAGCAACGATGTTGCAGGCTGCCCAGTCCCAGCCCTATGGCTCAGCTTCTCTCGATGCAATAATGCATGCAGAAGGGGCATATAACGGCAGAGCAGATATATTAACGTTTATGAAAAAAACGATCAAAGGCATCGCCCGTGATGCATTGAAGTTTATTCTAGAGGTGAGTGCATCTACCCACCCTAAAGAATTCACTGGGATGCTATACGAGACTGATCAGATCATAACCGACGTCGACGTCTCCATTACTCAGTCGTCAAATGTGAACGCGGTTATGGATTTGTTCACTTTGCCCGTCAATACACATATTGTAGGATCAGTCCATAGCCATCCATCTGGAGGGCTCCAGGCGTCGGAAACAGATATTCGCATGTTTATGCAAAGTGGCGGCGATTATCATATCATTGTCTGCTATCCGTACGATATCACGAGCTGGGCGTGTTACGATAAAGTCGGCGATTTGAGACAACTCGACGTGCTTGACGTTGAAATCGAAGAGAGCGCGGTATACAGAGACATAAAGGAAACATTCGGCGGCGAAGATGACTAGAGTTCGCTCCGGCTACGCAGATCAGCTAATAACCAACTTGTGATCGTCTCCAAAAAATCATTGTGACTATTACAACAGCCATTCGATCCGTTCTCAGCTAGCTGTTCGTTATTTCTTTTTTCGATTTCAAGCATGCATAAGGCTCCGTTCACAGCTTGACCCAAGAAGGCGTGAGCGACGGAATGAAAAGTGCATTGCACATGCCTCTCTTAATAACAATCGAAATCTCGCAACCAAAAACGATAATGTTTAAGTCTATCGTCGCTGTGTTGTGTTTTTGATTTATTTTTTCGACCACGACCACGAGAAGGAGGGAAAAGGCGTTGGTTGCACTAGCTGGCGCAGCTTTCATAATTGCGGGTGTGATTATCACTGCGATAGCGTCATACTCAGTAATGTCAATTCACTGGGCATGGGGAGTGCCTTTTGTATTTGTTGGTGTGATATGCCTAATCTTTGGATTAGTTATCCCTCTACAACAATAACGCTTCCTTCTCCTTTTTTGGCTTATTGCCTAAGTTCCTATGTAGAATAGGTCGTATGTTACGCTGCGCGGACGGCGGTAATATTCACAATAAGTGACGCGGTCGTTATCACAACGCAGCTTACAACCGTTATATATCTCGCATCTTAGGCAGTTCATCATTAACGATTAAGTGAATCGCTGTCTTACATCGGTTGCCTATGCGCCTGGAAAAACTAATAATGTGACGATTGTCGATTGCCGTTTTTTTGTTATTAGCATATCAAAAAAAAGAAGTAAGGAAGCGAAAACGCTCTTGATGATGATTATCGCAATGTCACCATCACGCAGCTGGTGGTTAAAACTGCGAGTACAACGACGATAATTACCCACGCGAACCACGGTACTTCTTTTATTGTATCTATTATGCTCATATCCATTCCAGCGTCGCTAGCCGTTCAAGCTTAGCCTTGCAGTATATGACTGTTGTTTAATGCGTGCTGCGCTTAATAGTTAAGCGTCGGTTTTTGCGGACGTTGCAACCCTATCCTGATAGGGAAGCAACCACAACAAGCACGATGAAAAAAGAATAGGACTACTTAATTGACTGAAATTTGACAGTATCCACAGTATATCGATACCAAAAACCATTGTCTCCTAATGAAGTCAGCTTTGTACAGCATTAATTGCCGCATCAACTATGACATCTTCCACCATGGTAAGCGATGGATCAAAGCATCGCTCTCTCATCCAAATGTCTTTGGCAGTAATCCCAGCCTTAATTCCAAGGGTAAGCTCATTTATGCGTTCCGCCACGGATTCCTGAGAGATTATCTGCGCCCCTATTAGCTTGTCACTAGATGCTTCGAAGATTAGTTTAGCCGTAATGGCCTTTCCACCCGGAAAGAACCTGGCCTTCGTTTGTTTTACAGACTTGCCAACCTTGATTGGTATCCCGTATTTACCCGCTATCTCACTTGTCGCTCCTACCGATCCCACCTGCAGGCCCAATATGTTGGCCACCGATGGACTCAAACAGGGTTCGTAGTATGAAGGTTCACCGAGTATGTTATAGGCTACCACTCTGGCCTGGATCAGCGCTGTTGATGCCAGCAAGCTGAGGCGGGGGCGATACGTCACTGCATCTATCACTTCAACACAATCGCCAAGCGCATATACATTTTCCAAATCGGAGCTTCCTTTTTTGACTCTGAGCGACAGATCGGTAACAATTCCGCCGCTCTCTCCTATTTCTATGCCCGCTTTCCTGGATATATCAACGTTGGGAAGCATCCCAGCAGATATAAGAACAATATCTGCAGGAAATTCATCTACGCCTGCCTTCACCGACTCTACATGCTGCCATCCTTTTATAGCATCGACAGTCGTTCCCAGGAGAAATATTAAGTCATTATCCAGATATTTTTTAATAATCGATGCCATGTCTCCGTCAAGAAGGGAGGGGAGAAGGTGGGGGAGCTTCTCTGCGACTCTAGTGGTGATCCCCTTTTTCGAAAAAGCAACCGCAGTTTGCAGCCCGATCCAGCCGCCACCAATGATTAGGGCGTTTTCCAATTCGTCTTCATTTATGGCCTTCTCTAGGAGTTTGCCATCCGTGCTACTGCCAATTGTATAGACGCCTTCTATATTTGCCCCCTTAATTGGCGGGATGAAGGGCAAACTTCCCGTGGCTATCACCAAAAAATCATAAGATATCCGCTCGCCAGAGCTAAGAAGCACATGATTTTCTTTAAGATCGATGCCAGTGACTTCAACCGAAGTCCTAAAGTCGATTCCCTTATCTCTATAAAAATCTGGTTTAAATAAGTTGAGCAAGATTGTGCTGTACATACCCTGCAATGCAAAAGGCAAACCGCACATGGAAAAGAAGCCTTCGTCCTCCTTCTTGAGCAGCGTTATCTCCATCTTCCCGGGATCTTTGGATCCTCTGAGCAAAAGCTCTAAAACATTAATTCCAGCAGCGCCTCCTCCTATAATTACCACTTTCTTTACCATGTGCCCAATTCTCCCTATGCTGTTCTGATTCATCTTTGCCTATTTATCTCAGCACGTCCTATGATAATCCTCCTAATTGAGAGTGTCTCTTTCACGAGGGACCGCTTGCTTTTCTTGTAGTCATTGCACTGATTAATGCACCATTAGAAAACAACGCAGAACGCTCCAAAAAGTCTGCCGGCGGAGGTCGCCAGTTCGAATCCGGCCTGAAAGCGTTTGTCAAAAGCGGCGTAACGCTTAGCCCTGTAACTACTGATTAATCCATCCTCCTGTATGCTAGCGAGCTACGCTGAACTTGCCTTGCCAAGCTGCCTGAAAATGTGAACCCAGAGATTGACCGCCATAGGTACCATTGTGATAATGATAACCAAGATGACGAACAGCGGAGTTATTTGTGTTCTTCCGCTCCAGATCACGTAAAACATAATCGCGTCTGTGACAGAGACGATGATAGCAGCGATGACAAGAGATCTAAAAAAGAGATTGACCACGGTTTTGCCCCTTCTGTTTCAGTGTTGACGGTTTGATTCCTCAGCAA
>Ga0116104_1000029_pt1 | contig 165070 bp, 176 predicted proteins | sample June2015DPH_4_15_FD_89715 | JGI IMG/M metagenome (GOLD analysis project Ga0116104, IMG submission 89715) | Peatland microbial communities from SPRUCE experiment site at the Marcell Experimental Forest, Minnesota, USA - June2015DPH_4_150 | ecosystem: Environmental > Terrestrial > Soil >...
ATCAATGAGAATTCCTTTCAAAGTCAATACTTCACAGCACTTCCGCAGAGCCGCTAAACTCTTTCGAATCTGGTCTTCTTTCTATCTTCCACAAAATAAGTGTTTTTCGAGCTATGGAAAGAATCAAAAATACTAACAAAAACCGCTTGAAGCACGGATTAGCTAACGTCTTTCTGTTCTACACTTTCGACATATTCCTTAAGAGTCTCGGTTCTCTCATTATTTATTGGAGATATCTATGTCAATCGGGAATACGGGAGATATCGCCACGAAAATCCTAGCCATAAAGGAGCTAGAATCCTGCTTTCAGCACGTTTCGTGGTTTCATCAATTCTCTCAGGACTATCGTGGCGTATGAGCCCTTGTGAAGGGTGAAAGTCAGGTTCGCTGCGAGTTCTGCTTGATTGGCCACGTCAGCAGTGATCTCCTTCGAATCGAAGTTGTTCAGTGCGATCGTGGCTGTCCTGAGGTTTCCTCTAAGGCTTATTTCGGGTATGGCTTTCACCTTGAAATCCCTAGGTGTAACGTTTTCTTCTTCAAGAATCTCATTTTCAATCTTGCCTTGAGTGCCGATTGTGTGTTTGTGCTTGTACCCTATCAGCGCGATTGCTAGCCTCATCTTTCCAGCTTCTATTCCTCTGTTGACCTCTGAAATGTTTTCATCGTCAACTACTTTGTGCATCGTAGGCATGGGCAGGCCAGAGCGTTCCACGTTCAAGGCAATGTCTCCCACTTCGGCCGTGTTCAGCCTAAATCCCTGCATGAGTCTTCTGCTGAGAACCCTGTTGAAAAGGTGGGACTGGTAAGCCTGCGGAAACAGCTCCAGTAATCTTGGCGGAAGTCTTCTGAAAGCTCCAATAGAGTCGTCTGGTTTTACTGCGAGGTGCCTCAGCATCAAACGTTCGAACCGCAGTTGTTTCGGATAGTCCTTCAGAGCCTTGTTGAAGTCACGTGTTGCCTGAAGAGCCTGCCTTGCCCTTCGAGAATCAGGATGCTCTGTGAGACTCGGCCGGGCTAAGAAGAGCATGGCGGCCTTCTTGAAGTCTCCCTTGACAAGTGCTTGTCCGACCAAGTGTGTGATCGGCCTAGTCGTCCCGAAACGTTGATGCCCAAAGAAGTTCGGAAACCCGCCCAGTTGACTTGCTTCTTCAATCACTTGGTTTTTTCGCTTTTTGACCGTTGATTCAGAATGGCTGATCCCGCTGATTCTCAAGCGGAAACTATTGCCCAGAAGATAAAACTGCGAAAGCCCGTTACGCACGTAGCCAACGGGACGGAGCTCTATGTCCTTAACTTGGACCCTGCTGACCTCGTCGGCCGTTGCGCCTTCAATCGTGATGTGCTGGGCTGTGATGGCCCTCGTGTCCTTCAAACCTGCAAACTGAACTTGACTGGTTCCGATTACAAGCTGATCAGCAACAGCTTTGACGGCTGAGATCGTATCCCAATTACGCTTGACTAGAATGCAGAGTAGGAAGCGATTCTTCGCAGAAGAGGAGCCGAGAACGCTCTGCGCGGTGGGCTTGGCCACGCTTGCCTTGGATCCGTCGACCAGAAGTTCTTCAACGACAAAATCTTCGAAGCTGCGTCTGATCTCTCCGCCGATGCCTGGAGACCTCGTGCCGTATACTTCTATGCCCATTTGCTTCTCTAATCGAGGAACAATCAAGGGCCTCGGTCCGCCTAAAGGAGGGGAAGCCGACCGGTTATCTTGTCCACTTTTCCCGCGGGTGCGGGGCCTATGCCGAGGCAAGTTATAGTGTTCGGAGGCACTTCTGTGAGGCCTCTGTCAACGATCAGGGCGCAGGGCAACCCTAGCTCCTTTGCGTGCCTTTCAAGGTTCAGCAGTTCCTCCTCAGTCTTGACCTTAACGGCTATTTTCCGCTGGCCCTCATCTATCCAGTTCTCCCACCATACCCTGTGGTGTTTGCGGGCCTCTTCTGCCGCGGAGACCGCTGCATGTGCAGCCTGCACAGCCGTCTTGCCCTTGCTCAGCTTCAGGTCAGAATGGAAAACTATCACTTGCTTGTAGAGGAATTCACTCATGCCGTTTCCAGCCGTTCCTGTATTTTTGTTGTCTCGGAGTTCTTAAGGATTAGCAGCTAGATAGAAGAAGAGCAGGTAGCCTAGTACTGCCAGCATCTTCGGGTTCCTCAAGGTACGTAGAAGAGATTTGCCCTGAAAATCCAAGTCCTTCACGCTCAGCAAAGCCTTGTCCAAGCCTAGACTTGCGCATAAACTGATGAATTCGTCAATTCTGCGGTCAGACATGGCGTCAAGCATCCTTCTAGCTCTCAGCATGACGCTCATGTCAAACCCCAGAACATGATCACATCGCCTCTGGTACTGGCCTAGGAACTCGGCTGAAAAGTCGCCGTTTTGCAGGGATCGTGAGGCAACCTGGGCTGCAATCTCTGCGCACGTCATCCCGAGAATCACGCCGCCTCCGGTGGTAGGCTTCACTTGTGAGGCCGCATCGCCTACGGCCAAAAACCCGTTTGAATATGCCATGGGAATAGGACCACCTAACGTTATCGGATGGAACGCGATCTGAAGGATTCTTGCCTTCCGCAGCTTGGCAGAAGCCACAGGATGCTTAAGCATGAACTTCTCCAAGAGCTCTTTCGGATTCCCAGATTTCGCGGCTAACCCGATCTTGGCTCTCTCATCACGCTTGGGAATCAACCATGCGTAAAAGCCTGGGCAATACTCGTGTCCGAGAAACACTTCCACCATGTTCATTTCAAGATTCTCCGTTCCTTCAACCTCGGCCTCGACGGCGTTGACGAGCCTGCGTCTGTCAAGTGTCTCTAGACCAGCGAGCCTTACAAGCCTTGAGGATATTCCCTCAGCGTCAACCACGATTCCGGCCGAAACTCTCTCGGTCTGATTCTTCCTGCTGACGACCACTCCTTTCACGTAGCCGTCTTCGACCAGCAACTGCTCAACCCGTGATTCATGCTGATACGTCGCCCCGTTCTCCCTGGCCATTTCTGCAATGTACTGATCAAACAAGGCCCGATCGACGGCACATGTTACCGGCGATGGAAACCGAATTGAAAAAGCGTTGCATCCCGGCGAATAGAACGTTGCCCCGCAGAAAGTGTTCTCGATGATTCCCTCAGGAAGAGGAAACAGCTTCAATCGTCTCAAACCATTGATACTCATGTGCCCAGCGCAGTGGGAGGGAATGCCGACCCGAGTATGTTCTTCGAAAACTGTCGTGTTTGCCCCATGTCTTGCGAGGGTAGCTGCCGCGGCTGAGCCGCATGGACCGGCTCCGACGACTATCACGTCTAGAGTACTTGTCATCCATTACACTTTTGCAGTTTGAGGAATTCGCCCGTTTCAGGCTACTATTTCGATACGCCTTTTTCCCCGGGCCACAGAGCTCGTCCGGATCTTGCCGCCTATCTCCAACCGCATAAGCAGTTCGTTAAAGTCCCTTGTGCCCATGTCTTCAAAATGATCCTTGCTCAGCGCCTCAAACAGGTCCGTGTCAGTCATGGCGCCCTTTTTAGCCAGAATTTCCAGCAGGACAAGGTAGGCCGGATGTGTCTTCCAAGTTCTCGTGGGCACTGTTGCACCTCCTAGGCAACCGGCGTCGTTGGCTTCTGCACTTGGCGGACCTGCTGCATGAAACCTTTGTACCACTTTTCCATGTCAGGCGTGACCGACGGCCCCATCTTCTTCAAGGCCTCTTCAAAATCCTTCATCATAACTTCCTTAGCGTTTATGTCCTTTCTCAAAGCATGCATGGCTGTTTCTCTGCAGAGGGCTTCGATATCGGCGCCCGAATAATTCTTCGTTAGAGTGGCTAATTGCGCGAGGTTCACGTCCTTCGCCATCGGCATTTCCTTGGTGTAGATCTTGAATATTTGCAGTCTGCCCTTTTCATCAGGCTCGGAACAGTATATCAGCCTGTCGAACCTGCCTGGACGGAGCACTGCCGGGTCTACAATGTCGGGCCTGTTTGTCGCGGCTATCACAACGATGTCTTCCAACGTTATGAGACCATCCATCTCGGTCAGTAGCTGGCTGATGACGCGCTCGGTTACTCCGCTGTCTGCGAAGCCTGCACCCCTCCGCGGCGAAAGCGAGTCTATTTCATCGAAGAATATCACGGCGGGCGCGGCCATCCGGGCTTTCCTGAAGACTTCCCTTATGGCTTTCTCTGACTCACCAACCCATTTCGAGAAAACTTCTGGACCCTTGATCGTTATGAAATTTGCTTCGCTTTCTGTCGCAACGCCCCTGGCTAAGAGGGTTTTGCCGCAGCCCGGGGGCCCGTAAATCAGGATTCCCTTAGGCGGTTTTATTCCGAGTCTCTTGAATATTTCAGGAGTCTTCAGCGGCCATTCTACCGCCTCTTTGAGTTCCTGTTTGGCTTCATCTAGGCCTCCTATGTCGTCCCAGTGGACCGTGGGAACCTCGATGTACACTTCGCGCATGGCCGTCGGAGTCACCTCTTTGTAAGCGTTGGTGAAATCATCCATAGTGACCTCCATCTTCTCCAGCACACTCGGAGGTATGCGCTCTTCTTCCAAGTTTATCTGTGGGAGATACCTTCGGAGGGATTTCATGGCCGTTTCTCGACCCAGGGCCGACAGGTCAGCGCCAGTGTAGCCGTGAGTCATGTCTGTGACCTTCTTCAGGTCAACATCCGGTGCCAGCGGCATTCCACGCGTGTGAATCTGAACAATCTCGTACCTTCCCTGCTTGTCTGGAACGCCTATTTCGATTTCCCTGTCGAACCTGCCTGGTCTGCGCAGCGCAGGGTCTAAGGCTCCCGGACGATTAGTGGCTCCGATTACTATGACGTTTCCTCTGCCGGACAAGCCGTCCATCAGTGCAAGCAGCTGAGCGACGACACGTCTTTCAACTTCGCCCGTGACCTCCTCCCGTTTAGGCGCTATCGCGTCCAGTTCATCAATGAATATTATGCTCGGCGCGTTCTGCTGGGCCTGCTGAAAGATTTCTCTGAGTCTCGCCTCAGACTCTCCGTAGAACTTGCTCATGATCTCGGGCCCGTTTATCGAGAAGAAGTTCGCCTCAGACTCGTTTGCAACGGCTCTGGCCAACAAAGTCTTGCCGCAGCCTGGAGGTCCGTGCAGGAGCACTCCCTTCGGCGGGTCTATTCCTAGCCTCTGGAACAGTTCAGGATGCCTAAGCGGAAGCTCGACCATTTCTCTTACTCTTTGAATCTCTTCGTGCAGGCCTCCAACGTCCTCGTAAGTCGTGCGCGGCAGGCCCTTTCCTTCCGGCGCGGGCTCATTAAGAATAGTGAGTCTCGTTTCCGCCGTCACTTTTATTATGCCATGCGGACGAGTCTTCGTCACTGTAAACGGGATAGAATGGCCGAGCATCATGACGAGGGTTGTGTCGCCTTCAACAAGTGTCCTTTCCATCAGGCGATTCTTAACAAAATTCGTGAAATCCTCATCAACATTGAGTCTCATGTCCACGGGCGCCAACGTTATGCTGAGGGCAGTTTTGACCTTCGCCGGCTTCACGAGGACGTATTCGTTTATGGCCACGCCGGCATTCTTGCGCGAGAAACCGTCTATGCGGAGAATGTCCCTGTTCTGATCTTCACTGTAGGCTGGCCAAGCTATGGCCGACGTGGTTCTTTTGCCGCATATCTCTATCACGTCTCCCGCGGATATGCCCAGCTTCTGCATAGTTCTCTGGTCGATGCGGGCTATGCCCCTGCCCACGTCTCTTTGCCTTGCATCTCCAACGCGTAGTTGCAATTCACTCAAACAAGACCCTTCTCAAAGGCATTAACGTTAATGCATTTCGACATAAACTTCTAGTCTCATATAAACGTTTAAGCCAACTTCGGAGTTATCTGCTCGTCCTGCGCACCATCAGAGTCTGAATTTGGCTTATCTCGCTTATCCCTTCTACCTTCTTCTCAAACTCTTCAAGTACGCCGGTCTTGTCCTCTGGAAATTTCACCTGCATGAGCAGGGCCTTCAAGCCGTAGGCTATCGGCTCCTCACCGTACCCCTCAACAGAAGCATATTGTGGCAAGTTTGCCTCGATCTTCTTTTTCAAATCATCAAATTCGACGATGACATCGGTCGGAAATACTTTGTACGTGATTATGACGCTGCCCATTCGTGATCCTCTATCCTTGCCTTAGGGTCCTATGAACCCACATTTTGGACACTTGTACGGACGCCCGAATTTCCTGCATTTTTGGTCACGCTTTATCTGGATTTCGCCACAGTTCGGACACATAAACTTCGTGGCTTGCGCTGCAGGCGGAATTGGTTTTCCGCAGCTCGTGCATGAAATGAGGGTTAACGTTGCAGCCGTTTTTTCAGTCATCGTGTCCATCCTGGTGGTGCATTCTGTAATTGTAAGACTCACTTATATCTTATATGTTTACGATCTACGGAGCGAAATGGCCATGAAGGATCGAAGAAACCTCCCTTCAGGCCGTTCATCGCGTTCGACTTACTTCAGCAGATGAAGATCAAGAGGTCAATCCTAATTGGTAAGCGGTGATCGGGGTCCCCGTTTAACCTCGGAAGTTTATTATTGTAGTTTCATGCCAGTAATTGACGGGATCATCCTTGGGCGTGAACCTTCGTGATCTCGTTCCGAAAACGGCTGTCAAACTTGAGGATTTGGGTGGAAAATCAATAGCCATAGACGCCTACAACGCGCTGTACCAGTTCTTGGCCATCATTCGGCAGCCAGACGGAACACCGTTGAAGGACAATGCCGGAAGAGTGACGAGCCACTTGAGCGGGCTGCTGTATAGGACGAGCAATCTTGTGGAGATGGGCATCAAACCGATCTACGTTTTTGACGGGACGCCGCCTGCACTTAAGGAAGTGGAAATCAAGAGACGCGCGAAGGTAAAGGAGGAAGCGGCTGTAAGGTATGAGAGAGCCCTGAAAGAGGGGAAGATGGAAGAGGCCCGCGTGTACGCGCAGGCTACGTCGCGCTTGAAGGATTACATGGCTGATGACAGCAAGAAGCTTTTGGACTTGATGGGGATCCCGTGGGTTCAGGCGCCAAGTGAAGGAGAAGCGCAAGCTGCACACATGGTAAAACGCGGTCACGCGGACTACTGCGCAAGCCAAGACTATGATAGCCTGCTGTTCGGCGCTCCTATGCTCATAAGAAACGTGACTATCTCGGGGAGAAGAAGACTTCCCAGCAAGAACGTTTTCGTCGAGGTCACACCTGAAATAGTGCAGCTCGACCAGGTTCTCAAAGAATGCGGAATCACATACGAACAGCTGGTTGACGTGGGCATACTGATAGGAACAGACTTCAACCCCGACGGCATAGAAGGTTTAGGACCGAAAACTGCCTTAAAATTGATAAAGGAGCATGGAACACTGGAGGAAACGCTGCCATTCGTGAAGAACGCACAGTTTCCGGCTGAACCTCAAAGAATCAGGGAGATATTTCTGAAACCGGCAATTACGGACGATTACAAGGTTGAGTGGAAAGAACCAGACGTCGAAGGTTTAGTCAGCTTCATAGTGAAGGAAAGAGACTTCTCGGAAGACCGCGTCAGAAAGACCCTCGAGAGAATGCAGGCGGGAACGAAGAAGCTCAAGGGCAAAACGACCTTGGAACAATGGTTCGGCTAGGAACCGGCTCATGGGAGACTGCTAAATCCTTTGACACGGAGATCAAAGAACAAAAAAATTTGAAGGTTCACTGAAATGAAAGCACGGATCTATTCTTGGACCTGCTGCAGAACTGCCAATGCGTCGTTTGCAGAAAGCATAGGCTCAACCGTGAACTTTACGTAGGGAGTAAACTTCATAGTCTGCGCGAGTATGTCTTTTTCGTCTCTTTCGGTGATTGAGAACCCGTTGCGTCCACTTGGACTTATCATGGAAATCTTTAACTCCTATTCCGCATATTACGATTCTTCAAAACGGTGATAGCATTTGGATCAAAGCCAGATCTCCCTCCCTGTCGATGAATTACCGACAAAATGGTACAACATCGTTCCACACTTGCCCGTACCACTGCCGCCGCCGAAGGAGCCTGAAACTGGCCCCTCGCGAATGGAGTTCCTAGGCAGAACTATGACTCACGAGTGCCTGAACCAGGAAATGTCAACTGAACCATGGATTCCGATCCCGGAGGAAATACGAGAATTGTACATTCAAGCCGGGCGACCTCGGCCGCTGTACCGCGCGAGGAGATTAGAGAAGTATCTAAAGCTGCAGAAGGTACGACTCTACTACAAACGTGAGGACCTGTCGCCGACAGGATCCCATAAGGTGAACACTGCATTGGCGCAGGCGTATTATGCTGCAAAGGAGGGCAAAACCACGTTGGTTACCGAAACGGGAGCAGGGCAGTGGGGTAGCGCCCTCTCATATGCGGCGACGCTGATGGGTCAGAAATGCGTAGTCTTCTGGGTCCGGGCCGTATACAACTGGAAGACAGACCGACGCACGTTGATGAACCTCTTTGGCGCAGAAGTCTATGCCTCACCGAGCAGAGAAACGACAGTCGGACGACAACTCCTAAGCCAGAACCCGGTGCATCAAGGATCACTGGGCATAGCGGTCTCCGAAGGCCTAGAGTACGCTGAAGCCCATGAGGCATGCGTCTACTGTTTGGGTTCCGTCCTCAACCACGTGCTCATACACCAGTCAATCATCGGCCTTGAAACTATCAAACAATTTAAGCTTGCCGATGATTCTCCTGACCTGATCATAGGCTGCCTCGGCGGAGGCTCAAACTTCGGCGGAATCGCGTTGCCCTTCGCCGGCGAAGTCCTGCAGAAGAAGCGTAAATGCGAGTTTCTGGCCGCTCAATCAGAGGCCGCGCCAAATCTTGTGAAGGGTGAGTACCGCTACGACTTTGGCGACGTGGCAGAGCATACGCCTTTGCTGAAAATGTACACGCTGGGGCATAAAACTGAGTTGGCCCCGATAAAGGCAGACGGACTGCGCTACCATGCTGCGGCGCCGTTGATGAGCCTACTTCGAAATCAGAACCTGCTGAAAGCGGTTGCGTACCCGGCGAATGAGAAGGCCGTATTCGAGGCTGCGAAAACGTTTCTGCAGACAGAGGGCTGGCTGATCGCGCCTGAATCAAGCTATGCTGTCAGGGCCGGCATAGATGAAGCGTTGAAAGCGGAAAAGGCCAAAGAAGAAAAAGTCATATGCATGAACATAAGCGGGCATGGATTCTTGGACTTGCAAGCCTACAAGGAGAAGCTTCAGATACAGTGAGTCTAACTCGTTTGGCCATGGCGTCCCGTTAGTGGCACGAAGGCCACGCCGCCCAAGTTTTCTTCTCTTGTTTTTCCACCCGCGTTCTTCGTGATCTTCATCAGATTCTGGAACAGGGATAAGTCTCCGACCGGGATGAGCAATATTCCTTCTGGTTTCAGCTGCTCCATCAGCGCCTTGGGAACATCGGGCGCCGCGGCTGTTACGATGATTCTGTCGTAGGGAGCCGCTTCAGCGAAACCCAACGAGCCGTCTCCATGCATTATCGTCACACGATCGCCGTAGCCTGCCTTCATAATCGTCTTTCTCGCAAGGTCGGCGAGTTCCCGCACTATTTCCACAGTGTAAACGCGTCCCCAATTGCTTCTGGGCGAGCCTTCGGGGGCTATGATCTCCGCTATGGTTGCAGCATGCCAGCCTGAGCCCGCACCGACCTCTAACACTCTGTGGCCTACTTCCAACTGTAGGGCTTCATTCATGATTGAAACCATGTTTCGCCTAGCCAAGCCTCTCGGCTCCGGCTATGTGGCGCAGAAATCGTCTGCCCAAAACCAATCGGAAGCGGAGTGTCCTCGGCATCGTAGGACCGCATGTTATCCGGCAGGAACTGCGTTCGCGGCACAGACCGCATGGCCTTGATCACGTTAGGCGACTTCAGAATGCCCTCTTTGATCAGACCGTCAATAAGCTTTTCCCAGTCTGTGTTCTGCAAACTTGAGGCACCGACATACTTACTGGCGCGCTGACTCTTAACGTATTTGCAACCAGAATATGAAGGATCAGACTAGAGCAGTTGTAATGAAACCCCGATTATGATTGTCCTATTTCACCGTGACCGACTTTGCAAGATTCCTCGGCATATCCGGGTTATAACCCCTATCAACGGACATGTAGTAGGCTAACAGCTGCATCGGAACAACAAAACACATTGGGGACAAAGCTTCTGGAATTCCCTTCGGAACCTCAACATAATCGTCAACCAGTCGCTTTATCTCCTCATCATCTTGCTCTATGACCGCGATTATTGATGCTCCCCTGGCCTTCATCTCCATTATGTTGCCAATCAGCGTTTTGTGAGTGTCATCCTTCGGGCAGATAAAGACCACCGGAAAACCTGGCTCCACAAGGCTTATGGGTCCATGCTTACTCTCGCCGGCTGGAAACGCGATCGCAGGCGCGTACGCTATTTCCATGAGTTTAAGTCGGCTTTCGTAGGCAGTAGCCGTACTGATGCCGCGGCCGAGGAAGAAGAAAGTACTCTTGTCCTTATATTTCTCGGCGATCTGCTTGACTTTCTCTTCCTGGGTCTCAATTATGGTTTCAACAGTTTCCGGCAACTTGCACAGCCTTTCGGCCAAGTAGTCCATCTCATCCTGTGAGATTTTACCCCTCATCTTCGCAAGCCGCAGCGCCAGCTGGGCCAACACTGAAAGTTGAGAAGTGAACGTCTTAGTGGCAGCCACCCCGATCTCCGGACCCGACTGCTGGCCTATGTAAACTCTTGCCACTCTGGTGAGAGTTGAACCGATAGCATTGGTCAATCCGAGGACTGTTGCGGCCCGTTGACGCGCAACATTCACAGAAGCCAGAGTATCAGCCGTCTCGCCTGACTGGCTCACGGCAAGAATCGTGCTATCAATGTTGACGGATTTACCATGCTGCTCAATGAACTCGGAAGCCACCACGGGATATGTTCCTAGGAAGGCAAGCTTGGAGAACATGTAAGAAGCGGCTAGACACGCGTGATAAGATGTCCCGCAGGCCACGAGGTAAACTTCGCGTGCCCGGTCGAGGAAAGTAGCCATCAAATCAAGGTAGTGTTCCTGCAGCCTGAGCGTGTTCCGCAGGCAGTCTGGCTGTTCATGGATCTCCTTGATCATGAAATGTGGATAACCTTGCTTGACGGCCATTTCAGGCGCCCAATCAATAAGCTTGGGCTCTCGAATGACAGGTTTTGAGTCAGCGATTTTCTTAATTTCAACGCCCTTCAACGAGAGCGTGACGAGCTCTCCGTCTTCCACTATGATCGCTTTGTTCGTCACTGGTAAGAAGGCAGGAATGTCTGAGGCGCAATAAACCGCGTTTTCATTTATCCCCAAGACCAGTGGGCTCTCATTCCTAGCGCATATAATCTTGTCCGGTTCTTTCACCGAAATCACGGCCAAGGCGTATGAACCTTCAAGCCTCTTGACACTCTCAAGAACGGCGTCAGCCAAACTCAGCGAGGGGTTAGCCTTCAAAGTCTCTTCGATGAGATGCACTATCACTTCGGTGTCAGTCTTAGACTTGAAAGAGTGACCGTGGTTCTCAAGCTCATCCTTCAGCTCCGAAAAGTTCTCGATGATGCCGTTATGTGCAATGGCGATCTGCCCACTGCAGTCAACATGTGGGTGCGCATTGACTTCCAACGGTGCGCCATGAGTTGCCCATCGCGTGTGTCCTAGACCGATGTTGCCAGGCAGGTCATCCAAGTTGCGGAGCTTATGAACCTCATCTATCTTGCCCTGATCCTTCTTCAAGTAAAGCTTACCGTTAAATATCGTCGCCTCGCCCACCGAGTCGTAACCACGATACTCAAGCCTCTTCAAGGCCGCGTGGATTGTGGGCGCAACGTTCCCTTCCTTCGAAATGCATCCGAATATGCCACACATAATCTACCCTCTCTGTTTTGAGTCTTGATTTCTATCAGCCAAACCAAGCTGTTTCGGCCATAATAAGCATTTTTAGCATAAGATTTTTACTTCTACTAAATATTCTGAAACCATTAACTCGCAGCGACGTAGTTTTGAAGCAAGGCCCATGTCACACCACGTGAAACCATTAAAAACAATTTTGTAATGGTTGTTTTAGCCTTGAATCAGAAGCCACCACCATAAAAATTTTAATAACGGATACGGCTCTATGCTCATGAACAGACATGGACAAGAAACTCCTGCTGCAAGAAGAACACAAAGTACAAAAAGTCAAAGAAATCGCAATATTGAAGGACCCCCAGAAACTAAGAATGATCTTGGGAAGCCTAAGCTGGAAAATACTGGTCGCCCTCTCTGAAAAGGAAATGTACCCCCTAGAGCTCGCAAGGAAGCTAGGCATACACGAACAGAAAGTATACTATCACATAAGAAAACTCGTAGAAGCAGGCGCGATAACGGTTGTCAAAGAAGAGGAAAAAAAAGGAGCAACTGCAAAGTATTATCGGCCAGTTTCGTCGGCATACGGCATTGAGCTTCCTCAGGAATACAGGGCAATAAGTAGGATCTCGCTGTTGAGTATGGACAAGCAGATCCGAGAGTTCTTTAAAGAATTCATAAAACAAGACGGAACTCTCGATGGAAAAATAGTCGTCGGAAGCCCGACGCCTCACGGACCCTTCAGGACAAGCGCGAGAGACGGACACTACGCTTCATACTTGACTTTCTTCTTGGGACAATTCGTCATGATGCCGGATGAATTTGCCATAAAGCTCGACGTAGACATGAAAGCTGAAAAGGAAGAGAAAAACAACCTCATTCTCGTCGGAGGACCAGGAACAAACGTCCTCACTCAGGAAGTCAACGACAACCTACCCACGAAGTTCAACATGCAACCTTCAGATCAGGGCTTTCTGCTAGGCGGACTGATTTCCAAGAAAACGTCGGTTGTCTACACCGCAGACACGGCTGGGCTGATCGCGAAGATCACGAACCCTTGGGATAACACCAAAAAGATCATAGTCCTGGCAGGAAACAAAGCAGTCGGCACAAAAGCATGCGTCCTAGCTTTGACAAACTTCTGGAAGAAAACCCTGAAGAATTATCATGGCGAGGAAACGTTTGCCACTGTAGTTCAAGGATTCGACCTCGACAGCGACGGAAAAGTCGACTCAATCGAGGTCCTCGAATAGCTCAAGCTTGGCGAAGTGCCATTCATGGAAGCAACCGAAGTCATTCTTGCTCATGGGCACGAAAACGTTCAAGCAGCACACAGGACTACGCTTGAAATTACGAAGGCGCCACACCTGTCCGAAGAGGGCACATGCATAATGGCCGTCTCAGCGGACAAAGCGTTGGCAGATCTGAGCTTAAGGTTCAAGAAAATCATGCGTAGAAAGAACTCGAAGCTGACTGTTCTAATCGAAGCAGGGAGAATCGCTGAGGTTTTGAATGCTTCGGGAAGCCCACGTTTGGTTCTGACGCACCCGATGGATATCGTGATCAGAAAGAGCGATTACATTTGCAGCAGGACCCTGGCAATCAATGCGGACAAGGCCGCCGTTGATCTGTCAAAGACCATCGTTGCCGCACTGAAGAGCCGTGAACAAAACGTGAAGATCACTCTGACAGCGAAGGTCTAAGCTACTTGAACGTCTAAAACGAACTGCCACTCGTAAGGCGCCGTAGCCCTGACAAACCTTGAAGACAAGATTTTTGCCACTTTTCTTCCACACTGCTTAACCGCATCATCAAAGCCAGCCTGCATGCCCTCTAAAGATTCAGAAGCTTTCATGAACCCGTAGAAATGAACCGTACCGCCAGCCTGCGTCAACCCATCACATGAGGCACATATGAAATCTCTCGCGCTTTCTGGCAAGTTCATTATAACCCGGTCAGCCTTGCCATAAAGCCTCTCGTTGACGACTTCCTTTGCGTCACCCATGATCGGGATCACCTTGTTCTCCACTCTGTTGAGCCTGATGTTCTTCCTTAGAAACTCGATGGCGTGTGGATTGGCATCTACAGCGTAGACCTTCACGTTTTTCACCATCCTCGCAATCAGTATTGCAAAAGGGCCGACGCCTGCAAACATGTCTATGACCGTCTCGCCTTCATGAACGAGGGAAGCCACCCTGTGATGCTCATGCGAGAGCCGCGGCGAAAAGTAGGCTTTCGAAAGATCCACGTAATATCGGCAGCCATACTCTTTGTGGACGGTAACGGTGTTATTTTCTCCAGCAATAACGCTGAGCTTCCTCAACCGATAAGTTCCGGATACTGGTCCTGTTTTGGCAAGCACTGTTCTAACGTTCTTGTTCAAACTTAACATTGCCTCGCCCACGATCGTCTTGTAGGCTTCCAGCTCAGGAGAGATTTCGACTACGGCTATGGTACCGATTATGTCGGCTGAACGTGGCAAAGATGCAATGAGGTGAGGAGCCAGCTTACCGTCAAGCAATTCAGCAAGCGTCGTTGACCGACGTGTCTTTTCTTGGAAAACGTATGTCGAGACTCTGGCTTCCGTCGCTCGATCGAGTTGTTTGAGCTCGGGCTCTGACGGTTGTCGAACAAGTGGGATGTACACGAAATCTCCTACTCTTTTGATTTCCAATCGTTTGTCCGAAAGTTCCAGCTTGTTCGCCAAGATTAATGTTTTTTCGCCGTGCATCTTTTGAATTCGGACGCCTAGCGACTGTCTTGACATGGCATCACTGGATCTAATCTTCCTTCTCCGACTTGATCAGCGTGTAATACAACGTGAACTCATCACTGCCTAGTGCATACATTTTCCTCTCGTCGGCCGAAGCTTCGCGTACGCATCTATTTAGGGTTTCAGGTTTCAATCCGAAATATTTCGCTTTGTCTTCGATTAGAGAAACGAAAGGCTTTGTGTATGCGATTGTCTTGATAGATAAAACCTGGAATCCATGGTCATTCAGCATGGTCTCGATCTCTGAAGACCTCAAATAACCTCCGTGAGCATGCGAAACGGTTCTTTCCAGCTTGTTCAGAAAGCCCCGGTTGTCGCGTTCGTGCAAAGTCAAGTCGCCAATGATGAAGACTCCCTTTGCACGGAGAATCCGTGAGAACTCGTCAAGAATTTCTTCAGGAGAGACAAAATAATGCATCGCGCTCGTGCAGATCAGCGCCTCAAAGGCCCCGTTTCTGAATGGCAAGTGTTCAGCGTCGCTCATTATTGGGTTGCATCTCTCTTTGTATCGCGACAATTTCGCTTGAGCAACCTCAAGCATTTCTCTTGAAAGATCAAGTCCCACGAGCCACGGTTTGACCTGCTCCAGCAAGGGAAGACTTGTTCTAGCGGTGCCAATGCAAGCTTCCAAGATCGGTCTATCCTCTAATCCTTCTAGCGAATCGAATAATCCTTCGAAAACTTCGTCTCCGAAGCCCCGGTTCGACTTCCAAGTTCGGGCCTTCTGACTATCGTATGCCCTGGCTCTTCTTGAATAGTATTGCTGTATGAGCCTCTTTCTGCCAGTTGAATCAGCCGTTTTCTCTTTCATCTTCTTCGACTTGCCGTGTCCTGCTTGTGGCATGGTCTTCATGAAGCCTTCTCAACCATGTATATGTGGCCCATCTTCCGAATAAGGAATCGCACGCCTAGCAGCTTTTCAGCTAGCCAAGTGTTGGTTTCCACGTGTTCCGAAATCGCTCGCGTTAGGTAAACAGATTTTCCCTCTGCCAAAGCCACATAGGGAATCAACAAGTCTGCCAGGTGCAGATCAACAGTGGGCTTGGCTGAAACCTCGTTGACAAGTTTAATTGCGGCCTCTTCGCCGACTGATTCACTCGGTTTTCTCAGTTCGCCAATGGCATCGGCACCCAAGATTACGCCAGAGTCTGTTTCAGCCCACAAAACTAGCGAACTGCCCTTTTGAAGAGGATTGGACTTGTCATTCACTATTTGGATGTTCGCTATAGTTAGGTTCTTGCCGCCTAGATACGCTCTTGCCGCCTCAGCCTGACGCTCCGCGACTCTCCTGTCAGCCAAGAAAGTGCACACAGAGACGCCTCTTATTGTTTTCAGGTTGCCAAAGCTTTCTAAGAGCAGAGGGCTGAGGGACTTGCAGGGCTCGACTGTCAAGGTTACTTCTCCCATGCCCTTAGGATAGTATCCGTACTTGTGAACGGTCACGAACGCGTTCAAGCCCATGCGCCGAAGAACGGGTAAGAAGACAAAGCGCATGTAATTGATCGTAGGCGAATGCGAAACATCTGTTCCGCCCTTGGACACATGCAACTCCACTACATGTTCGGCATGGACGCACATGGGAAGCACCGTCATGAGCACCATGGGAATGCTTCCCGCCGTGCCGATCTCGGCGTCGATTCTGCCGCTCTTCACCTTGTTAGGTCTGAACCAGAGCTCGCGTGATTTGAGTTCGGCCCCCTCCAGTTCCGCTTGGCAGAGCCTTGCAGCTGCCAGGACAGCCTCCAGATGTTGAGGTTTCAGTCCCGGCTCTGGACGTTTCTGTCTGATGTTGATGATGTGCAGTGGCTGGCCTATAACGGCGGACAATGCCACAGACATCCTGAGGATCGTTCCGCTTCCGCTTTTCTCGCTTCCGTCAACCTCGATCATTTACGTGGAGGGCTCCCTTTTCTACGTGGTTTAAAAGGGTCAGAAACAATTAATAAATGCGCCAAGTATTAAGGGTCTGAAAGGAGATCTGCTATGAGTCTGGATAGGGACAAGATTGAGAACCTTACGAGGCGTGTTGACGAGCTCGTCGTGATCCTGAACGGAATCATGGAGGATTTGCGCCAGGTCTCAGCGTCGCTCAAGTCGATCGCGGTCTCGCAGATCAGTAAGCCTATTACGGCGCCACCGATCTCGCATGCCCTGCCTCAGGCTCCAGAGAAGTCGAAGGCATTGGAAGACGTTAAGATGATGTTCCCGGACGATCTAGAAGACTTGTTAAACTTCGAGGAGAAGGAGGATTATATTATCATAAAGCCGCGGCAGTTTCTGGGCTCGGAGAATTTCTCCAAGATAGCCTCAGCCGTCCGTGGGATGGGCGGAGAGTACGTCAGCGCTGGAAAAGCATCGCATTTCAGAGTTCCGAAGAGGCCGACTGGCTCAGTTTAGGAGTTCAGTCTAGTCCGCCTCTTACCTCAAAACTGCGAAACTCGCCCCTGTAGGCTTCCCAGAGCACGTTTACGTTTGTAACCCTTGCGCCCGGCGGCCCTTTTCTACAGAAGTCGACGAGTCGCTTCACAGCTGCTTCTTCTCCCTCGAAAACAGCTTCAACACGCTCGTCAGCCAAGTTTCGGACCCAACCTTTCACGTCGAGCTTTTTGGCCTGAAGCTCGGTTTCGGACCTGAAGAAAACTCCTTGCACTCTGCCGCTTACGAGCACGTGTGCTCTAACGTTCATTTTCACCACCGATATTGAAGGGCACTTTTAGAAGCTGCTATTCAGAGGTGATCACTTTAACCTGTCTCTCTCCACGTAGCGAGAATGTTGGTCCGCCGCTGTTCTTAAAAGTCTTCTCCACAATGCGGGTTTTGAGGATGAAGCATGTTCGATCTTCAGGGTGGAAAGCTGCTGGTTTATGCTTCGAGCTTCATTTCGAGAGAAAACCGACTGAAGCCAGTGAGCTTGGCAGCTGAGAAGATGGCTGGCCTGCTGAAAGTGGATGTTGAGATCAAGACGTTCAGGAAGAATTTCACGCCCATTTACGTTTATTACAAGCAGGGCGACGAGGAGCCCATTCCGTTGTATTGCAACAACGGTAAAGAATCAAGCGCTGAAGATGTTTACGCGGCTTTGAGGAATATGATGTTTGTCCTGTCTTTTCATCCGAAGCATTCGATGTTGAGGCACGTGAGAAAGGAGATTATGCGGTTTTCCTGAATCGTATTCCCTGGCTTTCAAGCGTTATGTCGTAGACTTGGTTCACGTCGAATTCTATGCATAGGCTTTCGTACTCCTGCTCCGTCAAGAATAGGATGATCTTCGGAATGGCGAGCTGTGTCCTCGGCGAGAACATGGGCATCTGCTGTTGCAACGCCTGAAGGACGTCTTGGACGACTTGGCCTTCCTCTGATTGCGGTCTCATTGCAAAGCGTGGAATCTCTCTATCTTCGAGTAGTTCAATGCGTTTTCCAAGGTTACCGTCGGGGTCCTGAATTGACTCGATCTTGTTCACTCTGACTCGAAACATGGCAGTTCACGATGTAAGAATATGATTACGACTACCGCGCCGAACCTATTAGTACTTTGTGTCGATTTGTCCAACAATCATTATGCAGCCGTTCCTGGGCTGACCTCACTTTTTCTGAGTAGCCGCATAATAGGATTAGGTTAAAATAGTTGTTCAACCAAGGAGTATTTTGTGGGAGGAAGGCTTCCAATGCGCGGGTTGAATGCGAGGGAACAGGCTGTTTTTTATTCGGTTTTGATCGTGTTGATGTTCGCTGCCGTAGTTTTCCCGGCTTCAGCGAAAGAGGGAATATACATAGCAGGCATCGATCCGCAGTCAGCTTCAGGCGGCGACCACGTGACAGTCTACGGTGGAGGAGCAACGCCTGGCGGATTGGTTATGGCAAACCTCACAGGGCCTTACCCCAACATCGTGAGCGAAGAATATCTCAACAATAGCCCAGGCTACGTAAGTCCGGGGAACAGCAATTTTACCCTCTTGACGCCGGGCAACTTCAGTGTAGTCTGGGAACAGTATCCTGACAACAATACTATAGGATACGCGAATTTTGGCAACTCGACCTTGGGCATAATATTCGTGGGTGAAGTAGGCACTACGCTTGGGCAAGCATATGCTGGGGAAGACGGAAGCTGGAGAATAGACTTCATCGCTCCGCAGTTCTTCTCAGGCAACTACACTGTTACAGTTCTTGATAACGTGACTCTGACGAGCGACACTATAGGCTTGCAACTTTTGGGTTCCCCCGGCCTTAATTACCCCGTGTGGATCTTTCCAGGTAGCAACAGAATAGGTTATTTGAACATCACTTACGTCAACATGAGCACACCTTTCTTATTAGGCGGTGTTTCTGCGATCAGCGGGCCGCCTGGAACAAGGGTTACTATCTATGGTCGTGGCGCGTCAGGTCGCATCAGAGTCTCCTTCGGTGGCAATCAAGTAGTGTACAGTGACGTTTTCTTCTACGACTATTGGTCTGTCTCTTTCCAAGTACCGCAAGTGAGTTTGGGGACCTACTCTATCACTGTGACAGATGAGTCCTCAGGAAGAATGGCTTTCACCCAGTTCACCGTGACTCCGGTTTCTACTCCAGTGATCCAAAACGTAGTCAACATGCTTCTCACGGGGAACATGCTGATTTATGCAGTCGGCCTGGCCGTGGTCTCAGGCGCCGGAACCTTCATGCTCATCGTAGTAGCCGAGAGAATAAGACGGAGACGATCCTCCTGCTCTTGAGCATGTGCTGAACAAGAGATTTGCAGTCAAGCCGTGTGGACCCTTGCTCTTTTTCTCGTAGACTTCCGTGTTGACGACCTATGTTTAGCTACCTTCAAGATGTCAATTGCCAAAGGCCGAAGTATTCTTGAATACCTAGTTCATCGAGATTGCCCGTTGCGTTACCAGCGACGAAGTTTGGTGAAGTCGTCATCAAGAGGCGAAGCGTGAAAACGCACTCTAGTGAGTTGCTCTAAGGATACTCAGCTTCGTCAGCTTCATTCTCAGCATCTTCAATCATCGAGTCACCAGAGCGTTCAGCCTTGACGGCAACTTGCCCCTTTGTTCAGAGATTGTCTACGTGGCAACCTACGGATCGACATGCAATTGGTAATCAGATTCCCTATCAGAATATACGCAAGAATTCAGGTAGAACACGGAAAGACCGACCTAGGAGGGGGGTATCAACTGTTCGCGCGATTTCAACCCAACAGTTGGGTAGGTCATGCCATCAGCACACACGAGACTTCATGCTGGAAACCAGAGAAACTAGCCTAGGAGGGGGGAGGTGCGTTTTTTGCGTGTTTTCAGCCCTAAACCGCAGGTCGCGCGGACTTGTAGCGGACACTTCTGCCTTTTGAATTATATTCCATCTACTAGGCGAAACAGCTTGGGCTAAGTCAAGAGAGGAGCTGAAGAGTCAAATACGGGATATTCATCACTTACGTTACTTCACATCGATAGTTGGAGCCCATCACCGTTGTTCGACGAGTACAGAGGCTTACCCAAAGAAGCAAAATACCTCATCTATTCAATGCTACTACCGTCCCTTGCAATAGGAATGTTCTACACAGACATATCATACTTCCTAACGACGGTTTAGGGAGTATCATACGCACTAATGGGAATCGCCATAACTCTCATGGGCGTGTCCACGTTTGTCGCAAGTATCCCCCTGGGCATTGCAGCCGACAAATACGGTCGAAGAAAGCTGCTGATAACAGGCAACGTGATAGCAAGCGCCACAGTCGCAATTTTCGCTCTGACCACAAATCCAGCAGTACTGCTCGCCGCCGCAATTCTCGAGGGAGTCTCCGAAGCAGCCTTCTCCGCTTCAGCCAGCGCGTTGATCGCAGAGAAAGCCGGGGACCAGAGGAGAACCAGCATCTTTTCCCTGTTCGGCTTCGCTCAGAGCACGGCCTTTGGCCTGGGAAGTGTGATCATACCAGTCGTCGTGATCTTCGAGGTCTTCGGGTTTGGCAGTAGGCAAAGCCACGTTCTGCTATACGTTATACTAGCCACCCTCAGCTTGGCTTCCACACTCATCATGCTCAAAATCAGCGAATCGAAAGGACTCAAGAAAACAGGAGCGAGCCTAAAAGAACTGCTTCCAAAGAAATCGAAAGGCATCTTGATAAAATACGTCTTCGCCAGCGCCATAATCGCCTTCGGAGCAGGCATAATCGTACCCCTCATGACCGCTTGGATGAAGGCACAATACGGCATTTCCGACGCGATAAGCGGCCCAATACTAGGCATAGCACACATAGTAATCGGAGTAGCAACACTCACAGCACCTCCACTCTCCAGAAGACTAGGCATGGTCAGAGCAATCGTCCTAACACAGGCAATCTCAACAGTGTTCATGTTCGCGACGCCACTATCGCCCGATTACGTCTCAGCCAGCGTTGTCTATACTTCAAGGGCATTTCTGATGAACATGTCAAGCCCGCTACAACAATCAATGATAATGGGACTAGTTGCAGAAGACGAACGCGGGGTAGCCTCCGGAATCAGCGCTGCCCTATGGAGATTACCTAACGCACTGAGCACTTTCATAGGCGCTTGGCTAATCGGTGCAGGACTATTGGCAGAACCCTTCTTCCTAGCCGGCATGTTCTACATAGTTTCAATTGCACTGTTCTGGTACTACTTCCGAAACACCAAGATGCCAGAAGAATCCACCAACAAAGACAAGAACAACTAATGCAGCCAGAATTATTGTCCGCACCGGCCAATGTGCAGGGCGCTCTTAAACAGGTTTCAACTGTGCTTTCTGGTTTTGTCTTTCTCCACTAAAGCATGCTTGTTCTGCCACTCTTGGCCCTTCTTGTACGTACTTTGGACAGCGCAAAAGTCTCATTTTGTAAAACTTCTCAAACCAAACTCTCACGTGCTGTGGTGAGCTCTGCAAAAGGGCCACTGAAGGGAAGCGCACCGGGTTCAGGGAAACGTGGGAAGCAAGAGCAATAATAAGGGAGTAAATAGGGGGTATCGGAATCGAGCATACTGAGGCATGGAGGAAAAGTTATAGCCGAACCAGACGAATACCGTATGACAAGAGGCCAGGTGTCGTGAATGGTTGAGGTTAGAGCGCTCTTGGAATACAATCATGTTGTGAGACATAGATATTTCGAAAGCCTTGTCAAACTGTCTTGGGACGAGTTCCTCAAGAATAGGGAAGCGAGCTTCAACTCATTTAGAAACATTTTTGTCCACACTCTAGGCGCGATCGATTACTGGTTGGATTTCCTGAGGAAAGAAAACCTTCGATCTGAGAGGAAATTCGATGAATATAGAGCGTTTGACGATGTCAGAGCTTATATGGAACGTGTCGAGAAACGAATGAATGATTACCTTCACTCATTGTCCTCCGAAGGGCTTCAGAAAACATACACGGTTACGGGCGAGGATCACAGGACCACTAAAATCACGGCTGAAGACGTCCTTATACATGTATTCGAAGAGGAGGTCCATCACAGAGGCGAATTGATAGCACTCTTCTGGCAAATGGGTATTGACCCGCCAGAGATGGGATGGAAAGGGCTCTAAACCAGCAGCAACAGGACGCATACCAGCAGGGCCTTCGTTCTTACGGAAAAGTCATAGTCAAACCCAAACCTGTATTCGGATTGGTGATGAGTCCTGCTTGAAGGTAAGAGTGTTAACCTGAGAGTTGTTGAAAAACAAGACTTGCCGTTGTTAGCAGAATGGAGCAACAGCCCTGAACTCTTAGGTGAATATACTTGGTAAGCTGAAGTTCAGATGGAAATAAGCCTGCCTGCAACATCGTCCAATACGGAAAAGTCTCATCGTTAGATAGATTTGGAAGCATTTCTTGAAGCTCGCTCGATTGCCCGTAGTGTTTTTTCAGCGATCGAAACAGAGAAAAGCAGGTCGTCGATTGTGGCGATAAAGGTGGATAGTTTCTCTTTGCATTCGATTTTGGTCGTGACCTTTCGTTGTCTGTGGGTTGTTACGACCGTAAGGCCGCGTGGCGTTTTAAAGTTGTCAGGCGAAACAGCTTCTGCAACGGCCTTTGCCACGGGAGAATCTTCATAGTCTAGGACTATTTCGGCTTCGATGCTTGGTCTCCTTTCAATCGTTGGCCCACGAGGTCATTTACGATTCTGATGAACGTGTCAATCTTGTCAAGCGGTACCTGCGCTCCTGCGGCAATGTTGTGTCCTCCCCCTTTTCCTTCACATTTTTCAGCAGCCTCCTGCATGACGTCTCCGAGGTTGAGGCCTCTCGCCACGATGGCGTCTACCGTTCGTGCGCTGATCTTGGCCAGCCCTTGGTCTTGGACGTTAGCGTACGCGATCAAAGGCTTGTCAGGATTCGAAAGGCCGCCTGAAAGAATTGAGCTTATTGCTCCCACGATCTTGTCGTTGATGAAGTTCTCTCCGTAGACCACGTAGATGCTCTCCATTTCTCGCATGCGCTCAGGCTTATCCATCACCCAGCTAAGGTACTTGTTTATGTTTCGCCTGTATTCTTCAAGCACTTTCGTTGCTTCTTCGAACGCGGAGCCTCTGTCACTCATACAAACCGAGACGCCTAGGCTTGATCGATCCATGCGCCCAGTCGCGTTGAGCAACACTGCAAATTCCCTTGCATCTCTGAGCGGAGTCCAAGGTTCTTCACGGTTCAGAACGTAGACGTGCCCGATGAGGTCACCGACATCAAATCGTAGACCCCTCGACAACATGTAGTCCGCGAGGGCCGTGCATAATCGTTTTTTCTCTTCGTCCGACAAGTCCCTGAGGGCTCGCCACTTTTCGCCGTTCTTGGGCTCGATGTTCAGGTCCTTGAGGAAAGCTAGGCTGTTGCCCTCCTCTCCGCTGATGCCCGGGACAAAAGGCGTCGTTGTGTTTGCCAGCATCCTGTGAATCGGTCGCGTCTCTCTTCCGAAGAAGATGAGGTCCTTCTCGACCGTGAGAGAGCCGTCGTTGACTGCATCCTGAACTATCCTCTCGTTCATTCCTCCCAGCATTCTTTGGTCATACTTGTCCTGCATGTCGCCGAGAGCCCCCACGATGGCCACAGGCGCGGAATCAACGTTTGCCTCGTCGATTGCCTTCGCGACGAAGTACGCCACTCCTGCACCGCTTATGTCTCTGGCCCCGTCTATTCCATGCAAATGTGGGTTAACGTGCACAACATTGTCCGAACATTCGCCGACGACTTGATGATGATCCAGAATGACCATCTTGAAATCTTTGAGCTTCTCTCCGAGCAGATCAGCGTAACCGCTTCCCAGATCGCTGAAGACAATCAGCTGCGGCTTGTCTGAAAGAACCTCGAAGATCTTCTCCTCGATCCACTGAGTTATTCGAATTCGGAACTTGGCGTCAAGCCTTAGCAGGGCTTTGCCGATTATGCCAGCCGCAGCGATCCCATCAGCGTCCAAGTGCGAGAACACGTGGATTGAGCCCTCAGCCTCAGCTGTCTCAACTATCGCCTTCGCTGCCTGCTTGGCCGAATCCAGAAAGCCTGCAATCTGACTCTCGCCGGCATCCATCGCGATCAAACTAGGCTAGTAAGCAGATTATTTAAACATTTAAGCCCATTATTGATGACGAAAAATCATTGGTCCACGCGGAAACTAGACGACGGAGGCTATTTTTGCCTCATACTTCCAGTTTTTCGGAAGTAATCCTATCCGTTTGTAGTATCTTGAAAGCTTGTGGATTTTCGCTTCGATAATCTGCAGTGCCCTCTTGTTGTGCACATCAGCCCTGTTTTTCTCGTAGTGTGCACCCAGATTCTCAGCTTTCTTCAATAAACTGGTCAAGTCTTCAGGCATCGTAGGTGCAAGCTGTGCCTCTTTGAGGATTTTTGTGATAGTCTTGCCCGTTATCGGCTTAACCAGCGGAATCGAATGCCGATCTCGAAGAATCGTTCCGATGCGACTCGTTGAGTTACCTTCCTTTGCCAGCTTGATAACCATGGCTTCAACTTCCTCAGGCTGATACTTACACCAGCTCGGAGGGCGTTTGCTAACAGGCCTTGTTTCATGTGATCTTCCGCTTTCCTGTTTAGGCATGAACGTGTCCCTTAGACTCTGCATGAGCAAGTCTAGACGAATATTTAAGATTATTGATCGCCTCCAAAATTATGTTTCTACCTCGTTCATTTCCTTTTCCTGAACAGCCGCGTGCTACGTTCACGTTCTCAGATCATTATCTGCTCGAATTAAACACACTATCTCTGTGCTTAATTTGCTCGTTCATTTCAGATCTGGAGGCAACGCTCCGATTGGTATCGAGTTGCTTCGACTTGGATAGTTTTTTGTACCATTCTGCAAATCTGCGGAGGGCAATTGCTCGATGCGAGTTCTTGTTCTTCTCTAGAATCGACATCTCTGCAAAGGTTATGTCACTGTTCGCGGGTCTGAAGATCGGATCGAAGCCGAAACCACTATCAGCCTTGCTTCTGCGTTCTTTGAGAGTTATCTCCCCGGTGATTTCTCCTTTGAAACAGATGGGCGAGTCCAAATCAGCAGAACGGTATGCTATGACCGACCTGAACTCTGCCTTCCTCTCTTTCATGCTCTTCATGATCTGCAGGAGGCCTGCATTCCCGATGGTCTTGTACGCGTAGGCAGAATACGGGCCTGGGAAGCCTTTCAGGGCGTAGATGAACAGTCCGGCATCTTCGACGATGATAGGCAGGTTGCATCTTCTGAAGGCATCTTCTGCGCTTGCGCTTGCGATCTCTTCCACGTTTTCACTTTGGATTTCTAAGCTTTTGACTCTCAGCATACCTACAGCGATCTTGTATTCTGCCAGGACTCTTCGTGCTTCGTTGAACTTGTTTACGTTGGCGGTGGCGAAGAATATGAACCTGCCCCTCGGTTGAAAATCCATGTGAAATCACGTCTGTCTTTCAGCGACGTAGCGTCCTCTTCTCTCTATCTCTTCGATCTTTCCTAAAACCTCTTTTGCCTCTTCTGACCCCAAAACACTGGAATAGCCATCTTTAACCGCGTCGAAACACTCTTGGGCAACTCGATAATGTGTGCTCTGCAGGGCTCTTTTCATCAAATGCAGATCAACGGCTTTCGCTTCAAGCTCGTTCGTTTTCTCGCCGAGTCCAAAATCAACGAAAACGATTCTTTCTTCAGGATCTAGAATCATATTAGACGTCGTCAGATCGCCGTGGACCAATCCTGACTTGTGAAGTCTGCCGATCGATTCGCCTATTCTTGTACATGTGCGTCTTCTATCCTCTTCCGACTGTGTGTTCAGCAATTCTTTGACTTGTTTTCCCTCTATGAACTCCATTATTATCGTGGCTTCTTTAACGTTGACGAGGTAAATCAGCGGCGTAGGCACTCCAGCCTGTTTTGCTGCATGGATGAGTTGTGGTTCATGGATGGTTCTGTAGGTCCGAATCTGCTCGTCCAATCTCCGCGGCCGGTATTTTTTCGGCAGGCGTTTTTTGATGACCACTTTTCTTTCCTGCCATTGCGTCAGGTACAGGCTGGCCTCGGCTCCCTTTTTGATCAGCGATGAGGATTTCATCTTGCCCACGGGACTTCGACCTTTTCAAGTCGCCATCTTAGTTTCACGAAACTTTTCTCTACAGGCGTGGTTACGTTGCACTTGTAGGCTAGGACTCCTGTCCAAGCAATCATAGCACCATTGTCAACAGCGAACTCGCCTGGGACAACACAGAACCTTGCATCGTGCTCTTCAGCTATCGTTCTGATCATCGACTGCAGTCTCTTGTTGGCGGCAACTCCGCCTGTCAACAGAACCTCCTTTTTTTCCGTGTGCGCCAGGGCTCTCTCTGTCACCTCAGTGACCATGGAAAACGTGATCTCCTGAAGGCTGAAGCACAGGTCTTCAAGCCTGTACTTACTCTGCTTCAGCAGGTTGACGGTAGCGGTCAGCAGCCCGCTCAGAGAGATGTCCATGCCCTTGACACAGTACGGCAAGGGAATGAGTCTATCCCCTTTTGCGGCAAGCTTCTCTATGGCAGCGCCCAAAGGTAAGTCTGGCTTCTGGCGTAGTCCAGCTTCTCTGGCAAAGACGTCTAGACAGTTTCCTAGGGCAACGTCCAGGGTTTCGCCGAAAACCCTATAACGTCCAGCGTCCAAAGCGGCGACGATGGTGTTCCCACCTGAAACATAAAGCGTTATTGGATCCTCGGCTCCAGTCGTGAGCTTACCGATTTCGATATGCGCCACACAGTGGTTCACGCCGACCAAAGGAACGTTTAGGTACGAGGCCAAGACCCGTGCGACGGTTGCTCCAGTGCGGAGGCATGGCCCCAGACCTGGACCTTGGGAGAATGCGATGGTCGTAAGATCCTTGGGCTTCACTTTTGATTCGGCGAATGACTCTTCGAGGACTCGGCCAGCTGCGTCTGCATGGTGTCTTGCAGCCTCTCTAGGATGAATACCTCCTTCCTGGGGCACATAAGTGTCTCTCACGTTGGCTAATATTCCGCCTTGAAACGTTGATATTCCCACGCTGAAATCGTCAGCTGTCGATTCGATACCTAAACAGTGGCCTTGATTCGTGTCAATTCTTGATTTTCTCATTTTTCAACATTACTTCTTTCAACTTTAAACATACAACTTTTTATTTAAACACTGCACATAATAATACTTGGAATGGGTAGCAATGCCTAAACGCAACGATCTGGAACAGAGGGCTCTTCAATATGTCATGAACACGGGCCATGACGGGGTTCTTCAGTCGGATCTTTGGCACGAACTTGGGGCGAGTAGTCGAGAGGGTTCAAGGATATCCATAAAGCTGGAGAACAAGGGCCTGATTAGGCGGGATAAGGAGCTTCGTGGCGGAAGATGGACCTATAGGCTTTTTCCTAAGAGGTTTCCCGCGTCGATAGATTCAATAGCAGATTGTCCATGCCTAATGTGTCCAGACAACCCGAGGTGTGATCCATCAAGCGCGATTTCACCGCAGACCTGCGAGAGGCTCACAGGATGGCTCCTTTCAATGTGCCAGAATGGATCTGCGGTGGTTGGTGACAGTTAGCCTTGCCTAAGGCATGGCTTCAGGATAGGAAAAGAGACTATTACTACAAGAAGGCGAAAGAGGAGAAATACCGTTCCAGAGCAGCCTACAAGCTGCTGCAAGCTGTGAAGAAGTATCGTTTTATCAAGGAAGGTGACGTTGTTCTCGATCTGGGTGCTGCGCCAGGCGGCTGGGTTCAGGCTGCGAGGAATAGTGTTGGAAGCGAAGGTTACGTTCTTGGGGTTGACTTGAAGTCTGTTGAACCCTTTGAGGAAGAGAACGTTCGGACAATCGTCGGTGACATTAACGACGAAGAAACACTGCATGAGATCCTTGGGTTTCTTCCGAGGGAAGCTGATGCGGTGGTTTCGGATGCTTCTCCGAACATTTCAGGAGTCTGGGAAGTAGACCATGCTCGTCAGATGGGCCTATCGCTTAGGGCACTAGAAATCGCGTTGGAGACGCTTAGACCCTCTGGGGGCTTCTTTGTCAAGGTCTTTCAAGGGGACATGCTGGACGATTTCACGAAGAAGGTGAAGAACCATTTTCAGCAAGTTAGAGTGGTAAAACCTGAAGCCAGCAGGGGCAAAAGCTCTGAGTTGTTCATTTTGGGGCTAAACCTGAAAAAAGCAGCATGATTAACGGCAAAGCTAAATCCTGATCGGCGCCTTATAGTCGCAGGGGAAAACAGTTGAGAATCATTGCAGCGGACTCTTCTGCAGCCGTGCTTGACGAGAAATTTGAACCGTTGACTATCGTGGCAACAGCGTCTGTTCTAGTGAATCCACCTTATCGGGAACCAAGCGCTTGTTTGGCTGAACCTGTTTTTGCGGATGCTAGCAATGGACACGAAGTCGTAATTCATGAAGCAGAGCTCTGCCGCGACCTGCTCGTGAAAGTCAAGGCTGACGTTGTTCATCTAGACATGTCTCTAGGGGCTATTCGGCTTGAGCAGTTGTCGCCGATTGAGTTCTCAAACATGAGGATTTCGAACAAGGCGAAACGGCATCTCCTGAAGATCCTGCCCAGAATACGCAGGACGGCCAATGAAATCACTCAAAAATACGGGATAGACGTCTTGGCCATAGGGAAAGAAAGTATCCCGGTGAGAATCGCTGAGCTGACCTCTGGCGCACACGCCATCTTATATGCCTGTGAGAAAGCCATAAAAGATGACAAGCCAATCCTGCTAGGATTGCCCTCCAAGTGCCAATTTAGACTAGCTGGAAAGATGGTGTACCTCTACTCCCTCATGGCTGGAGAACACGACATCAGAGGTTTCGCGGAGGATAAGCAGGAGTCGCTGAAAAAGATTAATATCGCCGAAATGTTAAACCCTGTAGCACGAGGGTTCAGAACCCTAAAAATAGGTCTGAAACCATAAAATGTTAACGAAGTGAGTCCATTGTCTCGGGGTTTTTGGGCAGGCTCATCCTCTAGGTTCAAACGATTCATAACAATACTGTTGTGCTTCGTTTTTTGTATAGTCGTAACGATAGCTGGCACCATTACCCCCCTTAGCGCTCAACAGGCTAAGAGCTATAATCAAGATATTGACCAGTTGCGGGCTTCAGCCGAGAATACGACCCTCTGGGAAGGCGCATTGTCCATTATTTTTGAGAACAATTTCCTGATATGTCTGAGAATGTTCATTCCCATCTATGGACAGATAGTCGGCTCCTATGCGCTGTACAACACGGGTTTAGCGTTCAATGCAGAAAGTACCGACACAACCGTCAACACGATGCATTGGCCTGCGACATCTATCTTTTTGACCAATTTCATCGCCCCTCACCAATTGCTAGAATATATCGCATATGCCACAGCGTTTGCTGCAAGTATCTGGCTCCTTTGGAGCATAATAAGAGGCGGAGGAAAGCGGGAAATCAAAAGGACAGGAATGTTCATCCTGATCTGCGCTGGGCTGCTATTGCTTGCTGCTTTCATTGAGGAATACTTGATCTTGACTTTGGGATGACCTTCACAGTGTATCTATTGCTTGCTGATCTTCGTGATTTCCAGGCTTATGTTCAATGCTTTGGCGCTCTCTGTTATCTCGCCCAAGCTCACCACGTCTACTCCTGTCGATGCGTATCTCATGACGCTTTCAGCGGTTATTCCTCCGCTTGCCTCAATCAAGATTCTCTTTTGCCCTTCTGCCTTTCTCAGCAAGGCACAGGCTTTCCTTGCTTGGTCTGGGGAAAAGTTGTCTAGCATGATTATGTCTGCGCCACCCTTCGCTGCTTTCAGCGCATCTTCGGCGTTTGCCACTTCTATTTCGATTTTTTTACTGAATGAGGCTTTCTGCCTAGCTTTGCCGATGGCCTTGCCGATGCTGCCTGCCAATGCAATGTGATTGTCTTTTATCAAGATCATATCGTCAAGATGAAGTCTGTGAGTGTCGCCGCCTCCGATCAGTACCGCCTTCTTGTCGAAGTACATGAGTCCAGGGGCCGTCTTTCGTGTGGATGCCACCGTTACCTTCAGTTTCGCCTTTTGCAGTTTTTCTATCACGTTTCTTGTTGACGTAGCTATGCCGCTCATGCGTGACAGAATGTTAAGAACTGTGCGCTCAACGGAGAGTATTGTTCCCGCATCTCCCGACAGCTTAATCAGTCTCCGGCCTGGTCTGATTCTCTCCCCATCCTGGACTAGTGTCTCAACTTTGAGTCCTAGGCTTTTCATGAGGATTTCGGCTTCTTTGATTCCGGCGGCGATTCCTGAATCTTTGGCCACGATCTCAGCTTCAGCCATGGTTCCAGGCGGGTTGATCAAGCCGGTTGTTATGTCCCCCTGTCCCAAGTCCTCTGCGAGCATCATGAGAAGCTTATCTTCCAAGATCTTGTCGGGTAAGAACATGCTCTAATTTCATGTTCGTTTGGGCTTAAAACCTTTCATTCTTGTGCCATTTGCGTTATCGTTCGGACGACTTCTTTAACTCCGTCGTATCGTAGGAGCTCCTGTTGAATCGTCTCAAGCTTTTCTTTTGTTTTACCGTCCAAGGCTTGTTTGACGCTTTTTAGAAGCTCCTGTTTGTTCAGGTTTTCTTGTAGGAGGATGCCTGCGACGCCAAGGTCGCTGGCTTGTTTTGCGTTGTTGATCTGCTCCGTGTGGCTGGGTGTTGGCACAAGTATTATCGGCTTGCCGTAGCACATGGCCTGCGTTATTGTACCATGACCCGCGCGCGCAACTACAACGTCGCAGGCTTTCAAGTATTCAAAACGGTTTGGAATCCACTTGTAGATCGTTACGTTACCATAGCGTACTGGTCTGCTGTTGTCGTCTGGATAACCGAGTGACATGATTATCTCATAGTCTTTGGGGAATTCGAGCAGTGTCTTCCTGATCAGGCCTGTTAGGAACGCTTTTTCTTTGATTGGGCCGCTTATAGGCACGAATATTACGGGTTTGTCAAGAGGCAGTTCCAGCTTTTTCCGCAGTTTGTCTTTGGAATCCAATTCAGGGGGGCGGACTCCCAGAATCGGTCCTATCAGCCTTACGTTTTTTCTGTAAGATTTTGGGATGTTTAGGTTTCCTGTCGATATCGTATAGGGAGGCGGAAAATCCGGTATGAGAACTGTGTTTCCACTGGTCCACATCTTTCCGACAAGCGTTAGAGCAATTGAGTCGGCAAACCTTGCCAAATGCAGGAGATGTTTTCTTCTGGGAACTATCAGCTGAAACTGATTCAATATGCAAATCCTCGGTATGCCGAGAAGCCTTGCGGCCAGCAAACTTGAAATGCGCGAATCTGAAACCACTATGTCCGGCTCAAAACTTTCGATGAACTTGACTTCAGCGTTTACCTGTTCCAGAAGCGTGAAAGAGGCGAAGAATGGGCCAGGATTAACTGCCGTTTGTCTGAAATCTATCGATCCGTCAGGCTTCACTTGGAAGCCTATCGGCGGGGCCTTCATGAGCGGAAGCTTCTCATGCTCCACATAGCGTATGCCATCCCGATAGGTCGAAAATGCCACCTCAACGCGTTCTTTCCGAAGCTCTTTTGCGATTGGTATGATTCTTCCAACGTGACCTAAGCCAATTCCGCATGGAGCAAAGTAAACGCGCATTGCATCATTTCCCGCCGAGGGCCTTACGCTTCACTTCTCCTTTCGGTATTTCCTCCTCGAAGATTATGGCTTGAAACCTGTAGAGCCTCGTGCCATCAAGCAGCCAGTTGTCTGGAGGCAGACCAGCCTTAACGCAGCACTGGCATAAGAATTCTTCTTCATCCCAATTCCATTCAACCGGCACTTGGGGAAGAAGCAGTCCTTTATAGATACCTCTTTCAACGATCAGTCCGTCTTCACCAACTTTTATTCTAGACGGGTAATCCCTTGCTTTCTTTGCCTCTACCTTCTGCGGCGGTGTGAGCACGCTTACTTCAAAGACTACGTTGTCAAGTTCGCTCGCAGAGAGCGGATAGAATCGCGGGTCTTCGGTTGCTGAGCTGATGGCAGATTGAATCACAGCCTGAGCCAATGGGTCGGTCGGGTATGGGAGGCCGATGCATCCCCTCAGTTCTTTTTCTCCTTTTTTCACACTGTTAATTGTCACGAATACCCCGCAAGGTTGTTTCAGTCTTTCAGAGATACCCTCTGGCACGGCTACACTCTTCCTAGTCTTCAGATATTGCTCAACCGCACTGCGGGCAAGCTTAACCAAGAATTCGCCGTCTTTCTGGCTCAGATCAAATGGCATTCATGGATTCTCTCCGCTTCGGTGTTTGACATGTTCTATGACGATTAGAGACTACTCTCTGAATCTGATTTAACTTTTGCCAAAACAAACGGAAATTCTAAAACTTTATTGATTCCTCTTGCATACCCTTTTCGGTGATGAACAGAAAGTCTATTCCGTCCCCGCTTAAGATGTCTCTGCTTATCGCGGATTTCATGGCTCTAACGACCAATTCTTTCGCTTCCCCCACAGTCATGTTTTCCTTGTAACCCTCTTCAAGTACTCCGATAGCGATCTCTGTACCTGAGCCTACGACCGCGTATTTGTCAGGAATCACGGAGCCCAGCATATCCATGACATACAGTGTTGGTCCTTCTTCGTCTACTCCGCCGACGATTGTCTGCGTGATCAACGGCGCCAACCGACGATTGAAAAGAAGGTTTGACATAAGTTTGGCCGCAGATCGAACAGATATTGATCTGCCCACATCCAAACTGAACAACTTTGCATAGGCTTCCATCTCTCTTATGAGTATCTGCATGTCCGACACGAGTCCCGCGCATGCGGCGCCAATGTTGTCTGTGATCTTGAAAACTTTCTTACCGCCCTTGCTGGCGATAAAGTATCCATACGAGACTCTTTTTTCTGATGCCAGAACAACGCCATCGGCACATACAACTCCGATGGTTGTCGCACCCAACATCCACAGGTAGCCGCCCTGCTGTGCTTGTTTTTCCATGCTGGTTCGCCTTTCCCGTTTCTATTCACTGGCATCCTATTAAACTTAATCTTCAAAGGAAGGAAGCTTCCCTCGAATGTTTGCTCTTCTTGGGTCCAATATCGTGCCCTTATCAACGGCGATTCTTCTCTGCAGCTGACGGAAATTTCTATGATGGTGGGCTGACCCCTTCTAGGTCAACGTACCATGAATATTAGCGCGCGCGATTTGATGGTAGTTCGCGTTCTCAGGCGCGCACTGCCTTTCCTAGGGGCTCACGCTCACAACAAGAATAGTGTGCAAGATCATTCGTTTTCTAGCAGAGGTCGGAAGGAAAAGTGCTTTACGGTCAGGTCTGGTCTGTTCAGGCTTATCACGAAACTTTGTTCGCCGGTGAGATTTGGTTGCCAGTCTCGTTTAAGTTGAGTGATGAGGTTCGTATAGCCTGTGTAGTTCTTGTGCAGCGAAACCATTATGCTGTTCATTCCGCATCCCTCCCCGTTGTTCGCAAAAACAACACATGCTTGCTTCTTGGTCCATTCTCTAGCCTTGGCGAACAGGTCTGGTCTGTCTTCGGCAAAAGATAGGAAAGTAAATACTAACAACTCGTATCCCATTTTCGTCAAGTCTGGGATAGTCGTGTACTCTTTTACGAGGCCCTCTTTCTCCAGATTTGTTCTGCCCCGAGTAACTGTAGGCTGTGAGACCCCTATGACTTTGGCAATGTCTCTGTCGCTTCTTCTCGCACCCCTTATCAGCTCGAACAGAATCTTCAAGTCGTTCTCCTTTATTTTCACCACAATGACCTCGATTTGCAGTTCTGCATTGTTTATATTTCATACGAAGCTCGTTTTAAAGCTTATCTCATGCCGTTTAAACCACGCTAGTGTCGTCTTGAATTTGACATATCCTCCTCCCTCTTTGCATAGCAGCATCTACAAACACAGTCTGTACAGAGAAATCTCACAATCTCCGTTGGACTGAACGTTTTAGCGAGCCTTTCTGCGCACTCTTAGCGGGGCGGGCACCCTGCTGTCTCTTTTTTCGAAACCGTTGGTGAACAGCGTATGCTAAGGTCATCGAAGGCCGTACGTTCTTGCAGTTTTGCAAAGCTAAATACTAGGGGCTGATCTGTACGTTTTGCTAGGGGAGAGAGTGAAATGATGGACATCTCTGCGAGAAATATTGAAGGTGTCTGGTTTGGAGTGGCTTGTCAGGGCGAAGAGATTTTTGCTACGAATTTTGCTCCAGATGAAAAGAGCGTTGTAGATGGTTTGCTTAGAGCTATCCCTTTTGAGGTATCGTTTCAGAAGCTTGAGACACCCACGCCGTTTGCAGAACGTGCAATCGTCACATTGAAGGATGTCTACGATGGAAAAGGTGTTTCCGGCAGTCTTCCTTTTGCAATGCGGCATCTTTCAGAATACACTCAGAAGGTGCTCAAGGTCGCTTCTTTGATTCCTTTGGGTTACGTTGCCTCTTATGGTTCAGTCGCTGATGTTGCGGGAGGAAGTCCTAGGGGCGTGGGACGCGTTATGGCGCTGAACCCGTTTGCACCTGTCGTTCCATGTCACAGGGTCGTCGGGTCGGATTTCAGTTTAGTTGGCTACGGTGGGGGTCTCCATATGAAGCTTGAGCTTCTGAAGCGTGAAAGAAGGGGTTATACTTCTGAGCGGGAAATCGCGGTTGACCATGAACGTTTGAGGGTTTTTCCTGTTGAGTTCGTGTTGAGGAAAGCGGGCAAAGGATAAATGTCAGTTCTTTTCAAACGGCAATGGAAAATGCGGGATGGCTCGAATGGTTAAGCGTGGGATCTACGTTGGGAGATTTCAACCTTTTCATTTGGGGCATCTGCACGCGATAAGTGATATTCTAAGGGAAGTCGACGAGGTCATCATAGTAATCGGAAGCGCGCAATACAGTCATAACATTACGAACCCGTTCACGGCGGGCGAGAGGTTAATCATGATTCGTAGAGCCTTGCAAGAAGCCCGAATAGCTGAGTCTCGCTTTTGGATCGTGCCAGTTCCTAACGTGCACCTGCACATGATGTGGGTCTCTTCAGTCGTTGGCTACACGCCTAAATTTGACATCGTCTATTCTAATGAACCGTTAACGCGTCGGCTCTTCCTTGAAGCAGGTTACATGGTCAAGGCCATACCGTTCTTCGAGAGAAAGACGTTTTCGTCAACTCTTATCAGGGGTAAGATGCTGAAAGGCCAAGGTTGGGAAGAACTCGTACCGAAAAGTGTGGCTGCATTCATAAGAGAAATAGATGGAGTCAACAGGATTCAAGACCTGAGCAAGAGTGACGAAGCATAATGTTCACGGTTCTCTGTTCTGTCGTGATGCAAGTTTTCATGACTCAGGCTTTGAAAAGTGTGATCTTGTCTCCCGTTTTCGCTTTGAAAGCTGTCCCGGCGTTGCCTTGATTTACGGACACTTCTAGAAAACCATGGCTTCCAAACAGGGCAACGGCTTCTTTTTTCTTCACGTCCTCGTAAGCTTTGCCGAGCTTGAGCCTCAACTTATGGTTCGTTATTTTGATGTTGGCAGTTTCTTTTATGCCCATCAAGTCAAGTTCTTGTTCCCGAAAGTTGGTTATCAGGTTTCCGAACCCGTCTATATGGAGCACCTCTCCGGTCAGCATGTTCCTTTTTCTGACGATTCTTGCGAACCTGGGAGTTGAAATCCTGTTGATCTCCGGGCCGAACTCTTTCGGCTGTGTCCCGTTGGCAAGATGCGCGGCAACAGGGGCGAATATGTCTCGACCGTGGAACGTATTTGATATTCTTGTAAGCATGAATTTGGGGTTCGTTATTTCGAAAATGTGCTCTATTCCTTGATTGTCCGTAGCTAGAGCTAATACACCATTGTCTGGTCCAATATAGAATGCGCTTTGCGTCTGCACCAGTAGTGGTCGTCTTTTTGTTCCCACATCGGGATCGACTACTGCGACGTGAACAGTGTCCTTGGGAAAGTATGGAGCGGCACAAGCCAATGTGTAGGCTGCCATTCTGACGTCGAACTTCTCTATGTCATGTGAGATATCAATAATGTTCGTGTTTGGGCTTATGCCCAAGATCACTGCTTTCATTTCGGCGACGTAGGAATCCCTCAGTCCGAAATCTGATGTTAACGTAATCGTGGGTCGCATGTTACCATTTATGAGGCATCGGAAATATTAGATTTCATCAGCTTGATCACCTGCGGTTTTGGGCTGAAAACACGCGAAAAACGCACCTCCCCCTCCTAGGCTGGTTTTTGAGTTTCCAGCATGAAGTCTCGTGTGTGCTGATGGCATGACCTACCCAACTGTTGGGTTGAAATCGCGCGAACAGTTGACCTCCCCCCTCCCCGGTCGGTTTTCATGTTTAGGGCTGAAGCCTGTTGTGGGTTGGTTGCGGAGCGGGTTGAATCTTCTCAACGGTTGGGTTGTTTTCAGCCGAACTGTTGATACCCCCTCCTAGGTCGGTTTTTTCGGTTTTGTTGTGTGTTTTTGAAGCTTTGGTTGGGTGTCGGGTTGACTGCTTTGGCTTCGGGCTGTTTGAACTTGTGCTTCTGCTGAGTCGTTTCGCACGAACTCCGTCATCCGCCTGGAATATTGCCCCTTTCAATTCGCTGTCTCTATGAACGCGCGTTCTAGATCCATCGAATCTGATGCAGGCAGAATGAATCAAGTGAATAGAAAATGCATAGGAGACTGATCGTAGAAGATTGTTTCACAAGCGATAAAAGCAGGTTCACTAATATTTGATTTGTCGAATCAAATCCTGTTTAGACGATGACGCATGATTTGATGACAAAAAGGAAAAAAGAAAATGAACAAGAGAACATTGGAAATAGCCATTCTTATTACGGTTCTTGTTTTGAACTTCATGATCGTTTTTGCAAAGGCAGACTCGATACCGCCGCCTTATTATCCGCATACCGCGAATGCTATGTGGATTGAGCCGTTTCTCGTGTTTAACACGGCACACGGGTTCGTGGGTCAAACGTTCAACATTACGGTATGGATGAACATAACTGAAAATGTCTTCGCTTATCAGGTCGGGCTTCGCTACAACCGCACTCAACTCGAATGTACAGGCGCAGGCTACACGGCAACCGCGACAGGGCGAAGCCAGTTCTTTGCAGGCCATTCGACCCAATCGCCTCCACCAGTGATCGACGGTGGCCTCCTTGGCAATGGAAGCGTCTTAGGTTTCGAATCACTGTTGGGCAGCGACCAAATCAATGGTCCTAGCTTTGCAAGCCTGATGTGGGTAGAGTTTCAGATCCTTATTGTGCCCGCGTCGGGTAACCTGACGAGCACGTTTGATATAACTTCGACATATGCAAGCGGTGACACGTTTGTTTTGGACCCAAGCTTGAGCAGCATTAACATCACACTCTACAACGCAAACTACACGTTCATAGGCCCATCAGGCCTTACATTGTCCATAATGCCGACGACATCCGCGATATTCGTGGGCCAGACGGTACACTTCACTTCCACGGTGAGCGGAGGGATACCCTCATACAGCTTCCAATGGTACCTAAACGGAACTCCAGTACTGGGCGCAACGTCAAACAACTGGGATTACACACCGGCGGCACCAGAGTACGACCTGGTCCATCTGAGCGTTACAGACAGCAATGGAACGACCGTGACCTCTACCCCGGATGCCTCAGTAACGGTGAAAACGCCGGGCGGAGCAATAATATCCGTGAGCCCCCCTGAGATCTTTGACTTGACTATGGGTCCATCTTCAACATTCTACATCAACATCACTTTAGCCAACGCCGCGAACTTGGGATTGTGCGCGTTCAACCTAACCTACGATCCATCCATCATTAACTGGATCGGAATGGACGTCTTCAGAGTTCAGGGTCAACTTCCGATCGCTACGATAACGCTGAATGGTAATGCAGGCTTCCTGCGGGTCAGCCTCAACTATTCGACGCCCTTCACCACAGATCCTCCAGTTCCAATGCTAACGATGCAATTCCACGTTGAAGCCTATGGAATTTCACTCTTAAACCTGACCGACACGCAGCTTCTTGATGGTAATAGCAACCCGATAACTCATTTTGAGTTAGATGGTCTTTTCTCCAACATAATACGCGATGTTGCGGTCACGAATGTTGTGGCCGCAACCAAATGGATATACCAAGGCTGGTCAGACGACATCAGCGTGACCGTTAAGAACTTGGGCAACGTGAGCGAAACCTTCACAGCCAGCGTATACTACAACAGTTCACTGATCGGCGTAGCCTCAATCGTGAGCTTGGCACCCAACGCTGAAACGACGACGACGATCCCATGGAATACCACGGGAGTGCCTGAAGGAAACTACACTATAACAGGCGTGGCGTCCATTGTGCCCTACGAGTACAACACGACAAACAACGTATACGTCGACGGCATCGTGGAGGTGGTAACCATAATACATGACGTAGCCATAACGAACGTCACGCCCGCAAACACGTGGGCCTACCATGGTAACCCATTGAAAATCAACGTCACAGCAGCAAACCTCGGCAACGTGAGCGAAACCTTCAACGTCACGGCCTACGCAGACAACGACACGATAGGAACATTCTCAATTACAAACTTGCCAGCAAATGCTCAGATGACCATAACCTTCGTTTGGAACACGACCGCCGCTCAGCTATGCCACAACTATACGATATCAGGCGTGGCTTCCCCGATCCCGCACGAGTACAACGCGACCAACAACGTGTACGTTGACGGAACGGTGACGATGAGACTCGTCGGAGACGTAAACGGCGACGGCAAGGTCGACGGAAAAGACATCGCCATAATAGCCAAAGCCTTCGGAGCATACGGTCCAGACAAGTTCTACCCAGGCTCTCCACCATCATCAAACTGGAACCATGACGCAGACATAAACCTTGACAACGTCGTCGACGGACGCGACATCGTTCTCGCAGCCAAAAACTTCGGCCAATTCTGCTGACAATTATCCACCTCTTTTTTTCGTGCAATCTTTACAAAAGGCCGCGCCAGTCAAGTCGTAACGCGCTATTTCTAAGGCATGCCCTAAGGACAGAAGACTGCTCGGGCGCTGGAGAAGATGAATCACAAAAGTTGTTCGAGCTGACTTAGAGCTTCAAGATAGGCGAGGAGAGCACGACTGTCTTTGTGCAACCAATAGTCATAACCATAGAATATGTTCAGAATGAGTGAAAGAACAGCTTTTGCCCTGTCTGGTTGATGAATTGAATAGAAACTGCAGGATGAGACTGATCGTAGAAGATTGTTTCATAAACCTTTTATCGAAACAAGTTGAATTAGTGCATATAGAAGGGAGTTGAAATGAAAGGGAAACCCGCTTCTATAATACTACTATTTTTGCTCTTTGTGAGCAGCTTATTATTGGTGCACAACGTTCAACCAGTCAAGGCAAGCGGAACCATTTCCATCAATGCGGATGGCTCAATAAATCCGCCAACAGCACCGATTTCCACCTCGGACAATGTCACTTATACCTTCACGGATAACATCACTGATTCAATATACGTGCTGAGAGACAACGCAACAATAGATGGGAATGGTTATACGCTTCAAGGAAGCTATTCGGAAAGAGAAATTTGCGGATTAGTGCTATTGGCAAACTTTGTAAAGGTGAAAAACACTAGGATCGATTCTTGGTATGTTGGGCTTAGCATAGGAGAAACAAATGAACCAGGATACACGTTCCTGACGTGGGGAAACACTATTGCTAATAACTCAATTGCAGGGTGTATTGTTGGAATCAGTATCATTGTTGAGCCTTACTTAGGGTCACCTTGGGATTATCCTGTTTGGGAATATTGTCCTCACCTCGTTGTTAGCAACACCATTTGGGGTAACTACTTTGGCATTATATTTACTAACGACATCAATATTAGCATGCACATCACTGTCTTCCACAACGATTTCATAAACAATTCTTTGCAAGCAGCGAATTATCCAGGAACTGTGAACGTTTGGGATGATGGTTATCCTTCTGGCGGAAACTATTGGAGCAACTACAAGGGTGTTGATGTGAAGAGCGGCCCAAACCAGGATCAGCCTGGAAGCGATGGCATTGGAGACATGCCTTACATCATCGACGCCAACAACTCGGATAATTATCCATTAATGCCGCACGATGTTGCAGTGACAAGCGTTGTCGCTGAACGTGCGTGGGTTTGCCAGGGATTCATTGCACACGTCAACGTAACCGTCTTGGACAAGGGACGAGACGAGAACGCTACCGTCACGCTCTACTACAACATAACAGCTAACGGGGTAATAGGCGCCCAGAACGTGACCATACTGGCGGGGGAGAATGAGACGCTGTCGTTTGTGTGGGACACTACGGGCGTTCCCTACAACCAAAACTATACCCTGACAGCAGTCGCAACCATACCCATCGACAATAATCCTGCAGACAACACTCTAGCCGGCGGACCCATAACGGTCAGAATCATGGGCGACATTAACGGCGACGGCAAAGTTGACGGCAAGGACATAGCGATAGCAGCGAAGGCATTCGGCACAGTCCCAGGCGATCCAAGGTGGAACCTAGACTGCGACATAAACGGCGACGGAAAAGTCGACGGCAAAGACATCGTGTTGGTCGCTAGAAACTTCGGGAAATGAACCGCTTTCCTTAAGACTATTTTTTCTTCAAACGTGCGAGTTTGACCCAGTCCATGCATCGTGGACGTTGCAGTGGCATTGAACAGTCCTATGGAAAATTGAGAAATCCATCTTCATACTATAATACTTGGTTTTGCCTGTTTTTCATAGGGCAGCCGAAGCAGCCAGGCGCGCGTTGTTATCCTCCATGTACGACTGGGATCAGGATTAACTCGTCTCCATCTAAGTTTGGTGTCCAAACCGTCCAAAACGCCTATTTCCAGCGCGCGCGCCATCCTGACGTCGAACTTCTCTATATCTCATGTGAGATATCAATAATTTCCGTGCTTGGGCTTATTCTCAAGATCACTGCTTTCATTTTGGCCACGTAGGAATCCTTCAGTCCGAAATCAGATGTCAACGTAACTGTGGGGCGCATGTTACCCTTTATAAAGCATCGGAAATATTAGATTTCACCAGCTCGATCAGGAAGGAGGGTCAAGTGCCAATTAACAGAAAACTGGCCACGAAAGACTTGGCCCTCATCGTGTGCTTCACGGCCGTGTACGCGGTTTTCGCTGCGATCCCGATCTTTCAGATACTCGGCATGCCCAACGCAAGCATAACGGCTGCGGCCATCACTGCTCCTATAATAGGCGTTCTTCTCGGTCCTTACATGGGCACTCTATCGGTTATTCTAGGTGGAACTATCAGCTTTTCTTTTGGGTTTTTTTCTCCGATGAGCTTCGTTTCCGGCATCGTCGCAAGCTTGTGCGCGGGGCTCTTGTACAATGGCAAGCGAGCGTGGTGCTTCGTGGTTTATCTTTTGTCCTTGATGATGCTCAGTTTCTACCCGTCGATTGGGCCTGCGTGGCTGTTCCCGTTGTACTCGTGGTTTCAGGTGGCTGGGCTTCTGGTTCTTGTCTCGCCTTTGGAATCGATGGCCATCAAGAACCTTAAGTCAGCGAAGGTTTCGAGTTGTTTTCTCTCTTTTTTTGTGGTCTCCTTGACGTCGACGTTGGCCGGTCAGATCTGTGGCTCCTTGACTGCCTTAGCGATCATCCCTAGTTTGGCAAGTGCTTGGCTGCTGAATTTCCAGCTCTTGACGGTCCAGTATCCGATCGAGCGGATAGTAATTGCATTTGGATCAGCTCTTATTGGTGTGCCTCTTTTCAGAATCCTTCGGTCTTCAAACCTGTTACGCGTGGTCAGTCGTGAGGGCGGGAAAGAGTTCCCATGAAGATGCATTCTTCCTGGGGCATCGTCATGTCCTCAGCGTCGTAGGCGCCGTCGTCGAAATCTACTGGGGCATCTTTGATCAGTACTATGGGTTTTTTCTCCGCGGCTTCTCCCATGAGTAGATGTGCTGCCGAGGCCAGGTCATCGGCTACGGCGTGCCGGGTGATGATCAGAGGCTTGCCGTAGAGGTCCTTCCATCCTCTGGTGTCTCTTATCGGTTTGAATCCTGCGACGGCCAAGGCTATGCCTGAGGTTCCGATTCTGAGCGGCGCTAAACCGCTGTCTACGACTAGGACGCCGACATGCTTGCCCGTCTCGCGTTTGATGTCCTCTCTTGTTTTTCTGGCCCATTCTCGGGGGTTGAGAGGCCACAAAACGACGAAGCCCTGCGGCGCGTTCTTGTTGTCTATGCCGGCGTTTGCGGTCATGATGCTGTTCTTGAGCGTCAAAAGTGCCTTCTCGACTCCGCCGTATATCTTGTCAGCCTCGCGAAGAATCAGCTCTGCAAACTCTGGCTGAAGGCAGAACTTCTTTGCAAGTTCTCTTGCTTTTTGAGAAGGTTCCACCTCGTCAAGTCTGATGAGTCGCCCCTCAGCGTAAGCTATGATTTTTGAGGTGAAGGCTAGTATGTCATTGTTTTCGAGCTTAAGCTTCTGTTTCTTCAACGCGTTCAAGGCTACTTGGACGACGTTATCACCGGTCTTTACCTCTTCTGTCTTGACGGCGTAGAGTTTCATGCAGTGTTATCCTCCGTGCACGACTGGGATCAGGATTAACTCGTCTCCATCTTTGAGTTTGGTGTCCAAACCGTCTAAAACGCCTATTTCTTTTCCGTTGACGAGCATGAGGGAATTCATCCTTGGGTCGTCAAGTTCAGGGTCGATCAATGCTCGTTTCAGCTTGGGCTGTTCCTCGACGATTCTCTTTATGATTTCTCTGAGGGAAACAGTCTTGCCAAACTCGATCGAAATCTTGCTTTTTTTTGCGGAGGCCCGTAGTGACCCGATGAACCGCACGGTTACAGCCATGTTCTTCGCCTTCATTCGGATTTTACAAGACTATGATTACTGAAATGTCGTTGACGTTGGTGCCTGTCGGTCCAGTGAACATTAGGTCTTCAAGTTTCTCGAAGAAGTGGTACGAGTCATTTTCTGCGAGGAACTGTTCAGGTCTCATTCCTAATTCAGCGGCTCGAGCAAGCGTCTTTCCATCGGCGATTGCGCCTGCCGCGTCTGTTGGCCCGTCCACACCGTCCGTGGTCAGTGATGCGATGACGGTGCCATCGAGACCGTTTAGTCTAGTCGAGGCCGCCAAGGGGATCTCTTGATTTCTTCCGCCTAGGCCTTTTCCTGTGACGATTACGGTTGTTTCTCCGCCTGCTATTATGCCAGCAGGCTTGGGGACAGGGTTTTCTGATGCACAGACTTCGCGGGCTATCGTGGCCAGGATGGTTCCGACCTGTTTAGCTTCTCCTTCCAGCGTCGCCGTGAGCAAGAGCGTGTTCAAACCGGCTGTTTTGAGAGACTCACATGCCGTCAAGCTTGCAGATCGATTATTTCCGATGATGATGTTATGGGCCTTCTTGAATGCGTCGTCCCCCGCTTTGGGGGTTTCAGGGATTATTCCTTTTTCGCCGTCGGTCAAAACTTTCCTGATAGCCCGTGGAGCCTCGTTCCAGAATCGGTATTTCTCCAGTACTCTGATGGCGTCGCCGAAGGTCGTTGAGTCTGGAACGGTGGGGCCTGAGGCGATGAAGTCCAGTGGGTCACCTACGACGTCTGAAAGAATCAGGTTCACTATGGTCGCTGGGTATGCTTTCTTTGCAAGCCAGCCGCCTTTGAAGTCTGAGATGTGTTTTCTGACCGTGTTTATTTCATTGATCGTTGCGCCGCTCTTGAGCAGGGCGTCTGTGAGTGTCCTCTTATCTGCGATCGAGATGTTTCCCCGAGGCAGGGGCATGAGGCTTGATCCTCCGCCTGAGATCAGGCATATGACCATGTCGTCTTCTTCTGCTCCTTCGGCTATTTCGAGCATGCGGCGTGTTCCTTCAACGCCGGATTCGTCTGGGATGGGGTGGCTTGCCGCATGGAGCTGTATGATTTTTGTCTTGTGCACGTCTTTCTTTGGCACGTTCACGAGGCCGCATGTTATGTGTTTTCCCAGAATCTGTTCTAGAGCCGTGGCCATCGACCCGCTTGCTTTGCCTCCGCCTACTACGTAGACGTGTTTGAATTTTCTAAGATCAAAAGAGTACTGGTCCACTTTGAGGGTCGAGTTCCTCAATTGGACTCTTGACTCGATTATTCGTTTGGGGTCAACCGAGTTCACTGCCGATTCAAGGCAGTTCAGGGCCAGCATTCGGGCTCTTCTGTCGATTCTTGTCTGGCCGTTTTGGGCAAGTTGTTCTTTGTTCCTGATCGTCACCATTCTAGGCTGACCTTTTTTTATTCTGTTTTTCATGAGCGGATGCGTAAGTGTAATAAGTCAATGTTAATAAACAGTTTCGCAAATTAACCGTCGGTGAATTGCATGCCAAAACCCAAGGTTTACGTTACTCGTGAGCTTCCGGAGAGAGGCCTGAACATGATCAAGAAGTACTTTGACGCGGAAGTGTGGCCTGAATACGCGCCTCCGCCTAAGAAGGTAATAATTGACAAGGTAAAGAATGTGGATGCTCTCGTCCCGCTTCTGTCGGACAAGATAGATGCGGAAGTGTTCAACGCGGCTCCGAAGCTGAAGATAGTCTCGCAGTTGGCCGTGGGCTTTGACAACATAGACGTCGCTGAGGCTACGAAGAGGGGCATCTATGTGACGAATACTCCTGAGGTGCTGACTGACACGACGGCTGATTTTGCGTGGGCCTTGCTGATGGCTGTTGCAAGACGCGTGGCAGAAGCCGACAGGTACGTCCGAGGCGGACAATGGAAGGTCGCTTGGCACCCCGCCATGCTGAGCGGCAGAGACGTGCACGGCGCAACGATAGGCGTCGTGGGAGCCGGCAGAATCGGCTACGCCGTTGCGAAGAGGGCCAAAGGGTTCGACATGAACATATTGTTCTACGATGTAGATCCCGCAAGAACGGAGATCGAGAAGAATCTCGGAGGCAAAAAAGTGGACTTGGACACTTTGCTGAGGGAGTCTGACTTTGTGACCCTTCACCCTCCACTCATGAAGGAAACGCATCACTTGATAAACGCGGAGAAGCTGAAGCTGATGAAGAAGACGGCTTATTTGATCAACAATTCTCGTGGACCCGTTGTTGATGAAAAGGCCCTGTACGAAGCCTTGAAGAAGGGCCAGATCGCCGGCGCAGGCCTCGACGTTTTCGAGCAGGAACCGGCATCGCTGGACAACCCTCTGCTCAAACTTGACAACGTAGTCGTGGCACCGCACATATCGAGCGCAAGCTTGGAAACCCGCTCGAAAATGGCCGAGATGGTCGCTGACAACCTAGTTGCATTCTTCCAGGGGAAGAAACCCCCGAACTTGGTGAACACCGACGTGCTGAAAGTGAAGCCCTTGCTTTCTGAGTGAAGCCCTAACTTTCTGCATCATTTAGCCTTTCTAAACAGGTTCATTCTTTCCATGTCCGTGACGTATTCATATCCTGTTTCTACGAGTTTCTGTGCCTGTTCAATCGTTGAGACTGCAGCGAAATAATATCTGTCGCTTTTTCATTGTGTAGCTGTCGGTTCCAGTGAACGTATTTCTCAGTTTTCGAGATGTATTTGTGGCCTAGTCGTTCATTCACTTCAAACAATGGAACATGATTGTGAGTGTCCAAGGTTCCTCTGAGATGTCGGAAGGTGTGGAAGTGAATTTTCAATAGTTGGGGTTTCTGAAGTTACGCTGCGATTTTGGCCCGTTGCCAGTTTTTGGTTTTGCGGAAAAGTTATTGCGGTCGCTCGAATCAGAGATAGAGACCCCACAGAAGTATGTTCCAGTTCCAGAAGAGATGGAAAATCGACGACGGTACGACGCTTTCGCTTCTTAGCATGAGGTATCCGAAAAGCAAGCCTGGAGCAAATCTCGTCAACGTGTTTACTAGAGCATCCAGGACAGCCCCAGATTGCATGTAGAACTCAACTGGAAAATGCCATAGAACCGCAAAGAGCAACGACGTAATTAACAAGCCTCTAAGCTTGCCACCGTAGGCAACCAATCTTGTTTGGATGTAACCCCTCCAAAATATCTCTTCACTGAAACCAACTATTGCATAGAGAACGAAGCCGTAAGCCAGTTCAGGAGAAAAACCTGCAAATCCTCCACCCAAAGAGGGAGCAAGCAAACCCGAAATTGCAAGATAAATGGCACTCAACACTAGCCCCAGAGCAAGCATTTTTCCCAAATCCTTTCTAGCAATACCCACGCTTCCAAGCTTCTGCCCAGAACTCTTCATAGCTATGAAAATGACAATGAAACCCATGCCGTACAAGAAAGACCCCCACAAAATGTCAAATGTGCCAATAACAGCCCGTGGGCTTTCGTCAAGAAGCTGGAACATGTGTGTTAGTGTCCGCCACCCAAACACAATCACAAACAAGATTATAGTCACAATAGAGGCGAGGACAGCTTCTTTCCTCGATTTTGTAATCGTTATGGGTGTTGGACGTAACTTCAACGCTTTTGACAAGACGTAGATTAGTATAAGCCCAACCACTAATACGGCAAGTGAGGTTAATGCCACATTAAGGGATGGGAGAGCCAAACCAGAACTCACCTCTCCAAAGACAGTAACTCCCAGCTGTTGCATATTAGATTTGTCATAACCTACTTATATCTGAAAGAGTTCTCAAGTTGAACAGTTTCGACATATTCTTTTTGAGCCCGTTTTCGGTTTTGCGGAAAAGTTATAGCTGAACTGACTTGACTATTTGGATTGGTGATTTGGATTGCTTGAAGGCAAGACTGTGAATCTGAGGGTTATGGAAAAAGATGATTTGCCACTTTTTGTGGAATGGGTTAACAAGCCTGAGGTCTTTGGTGAATACAATCCTCTACATCAGATGTCCAAAACGGAAGCAGAGAAAATGCTTGATAACCCATCTGACATTAAGCCATTCATCATTGAGAAAAAAGACGGAAGCAAAATCGGTTTCATAGTTCATTTTCACGTTCTGCATTTAGGAACTGGCACCAAACAACTAGAAATTGGTTATTCTCTAATTCCTAGTGAAAGAGGAAAAGGCTTCTGCTCTGAAGCTGTGAAGATTATGGTTGATTACTTGTTTCTTTCTAAAGACATAATGCGTATTCAAGCCCAGACTGACCAGAGAAATGGGGCTTCCCAGAAGGTCTTAGAAAAAGCAGGGTTCAAGAAGGAAGGAATACTTCGCAAGAACTTCTTCATGAGAGGGGAATGGACAGACGATTACATCTACAGCATCATCAGAGAAGAATGGAAAGAACCAAAAATACTAACAAAAACCACTTGAATAGAGCCATTTTTGGTTTTGCGGAAAAGTTATAGCTGAATCGCTTGATAGAGAATCGAAAGTGACCACGTGGATTGGTGAATTAGGTTGCTTGAAGGCAAGAGTGTGAATTTGAGGATAGCAGAGAAAGAAGATTTGCCTCTACTTCAAGAGTGGTGGAACAGCCTTGAATTCTCGGGAATATACAATCCATTAGACGCACAACAGTCTAAGGCAGATATTGAAAGACAGTATGATAAACTTGGCTCGGAAAAAGCGTGGTTTCTGATACTGAAAAAGGATGGAAGCAGGATTGGCTTTTTTACAATGGGGATGGGTGTTTTCGGGTGGCAGATAGGCTATGTTCTGATTCCTAGCGAAAGAGGTAAGGGTTATTGCACTGAGGCTGTCCAACTTGCAGTAGACTATTTGTTTATGTCTAAAGACATAGTTAGAATCCAGGCGGGAACTTTCACTGAGAATGTGGCATCACAGAGGGTTCTGGAAAAGGCAGGTTTCCAGAGAGAAGGAAGAATACGAAAAGGGATGCTTGCTTGGGGCAATTGGGTAGACCTCTATATCTATAGCATTCTCAGAGAAGAATGGAAAGAGCCGAAAATATTGACAAAAATGGCTTGAAAAGAATCAGTTTTCGGTTTTGCAGAAAAGTTATAGCTGAACCGAGAGCACATATGTGTTTTTTGGCTTCAAAGGAGGTGATAGGTTGAAGTTTAGTGACATTGTGATTGCTGTGGCATCCTTGGCTGTTGTCCTTCTCTTACTCGATGGATTCCTAGAGGCAGCACTGGTTCCTTTTATTGGTTGGGATTCGGGACCCACGGTTATGGGGATAATCAACTTCTTGCTTAGTGGATTGATAGTCGGTGCAGTCTTCTCCAGGAAAATCTGGGAAGAAGCTGGCATAAAAACCATAGCCAAGATAATAGTCTTGGGAGCCGCTCTACTAATGCTTTTCTATGCAGCAGCAATTCCATCAGCAGGGGACTGGACTCCATTAGTTAAACAAAACTACCAAAACGCCAACCCAGGAAAGACACTGACGACATCTCAATGGTGGAGCTATGAGGAATATGCACTGACTAGCACAATAGCCTTAAATGTTATCATTGGAGTGGTAGCAGGTTTCATCGGACTCTACATAGGCTCGATGCTCAGAAAGCCAAAGAAGAGTTAGGAACAGCAAAAACATGTCTTACCATCACTTTCTTTTCTTGTCTTTCCTGAACGACAACTAAATCCGATGACTATTTCACCTCTATGAGAGAACAAAACCCGAAGACAACTTCCATCTATTCTTTTTGAGCTAGTTTTTGGTTTTGCAGAAAAGTTATAGCCGAACCGAAAAGGGATTATTGCGTGTGTGGAGTAGATTTTATCCAAACCCAAAACCCATGAAAAGATTGAAATTCACCCTAGTGTATGTGAATTGGAGGTTACGTATTTGACGTATACGCAATCACCTCACCTCACAGAGATGGAGATTGAATCTTTCCTCAAGCAGGCTGAGATTGCGAGATTTTGCAGCATGAATGAAGACGGAACGACACATTCGGTTCCTGTGGTACGCTTACGAGGGCGGGCAAATCATCGTGGCAACTCCAGTTGCCAGCCGCAAAGCCAGAAATGTTGGACGTAACGAGAACGTCACGCTTCTGATTGACGACTCTGGGATTGGGGGAGTTTGGCCTAAGGGCGTCATAGTCTACGGCAAGGCGAAATTGGATGTGACCGACCTGAAGAAAGAAGAGCTTGCGCACTTATGCGAGAAGTATTTTCCAAAAGAAAAAGCCGAAAGGTACGCCAAAGCTGCTAAGCCTTTCGAGGTGGGTGAAAATAACAATCAAACCCAAGCGCATGGCATCATTCGACTATACAAAGGACGAGGAATACAAGACTGCGCACGCACACGCGCTCGGTGAGTAGCGCTCCTTTTCAGCCAAATCACGATGCGCCGTCAGTTGTTTGGTTTGGATAAAACTTTACCCTTTCTCTCTCTCACACGCACACACACTAACTCTCTCATCACTCTCTCTCTAAAAAACAAACAAATAAGAAACACACACGCACACGCAGACAGAAGCAGAGGCATTGGAAGAGACCTAATTGCAGTTGCGAAGCGATTTTTCATTGATGAAAAAGTCAAAGTGGCTTTTGTGTGAACACATCAGGGCAACCAAGCGGCAATAGAACTTTACGAAAAGGCAGGATTCAAAGAAGTTACTCAGCTTATCATGGCATTTGTTCCACCAAAGAAACCAACAAACCAGACTGCGGAAAAGTTATAGCTGAACAGGCAGTAACCCTTTTGTTGGGGTTAAGTTCTATCCCAAACCCGAACCATGCGTAAGATTTATAAATTATTCAGAATTAGGTTGGACTATGCCAGCATTCATGTGGATAAGTAGGCATACTCCTAATGACTGCCCCGCTTTTCATGAGAAACATCGGAAGGCTACAGTGGAATTAATATCTACAATAGACAGCCTGACAAAGAAACATGGAATAAAGCTACTTGGCTCATGGACTGACTTCCCAGAACACATAATATACATGGTGTTCGAAGGGAGTCTTGATGCCATGCAAAAATTCCAAATGGAACCATGCATCACCGCATGGCTCTCATGGAATACAATGGAAAGAAAGATTGTGAACAAGAACGAAGAAATTCTGAAAATGCTGAAAAAAGCCAAATAGACTCACCTCATCTTTTGTCAGTTGCATTCTTTCGGAGCAACTTCCTTTCTTTTTTCTGAATCAACAACTAACCCAGTTTTTGGTTTTGCGGAAAAGTTATAGGCAAACTGAGGACACACACTTGAATTTAGACTTCAAAGGGGGTGATAGGTTGAAATTTGGTGATGTCGTTATGGCTACGGCATCCGCATTTGTGATTTACTGGTTCCTCTACGCTGTCTTGGCATTAGTGTTGATTTCAGTGAATTGGGGACTTTATGTTGCCACCTATGTATCTCCTTTGCTTTCTGCTATTGTGGTTGGTTATTTCTTCGCTGGGAAGATAAGAGAAGAGTCTTGGATAAGATCAATTGGCAAAATAGTTGTCTTAGTTACTGTTCTGGTGATGTTCATTTATTGGATGTCCTACAGTATTGGGCGTGCGGGCACTTTTATTGATGAAAGTTTGAAGAATATGTTCTCAACAGGTTCATGGACAACAACGGATTGGGTTCGTTATGAAACAATGTATGTAGTGGTTAACACAGCCGCTGTCGCTGTCTTTGCGGCGGTGCTTGATTTCATTGGGTTGTATGTGGGTTCAATGCTTAGAAAGCCAAAGAAGACTTAAGACCAGCAAAAACATCATATCGTCACTTCTTTTCATTCATTTCTTGTTTTCCTGTTTTACGCTTTCGACATATTCTTTTTAAGCCAGTTTTTGGTTTTGCGGAAAAGTTATAGCTGAATCAAAACAGACTACTTGGTTGGCAATTTGTAGGTGTTAGAAATGGTTGACACACAGACAATATCGATAGCAATTGCTTCTGCGAGCATCGTGGTTGGGGTTGTGTATTATGCTCTTCAGATTAGGCATCAAGACAAAATGAGGCATATGGACTTGTTCATGCGACTCTATTCAATTTGGGGTAGCGAGGACATGCTCAATGCGCATAGAAGATTCATGGTTCTTAAAGTTGAAAACTACGATAGCTGGGTCAAAAAGGAAGGACCAGTTACTGAACATTCGCAGGTCAATACTGACATAGACCGAATTGGATGGTTCTTCAATTTAATGGGGTTTATCGTGAAGGAGAAAATTGTGCACATAAAGCTGGTTGACGAACTTCTTGGCTATTGGGTCATAAAAAACTGGGAAACTATCAAGCCCTTAGTAGATGGGTGGAGAAAGCAATACAATATACCAGAATCGTATCGTTGGTTTGAATACCTCTGCAATGAAATGAAGAAAAGACAACAACAAAAATAGCGCGCGCGCATACGCAAATCCGCCGAGAATGACACCGAAAGTGACAATGACTATTAAGCAAGTAACAATACGTTTCCTTTCATTCATTCTCTTCCTCTAGTTTGGCTTCTGTTGCTGTGTGCTTCTGAATCGGTATTCTCTGTAGAGGATTTGACTGACTACAATCAGAATGGCTCCGACAACAGCCATAACTATTCCATAATCTGTAAACCATGATATTATAAAAATTGGCAAGACAACTCCGACAACTAACAAGATTATCCCAAAGCCTAAGCAAGTTTGCCCATAATATCGGTAATCGTCAACTCTCAATGTTATCCCTAGTTTGTCTTCTGTTGCTGTGCAGATTAAAGATTTCTGTCTTTGAGGTTTTGCGGAAAAGTTATAGCCAAATTTCAGATACTTCAAATAAGAACAACGCAAAGAACCTAGACGGCGAGATGTCTTGAACACGCCTATTCGGAGACTTGAAGGGATAAGCTACTGGGTGATTGACGACCTTGATGCAATATACGATTTCTTCAACTCTGAAATTCTAAAAGAGTGGGAAGCAGATGCCAGAAGTGAACATAGAGACCCAAAAGATGACCCGTGGCTGACGACTCTTGCAAGACGCAAATGGCATCTGAAAATAATGGATATAACCCGAATAAAGCTAGACCCCGATATTATGAACTACGTGGACCCTGAGAGGGGCTATGTTTTTTCAAAGAGCCTTGAGAAGAGAAGTGCAGAACTTCGACACAACATGGAAGCGGGGGCAGTAGTTCTCTCACCTTTGATTATACGAAAGGAAGACTATCAACTCGTTGATGGTTACTGTCGCTACACAACACTCAAAGCAATGAGCGTGCCAAGAACCTACACCTACATAGGAAGCCTTTAGCATGTTGGGACGGGTTGTGCGGAAAAGTTATAACTGAACCATGAACATACGTGATTATTTAATTCGGAGGAGGTGATAGGTTGAAATTTAGTGACGTGATTATAGCTACGGTTTCTTTGGTTCTGGCGGGTTTAATCCTTGATGCTTTCTTGATGGTTGCATTTGCTCCACTGAATTCTAACACGATGAGTGATAACCTTGCTTACATTATTGCGTTTCTGGTGGCTTCATTGGTTGTCGGCTACGTGTTTGCCTTAAAGATTCAGGACGAGTCAAGAATTAGAGCAACTGGAGTTATTGTTGTTCTGTCTGCTTTTACATTGTTGATATTCTTCTCGATTTGGTTCGCCAATCCCCTTGCAACCCCTTGGCTCAGGGATTCTATGAATAGCATGTTCAATACGAGTGGGTGGACAGATTATGATTGGTCCGCTTATTCGGCACTTATGGGGTCTGTGCTTGTTATCATTGGTTTGGTGGTTAGTTTCATAGGGCTGTATGTTGGTTCAATGCTTAGGAAGCCTTCTGCAAAGACCAAAGAGTAGCAAAAACATCATCAATCACTTTCTTTTCCTGTCTCTTCTTGTTTTTATGTTCTACAGTTTCGACATATTCCTTATGAGCCTGTTTGAGCACGTCATTCTTGGAGATATCTATTTCAATCGGGAATACGGGAGACAACCCGGGAAATTGTCGGAAGCTGTTATTTATCTCTGCGTAAGTCTCTGTTTGCGGTTAGATGCTTCTTTCTCCTCAGAAGTATTGCAGATAGCAGTGTGGCAATCATAAAGAGCGGCAAGAAGAAGAGTAGCTGGAATTCTGGGATTGCAGGACTAACTGTAACATCGGTGGCCGGTGAAATGGCAATCACGCCTACGTTGTCGGTTACATTGAGATGAACCGTGTAAGAGCCAGTGGAAGTCGGCGTAAAGGTCCAGCTGTCAGAGGTCGCACTCGAGACTGAAACATCGTTAAAATACCACTGGTACGTATAAGGTGATGTACCACCCGTGATGCTTGAATTGAAGAGTTGGGACTGGCCAAGATTCATAGTGACTGAAGTAGGCGATATGGTGACGGAGGGCGTGTTGTTGACGGTCACGGTTGCGGTGTTTGACGTTGCTGCTATTCCGACGTTGTCTGTAACGTTTACGTAGACGTTGTAGTGGCCGCGTGATGTTGTGGTGAACGTGTACGTGCTCGAGGTGGCGCCGCTTATGGCTGTGCCGTTCAAGTACCATTGGTATGTGTAGGGGGAGGTGCCGCCGGACGCGGTTGACGTGAACTGTTGGGACTGGCCAACATCCATAATGCCGGATGAGGGCGAGAGAGATACAGCAACGGGCTCGCCAAAAGCATAGACAACGCCATCCTCCGATCCCACGTAGACTACGTCGACTACGGCGGGATTGCCCGGCAATCCACCTGTCTTGTAGTTCCAAACGAGCGCTCCTGTGACAGCGTTCAAACAGTAAACCTTCGTATCATTAGATCCCACATAGACAAAACCACCAGCCACGGCAGGAGAAGACCCCCACACAACACCACCCGTCGTGTAGTTCCAAACGAGCGCTCCTGTAGTGGCGTTCAAACAGTAAACGTTCCAATCCCATGATCCCACATAGACCAGACCACCAACAACAGCAGGGGAAGAATCCACATAGTTACCCGTCGTGTAGTTCCAAACGAGCGCTCCTGTAGTGGCGTTCAAACAGTAGACCTTCCAATCCAATCCTCCCACATAGACCAGACCACCAACAACAGCAGGACGAGAATCCACCCCGGAACCTGTCGTGTAGCTCCAGACGAGCGTTCCAGTAGTAGCGTTCAGGCAGTAAATGTTCCAATCACCAGATCCCACATAAACCAGACCACCAACAACAGCAGGGCAATCAATTATAACGCCACCTGTCGTGTAGCTCCAAACCAGCGTTCCTGTAGTAGCGTTCAAACAGTAAACCGCCTTATCAAGAGATCCCACATAGACTAGACCATCAACAACAGCAACTTCAGATTCCACCGCGTCACCTGTCGTGTAGTTCCAGACGAGCGCTCCTGTTGTAGCGTTCAGGCAGTAGACCTTCCTATCATTAGATCCCACATAGACAAAACCACCAACAACAGCGGGACAGGACCACACAATGTCACCTGTCGTGTAGTTCCAAACCAGCGCTCCCGTGGCAGCTTTCAAGCAGTAGATCTTAAAATCATGAGATCCCGCATAGACAAAACCATCAGACACAGCACAACCTAGCACCCAGCCGCCCGTTGTATAATTCCATAGGGTGTTGTTTGTGGTTGGTCCTGTTGAAGTTGAAGTCCCCGTGTGGCTTGGGTCGTGGTGAAACATGGGCCACCAATCAGTACCCGCTACTTGCACGGACTCTCCGCGTGAACTAGCATTCACCTTGGCTGATTGAACGTTAAAAGCCCCTGTGAACACGCTGACCAAAAACAATACAAAGAGTATTCCAGAAACTACTATCTTCAAAGTCAAACGCCCTCGGTAAGCATAGATAGCATGCAGGAAACCAAATTTAAGTTTTGTTTAGACAAGTGTCCCATCATTAATACTACGCCCTTCAGATACAAGTCGAAACTTTCCTAATTTTTACGGAAGTTTTTGGTTTTGCGGAAAAGTTATAGCTGAACCGACTTGACTATTGGCTTGGTGTTCGGATTGCTTGAAGGCAAGACCGTGAATCTGAGAATCGTGGAAAGAGAGGATTTGCCGTTGTTGATAGATTGGAATAGCAATTCTGAATATTATGGCGAATTATACTGTCCTCTTCGGCAGTTGTCCAAAACAGAATGGGAGAAGAGATACGACAACCTCACCGCTGATACCAAATGGTTCTTCATAGAGAAAAAAGATGGTACGAAAATCGGGGAGATAGGTCACTTTATGTTCGGAAAACTCTTAGAAATATACTATTATCTCGTTCAAAGTGAAAGAGGAAAAGGCTACGGTACTGAGGCTATAATGATTATGGTTGACTATTTGTTCCTTTCAAGAGAACTGATGCGTGTTCAGGCTATGCCTGATGTGAGTAATATCGTTTCTCAGAGGGTTCTTGAAAAGGCTGGGTTCACGAAAGAAGGGATAATTCGAAAGAGTGGTTTCAATCGAGGAAAATGGTGTGACGATTGTCTGTACAGTATCATCAGAGAAGAATGGAAAGAACCCAAAATATTGACAAAAGTCGCTTGAAGAAAGCCAGTTTGTGGTTTTGCGGAAAAGTCATAGTTGAACCGAAGCTACTTCTTGCTCAGGTAACTGTTTAATGCTTTGAATCCTTTTTGCATAAGGTCTGAATTTGCTTTTCGCAAGTTCACGAATGGAGAGAGAATAACAATAGATAGTTTCGTGACTTTCTCATTAACTTTTTTTTGCACTTTCGTCTTTCCATCTGTGGGCTGAAATGTCCATTTCCCAGTTCCTATAAAGTCACCTGCATACTCCATTTCTATCGACTCGCCTTCCACAATCTTTGTCATCTTGGCAGAAAACTTGGTGGTTACTCCTTTTTGATGAACAGTTATGTCAACAATTGCACCTTCACGGATGATTGGCTTCCCTCTTGGCTTCGATTCAAAATGAGGCATCCACCAATGTGTGACCCCTGCATACTCGCTCAAAATAGCCTTGTAGACTACCATAGGCGGGCTATCTATGACGGCTTCCTCAACAGCATCAATTCTTGGCATAACAGCCAATTGTCCTTTCTACTTAAAGCGTTTTTCTGTTCTACACTTTCGACATATTCTTTTAGGCCAGTTTTCGGTTTTGCGGAAAAGCTATAGCTGAACTGACGTAGGAATATCTCAATGAATGGTGCCGAGAATGGCTGAAAAGCTCCACTTTCTGCCAGTTGACTTGCAGGTTCATAGGTCTCAAGTATTCGATTTGATGGCGGAATATCACGAATGGATGGCAAAGGAAATTAGGGAGCGTGGCAAAATCGACTTTCTCGCCGTTAGAGGATTTTCTTCCTTCCGTGAATACGTAGCAAACGATTTTGACAGACTCATTTCCGAGGTATCATCACGAGGTCTCTTTTATCTGGTTGAATTCGACGGAACTATAATCGGTATGGGTGCACTCGACCAAATAAGGGAAAAGACAGGTGCCATAAAGCGAATGTATATTCGACCTGCATACCGAGGAAAAGGCATTGGTAAAGCCCTACTGCAACAGCTACTGCAAAAAGCGAAGGAATTCGGATACCATTCAGTCTATCTCGACACTGCAAAATTCATGACTGCCGCACACAACCTCTACCGTTCTTTTGGGTTTGTTGAATGCGAAGAATACCCCGAAACGGAAATCCTACCACGGATACGGCCCTACTGGCTGTGCATGAAGAAAACCTTAAAAGACACGACCAAATGACGTCACTTCTTTCTGTCTGAAATGAAGAAAAGAGAGCAACGCCAGTAGAGCTTTCTTCTATCGTTCTTTTTAAGTCAGTTTGACCACGTCATTCTTGGAGATATCTATGTCAGTCGGGAATACGGGAGAAGTCTCCAGTTTAGAAAACTTAAAGTGAAGCCTTCGCCAAAACTGGTTTGAACATCCATTCCGAAAAGGCAAGGCTGTAATAGTTAAATACATCCTGTCTTTTACCTTATTTTTCCTTTCAGTCAAGGTGATTTAAGTGAGTTCCATCTTTGCGAAGAGAATGGAAACGTTGGGAACAGAAACTGCTTTTGAAGTGCTTGCAAAGGCAAAGGCTCTGGAGAAGCAAGGGAAAGAAATCGTCCACTTGGAAATCGGTGAACCGGACTTTGACACGCCCAGGAACATAAAAGACGCAGCCGTAAAGGCCATCAACGCTGGGTACACGCACTATGGTCCATCAGCAGGCCTTCCTGACTTCCGAGAAGCAATCGCCCAGTACGTTTCTAAGACGAGAGGCATAAAAGCCGAAGCGGACGAAGTCGTCGTGACTCCTGGCGCCAAGCCCATCATGTTCTTCAGCATACTCGCTTTAGTGAACCCTGGAGACGAGGTTCTCTATCCAAACCCGGGGTTCCCAATCTACGAGTCGATGATAAACTTTGTCGATGCTAAACCAGTGCCCATCCCATTGCCCGAGGAGAACGATTTCAGGCTTGAGCCAGAATTCGTCAAGAAGCATGTAACGAAGAAGACTAAGCTGATAATTTTGAACTATCCGGAGAACCCGACGGGAGGAGTCGTGACCAAAGAAGACTTGAAAGTAATCGCCGACTGCATAGCTGACCGAGACGATGTCTTCGTGCTCGCAGACGAGATCTACAGTAGAATAATCTATGAGGGAAAGCATGAAAGTATCGCTTCGCTGCCGGGAATGAAGGACAAGACGATCTTGCTTGATGGTTTCTCGAAGACCTATGCCATGACGGGTTGGAGACTCGGCTACGGCGTCATGCGCAAAGACATAGCACAGAAGGTCGCACAGTTGATGACTAACTCGAACTCCTGCACGTGCAGTTTCACGCAGATGGCCGGCATGGAGGCATTGAAGGGACCGCAGATCGAACCGGAGAAGATGGTTGCTGAATTCAAGAAGCGGAGAGAAGTGGTAGTCTCAGGCTTGAACGGCATAAAGGGAATAACATGTAAGAAGCCTCATGGTGCGTTCTACGTTTTTCCAAACATCAAAGGCACAGGCATGGACTGCCGGAAACTTGCTGATCATCTGCTGTACAATGCGGGCGTCGCCGTTCTAGCGGGAACCTGTTTTGGAAAGTATGGTGAAGACCACTTGCGCTTGTCGTTTGCCAACTCAGTTGAGAACATCAAGAAAGCCTTGGAACGCATAGCCAAAGGCGTAGAGAAACGCTAGGCTTTCTACCCCTCGATTTTTTCTTCCGTCAACGTCTCAACTATATCAGTTGCAAGCTGCACTAGGCTGTCAGCCTGCTTCATGGCTTTTTCGCCGTCTACCTCTTGCATCTGCCCCAAACGTTGAACAATTTCTTCAACCTCAACCAGGCATTTCAGAACTGGGTCTTCTATCGCCTGTGTTCTCTCGGCTGCTTCTCTCACGACGATCTCTACAAACGCTGGATCTCCTAAGCTGTAGTAGATCGCGTTCCGCGCTTTTCTGATCGATTCTAAGACCAGGCTTGGAGCCATGTAGGGCATCTTTCTTGCAGCCTCAAGTTCCGCTTTCGCCTCACGCAGATAACGGAGGGCCCAGCCCCTTCTGTATCCGTCCATCATTCGGTTTCGCCCTCTTCTGCGGACGTTTCTTTCTCTAAGACTTCTTCTTCCTGTCCTGCAAGATACCTCGCAATGTAGCCTGCGATTTGATTCCTAACCTTTCTCGACGGACCTTGCACGAGCTTGCCGACCAACAGTTTATTCTCCTCGAAATTATCTGAAAATTTGTCAGGGAAGCGCCTCACCAACTCCCTAGCTGTACGCTTGACCTGATCTGTTCGCACGTTTCCCAACTATGTTCCTCCAAGCATCTAATGGACCCATCCTAGTTCTCAACTGTTCGAATCGTGTTAGAGTGTGCTCTCTATGAGTGAGACAAGCCTAATTTAAGTTTACTCTGAAGAACCTTTCGAAATTCTGTATTATCTGTTCAGCGACGTCTTCTATGTTGAGTTCTTTGATTTCTGCGATGGCCTTGACTACCGATGGTATGAATGTAGGCGTTGTTTTCTTGCCTTTAAACGGAGGCTTGAAGAAGCTTGTGGGACCATCCGTTTCTGTGAGGAGGTTGGTCAGCGGAACGTTTTTCACGATTTCGCGAATGCCGTTCGAATAGACCGTTGGCGGCCCCTCTGTAATGTAGTATCCCCTCTGTGTAGCCTCGGACAGTGCCTCTATCGGGTGGCTAAACCAGTGTAGCAGGACTCGCTTGAGGCTGTAAGACGGGAGCATATCGAGAATCTCTGTTGTCATGCCGCGCGAATGGATGACCGCGGGCAAATCCAATCGTTCAGCCGTCTGCAGCATTCTTTTGAAAACGTTTACTTGAGTTTCCATTATGCTGTTGTACTTGTTGTCCAGGCCGATTTCGCCGATTGCGACCAGTGCCCTATTCTGTCTCTGTTCTTCAATCAACTTCAACGTTTTTTGGATCTCGTCCTCCGTTATGGCCTGCACGTTCCACGGGTGAATTCCCATGGCTACATATACGATTTCAGGGTATTTTTCGGCTAGTTTCAAGTTGTCGCAGCAGGTTTTGAAATCCACAGAATTTGAGACTAAGGCCGCAACGTTTGATCGTTCAGCCTCAGAAATGACCTCATCAATTGACCCGGCATATCCTTCGTCTGAAAGATGAACGTGAGCGTCGACAAACCTCATCAAGTTTCCGCGGCCTTCACTAGAGTAATGCTGATGTGCTTTTAATAGCTAAGCGATTGAGATATCCCCCGCAACTCCCCTTTTTTCTTAAGGACTGAGCCTTCGTTTGAAGAGTATTTATAATGTGCCCGATTTTCAGAAAGCGTTAGGGGTAGAAGTTCAATACGAGAACGGAATTGTAGTTGATGCGAGCCATGAGCATGGGTATTGACCACACGTGGTCTTTGCTGAGCTTGGCCCGGGCTTTGAGCAGTGATGTATGCAGCACTCGCCGCGAAACAACGACACATTCAGCTTATTTCCACACTCGACACAAATTTCCTGATTTCTCTGTCTCCCAAAATCTCTAGCATACATTCTGACGCTCTGAGTTGTTCTTTTATTATCTCAACCAATTCTTCCCCGTTATCTTTTGTGTTACCTATTGCCACAGCAAAGTCAAAACCCATGTTGTGAGTGAAGAAGCGTTTGTCGATTTTCCTTTTTTCACCGATAACTAAGCCATATCTCAAGTATGGATACACTTCCTTATGTTTGATGGCTTTGGTTGAATATGTCAACACGTCATGGGTTGAAAAACCGCCTACTTTGAGCTCCACAACGACTAAAGGGACCTTGTCATTTTTTACTAGTATGTCTGTTTGAAAGGCCAGCTGACCTCTCTTCGGATCAGTCAATGCTTTGGACTCTGGTTGGAGTTTTCCGTGAGAATCTATCATCAGTTTGTAAAGAAGGTTTTCTCCTTTCACTACATTATACCCAAGGATCCTCTTCTTGAGCAATTCATGAAGCTCGTCTCTGAATTGTTTCTCATTCATCTTGATTTCTCCACTCGCTAGTCTTCTAGGCCGATGTGATCTTCGTTCCTAGCGAATTTGTTTCTCATTGAATCCCAAGCGCCCAGCAGTCCGATGCTAAAGAGGTCATCTACCGTGTCTTCAAGCCAATAAGCATTTGCTGAAAGTCTCCGTGAAACGTCAGCCAGTATCTCGCCAATATTCTCTTTTTCCTCTGTCTTCTTGCGTCTAGTCCCTATTTTTTCAAGGAAGTCTTTCGTCTTCTCGTAGTCTTTACGTTCTTTCTCAATGGTTTTAATGACATACCCAGGAGTCAGGTCAGGCAAGTTTTGCAGAAAATAAAACCAGTTTGATCCATCCGTCGTCTGCACGCAGAACTTCTCGAAGTTGCCTGGGTATTTTAATATAAATTTAGAGAAGGCTTTCTTCAATGGTACAAGTGAATTTTGACAGAGTTTGCTCAGCAATGCAAAGTAGGCGTGAGTAATTGACTTCTCGGTTTTTTCGTCAATTCCTGAAAGGTCCGACTGCTCAAAAAAAGTCTGCAGGCTGCTGAAGGACTTATTCAAACTTGCGCTTCTATCCTTTGCATTCCAAAGCAAATTCAACATTTCCAAATCTGCTTTGACAGGCTCACGTGCTTGCCTCTTGTGTTTCTCCAAATCAAAGTATATCCTGCAGAAATCTAGTGTTATTTGGAATAATCCCTGCACGAAACCGTTCTCCAGAACCAGAAATATGTACAGTCTCGAATTTGTGCTGAAGATTTCTGAGGAGAGTTTGTCGGAGTCCCAGAAACTCACTTTGTCGCGAAGCTTAGACATTTCTGCTCTGAAGCGAGTTGTCGGCGGTTGCGCGTAGACATAGATTTTTGCGTGAGAATAATTGGCGAACATATTCAGTTGTGCGATGTCTTTGCTGCTGGGGCGTTTCTTGACGGCAATAAGCAGCTTCTCCGTCTCACCTTTTCTAGTGCATTCAATGTCAACACCCGCCTCCCCCGCTCTATCAATTTTGTGTATGTTATATGGATCATATCCTCTTTGTTCAAACAGTACCATCAATATCTCTTGAATCTCTTCTTCAGAATAAAATTCCCAAGGTATGGAATCCGTCGAAATCCCTCAATTCTCTAGTGTTTCTCAGTAATTTAAAGCGTTAAGGGCCGTCTACATAACATAAAGGCGCGGCGCGTTACTCGTTCACTTATGAATGAAGCGTGCTTTGGTCCATCTTCTTTGGGCCATAGACCGATAGGCAGAATCAAATACTTTTTCCCAAGAATATCTCTTTGGAAGTTTACTTTCAGCTTCATCAAGGCAAATATGCCCAAGACCAGCACGCAACCAATCTGTTGCTAGGTCTTGGTCAATAACGTTGTACATCCCATTAAGCCATTGTCTAACCCTTTTGCCTTTGTCCTTGTCCCTTTTCCGTGGTATGGGTCAAATTCACGGTGCTTTTTACCATATATTTCAACGCCACGGTCCATGAACTCGTGAACTCGCCCGTATTGTCCATTAGGAAGAAGAACATGTTTCTTAGCTAGAATTCTGTCGAACTCTTCATGCGTGCGTCTAGACGGCATCGTGAGCTATGCAACCCAACAGGGGTTTCATGAACAGGTTTAGGAGATCATTTTCGTTAAGGTTTTCTTCAATTCGCTTCCTATAGAAACTGATAATCTCTTCGACAGGCATTTCCTTAACGATCACTTCATCAATCTTCTTCATCAGTCTGGCTCTTCCTCGGGTGATTATCCACACTTGCTTCTGGTATTGATGGATATTAGCGGTGTTGACTCCGATTTCGATCTTTCCGCTCTTCAATTGACTGCAATAGTTAGCTATTTGATCTCTTTTGCTTGTTTCAAAGTCATCTTGAAGAGTGCAATCGTACATTACCGCCAAGCTACTGAATGTAAAGAACCCATCTGCCTTGCCCTTTTGTTCCTCGAACCTGAAGAATTCATGAATACCCAAAAGCTTGAGCAGCCAAGAGGTATAGAACTCGAACTCTTTCCAATCGGAGGTTGTTTTCAGGATGTCGAAGAAAGGCGGATAGAGAACTGCTCCTGATATCTCTTTTTCAACATTAACTTCAGCTATCTCACCCTCGACAGCATACCAGCCCTCTGTATATTCGCAATACTTCTTCGGGCAGGGAATCTCCTTCTCGATTCTGACCTTGAAGCGGATCTTCCCTGTTTCAGCTTTGAGTGCATAAACACTTCCAACCCAAGCTCTCTCTGGCTTTTTGTTTTTCTCATTTACTTTGATGAAAATCGTTTGGGCATTTTCCACAAGCTTGCCCTTGTTCATTCCGGCCCTTAGCATGGCGTCGGTGTAGAGTGTTTCGTGATCTGGCAGATTGTCCCAGTGACCCTTCCAATGTGTGATCATAACGTATTGCATTGAAGCTTCCTCCACAATATTGCAGCCTTTGCCCAGATAGACTTTGCTGTGTCTTAACCAAGTGGGGTGTTTCGGTTGAAATAACTGGTCTCCTGTTCAACCTGTACTGCGAAGCCTGATTTGGCAAGGAAATCTTCCACCGTGTGAACATAGGAGTCGTGGGCACCGTAGGAGATTCCCAGAAGCCCAGACCCTGCAGCGCATGCGATAATCTCGAGTCTCGTCTCAGTGCTCGTGACTTCTTCCAGGGTGATCAACAATGCTGCGTCGTTCTCAACTCTGAAAAAATAGTGTTCTCCCAAGATGACTCCTGTAAGGGATTCTCCAGCCTTCCCAAACTTTCTCGCGTATATATCCCCAAATTCCGCTCCCAATTCTCGGAAGACCTGCTCGAAGGAACAGTTCACAGTGCACTTCAGGTAATGAGATGTCACGCGGTATTCGCCTCTGGGTGTGCATTATAAGGTTCGTGCACTTAAGTACTTGCTCACAGTGTTGGGGGCAATAAGTCAAGGCTATCGCGCGTGTTAGGATTGGAAAGAAAAAGAACACGTCCTCGTCGCGCGCGCTCGTTTTTGTTGGAGCGTATTCTCACCCAACTCTTAAATACAGTAGAAGTTGAGCAAAGAATGCGTGCGCTGACATCTTTGGGGAATTGAATAGAATGAAGTTTCTCTCATTTCTCCTTTCTTCGTCGCTTTTTTTGCTGCTAACGGCAATTCCGTTTTTAGGAATAATCCCTCTCTCTCATGCCGATTCTCGAAACGTCAAATATGGGACTTTCTATTATGTATGGTATGATGGATACGGCGGCACTTCACACTTTAACGGGACACCACCTAACTATACGGGACTTCCCCCGACATGGTGGAGGGTAATTGATCAGCCTCTCTTAGGGTTCTATTTCTCAAACGACACAAGAATCATCAAAGCTCAATTCGCCATGATGCATCAAGCGGGAATAGATTTCGTTCTAGTCTCCTGGTGGGGGTGGTCGGATGAGAGCGACAACGACGCCCAAATCGTTTTCGACACTATGAAGGACATTTTGCCCTCTTGCAACATGCAGATAGCGATAAGTGTAGAACCCATTAACGAATCGGGGGTCTATGACTTCACAGCTATTAAAGACTACATCTATCAAAATTTCGTTGCCCCATACCCTTCCATCTATATGAAGCTTGACGGAAAACCCCTCTTAACATGGATGCAAGGGGAAAACATGACGAATCCCCAAGAAAACCAAAATACTATCCATTCGGACAGTCGGTACACTAACCGCATAATCGGGATTATGCCTTATGCAGATTGGTATTGGTGGTTTCCAAACAACGAAAGACCTGACCAAAAAGAACCTCTCTTATCCCCTGAGGACGGGGGCGAAACGTGCATCTTGCCCCGCTATGATGATTCAAGATTAGGGGCGGGAAGAAATACCACGGATGACCCCGACTATTCAGAGGGTCTATATCAGAATGGATGGAACGTAGCAAATGCATGGATAAAGAAGGGACAATGCGACATCGTCCTAATCGGGACATGGAATGATTACACGGAGAGAACTCAGATAGAGCCATGCTTTGACGCGACATCCTTCACACCATACCCTTTCTATTTGTTAGACACCACTAGGGCCAACATTCAAGCCTCTGACACAACCCGGCCATTCTGGTATCAGGACCCCTTTGCCTTCGTAACCATCATCTTGGCGGTTGTCCTTGGCGCAATGATTCTTGTTTGGTTGGAAAGACGATAGCCTAACGCGCGCTATGGAAATACGACGATAAGAAACAGTTAGCGCGTCTTTGTTAACCTTCGAACACTTTGGCTGCAGTGTTAATGAATAAGAAGCCATCTCAAGTCGCAACCCTATTTTCTTCATCTCGGTGAAGATGGTAGAAATCACTTCGTAAACAAGGTTGGATATTTTTTGAACGAAATAAGAGCCACCCGAGAAAACAAAGAGGCGTGGCAGTTATTTGTAGATAAATGCCCATAGTACTAGGCGCTAAGAAGGAGACTATATTTCGATTGGTTGAGCATATTCAGGCAGAATGACTCTGCCCGGAAACAAACTCTCGAATAGCTTTAGGTTGGTCGTATGAATAGGTATGATTTTTGTTGGATTTATTTTTCCAATCAGCTCTTTAAGCTCGGTTCCTGAGGCATGGCCAGAGACGTGACTTCTGACAAACATTTTCTGCTTCTTTTCTTCGTCTGTAAATTCATAGTCATAGCTGACTTTGAAGTAGTCAAACCAATTCATCATCTTGGATTCGTCGATTTCCATTTCTTCGCAGAAAGGTTCTGTGGTTGCGCAAATGTACTTTGTTTCGAGTTGTGTATCAAGTGGGATAAGGTCAAATAGTTCGTTGGCATCCCAAAAGGTGAACATGAGAACGTATTGCTGTGGGTTCCTTCGTATCTGATAAGCTCTGACACCATTGTCTAGATGGTGCGTGGCTAGGTCGTAAATCTCTCTGTAATCATATGGTTCGTTGGCACACGAAGCTGGTAATGGATTCCTATCGTTGGCTGGGTCGCCTCCGATGTTTAATCTTTCAGCTATACGGACGATGTTTCGGTCTGATTTGGCCGAGTTTCTTCCGTGAAAGTGTAGGTAACCCATTTTGTATTTGTTTTCATAGTCCACTTTAGAATACAACATGTCGCCTTCTCGTTTTAGGTAGACCTTTAGGTTAGCTATTGTTCTGGGGTCGGCGTATTCTTCGGGAAAATTACAGTACATCTCGTATAGCAGATAGGCAAGTTTTGGACATATAACTAAGGTTCGGCCGTTTCTTCTGCTTGCTTCGTAGATGCTGTTGAAGCGCGTTAGGTCCTTCCAGCCGAAGTTGATAAGAACCAAGCCCTTCGCTTGCTCAATATCTAAGCCTATTTTCTCAGTGATTTCTTTTTCAGTCAGAACTTTTTCGCTATCTATTCGAGTTCCTTCTGTGATCAAAACTTCAACTGGGCCTCCTATGGCACCGACATAGTCATCCAGAGAAACCTCGTTGTCACCGTGGAACCGTAGATCTCCTGTGTACAAAACGCGCTTGCCTTCAGGAAGAGTCAGCAGGATAGAGCATGCGCCTGGTACAGAGTGTCCAACAGGAATCATCTTGTACCTGATGCCATTAATCTGCCCTTCAGAGTCTGTTACGAACGTCCGATATTTCGGACTATATTCATAGGTGAACATGAATTTTGTTTTGGGGTCTTCAATAACTGGCTTTTCTTCTTCTGCATTTTCCTTGCATTCATATTCACTCGGACAAAGAGTCTTATGGTTAGACTCTTTCTCTTTTATGCTGATGTCTTTTGCTAATTTGTAATACTGGTCGTCAACGCCAGACATAGAAACATCAGTCATAGCTTTAGCTAAAATCTTGGTTTTTTCTGTACAATAGACTGGAATGCTTGGATCAAGGAAGCTGACATCCTGAATATGGTCAAAATGAGCGTGCGATACAAAAACTGCGTTCACTGCTGGGCGTTCAGTGTCACAGGGAGAAATACCGGTCATTTTCCAAAAGTCAGGAGCCTGATCCACAGGAACCTTTTCTCTTGCCTCCGGTCTTTCGAACAATACAGTTGTATCCAATAAGTAAGGCGTGTAAATACCATCGATTCTTGGCAATACCTGAAGCCTTAACATGTCCCTCAAAGCATTCTTTGATCGTATTTGAAGGAATTCTGCAAAATATTTGTGAGCGTATCCCAGTCTGCGACCAAAATCCAAGAAGACCGAACCATCTTCCGTTTGAACCAAAATCTTGTTTCCCCCAATTTCATTAACTCCCCCGTAGAATGTGAGCCTGGTCATCTCCGCTTGCCCCGAAATTGAAATTGCAGAACAACTTGCTTTTATAATTTGCGCATCAACAGAGAAAGCTTGGAAAACTATCACGGTAAACAGTGACTTCATTCATTCAGACTCGAACCTTTTTGTTGAAACGCTCCGATTTCTTGTGCTAGTCCAGTTCGCAAGACTGATGTGTTCTAGTTATCTTGATTGTCGTTTCGCTATTCAAGAAAGTCAATACGAGAAATTTCGCTAGATCGAATGAACATTCTCTTTATGTCTAACTTTACTTTAGCTAGTGTCTTACCGTGAGGGTTTTCTTCCACCTGCTGCCACATGATTATGTCTTTAAGCAAAAAGCCAAATGGCTCGTCAACGACTTCCTCAATAGTGCCCTCCACGCTTGGAGAAAAACCCATTGTCCTCAAGGTTGCGGCTGAATATTTTCTCGCTATTCTCTCGTAGATTTTGCTCTGTTTTGACAAAGCCGTTCCACGGGTGCAGAAACGGCTCAATACTTCGCGGTCCTTGAAATAGAACCAAACTCTAACTTTCTTTTCTTTGAATTTTCTCTAGTAATCCAGATATTTTTTGCCCATTTTCAAGAGATTTCCAATATCTGTGATGTTAGCAAACCCCCACTTTGGAGAGACATAGTGCAATATGGATGTTCTGTCTAATACAGTTATTCTTCAATCCGTCTCGGTCCGTATGCTGTGACTTTTCCGCAGTGTCGTTAAGTTCGGGTTGATTGGGGTAAAGTTTTATGCCCCTCATTCTATTCATGAGAGGTCTAAAGACCAAGGTTCTTCATGCGTCTCTTTGCTTTCTTTGGAATAGGCTTCAGGTCTGGAGCTATCCTTTTAGTTCTCCTATGTGTTCTGAGCTGTTTTCGTCTTGTCAAATCATCATCACGTTCCTTTCTAGGATAAAACTTTACCCTTTTTCTTCTTCTTCGCTCTCGTATTCGTGTATGTGTGTTCGTGTGTGTCCGTGCGTGTGTGTCTCTATCTATCCCTCTGTCCAGTCAGTCACAGTCACACTCAGTCAGTCACTCTCTGACTGTCAGTCACTCACAAACAGACAGACAAACACAGACAGACAAACAAACAAAGAAACCTTAAAAGGGAGCCCCGTGAAACCGTCTCGTTTTGGGGCAAATCAACAGTGGACAAGAACAATAGAGATATTGACCTTCAGAAAATCCAATCCCTAGACAGCTACTGGCAAGCATGGTTTAACATGGGAGCGTCTATCTGGGTCGGTAGTTTAATTGGCTTTTTGATTCTGATTCTGACGCTATACTATAACAAGCAATTCAGTCCTGATGCAACGGTAAACTTGGTTTTCACCATCATAACCGCTGGAACCGCATATGCTGTGCTTGGAATATATGGTTCGTACTTCATGAACAAACGTTACAACGAATATCTAGCCTTTGTTGACAAAAAACTTGCTCAAGTTGAGAAAGGTGAACGATTGCCTTCATTGACGGAATTGAAGAAGCTAATCAGAGCGAAGCAGAATTTACTTCTGTAATCTTCTTGAGCCAGCTTGACCTGTCGTAATTAGGGAAAGACGAATTCGAAGAAAGAATTCTGAGGTAGTCGTATTTTTTCAGTCTAAGGCTTCCTGATGAAACGACCTGTCCTCAAATCCCTGAACCTGTCAAAACTTCTGCTTCTAATAATCACCATTTCATGCTTCCATGATCTTGTTTTCTCGATAGTGAGAGGAATACCTCTCTTCTGAGCCTCAACAGCCAAAGCAGAACGCTGTCTCTGAGTAGCCCTCCATTTTTCACCTGCCCATAAACCATACTCCATCTCCAACTGTCTGAAATTCGGTATCTTATCAACGTCTCTTACTTCTTCAAACCGCCTGAAAGCCTCAGGGAACTTATCCAAGTTCAATCAGCCTTCCTTTCTTCTCGATTCCCGTGTCATAGCATACATAACAGAGCTTCTGGGGAACCACGGCGTGTTCATAGCCTCTCAAAACCTTCACGAGTTTTTGAGGTGAACGACCAACTTTATTGCTCACCCTCAATGTAGCTGACCCTCTGCGCACGGTCCAAACCCAAAAGCCATAATCCAACTGCGGAAAACTGTGAATCAGAATGTGCAAATATGTAATCCAAGGTCTTTTGCTCCAGCAGAATGCACGATATGAGCCTTTAGCATCGTTGAAAATACTGATATCTCCGAGTTTGAAGTCGCGTTGGATTTTTCTGAGTTTCTGTACAACTTCAGCTAGCGTTAGTGTGCGTCCTTCTAGGTCAAAAAATACGTAGTGGAGATGTTTCTCTTCTGGTTCAGTTACGACTTTAGAAGTTATACCTGCAAGAGTCTGAGTTTTTGACAGCATTGCAAAGAACGTCCACGGACGGAGAATTATTCTGAAATTAATTCTCATAGAAATCACCAGTCAACAGTTTGCGTCTTCGATTATTTTTCTAGCTGTTGGCTCTGTCATTCCGCTGTGCCTAAATTCTCGAAGGATGTCTGACTCTTTCCATCCGTTTTGGATGAGGACTCTTACAGATTCTACTTGCTTTTTTCTCCATGTTAGACCACCTTGAAAAAAGGTGTCTTTCATGTTGAACAATGCCTGAGCTACCGCATCTTTCTGTTCTTCAAGAATTTTGGCTGATTCTGGACAAGCCTTCCTAAATCTTTCTTCTTTTGTTTTTTCAGTCATTCGAAAGCCTCTTTTTCTTTTATGAAGTCTTTGACTACGATACCAGCACAGAATCGATAGAACGCTGATATTCCCATGCCAAGATGTTTTCTTGTCTGTTCTGCTTCTTCGTCAAAGTCTTTCGGAAGCCAGATGGTTCTTCGTATGCCTTTTTCTTGTTTCATAGTTCTTACATTGACATTCAGTAAATACAGAAATACTTATTAAATGGTGAGCTAATTTAGTTAGTGACTAATAACTTGTTAATAATGAGGAAAAGACATGGGCAAGAAAGACAGTAGAGGAATGGGTGAACTTCAAACAAAAGATAAAATTCATAATAGATGGAAAATTCTGCACGTCATCAGAGATGGAGAATGGCATCAATATAAAGATATTAAAAAAGAAACCGATTTAAGCCCGCCTATATTGGCCAAACACCTCAAAGAACTTAGACGGTTCATTGAGAAGAAAGAGGGAGAGGAGGATAATCGAGAGACTTACTATAAAGCAAATTCAGCATTGATGTCAGCTTTTTTTCAAATGGACTTAACAAACGCTGAATGGGAAGACATAGAAGAACAATTTCTAAAATCGAAAGACCTATCGTTTGCTCTGGAACAACTTAACACAGCAACCAATCTGAATATAATAATGGCTCTTACTAATATCAAGAGCAAGAATTTTGATATTGGAAACCCTGAAGTTGTGCAACTTTTCTTTGAAACTTTTGTTTTTAGTCCTTACGAAATTCTTGTATCAAAACTTGTCGAAGCGAGCAAAAAAATCATTGATGATATTGACCTTAACCAAGTTATGAAAGAATTCAAAACTAAAGGAGAATGAGTTTATGCCTTTTCGAAACGCCAAAGCCTTGAAGGTTGAATTGTCCGATTACGGTTCTTACCTTGGCAGAGCTGAAGGGTGCTTCGAAGTTAGAGACAAAAACGGCAAAACTGAACGTTATCCGCATTTTGAAAAGGAAATAGGTGAAACTGTCTTGAAGAGTGGAAGCTACGTTTCCGTTGACGCCTTGATTGACCTTGCTCTCTGGAATATAGACACTTACATAATGACTAGGAAAAACAGAGTTGTAGCAGTTTTGAAGAACCCTGAAGATGATTCTCACGTTAAGACTAGGCTCTGTCAGTATGAGGCACTGAGTAACGATAAGGGAATTGCTATCGCTAAACAGCTCTTAATCTCCAAGATTGAAGGGCAAAATGCAGTTCTGAAGAAATATGGCTTAAGACCTCTCGATGTTGATGCTAGAAATAAAATCGGAAATATGAAATTTGAGAATTTGGAATCAGCGAGGAAAAGACTTGTTCTGATTGAAAGTCATAATGCGAAGCTGTATTTCAGCCAGATTTTCAAGTTGTTTCCTGAAAAGATCAGCCCTGAAACGAGAACAGGATACAAAGCCTACGATGGTTTGAACAATGTTTTCAATTTTGCTTATTACGTTTTGAAATGCAGGGTTCATAAAGCATTGTTGAAAGCTAAACTTGAACCATACCTAGGATCCTTCATTCTGTCCAAGTTGGTAAACCCTCTCTGGTTTGTGATTTTCAAGAACTCTACCGCTACTTGATAGATGACTATCTGATAGAACGGTGTCAGAAGCTACGCAAGAAGGATTTTGTGCTTGTTAGATTTTATGATGCATCTTAAATGGGTAAGAGGATTCACCTTTGCGAATTTGAAACTAATGATTTAGCTGAAAGTTTGAATTTGATGTTTGACTACATAGTTGAGATTCCTAGAATCAGACATGGCAGTAGGCAGACTCTTGACACGTTGATTAATGAAGAGGCTTACTTGTTTGCAAAGTTTCTGAGGCATGAGAGAGAAACATGGATCCCGAGAATTGCCTCCTGCCCCGCCGAGCGCAACAAGAACAACTCGGACAGATCCTGTAAAGACAACTCTTAAAAACTACGATATGCTACTTAGTCAATGCTGAAATTGAAGGGAGAAATTTGAGCAAAAAAGTATTCGTGATTTATCCAAAAATTAAAGAGAAACAAGCTGAAATGATGTTTGCGCAGACTTCCATGGAGGGGAAAGAACTCGATTTTGCACAAGTACAAAAGGATCTAAAACAGATTATATCAATGTTTGGAGAATTGGAGAAAACTACTTCCAAGTATTATGTGGATGAAGCGAAACTAACCATAGGGGTTATAACTGGTGAATCAGGTTCAGTACGTGCAGGGATATCCACAAATTTCCTAAGTATATTCAAGGGTCAAATTAACGCTGATGTTGCAGAAAAGTTCAGTGGAAACAATCTTATAGAAATAACAATCAAGCGAAAAGCCACGTAGGTCTTTACATGTGATCTAGGCTTATTTCTTCCAAAACTGAACGCTGGAACTCCGCGAAGTTCTTACCGTAGACTTCACCTAAAGCATCTTTGAATTTGTCAAAAACAGCCCTCTTTTGTATACATTCATCGGAAAATACGTTTTCGAATTCTCCGCCAATTGACTTTTGTAAGGTTTTCCCTAGTTTTTTCAGCGGGTATTTTTCTGTTACTTTGAAATAAAGAGAAATAATCGGTTCAAAATCCGTATTTTTTGATATATAATACCAAGGTTTTACTAACTCCGAGTACGAAGACAAGAAACACGAATTGACTACTTTCCATTGTTCATAACATCTTGGAATTTTCTTCTTTAATACCAAACCCACAAGGAATTCCGTCAAACCTTCAAAAATAAATTTCAAATTATCCTTTAGAACATCATCTTTCGAAAACGCAGATCTGCTGTGTAGAGTTTCATGGATTAGATTTGAATAGCACCACCTTTCTTTGACTAGAAATATCCTTCCCGATTTTGGATGATATGCACCCGCGTAACCCGTATCAATTCTCTTCAAATTGCCGATACGTCTGAAATCATCAAGTGAGACCTCGAGGATTTTCTGTGAAGCACCTATTTTCATAATTGGTTCCTTTGTTAGTTTGTCTTCAACTTCATATTCAATGAGGGTTCTAGCTGGAACAGTTGCGATCCCAATTGCTTGATCAATTAACCTTACGGCCACGTCATGATCTGACTGGCAATTAAAAGTATTAGAGAACAATCTTGAAGTCGTAGAGCGACTAATGCATTGATATGCCATCTATTTCGTCTTCCCGACTACATTTATATTCGTCCGAGAAGAAACGATTTTAGTCTTGTGTATATCAGAAGGCTTAATTCTCACGTCGTAAACCATATATGTGTATAGTGCACTATACACGAAAACACATGAGGAATTTGAAGAGGCGTATTGGTATGACGAAATATCAGTATCTTGTAGATAGATACTCCCAAAGCTTGACGAAATACGATATCAAGAATCTATTCCGCCGACTGATAAAGATCAAAGGAAGCGTAGCAGCAGCGACCAAAGCAGCTAATATCAAAAGAAAGACCTACTACGATTGGGAAGATAATGGCGAAGATGTAAAACCAGCTACTAAGCGCAAGGTCCTAGATGCTTGCCTCTCGAGTGATCCGTTTGGAACAATTGACTTCCTGATCAATAAAGACGAATTGGACTATAATGAACTTCTGCAAAGACAAATCTCTATGATATGTGATCAAATAGATGATGAGACAGATCCTGCTGAACTTAGCAAATGGAACACAATTCTGGAGAAATTCATAAAATCTCACACGGGAGCAATTCAAGATTTGAAGACCGTTTCATTAGCTGACATGTTAAACTCGGTTAATCTAAAGGCCAAGGCATTGGGAGTTGAAGAAATAGCCAAGGATGTCAGCCTCATTCAGCCCAATCTGCTATCTGAAAAGTTTGTTGACCTACTGGATATCTTTCGTAATAAATCTACTATGAGTTGCATTGAAATAGTGAATGCACTTGGGCTCCCCGAGGAATTTGTTAATCGAGCTTGCCGCATATATGGATACACACCTGCCTTATATTCAACTGAAGCCACTCAAGAAAAGTATATTCTAGCTTCCAGCGCTTCGCTCCACAGAATAATTGAACCTGAAAAACCGACAGCAGAACTGCAGCTTGAGTACATTGCAGCCCGACGCAGATAAAAGGAGAGAACTCATTTGGGAGGAATTCGCCTAGCTCTTTTGAACGATGAAATTGCGTTTTCCTCGTTTATCGAAGACGCAGAAAATCTCAAAAAAATTCCGTTGGAAAAGGTTGGTAGTTTTATCGATTGGGTAACAAAAGTTTTGGTTCACGGTACAGTCCTATTTGTTGAAGAAGCGAAGAAATTTGCTGAAGACTTTGGATTTTCAACAGTAGCGGATCTCAATAGCGCGATAAGACTAGTTAACCACCTCTTTAAACATGGTGTAGAAATAAGTGAATCAGACTTAGAGTCTGATTTCGAGAAACTAGGCTTCGATAAAGATAGAAGCAAACTGATTATAACTTCTCTGAAAACTTCTTGGTTAACCTTCAAAGATTTCATAAAGAGACAACGTGGCGAGGCTGTTCCAGAATTAGTTTCTATACATTGGAGAATTGATGCAAGGGCTGCTAGTAGCGACTATTTAGAAGAAAGTGAGGTTGTTGCACTTCTCCGCCTCGGCGATAGTGAAAAGCACCAAAATCGCATTTGCGTGGAACTGGATCTCGATGACCTCTTATGGTTAGAAAAGGAAGTTGGGAAGATCAAGAAAGAATTCCTTAAAGTGCAAGAAAAACTAAAAAAGAACCCCTCCTTACTTCAGTAATCCTCTTTTTCTGAGTTTCAAAATTATGCATCTTTACAGAGTTTAGTCAGTCTGTCTGTTTGTCTGTGGCTGTTTCTCCTTTTCTGTCTGTGTGTGTGACTGACTGAGTGTGACTGTGACTGTGACTGACTGGACAGAGGGATAGATAGAGACACACACGCACGGACACACACGAACACACATACACGAATACGAGAGCGAAGAAGAAGAAAAAGATAAAACTTTACCCCAAACAACAAAAACGTACGTTGTTCTATGCATCCCTTGTTAGTTAGAAAGTTCAAAACCTGTGACTTTTCTGAATTTCCTTCTAAAAATCCAATCCAAGTTTTCCAAATTGTCTGGATATATTGATATAAACTTGATGTTGTTTCTGTAGTAGATAGCCATCTTTCTTTTCATGCTTCTGACATATGTTGTCCTTGTCCAATAGTCATCCGCATTTACTAGTCCCCAATATTCAACATACACATCGTAATCAGGCAAGTAGAAATCAGGAGTACTAATTTTGTAATAGAAGAACAGGGCTTTCCCTCTTGCTTCTTGCTCATAGACGTAACGAATATTGTTTTCTTCAAAATAATCTGCAATTCTCCGTTCCCCAATACTTTTCACCCTCTCTCCTCTCAAAGTGACCGATGCCACTCCATATTCCTGTCTTGGTTTCAACCTACTAAGAAAAATCAGCACTAATATCGGCACTAGTACAAAAAGCGCAGCTGCAAGGAGAAAGAGAGCCAAAACATCCATGCTAGAAAATATAACGAATAGTTGTTTTTAAAAATTGTGTGTTCATAAAACTCTACCCCAACCAACTGCTACATGCGTACAATAAAACTTTACCCCTTGACCCAAACGCGTGCTAGTGCCGCTTGCCAAGGAATGGGTGGCAAGAGAAACAAGCACTGTCTTGACATCCACATCTGGGCTGATATCCTTGTGTAAGCATGTTTCACCTTTCACGTTTAATGTTCTGGCTACCTAGAGCTTCAATTCATAACTATTAAATTGAACATCAGACGACTCTTGAAACTAAACTATGAAGGTATTCTAGATGAAGGACTCAAGTTATGCTGACATGGAAGAGTCAGAGAAGCTAGTTGCTCATTACTTGAGGGAGCTGAACCTTTGGTGGATCTATGAGTCACCTGTCTTTGTGTATGATGAAAAAGAAAGACCAAGAGTATGGACTCCTGACTTCTACCTTCCAAAGTTGGGGATGTATATTGAGGTCTGTGGTGCAGAGAATGCCAAGTCCTACGAATACAGGGAACAGATCTACAAAAAGAATGATGTCTATGTCGTTTTTGTTCATCTCTACAAAGAAGAGAAGAAGTGGAAGAATTTTCTGGTCAAAAGAATATTAGAAATTGAAGAAGTGAGACATTCAGGAGTAGTGAAGATGGTTCACTCACTTCAGTTTTGACTCAGCATTGGTTTGGTTTGCGGTAAAGTTTTAGGGTCTCCGTTTTCAAATTGCATTCATTACTGCGCCAACCATGATTAGAGTGATGCCTAATCCTAAAAGTACAGTCCCCAAGGGGCGATACTTGAAAAGCGATACTTGAAAAACAGCTGCGGAGACAATCAAGCCGTAGCTTCTGGAATCAGAATTACTGGAAGAAATCATATGTCTTCTTCAACAAATCGACCATTTGTATTAACTCGTCTTTGTCGAATGCCAGCTTAAACCGACATTCGGCTTGAACTTCTCTTCCGTAGACAATCACCAGCTTTTTTTCACCGTCAAAATCGACAATGAAGTTGTCTGTTTCACCTACTCTTGTGATCCCTTTCGATTTAACAGGACCCACCGTTTGTTTCCTTTCAACACTACTTCCTGAATGGCTAATACCGACAATACTCCTCACCATTTCCTTCGTTCTTTCTCTCTCTCGCGCCGCTTCATCATTCGAAAGATACGATGGATGAGTGCGCCGCTTACCCAACTAACTACCCCCAAAGGCATTTTTCGAAAACGCTATATGTGATGCGATTTCTGAATATTGATTTCACCTATTTAAATGGGCTCGCAAATATGCCAAGTAATGTGTTCTCTACCTTCAAAATTGCGGATTTGCGCGCACTAGTGGCCCACGATTCTTGCAGCAGCACCGACGACTGATGTTTAAATAGCCGTTTGCCTGGGCGACCCGTGCTTCAAGAAAGCAGGGGGATATGTTTGGAAAATGAAACGGCAGAAGTTGCAGCAGAGGTCCAGCAGAAGAAGCAGAGAAAGAAAAAGGGAAAGACTGCAGAGCTGTACAAACTCCTTGAGAAGAGTCTTCCTGCAAAGGTGAGTATGACGTTGCGTTGAGCGCGCGCTCTTGTTTCTGTGAACATCATCGTTGTCTAGTCGGAGAGGTTTTCGTGGTTTGCGTAACGAATAAATGAATAGGGAAGGAGAACATTGGTTGAGGTATATGCCTGCGAAGATCAGAAGGCTTCTTGGTTCGGATCGGGACGACATAGCTGAAATATCTAGGCACATTTGGGAAGGGAATGACTACCTGCTATCAGTCGTTGACGATTGGTTGAAGGATCGGGATTGCCATTTCTACGGCGTCGAAGAGAGCAATCGCATTGTGGCTGTGGGCAACTTGCGACTTTTGGAAGACGGTCGAACTGGTTGGATGGAAGGATTAAGGGTGCACCCCGAACACAGGGGCAAAGGTTTCGCAAATGAAATCACCCGATACTTGACTAAAGAAGCTGAACGCTTGGGCGTTGAGCGCATTCGTTACACGACATCTGACAGAAACGAAGCTTCTCTGAAACTTGCTAAGATGGCCGGGTTCTTGGCGGTTTCGAAGATGGCTGTCTTCTGGACGGAGAATCCCAAACAGATTCCTCCGATCGGAAACTATCCTGCAATAGAAAAGGTAACCCCAGCAAAAGCACACAGGTTGCTTCAAGCTAATTCAAGCATAATTCCTTGCGGAATTCTGACGTACGACTGGAAAGCCTTAGACAATACACTCCAAAACCTTAGAGAAATCGGCAAGACCCACGATTTCTACGCAGCCTTAAGAAGAGCCAAAATCGATTCTTTATCATTTGGCTATCCTAGACAGGAACCAGACCATGTGCAGTGGAGTTTCACAGTCTACTCTTTTGGCCAGGATGGTTTTTTGTCTCAACTATCTCACAACGTGGCAATGGCCTTGAAACACGGTTTCAACTCAATTGGCTGCGTGCTTGAAACCAGGTTTGAAAAGACTTTGAACGAATTGGACTGGGGATCAGCCGAGCATTGGGCTACCCATTTAGTCCTGTTTGAGAAACAAATACGTTAGCGCGCGCTAAGAAAGTGTATCATAGCGTGAAGTGAGCAGAGTGAACTTGAATCTGAAGGCCACAGTCAGCAGGTACATGAGTTCTCTTCTCAGACACTCCCCTCAAAACCTTAAGATGGACACACAAGGTTTCGTCAGTATAGACGAGCTGCTGGAGAAAATCAGAACTCGGTATCCAATCGACAAGAGCATGATTCTCGAAATAGCGAATAAGAGCGACAAAAAACGATTTGAGGTCAATGGAAACAAAATCCGAGCCCTGTACGGGCACACGATACCCGTGAATATTGAATTTGAAGAAGATACCCATGTTAAACTGCTATATCACGGAACAACCGCCGAGGCTGCTTCCAAAATCCTGAAAGAAGGATTGAAGCCTATGAAGAGAAAGTGGGTGCACTTGTCTCCAACAGTAGAAACTGCGATTGAGGTAGGAAACAGGAGAACAACCCATCCCATTGTGTTAGAGATTGATGCTAAGGCAGCCAGAGAAGATGGCATGAAAATCTACAGGGCTACAGATAAAGTATTCTTAAGCGGATCCGTGCCACGGAAATACATCAAGATACGAAGAAAACGCGATCAAGTTGCTTATGAATGATTGATTCGAGAAAGCTGTCGCGCGTGCTCTTTTTGTGAGGTTGGTCTCTACTAAAACCGCGCGCTATTGCTTTACGCTCACTTCGACTCCGTCTTTTCCGAAGGGTGTGTATTCGCTCTTGTACTTGCCTGAAGACCTCACATAGTCTAGATATTCTTTCGTTTGATCCGCAAAGAAGCCAACGTTGTCGGCGACGATCACGCTTCCCTTGTGGAGCTTCTTTTCGACCAGCTTCAGATAGTCGAAATATTCTTCTTTGGCAGCGTCGATGAAGACCATGTCGAATTTTTCAGTCAACTTCGGAATAACTTTGACAGCATCGCCAACGATCACGTCGACTTTTGGGCGAACGTTTGCTTTTCTTATGTTTTCGCGTGCCAGTTTGGCTCTATCAGCATGGATTTCAATCGTTGTCAGGCACGAATTGGCGTCAAGTTCTTTTGCCATCATGATCGTTGAGTAACCTACGAAAGTTCCAATTTCAAGAATCCTTTTGGGTCTTGTTCTGCGTATGACTTTGATGAGAACTTGTCCCCTGTCTGGCCCGATTATTGGCAGGAATTCTTTCTCAGTTATTGCTTCAATTTCCTTCAGAACCATGTCCGCCCTACTCAAAGCCATCCAACCCGTAAAACAAGACTGTGCAAGAGTTAAAGAATAGTCTTTTGCTGAGCCTGTCACTTAGGAAAAGGCTTTCCACGTTCCGTCGGTTGACGCGCGCTCGAATTGTGCATACTCCTCTAATCTTTTTATAAATGAAGGTGCCATCATAAATCGTGAACAAAAAATGGGCTCGAACATAGGTAAGTTAGGAGACTTCCCACAAAAATCTATAAAGGAAGTTAGCATTCAGGGAAAGCCTTATGCTATCTCTAATATCGACGGAATGTTATTCGCCATTGACGGTAGGTGTGCACATGCGGGAGGCATCCTGAGCAACGGCCATCTGGTTGGAAAAGTAGTAACCTGCCCGAAACATGGTGCCCAATATGATGTTACAACTGGCAAGAACCTCAAGAAACCGCGAATCCCATTCGCCAAAGCTTCGGACCTGAGGAGCTACAAGGTCACCATCGATGGTGAGAATGTAGTACTTGAAGTATGATCCGCTAGGGTGTTTGACACAATCTAAAACCAGTCCACTACCCAATATTACATTTAATAGCGCGCGCGTTGTGCTTCAATATGCCCCAAGCTATCCAAATACATCCTGCAGCGATCACGAGTGCGTCCCCAATTCGGAGTGGCTGAAACAGAGGGTTCCCTTGCAACGAGCGCGCTAATTGGAGGAAACACAATTGAATTCAGCTGGCGAATATCTGCAAAACGTTAGAAGGAATGCAGAAAACGCAAATCCAACAAAGACTGTACGTGCCCAAGTCAAGGGTGAAAGACACTCGCGTCCCACTCTCCTCTCTAACTTCATTCTTGGGACTCAGGATGGTCTGGTAAACGTACTGGGAATTCTCTTGGGGTTGACTGCGGCATCAACCGACATTCGAATTTTCTTCGTTGCTGCTCTCGCCGCTCTTGGGGCCGAGTCCATTTCGATGGGAGCGGTCGCCTACACCTCCACCGCGGCGAGGCGACGAGTCTATCTAAAAGAAGTGAACAGAGAACGTCAAGAGATGAAAGACGTCCCCGAAATCGAACGGGAAGAGGTGAGGCAGATCTTCAGAAGATGGGGTTATGAAGGGAAAGAACTTGAAGATCTAACCGAAAGTATAGCTAAGAACCCAAAGGCGATGCTCGAATTTATGATGTCGTACGAACTCGATCTTGCACCGGTTGACAAATCTGAAGCGAGGCGCAGTGCCTTAATTGTCGGATCTTCCACCATATTTGGTTCTTTCATACCTCTGATACCATACCTTTTCGTTGGAAGAAACATTCTCACCGGAACGGAAGTATCAGTGATTTTCAGCGGCGTCGCCCTCTTCTTCATCGGGGCCTACGAAGCAAAGACCACAGTGGGTTCTCTATGGAGGAGCGGCTTGCAGATGGCGGCAATCGGGCTGACCGCAGGTCTAGCCGGATTCTTGATCGGCCACTTCATAGGAGCTCTACCTGTGTAAGCGCGCGCTGCCGAATGCCCAGAGAGAGTGCGTTGTCGATTAGACTCAACTTAACAGAGATTGAACCGAAACAGTAGGACTAGCGCGCGCTAACGCTATTAACGCTGCTCTAATAAATGGAGTCAGAAGGTATAGTCATCATGGAGTACAGAGAATTCGGTAAGGCAAGCTTCAAAGTGTCACGAATAGGCATGGGAACTTTCTTTGACGCCGGTGGAATAATCAGAGCCAGAGTCTTTGGGCATCACAAGAACGAGGAGGACAAGATTAGTGCCATCAAGAAAGGAATAGAACTCGGCATAAACCTCATCGACACTGCCGAGATATACCAATCAGAATCATACATTTCACAGGCCATCAAAGGTTACAAGAGGGACAGTCTTTTTATTGCCACCAAAGTCTTTCGATGGCACTTGAAATATGACGCATTGATAAAGGCCGCCAAGCAAAGTCTGAGCAGACTGCAGACTTCTTACATAGACCTTTACCAGATACACGTTCCAAATCCACGCGTGCCCATCAAAGAAACAATGAGCGCCATGGAACATCTTGTAAGTGAAGGAAAAATCAAATACATAGGCGTGTCCAACTTCACGGTTGCACAGGTCAAGGAAGCTCAAGAAGCATTATCCAAGAACGAACTCGTGTCCGTGCAAAACGAATACAACCTGGCGAACAGAAAGATCGAAGCAGACTTGCTGCCATACTGCCTCGAAAACAACATTGCCGTGCTTCCCTATCATCCACTCGCACATGGAAAACTAACCAATCCATCACCCAGAACGAAAGAAGCACTAGACGAAATCTCACAGAAACACGGCGGAAAGACACCGGCCCAGATCGCCCTAAACTGGTTCCTATCCAAATACGAGCTGGTTTTTCCAATACCTCGAGCTTCCAAGCCAAGCAGAGTCACAGAAAATGTTGGTGCAACTGATTGGCACATGGACAAAGACGAAATTGTTAAACTTGAAAATGCACTTCTCTGAGAAGGAAGCGCGCGCTTCTAAAGCTCCTCTTTCTTAAGGAATAGATCCTTTTCCAGATATTTGTGATTGCTCATCTTCTTGATCCTTAGGAACTTTCCTGCACCTTTCTCTGTTTCCTTTTCGTAAATGTCGATTTCTCCTTCAAACAGTCCTAGAATTGAGTAAAGCTCCTCTGAAGGGTGCATCCGCGGGTCTACTACAGCCAGAGTGGTGAACCCTGCCGACCGCAATTCTGGAAGCAGCGCGGTTAGCCACTTTCTGGTTTGAACTGCATGATGCTGAAGCAGGGCGTCTGAGACTATGTCTATACAGGCTCTTCTTGGGCCTTTCCCGGATGGGTCAAGTCTGCGTATAGCCGAGGTCAAAGCGATGCTGATGTCGGTGAGGTTTTCGACTCCCTTCAATTTGATCACGTTAGGTGAATCCTCGATGATTGCGTCCGCCTGAGGATTGCACACGAAAAGGCAGAAGTTGGACCGAAACTCTGCGAGAGGTTTAGCCATGCCAGGGTCTGTTGTGACATAGAACGTGACTTCACCCTTCTCTGCTCCAGTCGCAAGAAAACTCTTGACCAGCATGTTCCTCTCATCGCAGGAAGGTGATGTTAGCACAACGGCATAGGTTTGAGGTATCCCTCCGCACAACAGCTTGTCAAGATCCGCATACCCAGTGGCAACAAGTTCTGTAGGCTTAGGCACTGAGGCTACCTTACCTGTTTCTATGCAGAGCAACTGTGCTTCTATTCTCTCAATCTCCTTTTTGGCACCCATTTTTGTGTATATTTCCAAGGCTTGATTGAGCAGGTCGCGGGCCTTTTCTCTGTCGCCTTCTTGGTCTCTTTCTATGTACACTCGAGCGTATTCGTTGAGAACCATATAGGCGAAAGGATACATGTTCCACTGTCTTTGACCTAACGCCTCCCACTCTTGGAGACCCTTTTCAAAATGCTTGATAGATTCGTCCCATTTCTTCTGAGCACGAAACAGCGTTGCTGTCAGCACATCAGCATATGCGATGAGGTCTCTATCTTCTCTTTCGAGAGCATACTTGCGCAGTTCTTCAATCAGGTTATGGGCTTTTCCGAATTCTCCGAGCACTATGTACTCATTAACAACAAAGGGAGAGAAGCCCATTTGATAGGATTTTGCCCCATGTTTTTCACAGGCTTCATACATTTTTTCAAATAATTCCTTTGCTTTAGCATATTCTCCCCTATCAAAATATAACAATCCGTATGCCACGCAAACGCTGGCGATTGATTGAAAATCGTCTAGTTTTTGAGAAATGTTGAGCGCTTCCTTGTAGTATTGCTCGCTTTTGTCCCATTCTCCTAGTATCTGTTGAATATATCCGAGCTGAGTAAGTGACCAACTAAGTAGACTCATGTTGCCAGATTTGCGATTCAATGCAACTGATTCTTCTGCCAAGGTAGCTGCCTTGTTCATATCTCCTGTGCCCAAATACATGGCTGCCAGATGCTGACTGATCAAAGCTATCCATTCAACAGTCCCCACTTTTTTTGCCAGTTCGAATGCTTTCTGATAGTATTCCAAGCGTTTTTCACCCTCTTCTGTTGGACGAAACGCGCCAAGGTCGTCATACGCCCACGTCGCAGTTTCCATATAACCATTATCAAGTGAGATTTCCAAAGCTCTCTCAAAACATTCAAGGGCTTTCTTTCTCTTTCCAAGCCAACCCGAGATCTCTCCCAACCACATGTACGAGTGTGCCATAGCTTCGTGAGCATTCAATTTCTTGGCAAGATCAACCGCTTTCTCGCCCAAAGAAAGAGCGTCACCCATGTTTCCAGTGGCGCCCATGGCAACCATGCCCGCCATATCCTCGTATAGACTCGCCAGTTCAACGTTTTCAGGCCCGGGTTCCAAGATTTTCAAAGCTCTTTGATGATGCTCTTTGGCTTTTTCTCGGTCACCCAAGTTACTCCAAAGAACGGTCGCCATTTTTCTATGCAGTCTTGCAGACGTTTCTTCTTCCTTGAGCTGTTTCGCCAGAGGCAAAGCATCACCCCAATACTTTATGCTCGCATCATATTCCCCGACAAACCTTTTCGTGTCTCCAAGCCTCTCAAGAATGTTCTTCTTCTCCTGAAGCTCGCCCTCTTTCTCTTCAAGAAGCCCAAGCGCAGACTGAAAGTATGAAACGGCTTCCCTATTTGCAAAAACCTTCGCGGCCCTATCTCCAGCCTTCAGGAAATAGTCAAGTGCCTTGCCATTGTCCCCGCTTTCAAGAAAGTGTGAAGCCAGTTCACCAAAGTGCTCCTCAATCTTATTTGCATAGACCTTTTCCAAGGCACATCCCACAACCCCGTGAAGCTTCTTTCGCTTCAGAAGACTAACTTCATCATACACGACATCTCTGACCAAAATGTCGGCAAAAGAACAGACCCCTTCTCGACGAACCTCTCTCTCCTTGATCAAACCAGTCTTGAGCATCCTGTCCATCAATTCAAGCAGTTTATTCTCTTCGATGCCAGTGAGGGCGCACATCGCCTCCAGAGTGAAATCATTTCCAACAAAGGAAGCAAAAGTCAAAACACTCTGGCATTCCTCATCTAGACGAGCGAATCTAGTTTTCAGAACGCTTTTGACGGTCTCAGGAAACTCGATCCTTGAGATTTCCCTAATCTTCCACTTGTTCTCCTCTCGATAGACCACCTCTTCTTCTTTCAGGGATTTTATCACTTCCTCAGCGAAGAACGGGTTCCCTCTCGTTTTCTCATAGACCATCTTACAAAATTCCGTGGGAACATCGTCTTGCTCCAATATCTGCCTAATCATCTCTGAAATGTCGTTCACAGACATCCGCTTCAAAGAGACAGACTGCGGCAAGCGTTCTCTATTTAATTCCGTCAGAACCGGCGACAGCGGATGTTTAGCATCAATGTCGGTGCTGCGGTAAGCCCCCAAAAGAAGTAGTGGTATTTTCTGCACGCCACGAGCCAGATAATGCAATAGCAGAAGCGAGGATGGATCGGTCCACTGCAGATCGTCAAGAACTACTAGCAATGGAGCCTCTCGGGAAATATTGGTTATGAACTGCGAGACCGCTTCAAAGAGTCTATTCTGCTCATGCTCTGGACTTATCGCAAAAGACTGGGGGATTGTCGCCAGCCTTTGCCTAATTTCAGGGACGAGCTTGGCAACTTCAGCCGGATAAAAGCCGATAACCCTGTACAACTGCTCTGGATTGCATGTTTCCAGATAGTCTTTGATGACTTCCTTCCAGAGAATGTAAGGAGGAACACCGTTCATTCTGAACAGTGCTGGGCATCTGCCGTAAAGAACTTGCACTCCGCGTGATCGTGCATAGGCCCCAAGCTCTCTGACTAACCTTGTTTTTCCAATTCCAGCCTCGCCATGAATGAAAACAAGACCACCTTCACCGTGAACCGCCCGGTAAACAGCCTCTTTCAACACGTTCATTTCTTCGGTTCTGTCGACAAGCGGAACCTCTTTCGCAGCGATAGGACGAGCACTCGGAACACGATCACGCTCAAGAGACGCCAAGAAGACCTCTCCACTTCAACCTGTCAATAGGACATATCATGCTCTCCGTTCTTATTGCTTATGGAAGAACATCTGATTCAAACACTGGCTCAACCTGCTCACAAAGGATTCACTGCGCGCGCTTAAGCACGCCTTAACTCACTTATGGGACATGTTGCGCGCGCTAATTTCTCATCAAACCAGTGAGAACTTATGCGGGCGATTTGTTTTGTCAATTTTGAGAATACCTTTTTGCGCCATCTTTTCAGCATATTCTCTTACAAGATAGTCTGGCAGATTTGCAGCTTTTGAGATATTTCTAATCGTGGTGTGACCCTTGGCAATTAATTTAGTTACGAGATCCTCACTTAGTTTTTCTTCCACGATTCTTTGCAGCTCTTTTTCTATTGGCGATCTAATATGGTACTTTGTTCTGAGGTCGATTAGGTTCTGCAGAAGTGCGTTTTCCCAGAGTCTTCCTGAAGCCAGAGACTGGTTTGTGCACTCCGTTTTTATCACTTCCCAGTCAAGACTGGATTCCGCTAGAAGGCGCATGTCATCAAGATCAGCTTCGCGTTCTGTAATCCCTTTGAAAAGGAATATGTCTTCTTTTGAGGCAAGGCTCAAAATCAATTGCCCTCTTGAATAAAACTCAGTTGCTCTAGATGCCATATCAACCGAGAAAACAAGTGCATTGCAAATAGATCGATTGAATATGTCCCATCTGAAACCGTCTTCGTTTTCCATGATTCTGGATATTTCCATTTTCCTGTATTGTCTTGAGATTAAGAAATTCTCTAACAGATGGTAATCAATATTTTCCAACGACTCAACCAAAGTGCCCATATCTTGGTCACTCAGAACTACAACGTCAATGTCCCTTGTTGCTTCTTTCAATCCGTAATTAATCAAAGCTAGGCCGCCTATGAGGAAAATTTGAGTGTGAACCGCGATTTTTGAAGATAATTTATCTAGCTCGTTGAGTATGTATTTTCTGTCAAAAGATGGTCTATTTGTCAAGTCAACGCCTCATCCTCATATTCCCTCATTTTAGCCATTAATTCATTCCATGTTGGTAACCCTGAACCAGTGCGGGCACCTCTTGTTCTCAAGAATTCCAACATTGCATTAATCTGTAGACCTAGGTCATACCATGTGGCTCTTTTCAACAGGTAATCCTTGTCGACTTGCGCTAGTTCCTTCTTTAGCAGTATGAGGCTGTAAGTTACGTAACGCACATTTCCCCTTTCAATTAGCAGAGTGTGAAGTATTATGTCCTCTAGGCAAATCCTTGTTTTCCTCTTGGAAAAAAAATACGTCTCAAAATCTGACATCAGTTGAATACCGTAATCCGGCAAACAAGAAGTGGCTGTTTTTACAAAATCGCTTCGAGAAATCTCTGTTGTCTTTGGCAATCTGATCAGGCACTCAAAATCCTTTTGCCACAACACAATTGCACTCTCGGAGACGGAACTGACAATTGCTTTAATTATGAAACTCTGATATTCTTCCAAGAAGTTACTCAATAAAGAAAAACGATCATTGATTTGGAGGTCTTCGCCACTGCACGTCACTATCCCGAGGGCCATGAAGATTCTGGAATATCTCCAAAATGTGATAGACGAAACGCTTTGATCAATACTATATGCGCCTGCTAATATTTGAAAGAGAACCTCGATGCCAAGTCCAGGCAGAACGTCTTCCCATTTGATGTGCGAGTATTTTGTTAAGAGTTCTTTTAGGAGTAATGCATGTTTTGTATCCCGGAAAAAGATACTTTTTCTGGAATTCGCAAAATTCATTTCGGTAGAAAGGGCTACTTGTTGTACTCTTATTATATCTTTTTCTTGAAGTTTCTTTAGGTAGTGCGAGAGAAGGCTAGGTTTGATTGAACACCTTTCTCTTATTTGAGATAGAATGTGGTTGTCATTGGCGATTACTTTTAGTATTTCTATCTCTCGTTTACTGAAAGCATACTTCTCTTTTTTTGTTTTCACGGTATTTCATATAATTGAAATAACATATAAGTATTTTAATTTTATGAAATAGAAGCGAACAGAAGCAATTATTATAATAATAGCTTCTCTTCGTACAAACTTCATAAAATCAAAATAGATACAAAATAATTCAATGATATGAAATGCCTTTATTCGCACATTATTATAATAATGTAACACGATAAAACATCGATTTGCTTAGTCTATTATGAGCTTAATCCTCGCCTTGGTGCCCCCTCCGACAACTTCCAAAACTGGTCTCAAAGTATAATAAAAACTGTAAATGTATCCCCCTAACGTGGCGATATTTTTCTCTTCCAGCCAATTCTTATGGATCTTTTGGTTAAATTCTTTTATTGAATTCGTGAAGTACGGTTTCTCCAGAAGCTTATAAATGAAGAATCGAGCTTCTGACAATGGGAATCTTTTGGGATTCTCCAAGGATTTTCTCCAATAGCTGCTGGAAGCTACAAATCCCTTAGGTCTTTTAAAGGTCGCAGTATAAGGTTTAAAATTATTCTCAATCAAGACCTCAAAGATTGCTCTACATATGTTTTCCCAGTAAGGAACAAGTTCTTTCCATCTGATTACTGGGACTTTCTCAACGATCCCTTTGATTGTTTGAACTAAGAAGGTGTCGACAGATGGCTGCTTTTTCGCCGCCAATCTCACTGTTTCTCCCACTACCTATCATGCAGCTTTGTCCAAAGTTTAATTCTTTTTCGTTTGGGTAGGCATATCGCGCGGGCTTAATGAACTAGCCATATATCTCGTTTGGGTTGATTCCTGTCGCGCGAAGAACAACTCTTTTCAATCTCAATGCAAGAAAAGAAATAGCAATGCCAATCAAACTCGTAATATTCGACGTTGATGGTACAATTCTGCAAAGTTTTGGTTGGCAGTATATACATCAGAATCTGGGTACGTGGGATGCTGCGAAAGAGTACTCTGACCAGTTTTTCAACAACCAAATCACTTATGAAGAATGGGCTCGGCTGGACACAGCACTGTGGAAGGGTCAGACTATTGCAAAGATCAGAGAGATCATTGAAACAATGCCCTATACAACAGGCGCAAGGGAGACTTTAGCTATTCTCAAAAGAAGGCGTATTGGAACATATCTCCTTAGTGCAGGTCTGTCCCAAGTCGCAGAACGAATTCAAAAGGAAACATGTATAGACGGATACACAGCCAATACACTCTTAGTGAAAGACAGCTTTCTAACAGGCGAAGTGGAAGTGAATGTCTCTTTCCACAGCAAGGACAGAAATCTGCCTTATATTCTCCAAAGATTCAATGTAACCCGGAACGAATGCGCAGCAGTGGGCGATGATCCTACACTTATACCGCTATTCAAGAAGGTCGCCTTGGCAATCGCCTTTAATCCGACGAGCAAAGAAGTTGAAGAAAATGCAGATGTGACTGTCAAAAACAAAGATTTCCGGAAGATACTGCCCTACCTGCTCAAAGACAATAGGAGCTGAACTAAGAGTATGCGCAGGAGCCGGAACTATAACGCCCGCGCTTTCTGAGTTTCTGTCTTTAGTTTTTCGTAAATTCCAGCGGTTTACGGTTTGAAGCGAAGAATCCTCTTACGCAATCTAAGCAACTGTCGGAACCGATAATCCTAAATAGGGCTTTAAAGAGAAAAAGAGGCTACGAGGTAGTCTCTATGGTTGATTTGGATTTGGCTGTAGCTCCAATGCATAGGCTTTGCAAGAAAGCTGGCGCAGACCGCGTTAGTGAAGCAGCGGCGAAGGAACTAGCAAAGGCGTTAGAAGAAATCGGGATTAAAATCGCGAAAGAAGCTCTAGATTTCGCAAAGCATACTGGAAGGAAGACCATAAAATCCGAAGATATCGAGATTGCTGCCAAGAAGGTAATGGGCAGATAAATAAGCCCTCCTTTTTCCCTCTTTTTGTCTGAAACGCATGCTAGGCTGAATAATTAGGACTTGTGGTCGCAGAAAGCCTAAAGAACCTCGAGGCAGCCAGCAGTTAGTGGAAGTTGACATTCATGGGTGGAAAAAAGAAGCTTAGCTTAAAGCAGATGGAACGCGCTCAGGTAAAGAAGGACGAGGAAGACGCGGAAAAGAAGAAGAAAGAGAAAGGACCCGGCGCGCCCAGAGAGAAGAAACTCTTGGGAATAGTTGCGCCAGACGTGAAGAACGAGAAGATGGTCGGCGAATTGAAGAAGATGGGCGTCCTAACGCCGTACGCCGTGGCCACACGTTTAGGCATACGAATAAGTGCAGCCAAGGACTTTCTGGACAAACTAGAAGAGAACGGCACGATTCAGATGGTTTCTGGGAACCACAGCATCAAAATCTACAGGGCATGCTAAGCTTCCTGGCACTTCCCTCTTTCTCGGTCAGCGATGCTGAATATGTTTGAGGTTCCTGCCACAGTTGGAGTTTCCTAAAAGAATTTATACAGAAGAAGAAGTTAAGAAAGCGCGGGAGCTAATCGACCGTGGCTACAAACACCGCATAAAAGTCAAGGGTACCGCCGCTTTTCAACAAAAAGTGAGAAGAGCCCTCAAACTCGTCAAGACAGCCGGCTACTACGACTTTCTGAGGACCTACATTCGAGGGATAGAGGAGATTGACGGGTTGACCCAGCTTCGGAACGCTGACGCTTCGATCTGGACCAATTCCTATGCCGTGGAGAATCCGGTTGATGCCGCCAGCATTTTCGTGCAAAAAGCCTGCCACATGAGCGAATACCTCGAGCTGAAAAATTATTATGGGGGCGAGGCCGAGAAGCGTTCGGTTGGAAAACGGATCGAGTTCCTAAAGGCGTTGAAAAACAGGAGTCATGAAAAAGACGTCGTGGCCGAATGCGACCGCCTGCTAGACCTGTGGCGGGAGAGTTCCCTGGTTTACTAAAGCCTCGATTCTGATCTTTGTCCCGCTCTTCACCTGTTTAAACACGTCCAAGTTCTTGGTCACTTTGCCCAATGTGTTCACTGGGCTGTAGGGCTGCGATACACCGTAGAATATGCACACGGCGCTTCCCATGGGCCAGAAGGCGATGGTTCCGTTTTCAACGTTTCCCTTGGCTTTTTCTTCTCCCATCTTGATCGGAGTTTCAAAGTAGACCTCTTCTTTCCAGAGAGCTGCCCTGCCCTCAATTGGAAGCTTTCTAAGGATCATGTCTATCGTTCTCGGAGCCAGGAAGCGTACGAGCTCTCCCTCTGCTTCGCCTACGCCTTCAATCAAGAATTTTATCTTAGTTCGCGATATGTCCGTCTCTTCGCTCTTAGTTCGGGATACGTCTGTGTCTTCGCTCGTTTTAGTTCCGGATACGTCTTCATCTTCACTCGTCATTGTTTTCCACATCTTTTGAGGAATTGATCCAGAATTTGTTCAAGCGAAACTGGTCCAACCACTTTGAGCTCATACTTGACTCTGACGGTCGGCTTGCTGATCGTCATGACTCTTCTAAGATCGATGGGAGTTCCTATGACCACAACGTCGCATGGCACACGGTCTATCGTTTCTTTGAGTTCTGTCACTTGTTTTCCACTGTAACCCAGGGCTGGAAGCAGCGCACCCAAATGTGGATATTTCTTGTAAGCTTCCTTTATTGAACCGACGGCGTAGGGTTTAGGATCGACGATTTCGCTTGCGCCAGAGTTCTTGGCCATAATAGTTCCTGCTCCATACGGCATGTTACCATGCGTAAGTGTCGGTCCGTCCTCTATTACCAAAACGCGTTTTCCCTTGATCAGCTCCGGCCTGTCAGCAGTCACAGGTGAAGCTGCGTCGAGAACCGTTGCCTTCGGGTTGACCAGCTTTATGTTTTCTTTGACCTGATTCACTTTCTGCGGGTCGGCCGTGTCAACCTTGTTTATTATGATAACATCTGCCATTCGCAGGTTGGTTTCGCCCGGATAATAAGTCAGTTCATGTCCCGGCCTGTGCGGGTCTGCTACGACGATGTGCAAGTCTGGCTTGTAGAAGGGCAAGTCATTATTTCCACCGTCCCAAACGATCATATCTGCCTCTTTTTCGGCTTCTCTGAGTATTTTCTCGTAGTCTACCCCTGCGAAGACGACTATGCCGTTGTCTATGTGGGGTTCATATTCTTCTCTCTCTTCAATCGTGCATTCATACTTGCTTAAATCCTCGTACGAGGCAAAACGTTGCCAGATCTGCTTTCTAAGGTCACCGTACGGCATTGGATGTCTGATGGCCGCGACCCTTAGACCCCTGTTCTTCAGTATCTTAGCAACCTGCCTTGAGGTTTGGCTCTTGCCTGAGCCTGTTCTGACGGCGCACACTGAGATGACTGGTACCTTCGACTTCAGCATCGTTGTTTTGGGGCCCATCAGGCGGAAGTCAGCCCCGTTTGCCAACACTTCCGAAGCCTTATGCATTACATACTCGTATGAGACGTCGCTGTAGGCAAAGACCACTTGGAAAACGTCATTCTGCTTTATCAGTTTAGCCAAATCATCTTCAGGATATATTGGAATGCCTTTCGGGTAGCTTGGGCCTGCAAGTTCCGTCGGGTAGCTTCGGCATTCGATTCCTGGAATCTGAGTGGCCGTGAACGCCACAACTTCATAGGCGTCGTTGTTTCTGAAGTAGACGTTGAAGTTGTGGAAGTCCCTGCCAGCGGCGCCCATTATAATGACTTTGGTTTTCTGCATGGTTTAAACCTCGACAAAACCCCAAATGAGGGGGTTTTCATACTACTCGATCATTCTATTTAAGGCTAGCGTGCACGCATTATTTCAGCAGATTGTTGACAGTTTCTGCTATGAAGTCTATTTGCTTCGGCGAGACGCCTGGGTGAACCGGCAGTGAAAATACCTGTTCTGACGCTTTTTCCGTTGCTGGAAGCCTATATTTCCCGAATTTTCGGTAGTAAGGCATGAGATGTATCGGGTTCACGTAACAGACGAAGGCTCCTATTTCCTTCTGCCTCAACTGCTCAACGATGCTGTCTCTTTTCTCTCTGCTCGCATTCCTCAGCCTAACAGTGTACAGGTAAAAGCTGCATTTGAACCCTTCAGGCTCGGTCGGCAACTGCAGTCTTTTTGTTTTTTCAAGCTTCTGCGATAGCCTTTCGGCGTTTTTGCGCCTCTTTGCGACAAATTTCGGCAGTTTCTTTAGCTGTTCGCAGCCTATTGCTGCTTCTATCTCCGGCATGTGATAGTTGTGCCCAAGCATGAGAGATTGGTATTTTTGTTTTTCTCCGTGGCTTCTTATGTACCGCGGTGTTTCTTCGATCTCCGGGTTGTTTGTGGTGAGCATTCCGCCCTCGCCAGTCGTCATGTTCTTGCTTCCGTAGAAGCTCCAGCATGCCGCGTCAGCGAAAGCACCTGGAGGTTTTCCCTTGTACGTGGCACCGTGGGCTTGAGCTGCGTCTTCGATGACTTTCAGGCCATGTTTGTCTGCAATTTCTCTTATTTGCTGAATGTCAGCTGGCAAACCGTACAGGTCGACTGGTATTATGGCCTTAGTTTTCTTCGTCATAGCCCTTTCAACTGCCCTCGGAGAAATGGTGTAAGTGTCCGCGTCTATGTCGACGAAGACAGGTTTGGCTTTTTGCCAGACAACGACTTCTGCGGTTGCGACGAACGTGAAGCTTGGGAGAATGACCTCGTCGCCCGCCTTCACGCCGACTGCTGCCAGCGCCGTGTGCAGGGCAGCCGTTCCTGAGTTCATGGCTACGGCATACTTTGCCTTCGCGAACCTTGCAAATAGGTTCTCGAACTCGGTGACTTTTGGGCCTGCGCCGAGACCGTGCGTGAGGCACCCGCTTTTCATTACCTTGATAACGGCTTCGATCTCTTCTTTGCCGATCTGGGGAGCGTTTATCTGAATCATCGGATCGCCCCACAGCTACTATGTTAACTTCGTATTAATAGCTTCGTCGGATCAGTGAAGCGAGGGTGAGCTCGATGGCTAAAAAAAGTGAAAGTAGTCGTCTACATTTTTGACCCGATTCAGGAGTTCACTCATCTCTTTCTCCACTTCTTCCTTTCTTCTGGTCAGAAACTCCAATTCCTCAGAGATCTCTTTAAGCCAATCTTCGAAGGCGATGCTGCACTCTTCATCGTTGATCTTGGCCAGATACTCAGAAACATCTTGTGGGCTTTCCCGTCCGAGCAGTTGCAGTGGATAGTTGATTTGCTGGAATTTTGAGAATGGAAAGAAGTGCCTCGTTGATCTAGGCTGCATCAGTTGGCCGCTGAGGCCTGCTGAGATTACCTTTTCAATGGTGATCGTATTCGATGAATCATCCACGTAGCGATGGATCCTTCTTCTTCCAACGCGGATTCTTGAGTCTTGATTAGCATCGACAAGGACGGTTGGTATGTGTGCGTAGCCGAGGCTTTTGAGGGCCAGCCACCGATGCATCCCGTCTAGGATGACGAGGGTCTTCTCATCTGCTATGATTGGATATCTAAGAATGCCGTCTTTGAGGATCTCTTTTCTGATTAGTTTTAGATATAGCGGAGATCCTTTTTCATGAGGCTTCAGCTTATCTATGGACACTATTGCTATCTTGAGGTCGGACTTTTGGGTCAGAATGGTGTGAGTCGTATGCTTCTCTCCTTCAATAGTTAAAGACGGGTGCTTGAACCTTTTCCGGTTCATAGTTCACAAGCTTGCCGGCGAGGAACTGTTCGTATGCTGAAAGGTCAAGCAGTCCGTGCCCGCTGTAGTTCATGGCGATGATCTTTTTCTTGCCAGTCTTCTTGCATTCTAGGGCTTGGTCTATGACGAATTTTAGGCTGTGGGCAGTTTCAGGAGCGGTTATCATGCCTTCTGTCTGAGCCAGTAGCCTTGCGGCTTCGAACACTTCGGTCTGGTCGTAGGCGATTGAGCTCATGTAGCCCTTGTGGATCAAATACGATATCAAGGGTGCCATTCCGTGGTATCTTAGGCCTCCAGCGTGGACGGGTGGGCACGAGTAATCGTGTCCGATCGTTAGCATTTTCAGCAGGGGAGTCATCTTGCCAGTGTCTGCATAATCATAAGTGTAGACGCCTTTGGTCGTGTGGGGGACAGCTTTCGATTCGCAGCCGATGAATTCTGTTTCTTTTTTGCCTTTCAGGCTGTCCATCATGAATGGGAAACAGAAGCCGCCGTAGTTTGAGCCTCCGCCTATGCATCCGCAGACTATATCGGGGTATTTGTCGACAAGTTCGAACTGTTTTTTCGCTTCCAAACCGATCACGGTCTGATGCATCAGGACGTGGTTCAGCACGGAGCCTAAAGAATATCGCGTGTCCTCGTTTGCAAGCGTATCTTCTATCGCTTCAGTGATTGCTATTCCGAGTGCTCCGGGGTTCTTGGGGTTTTCTTTCAGCAGTTTTCTGCCGAAGTTTGTTTGGTCGCTCGGTGATGGGAACATCTCTGCTCCGTAGATCTGCGCCATGATTTTTCTGCCTGGCTTTTGTTCGTAGCTCGTTCGTACCATGTATATTCGGCACTTCAAGTCGAACAGGCTGCATGCTAAGGCTAGGGCGGTGCCCCATTGTCCTGCTCCGGTTTCTGTTGCCAGTCTGCTTATTCCCTGTTTTTTGTTATAGTATGCCTGCGCGATGGCAGTGTTGGTCTTGTGGCTGCCGGCTGGGCTGAAGTTTTCGCATTTGAAGTATATCTCAGCGGGCGTCTTCAATTGCCTTTCTAGTCTTTTGGCACGGTACATTGGTGTTGGGCGGGGCAGTCTCATGTAGGCATCGAGCACTTCGTCTGGAATTCTTACTTGACGTTCTGTCGAGACTTCCTGTCTCACGAGTTCTTCGGCGAATATTCTTTGGAGCAGTTGAGGGTTTACGGGTTTCATGGTTGTTGGGTCCAACGGAGGCGGCAGAGGTTCTGGCAGATCTGCCTGTATGTTGTACCATGACGTGGGCATCTGGTCAGGGTCCAACGTTATAAAAGCTTCTTTGTTTGTCGTTTTAGGTTCTCCTTTGTACATTTCAGTACATTTATGTGAGTTAGGCTACATTAGAAGTGCAGGAACATATTTATACTTTATTGCACAGAAATGTACATTCAGGAATCTGTAATATGTGGAGCGACATCGGGAAGTTCTTGGAGGGATACCCTGAAAGGCTCAAAGTGGCTCGCGTTCTAGTGGAGAACGGACTCAGCGTGAGAAACGGTGGAATCTACCTCAACGACATTGAAGTTCCGCCCATTCGAATCGCACGCGTTGCGGGAGTAGATAGGCGAACAGTGAACGAGACGTTGGCCGCAATCAACGCCAATCGTGAACTCCGACTTATATTCGAAAGCCTGAGGTCAGCAGGGCATTCGCTGAAAGAGGTTGCAAAACATCTAAGCCTAGGCGTGCTCGAGATAACTCCGATCGACGCAAAAATCCCTGGGATACTGGCGAATTGCGCCACGCTTTTGGCAGAGAACGGCCTGAGCATCAGGCAGGCGATCGTTGATGATCCTGAACTCTCGCCAGAGCCTAAGCTTGTCTTCATCGTTGAGAAGAAAATTCCCGGTGAACTGATTCCAAAATTCCTTAGTGTGAATGGAGTAGCCAAAGTGGCCGTGTACTAGACAAGCATCCAAGCATATAGGTGGCTTCAACGTGGCTTCCACGTCGGTCACGGTTTCAACTTTTTGAGCCTTAAAACGACCGCTTTTCATGACATAAAGGATAATAGAAGGGTACAACCCTCAAACTATTTCAATCGCGTTTCCGGTTGCATAAACATGACTAAGGTAGGCGTCTACGTCTGTCATTGCGGTCTGAACATCGCAGGCGTAGTTGACGTAGAGGATATTGCTAATTACGCCCTGACCTTGCCTAGCGTTGCCGTGGCAAGACATTACACTTACATGTGTTCTGAGCCGGGACAACGCATGATTCAGAATGACATAAGGGCTCACAAGCTTGACAGAATAGTCATTGCCACGTGTTCCCCTAGGATGCATGAAGAAACTTTTCGCAAAGCCGTGAGCGAAGTAGGACTGAACCCATATCTGGTTGAAATCGTCAACTTGCGAGAACAGGTTTCTTGGCCTCATAACGAAGAGCCTCAAAGGGCCACGGAAAAAGCAAAGGCCCTAGTGAGGATGGGCGTTGCTCGCGTGAAGCTTCTGGAACCGTTGGAAAGACAGAGTGTGAGTGTTGAAAAGAACGTTCTAGTCATCGGAGGCGGAATTGCGGGCATACAAGCCTCGCTGGACCTAGCTAATGCTGGGCTCAAAGTATATCTTGTAGAAAAAGCTCCAAGCATCGGCGGACGCATGGCACAGTTGGACAAGACTTTTCCGACTCTTGACTGCAGCGCCTGCATTCTGACGCCCAAGATGGTTGACGTTGCCAAGCATCCGAACATTACGTTGTTGACGAATTCTGAAGTAACGAAGGTGAAGGGATTCGTTGGAAATTACGAGGTCACAATCTTGAGGAACCCCAGGTTTGTTGACGAGGCCAAATGTGTGGGATGCGAGCTATGCACACAAGCTTGCCCTGTTAAAATTCCTGACCGGTTCAACGAGAACCTGAGCCAGACATGCGCGATATCGATCTATTCGCCCCATGCCGTGCCAAAAATTGCAACGATAAACCCAGCCTATTGCCTCAAATTGAAGACGAAAAACAAGACGGTGTGCGGCAAATGCGTCCAAGCTTGCGAAGCCAAAGCCATAAACTTTGATCAGGAACCCGAGGCTATCCAACTTAAAGTAGGCGGTGTCATCCTAGCCGTAGGGTCAGAGGTTTTTGACGCATCACGTGTCCTCGAGTTCGGCTATGGCCGATTTCCAAACGTCATTTCGAACATCGAGTTTGAAAGGATCTCAGACGCTTCAGGCCCGACTGGGGGAAAGATTCTAAACCCGAAAAGTCGGAAACCGCCACGGAGCATAGCCTTCGTTCAATGTGTTGGTTCTAGGGACAAGCGGTTTCACGAGTACTGCTGCCGCGTCGGCTGCATGGTCAGCTTGAAACAAACGATTCTTGCCCGTGAGAAGCTCGGCAAGAAAGTGGACATTTACGTTTGCTACAATGATCTGAGGGCCTTCGGCAAGGGTTACGAAGAATTCTATCGAAGGGCCAGAGATATGGACATCAACTTTGTGGCTGGAATTCCTTCTGACATTCGAAGCACAGCGGATGGTTCGCTCTACTTCGACGTTTTTGAGAGCGGAACAAACAAGCTTCTCGAATTGCACGCTGACTTGGTCGTGCTCGCAAACGGACTCGTTCCAAGCGACGGCATCAGCAAAATGAAGGAACTCTTTCATGTCTTGAGGAGCAGAGACGGATTCCTGTTGGAGGCACATCCAAAGTTAAGGCCGCTTGAATGCTCAACGGCAGGAATCTTCCTTGCAGGCGCATGCCAAAGCCCGAAGGACATTCCTGACACAGTGGCACAAGCGAGTGGCGCAGCGGCCAAAGTCATAGATTTGCTATCCAGCGGTGAGATCGAGCTTGAACCCTTGAAGGCCGTCGTGGACAAGGATCTCTGCAGTGGTTGCCGAATTTGCGAGTCGCTCTGTCCTTTCGTAGCTGTTGAGATGAAGAAGGAAGAAAAGGATGGAAAGGAAGAGCTTAAGGCTGAAGTCATTGAAGTCGTGTGTCAAGGCTGCGGCCTATGCAGTGCAGCCTGTCCAACAGGCGCCATCAAGATCGAGCAGTATAGCAACAAGCAAGTGTTGGCCCAGGTTGCCGAAGCCTTTCCGGCAGCAGCGCACAAGGGAGGAAGCCATCGTTGAGTTTGACTGACCTGATGTCGATGGCTAAGCCAAACCTCGAGTCCAGAGAGAAAATCTTTGCAAGGCTTTGCGGAAGAAATTTCTTGAACTGTTACCTATGCATAAAATGCACGAGCGGATGCACTGCGTTGAAGCTTCTGGAGTTGAAGCCTCATGAAATTGAGAAATTGGTGAACTTGGGTTTTGTCGATGAACTGGCTTCCTCAGACATCATTTGGACGTGCGCGACGTGTCTGAAGTGTTTCCAAAGATGCCCTCAAAAGGCTTCGCCCTACCACGTGATTATCGCGCTGAGAAACTTGGCCGTCGAGAGAGAAGCAAAAGTGCCTGAAGCATACATGAAGGCGGTTTCCCAGATACTTGAAGGCGGATTAGCTGAACAACCTCAGAAGGTCGCGAACAAGAAGATGGAAACATGCGACCGGGAAGGCCTGAAGCTCCCCAAGATCAGGCCACCGAAAGAAAGTTTTCAAACCGTTTTCCTGAAGGCTCTGGAGGAAAAACCGTCTTGAAACTTGCTGTCTTCTGGGGCTGTCGAATACTAACAAGCCAATACGAGTATGAAATGTCTGTTCGAGAAGTTCTGCCGAAGTTTGACGTCGAACTCGTCGATTTGCGGGAGATGCTCTGCTGCGGAGATCCCGTTAAGAGCATTAATGATTTCGCCGCCGACTATTTAGCCGCTAGAATTCTGGCTTTGGCAAGCTTGACCGGAGTAAAAGATCTGCTCATTCCCTGCAACCGTTGCCACTTTGTGATTTCTGAGGCTAAACGCCTCATTGAGAACGACGAAAAAACCTGCGGCAAGATCGCTGCATTACTGCGTGAAGAAGACCTGAAATACGACTCGAACATGAGAATATGGCATGTGATCGATTTTCTACACGATCACGTCGGTCTCGACCGCATCAAGAAGGCTATAGTAGTACCACTCAAAGGATTGAGGTTAGCCAGCCACGTAGGCTGCCAAATTCTCCGTTACAGCGATCTTGGAAGAGTCGATGATGCCGAAAACCCTGTCAAGCTCGACCGGCTGATAAACGTGCTCGGAGCCGAAAGCGTGGACTACGCCGAGAAGCTCGATTGTTGTGGTGCAGCCCTGACTTACAGTCACGTTGATTCTGCACTTTCATTGGCCGGATCAAAACTCAAGGCTCTACAAGGCTTAGCGGTGGATGGGCTCGTCGTCTCCTGTCCAGACTGTGGGATGATGTTTGACTCCAAACAGAAGGATGCTGCAGCGACTGTAGGTGCAAAACTTAATCTTCCGGTACTGTACTACACCCAGCTGCTTGGTTTAGCCTTAAACATTGAACAGGACAAGCTTGGGCTCCATCTTAACCAGAGCCCGGCTGATCAACTTCTAGCAAAGATTCCCTCATAGCCTCTGAACAACTTTTATATTCGGTCTCGAAAGAAGTAACGATTCAAGGTGGAAAATTTGGTAGATTTCAGCTTCACAGAGGAACAAGAGCTCTTCCGCAATGCTCTGCGCGAATGGTGTGAAAAGAATTTGCCGCTGGAGAAGATTAGGGAGATGGACAGCAAAGGTGAGATTCCGCGTGAACTTCTGAAAAGTATGGGTGACATGGGTCTGCTTGTCATGACCGCCCCGCAGGAGCACGGTGGAACGGCTGCTGATTGGGTCACCGCTTGCATAGCTGCCGAAGAGCTTGGCTACGCAGACGTTAGTATCGCTGTACCCGTGCTTTGGCTTGTCGAATCGTCTTGGGGTTTCGTAGTCGACAGACACTGCAGTGAACAGGTGCGCGACGCCGTAATCAGGAAAGCCTTCAAAGGAGACGCCTTCATCGGCATAGCTTCGACGGAGAGCGCTGGCGGCTCAGACGTTGCCGCTTTCAAGTCTACCGCTCGCAAGAAAGGCAACGATTGGGTCTTGAACGGTGAGAAAATGTACATCAGCGGGACCGAAGAAGCGAAAAAGCTTGGCGGAGGCTACTTCGTTATTGCTAGAACTTCGCCTGCACCTGAGGGAGCTTCGCACAAGGGGATGACGGGCTTCTACTTACCCATGAACTCTCCCGGAGTTGAAATTAACAAGAGATTCGAGGATATGGGGCGTATGGCAATCTCCACAGGCGGCTTCAAGATGGATGACGTCAAAGTCCCTGATGACTACCGTATCGGCGAGGTAGACAAGGGGTTCTACTTGACCATGGAAGGCTTTGACAACGCACGGATCCTGATAGCTGCTGTTTGTGTAGGGGCGGCAAGGCGTGCCCTAGACATCGGCATGGAATATATCAAGGCGAGAAAGGCTTTCGGCAGACCCATCGGCAAATTTGAGGGCGTCCAGTTCGAGTTGGCCGATGATTGGGCACAGCTTGAAGCCCTGCGATCCTTGACCTATCGAACCGCATGGATGAACGACAAACGCTACAAAGAAGGCAAATTTACCCCGTTGGAAGTAACGAGGATGATTGCTGCCTGCAAGCTCATCGCGCCCCACTTCGCATTTGACGTATACAAGCGTGCGATGATCTGGATGGGCGCTTACGGCTATACCAAAGAATGCCCACTCGAAATGGGACTAAGGGGAATAATGAGCTACTGCGTCGGAGCAGAAGGAGCCAGCAACATACAAAGAACCGTCATAGCACGGGAATTGCTGGGCAAAGAATACATACCATACAAATAAAAATCAACGCGCTTTTTGAATCGAGAGAATTCATTCTCTCTTTCCAATTTTCAAATCAGCATCTCTTATTAGGTTAAAAACGGTCACGGTGTAGTCCAATGACTTTGTTGGTCGAATATTCTCTGTTAGCTGCTCGATGAAGGACCAATACTATTGGAGTTGTTTCTTGACGGCTTCTTTCAATGCTGGCAGGATCTCGTACAAGTTGCCCACGACGCCGTAGTCTGCGATTTCGAATATGGGCGCTTCTGGGTCCTTGTTGATTGCCACTATGACTTTTGCGTCTCGTATGCCCGCTACGTGTTGAATCACACCTGAAATTCCGCAGGCGATGTACAGTTTGGGCTTGACTTTGTGGCCTGAAAGCCCAACCCATTCTGAAAACCATTTTCTATCTTCGGCCAACGGTCTTGAGCATCCTACTTGGCCGCATAGGGCCGTTGCCAACTCATCAAGCAGGACCTTGTCTTCTTTCTTTTCTAAACCTCTGCCGCAGCTGACTATGACTTCGGCTTCTTCGATCCTAACGTTCGAAGTTTCAAGCGGTTTCGTCTCGATTGTTTCAGTCTTCGGCTGCTCGATCTTCACGTCTAGCTGCACCAACTGTCCCTTACGGTCTTTAGGTTCAGGTTTTTCAAAGGCTCTTGCGGGTACAGTGGCTATTTGCGGTTTCTTCTTAAACGTAACCCTAGCAACGGCGTTTCCTCCATAGGTTATCCTGTCGCCTACGAGTCTCTTCTGTTCGTCAACACTCAGCCTAGCGCAGTCGGGCACGCATCCAGTTTCTAGACGCGTGGCCAGTCTGGCTGCTAATGGTTTTCCGTTCTTCGTCGAGCCGATCAGGATGATTTCTGGTTTATAGCCTAAAGCCAAACCGTATAGAACACCAAGGTATGCTTCTGCCTGAAACCGTTCTAATGCCTGATTGTCCGCCAGGTATACCTTGTCTGCGCCGCATCTTATCATCTCATCAGCCCTTTCCTGAAGGTTGTGCCCAATCAGGACAGCTGACAATTCTGTTTGCAATCTGTCCGCGATTTCCCTTGCTTTTCCTAGGATCTCCAAGGTCAAGTCATGTTTGTCTGAGAAAACAAAGACTCCTCTGTGTTCACTCATCCTTTTTTCACCTTCCGATAATACCATCTTGAATCAATGCTTTGGCCAGCTTGTCCGCGATTTCCTGAGGGTTTTCACCCGTTATTTTGATCTTTTTCCGCTCGGTCTTCGGCGCCAAGACCTCGATAAGCTCAATTTTCGAGTCAATCTTGTTTTTCTGAAGGTTAAGGTCTGAGGCTGTCCACGTGACTATTTCTTTTTTCGAAGCCCTCATTATCATCATCAGGGACGGAATTCTCGGCTGATTTATCTCTCGCGTGACTGAAACCAGCGCGGGCATCTTTGCCTTCATCGTTTCAACGGCCTCTTCCAACGTTCTCTCGGCGATTACCGTGTCACCTTCCACCGTGATTTTCCTAACGGAGGTCATCTGCGGCAGGTTCAGCAATTCTGCTAGTCTGGGGCCGACAAGTCCAGAAAAGCTGTCCAAAGATGTTTCCCCGCATAGAATTAAGCTGTATTCTCCGATCTTTCTTACGGCCTCTGACAGAACATACGCCGTGCCAGAAGTGTCCATATCCTTGAGTCCCGGGTCACTGACAAGATAGGCCCTGTCTGCGCCCATCGCAAGGCCTTCTCGCAGGACAGCTTTTGCATCTTCAGAACTCACTGTTACCGTGCATACTTCAGCATCACCGAGCTTTTCTTTGATCTTTATGGCCTCATCCAAACCGTTCTTGTCGAAATCACTCATTTTTCGAGGCGCACTGGCAGTCAAAAGCTGCCTACTCGCCGAGTCAACCTTAAGTTGTGAAACATCCACCGCCTGTTTCAGACAGACAATTATCCTTTTCAAGACATTTACCCCCAGATGATTTAGCTCAGAGAAGATGAAGGTCTATGCTAAAATATAAAAAAGTTTCACTACAAAGCATGTAATGCTTAATGTAGAGTATGGTTGGTAGCATTATGGATGCTTCAAGGGATTTTGAAATCAGATGTTCCGCTTGCGATCAATCCTCGCCTAATCTGCTTGATTTCAAATGCCCAGCGTGTGGTCAGCCGTTACAAATTAAACAACGTAGAAGGTTCGAGATCGGCCAAGTTCAAAAGGACAACTATAGTGTCTGGCGCTATGCTAGCTTCTTTCCATTCGTAAAAGAGGCTGAAATCGTAACTTTGGGCGAAGGCTGGACGCCGCTGGTTCGACTCTCAAACAGCGTTTGTCTCAAGCTTGACGGTCTGAATCCAACAGGTTCCTTCAAAGATCGCGGGTCAACCGTGCTTGTCTCAGCTTTGCATAGGCTAGTAAAAACAGCCGGAGGCTACATCTCTGAGGACTCTTCAGGCAACGCCGGAGCATCAATGGCAGCTTACGCTGCACGCGCCGGGCTGAAGGCCAAAATCTATGTTCCCGAAAGTGTTTCTGGACCAAAGTTTAACCAGATCCAATTCTACGGTGCAGAAGTCATCAAGGTCTCAGGAACCCGCGCAAGAGTTGCGGAAGAAGCTCAGAAAACTGCGAAAACCGGATTCTACGTTGGACACATACTTCATCCCCTTTTCAGAGACGGGATAAGAAGCCTCGCCTACGAGATTGCCGAGCAACTAGGCTGGCATTCTCCAGACAGCGTTTATCTGCCTGTTTCAGCCGGGACCTTGCTGCTTGGCGTCATAGAAGGCTTCAATCATCTGGCTGAGTCAGGCATAATTCATTCGATGCCAAAGATCATCGCCTGTCAGACGCGGCAGGTCTCGCCTCTTTACCATTCGCTCAGGGGCATCAGCTACCACCCGCCTGAAAGGATAACTTCGGTCGCAGACGCCTTGGTAAATGTAAATCCGCCGTTGCTAAGCATCATGGTTGAGCGATTGAAGACCGCGAACGGTGATTCAGTGATAGTCGAGGAAGACGAGATACTCGATGCTTTCAGAGAGCTTGCGCGGAATGGATTCTTCGTGGAACCAAGCTCAGCCGTCGCCTACGCGGCTTACAAGAAACAACTAGACAATAGGACGGCACTGGCAGGCGACGAGACAATGATAGTCCTCACTGGGACAGGTTTAAAGACGGCCAGGCGGGCTGATTGAAAGAAAGTCAAAGTTGTGTCAGTGAAACTGAAGTTTCATCTGGGTTTTCAGAAAAACTTATATTGGGATGCTGTTTTTGTTGTTGACGCATTAGAGGAGGATAGATAAGGTTTGTCATCACAAGGATCGGCTGGCGGCGTGCCAGTTCTAGTGTTGAAAGAAGGTTCAAACCGTTCTAGGGGAAAAGAGGCGCAGCACACAAACATAATGGCTGCCAAGATCGTTGCTGAGACCGTGAAGAGTGCTCTAGGACCCAAAGGCATGGACAAGATGCTCGTCGACAGCTTCGGCGACGTTACGATAACGAGTGATGGTCGCACGATTCTCGACGAAATGGACATTCAGCATCCTGCAGCCAAGATGATGGTTGAAGTTGCGAAGACTCAGGACAACGAGGCTGGCGATGGAACAACAACAGCCGTCATAGTTTCAGGCGAGCTGCTCAGCAAGGCTGAAGATCTCGTTGATAAAAACGTTCACCCGACAATAATAATCGACGGCTACAAGAAAGCGTCTGAAAAAGCACTTGAAACTTTGGAGAAAATGGCAATATCCGTAGACATAATGAAACAAGACTACCCAAAGAAAGTGGCAATGACCTCAATGGCAAGCAAGCTTGTAGCTGAGCACAGAGAGTACTTGGCTGACATGGCGGTGAAAGCAATTCTTGCAGTAGCTGAAAACAAAGATGGCAAGTGGAAAGCGGACGTCGATGACGTCAAAGTGGAGAAGAAACCCGGCGAATCAACAGAGGATACGAAACTCATTCAGGGCATCGTCTTGGACAAGGATGTATCACACTCAGGAATGCCCAAACGCATAGAAAAAGCCAAAATCGCCCTTCTTGATTGCCCCTTGGAAATCGAGAAAACGGAATTCGATGCCAAAATAAACATCGAAAGTCCAGATCAGATGGAAGCATTCCTCAAGCAAGAGGAAGACATGCTGAGGGACATGGTTGAAAAAGTCGGCAAGGCAGGCGCAAACGTTGTGCTCTGCGAGAAAGGCGTTGACGACATGGCGCAGCATTTCCTAGCAAGGAAAGGAATACTCACCGTTCGAAGAATCAAAAAGTCAGACATGGAAAAACTAGCAAAGGCCACTGGCGGAAAAATTGTGACAAAGTTGGATACCATAAAGCCTGACGACTTAGGCTATGCAAACCTAGTCGAAGAGCGCAAAGTTGGCGAAGACAAGATGACCTTCATAGAAGGATGCAAGCATCCACGTGCAGTCACCATTCTAATCAGAGGCGGAACACAGCGAATAGTAGACGAATCTGAAAGATCGATACACGACGCCCTATGCGTGGTCAGGGACTTGGTCGAAGAACCAAAAGTCGTTGCAGGAGGCGGGGCCCCAGAACTAGAAGTGTCAAGAGCGCTCAGAAAATATGCTGAGACACTGCCAGGAAGAGAACAACTAGCAGTCAGAAACTACGCAGAGGCCCTTGAAATTATCCCGATGACTCTTACCGAAAACGCTGGTCTCGACCCGATTGACATACTGTCCGACCTCAGATCCAGACATGAGAAAGGCGAAATCTGGGCTGGGATCGAAGTTCACAGCGGAAAAGTTCAGGACATGTCCAAAGCAGGAGTCTTCGAACCACTATCAGTCAAGAAACAGATAATCAAATCGGCAACCGAAGCCTCGTGCATGATACTGAAGATCGACGACGTGATTGCAGCGGGAAAGATGAGAACTCCTCCAGGACCACCCGGAGGGGGAGGCATGCCTCCAGGCGGTGGATACCCTGGCATGGGGGAGTACTAGAACACGTCTGGAACAGGCAAGGTCACAATCGGTCCGCCAAAGATGACTCGATTCGAGAAGGCAAGAATAGTGGGAGCTAGAGCCCTGCAAATCTCTATGGGCGCCCCCATACTTGTCGACATATCCGAGGGAATCACAAGTCCAATCGACATAGCCATGAAAGAACTGGCAATGAACATACTGCCAATAACGATCAGAAGAACGTTGCCCGACGGCACCTACCAAGACATTCCCCTAAAATGGCTCTTGAAACCTGCCTAACGCGGGCGGAACTCCCCATCCTTTTTCCATTCCATATCTTTATGAAACGCTAAGAATCTATAATCTCAGTTGGTTCCTTCTTCAATCGTCTTCAAGGCCTTTGTTCTTTCAAGCTTTCTTCTGATTCCTTTCCAATGAGCGCCTTGCCAGTAGATCTGCGCACATTTTCGGCATGCCCAGAACTCCTCGTAGTGGTCAAAGGTGCTTTTTCCAACCTTGGCTGCCACCTTGTCTTTGGAAATTTGTGTCACTTTAGAGTTGCATTTTGGGCATCTAGACGTAGCCATGTCCACGTTCAGATCGATATTGAACCTTCTTGCAATATCTGCTAGCTTTTCCTCCCCTGTCTCTCCCTCTACGTAGAAGGCATCAATCCCCTTCGCGACACCCTGTCTGTACAGTTCGAAATCTCTGGTTAGCAGTATTCTTCTTTCTTTCTTAGCTGCCACGACAAGTGCAGCATCATCCAGCTTATTGGAGTACTTCACGTCTTGTCCCAATATGCGAAGCCACCGAGTTAGTTTTCCCAGCATGCCGTCAGCGATGAACCTCAAGAGTCATTCGCTCCGAACTATTCTGCCGCTTCCTGGCGGGCTGACGATTTCCCCTTCCTCCATTACCAGTTGACCGTTCACGAACGTTTTGACTGGTTTCCCCTCAACTTGCCATCCGTCAAAAGGCGAGTATTTCGCTTTCGACTGAAATTTTGAAGAATCAATCTTGTGTTTTCTTTTCAGATCGACAACCGTCAGGTCCGCGGCGTTCCCTTCTTTCAATCGACCTCTGCCTTTGAGCTTGAAGATTTCAGCCGGCTTTTCAGACATCAGTCTGACAACATCTGCTAACGACAGTCGTCCACGTTTGACTTCGGTCAGCAACAGTGGAAGCGTCGTCTCTAAGCCGGGTATACCCACCTTAACGTTCCAAATACTCTCTGCCCTCTTCTCCTCCGGAACATGCGGCGCGTGATCTGAAGCCAGAATATCGATGCAACCATTCTTTATGCCGTTCCACAGCGCAATCATGTGGTTTTTCTCTCTGACCGGAGGCATGGTGACGGCAGAGGTTCCTATCCTTCTGAGGTCATCAGCGGATAAGCACAGGTTATGGGGTGTCGTTTCACAAGTTATCGATGCCTCAGGGCCTTTCTCTTTGCATATCGTTTTCAGACCTTTCTCGGTGCTCACGTGGCAAAAGTGGACTTGTGCACTAGTTCGTTTGGCAACACCTAATACGCGTTTGATCGCCTGTACTTCAACGCTTTCTGAGTGGGCCTCCAGATAGGCGTCGATGCCGTTACGCTTGGCTATTTTAAGCCTATTTATCGCGATATCGAGGGTCTCTTTATTCTCAGCGTGGACGGCTACTATCGTCCCAAGTTTCTTGATGGCTTCAAACGCTCTTATCAGGGCTGCATCGTCGTCGATGTTCAGACCGCCTACTTGTTCAGTCATGTAAAGCTTGAACCCAATTGCGCCTTCCTTCACGATCTTCTCCGTCTCGCTCAAGTCATTGGGAAACTCTGAGTAGAAACCAACATTGACCAGGATCCTGCCTTCGGCAATCGTCATTCGATGCCTCAGAGTTTCAGGGCTCATTGTCACCGGATCGTTGTTCGGCATATCAAGAACAGTTGTGAAACCTCCTGCAGCAGCAGCGGCCGTGCCACTATAGAAATCCTCCTTGCGGGCTTTTCCTTCGTCTCTAAGATGTACGTGAGCATCTATCAGGCCGGGGAGGACGAGGAGGTTCCTCAAGTCTATTTTAGCCAAGGTCGTAGGCATGTTGACCTCCTTTCCTATCTTGACAATCTTGCCTTCGTCCAAGGCGAGGCTGCAGTCAACTATCTCATTTTTCAAGTATGCTTTCGCGCTTGATAGGACAAGGTCAACAGTCAAATGCTTCGCTCTCTTGGCATTTCAATAACTGAGGTGAGATGTTAAAAGTTTGCGCGGGCTTGCTATTGGATTACTTTGAAGAAGTCTCTTTCAGTTATTATTCCGACGAGTTTTTCGTCTTTGACAACGGGCACGGCGCCTAAATCTTTGTCTCGCATTATCTTTGCAGCTTCGCCGATGTCAGCGTTAGGCTCAATTGTGAATACTTCTTTTGAGGCTATCTCGAGTGCGGGCGTGTTCAAGACTTGTATGATTGTTCCAGACTGCAGGTGTTTGAAGACTTCTCCTGAGCCGAAGAATCTTATCACGTCCATGGTTGTGATTATGCCTACTACTTTGCCGTCGGAGATTATGGGTAATCTTCGAAATCCTCGCGTTGCCATCGACTGTTCAGCCTCGAAAATAGTGGTGTTGGTCAATGCAGTGGTCACATTTTCTGACATCAGTTGAGCGACGGTTACGCCACTCAACATGTCGGCGAATAATACTGCGATGTCTCGTTCGGTGATGATTGCCCTCAAGTGGTTATGCTCGTCGATTACCGGTAGCCCACCTAGGTTTGTGCTCGTCATTAGTCCTATCGCGTCGCTTATCTTTGCCGTACTGTTTATTGACACGACTTTCTTGGTCATGATTAGCCGTATGGGCTCATTTATTGCTTTGAAGATGTTCCCGTCAAATCTCTGGCGTATTATCCTGAATTTTTCTCCGCCGCCTAGATAATCTATTATGTCTGTCGCCGTCACGATGCCTTCCAGAGCCTTCGTTCCAGCGTTGGTTAAGGGTATTCGGCGGAAACCCTGCTTTGCCATTGTCTGAATCGCATCGTAGATTGGCGTTGTCGGCGCCATCGTTACAACCGCGGTTTTTGCGATGTTTATGATTTCGCCGTCATGCTTCTTCGAAGGGTGAACTCTCAAGTTTAGGTTGCCTTTTCCCCTTAAGGTCCTTCTGAAACTTTCTTTGGCCAACGTATTCCCTCATTTAACGAGCAATCTTGCAACGTCTTCTCGATCGACTATGCCAACGAGTTTGCCCTGCTCATCTTCAACAGGAATTCTTCCAATATCCTTTGAAACCATGAAATTGGCGACTTGAATCATCTTTGTCGAAGGCTTCACAACCGTTACTCCTGTTTTCATGATTGAGGAAATCTTGGACGAGGCTTGAAAACGTCCCTTTTGAGCTTCAAAAGTCGGCAAGACTGAGCCGCTTTCAAGAAGATCCTTCTGGGTGACCATTCCTACGAGTTTGCCATCTTTCACGACAGGCAGGCCTGCAAAGCGTTTCTGTTGCATCAGACGCCAAATATTCCCAACTTCATCTTCACAGGAGCAAGCTACGATGTTCTTGGTCATCGATTCCGAAACGTCTTTTATGAGTCTTTCAGGGTTCGTCCTTATGATGGGTTCGATGAAGTTTTCAAGGCCTACCACGCCTTTGTAGGTCTTGTCTTGAGATGAGGCCACGACTGATGCGTACCAGACATCCGCTCGGAGCATCGCCTTTATTGTTCCAGCGGCATCATCATCCACAGTTGCCACGTGCCTTGCAGGCGTCATTATACCCTTAACCCTCATAGGAGAGACGGATGACGAGATGGTCATCACATCGCGGCGAGAGACCTTGCCTAGAAGGTTCTTGTGAGAGTCTAAAACTGGAAGAATCCTAAGGGACCAGTCGCGGATTACTGCACGGGCTTTTGTGGCAAGCTCATCTTCATAGATGAACGGGCTCCTTGCATTCATGATCTCCTTGATGAGCAAACGTCTTTTACTCCTCGCTTTCTTCTTCAAGCTCGACTCTGCAGTCTTCGCAGTGGAATTCGCCATTATTCTGCTTCAGGTCGTCTGACCAGACTCCACAGCGATCGCAGTACCCAGCGAGTGGCGCAGGCTCTTCCTCCTCGAGAGCTCCGCTTTCTTTTTCGATCTTTGCACGCTCTTGAATTATTTCGATCAGTTCAGGCATGACTCCCAGTATGTCTTTGCTCGATAGCAACCCGGTGATCTGCCCCTTGTAGATCACTCCCAACCTTCTGATGTTCAAGTGGCTCATTCTTCTAGCCGCGTCGCTGATAGTCGCGTCTGGTTCTATCGTGTTCAGAGGTGAGGTCATGACGTCGCTGGCTTTTAGAGAATCAGGCTGGGCGTTCTTCGCCAGAACCCTTACGACGAGGTCTCTTTCCGTTATTATCCCGAGTGGTTTTCCTTCTTTGTTCGTCACGATTATGCAGCCCAACCCTTCTTTATCCATCAGGTTCGCAACGATGTTTGCAGATGCAGTTTCCTCAATAGTTACCACTGGGCTGCTCATAACGTCTCTAACCAGCATCTTGGATCTTAGCCCGATTTCAGCCATAGTCTCAGCCAGCGTTGATAATGCGTTCCATGTTAAACTTCACTCTCTCAAATTAGGCATCCCGAATTTAAAACTTGCTCACAGAAAGGCTTCTTTTCGGACAGGCCTTCACCTGCCACCAAACATCAGCGCGCACGGAAACGGCAGGTATCCGAAAGGTGTGCAAGCGGAATATGAAGCTGGTTATAACCGCTTTTCAGGAATAAGTATGATGAAGCGGTTTTCGACAGGTGTATCTTTGCGTTCTTGCATGGGAGCAGGTATATAAAGAAGATGCAATTACCTGTTATTTGAAACGTGGGAGGATTGGAAGATTGCCGTTTAAACGCAAGAGTCGGGGAAGGGCCAAAGGCGGAAAGGGCAGCGGCGCTGTTGTTCAGTGTGCTGGTTGTGGACAGATCGTTCCCCGTGACAAGGCTAAGCGATCTACTCGCAGAATATCTCTTGTTGACTCTGCTTTAGCGAAGGAGCTTCGTCAGAAAGGCACCTACATAGCTTCCTCTGCGGACACCAGTTTTTACTGCGTTTCCTGTGCCGTGCATCGTGGGATCGTAAATGTTAGAGCCGAGAAAGAACGGCGCATGCGCATATCACGCCCTAGAAGGTTCTAATTCTCAGCCAGCTCCTTTTTTGTTTAGTTTTCCATAGGCATAGAGGCCTCTTTGCAACACGGTCAAGTTACTAAGTATCGCAAGGAAGATTATGGCATAATTGATCACCGTCGCAGGCGACCAATAACGCGTGCTGGCTATCAGGGTTGCCACGACGAGTACGATCATGCGTTCTGCCCTCTCAGCTATGCCGACAGATTCCATCTTTACGTTGACCGCTTCAGCTCTTGCGCGACTGTAGCTCACGAGCAACGATCCAGCTAGGGCTATTAGTCCCCAGAGGGGCCAACATAGTCCGCTGATGATTATTGCGATATAGATTGCCGCGTCTGCGTATCGATCAAGCAGAGAATCCAAGAAGCCGCCGAATGCTGTGGTTTGCTGGTAGAGCCGGGCTACGATTCCATCTAGGGCATCATAAAAACCCGACAACAAGAGCATGATGATCGCCAAAGGAAGGTAGAATGAGCTGTCTTGCCATCTCACATAGGCCAACGCTGCGAGCAGAGCGAAGATTGTTCCAAGGCCGCTTATCATGTTCGGCGTCAAGCCTATTCTGTGTGCTGCCCTCGCTTCTGCGGCGAGCATTTGCTGAACCCTTTCCTTAAGCTTGGTAAGCATGCAGCTGTTTCTCCAGCAATTCTTAATTAAGCCAAAGAATATGTTTAGGATGAAGTTGACAGTTTAAAGGTGTTTAGGATGATCAGCATCACAAGCTTGAAAGTTGATGGGAGAAACTGCTTAGGCCTTCGCGTTGACCTGCCCCAATGCGCGGCACCTCTGCTTCTGATAACCGCCGAAAAAGGCTTTGTCATGTGCGGATTTCTAGACGTTGACGCCGCTGAGAGAACTGGAGCTTCTGCCGCCGTGGTCAGCGGCGTAAAAACATTTGAGGATGTGCTGAACGCCCCCGTGAAGGCCATGACGACAAAAGCCAAAAGTCTCGGCGTTGAAGAAGGAATGAAAGGAGCAGACTCGTTGAAACACATGTTTTGAGAAACCGTCCTATTTCAGATAGCTTTTGTCGTGGCAGAACAAGAACAGGATAGACTGCAGATGCATTCATGTGCCTTTCACATTCCAACACTCGTTTACATTAGGTTTTAAACGTGGAAAAGTGATAAATATCGATACAGAAACTGCACTGGGGTGCCAATTGATTGTCTAGAGAGAAGCTTCTTGCTGATGTTGCTGTTGAAGTTGTGATTTGCACGCTATGTCCGCTTTCGAAGAGTCGCAAGAAGGCTGTTCCGGGAGAAGGTGATCCCAAGGCCAGAGTCATGCTCATCGGCGAAGCCCCTGGTTCTTCCGAGGATCTTCAGGGAAGGCCCTTCGTTGGCGCTGCTGGCAAGTTTCTTGAGACCTTGCTATGTGGAATCGGGCTCTCGAGAGAGGAAGTTTTCATCTGTAATATTGTGAAATGCAGGCCGCCTAGGAATCAGCCTCCTAGACCTTTGGAAGTTCAAACTTGCACACGCTATTTGGAGAGGCAGATGGAAATCATAAAACCAAAGCTTCTGGTGGCACTCGGGAGCTGTTCAACAGCCTACATTTTCTCAAGAGCCCATCTTCTTTTTACTGGCATAACAGCAGTTCGGGGAAAAATCAGCCGAGTAGTCTTACATGATGTGCAGATGACAATTTTTCCAACTTTCCATCCAGCGGCAGCCCTCTATAGCGCAAAATATAAGGAGCAAATAATAGCTGATTTCCAACTTTTGAAGAAAGAGTTGGAAACGAGAGGAACAGTCTAATCAACCGAAATGGGCTCGCGCGCGCTCTATTCGGCACTTTTTTCAGCCTTTAAGCGCTTATCTTTGGAGGCGGGCGTACTCGTCTTCCAAGCTTTATGCGAAGTGCGATGCGATACAGCTTTCTCAGGGATTTTACAAGCTGTTCGATGCTTGGGATACTTGAATAGATTAGAGGCACCTGATCGTATTCTGCCAGTTTTATCGAGTGTTGATCCGGTTTTGCACCGTGGAAAACGACAACACGGGGTTTCAGGTTGCTCACGCGTACGAGCATCATCGGCAGGTTGCCATCCTCCACATTTGTGAAAATGAGCGCTCGATCAGTTGTTGCCCCGAAAAGCTGAGAATACTCTAGACCCGAAAGTGTTTCAACAGCTTTTCTGCTGTCTATTACCGTGTAGCCTAGAACTTCCTTGACGAAACTTCCGGAAGTGGATATTACTTCGCCTTTGATGGCCCTGCATAAATATTCTACACGGACGGGGATGGGAAACTCCCGAAGGTCTATGATCGCCATGCTCGGCGAGCTTGTGAGCTTTGCGAACTCTTTTATGAACCGGCTACCATGTTCCTCGTCGATCTTCAGAAGTGCCCAGACAAATCGCCTGACAAACTTTGTGCCAGGGCTCTTGCGTCTTTCACTTTCGTAATCGCTGATCACTGACGGAGATATGAGCATTCTCTCGGACAGTGTCATCTGTGAGACTGCGAAAAGTTCTCGCCACTTGCGCATTGTTGCCCCAGGCTTGTTTGAAAGGATTATCTCGCCAGCAATTCTTCTGCCAAGAACTTCACGAACACTTGGAGACACGGACACCGCTATTCTTCCTATCCACCCGACAATTCGCCCCTAAAGCGATGATGCAATATAAAAACATATACGGCGAACGATATTTGCACCGCGCGCGCTAAAAGTCAGGTTTAACTTTCACTATACTCTGCACTTTCCAAAAATCCCTTTTACTTTCATCCTTAAATTGGTCATGCAGCAGGTTTTTTGTGAGAACCCTTGAAGGGCTCATTCTACATTGATGGAAAAATCGTGATGATAAGGACAAGTGGAGCTTGTCAGACGATGAAAATCATGAAAATCCCTGCGACTACGATTACGGAGCCTAAGGCATTTTTTAGGGTGATTTTCTCATGTAGCAAAATGACGGCTGCCAAAGTTGAGAAAAGCGGGGTTGTAGAAGAAATTGGCACTGCTTGGGTTTCTGGAATTCCAGTGAAGCTGTAGGCTAGGAAGAACCATCCTAATCCGAGTGCCACGAGTCCTCCGACTGTGAGGGTGGCAACGGTTTCTTTCTTCATCTTGAGGAAGTCACGCTGTCTGTCGATTATAGGTGACATGCCCAGCAGAAGAGCTCCGACTGTGACGGTTCTTATGGTGTTGATGACCAGCGCGTCGTTCAGCCTGGGCGTTTCATTTATAGCTATTCCCATCAGCGCTATGCTTATGGACCACAAGATGGCGGTTACCAAAGCGGCCAAGAGACCTCTAAGTAGGAACCTGCTCTGTCCTTCGCCATCGCTGTTTCCTTTTCCATAGCTCAAGAGCCAAATACCTGAAAAGATGATCAATGCTCCAAGGACCCGAAAAAGCGTGAGTTTCTCACCTATCAGAAGTACCGCCCACAGTATATTGAATAATGGATACGTGCAGGTTATGGGGACTGCGCGGGAGACGCCCATCAGCTTCAGACTCAGCATGTAAAGCGTGTCGCCCAAGCCTAGTCCGATTATTCCGCTGATGCCTGCGAGGATAGCGACGTTTTGGCTGAGGTTGCCTAAGCCTCCGGACCACGCAGCAATACCTAGAAGGATTAGCAAAAATGGGCTTGTACATGCTAGCCGAACAATGTTTGCAGAAACTGGTTTTTCCCGCTGCAAGGCTTTTCCGTAGAGCATGGCTGAGACTGTCCAGCTTACGGCGGAGCCTAGGGCTGCTAGTTCCCCAATCATCTTTCCACGCAGAATTACCCGAGCAGTCTTGTTAAAAGCTGTTAAATATCTAACGCTGAACAATATAAAAACGGTGTGAGAAAAACATGCAGATCAACCTGCACTGGGGTCCCGAGGTTGCGAGGAAATTCCCGGAATTACAGCGCGCACTTGTTTTTTGGCTGAAAGAATATTAACCCTCAGTGATCTAGGAAAGACGCAGAGGTGACGTCGTGCCAGTAGTAATCGTGGAGATGTGGCAGGGAAGAACAGAGGATCAGAAGTCAAAGCTGATCAAAGGCATCACGAGAGCGTTTGAGGATATCGGCGTTCCAGCTGATCGGTTGCATATCATAATTCATGACGTGCCAAAATGCAACTGGGGTACGTGTGGAGAACCAGCATCCAAAATGAACCCATAAAGCACAAAAGGTCTCAATCGCGAAAAGGATTCGCATGTGCCTAAATCAGAGGCTGGAAAGGATGAGAAAAGGTTTTTAGCCTAATGGGATAGTAGAGACCGGTGCCTAAGCATGGCATATCGTCTTAAGATGGAGCAAGCATCTGAGAAAAAGGAATCTAACATCGTTTTAGCCTTGGATTTTCCTTTTGAAAAACCTGAAAACCGTTCAGGTCTTTTCGCCAAGGCCAGTCAGGTCTTGGATGCGGTTCATCCGTATGTTTGCGCTGTGAAGTTTAATCACCATCTGGTTCTCCCGTTGGGCGTGTTTGACGGCGTCGAGCGACTCGTTGAGAAAGCTCATAAAGACGGGTTGATGGCTATCATGGACTGCAAGGCGAACGATATCGGTTCCACGAACCAGGTTATCGCTGAATATTACTATGCTGCGGGCTTTGACGCGTTGATCGCCAACCCGTTCATAGGTTGGGAAGAAGGGTTGAAGCCTATATTCGATGTTGCTCGCAGGCAGCAGCGCGGTGTAATTCTGCTTGTCTACATGAGTCACAAGACTGCTTACGAAGGCTATGGGCAGACAGTAGTCAACGCTGAAACAGGCAGGCCGATGCTTCAGTACATTTCATTCGCACAAAAAGCTTTGAAAATGGACGCTGACGGCGTGGTCGTTGGTGCAACATACCCCGAAAAAATAAGGGAAGTTCACGACGTGCTACGCGAGAAGATCCCAATATACTCGCCTGGAATAGGCGTTCAGGGGGGAGCAGTTCAGAAGGCTTTGGACGCTGGGAGCCGCTACCTAATTGTGGGGCGAGAAATAATATTGTCGCAGAGCCCAGTGGACGCAGCGAAAAAGGTTAGGGATCTTGCTAGACCTGCTGCACAGTGCCGCAGAGGGGTGTGCCTCTAGCTGCCTGCTTTTGAGCGAGCATAGTGTAACCTTTGACCCAATTCTTGTGGTAGTAGCTTGTGAAAACGTCTTCTTCGAAACTGATAATGCTGAAACCCTTCAAAAGACTACGAATCTCTTGACGAGTAAAGTGATGGCCGAAATGAAGAATCTTGCCACTTTCATCTTTCACTGTGACCGTGCCCATTTCACCCGTGACTTTAGTGTCATCTCTGTATCTTTTCCTGTAGACAGGGTTTTTCCAAGTTCGCCCGAATTCCTCGACGAAGACATAACCCGACGGTCTAAGGACTCTGTCAACCTCGTTCATTATCCTCGGCCTCCCACTCCTAGAAACCAGAGTAAGAACGCCCAACATCGTGACTGCGTCAAAAGAGCAGTCTGGAAAGCACAAATCTCGGGCGTCATTGACAACAAAGCGTATTCCTTGACGGATTTTCCGCTTCTTCGCGTCTTCCGAAGCTAATCTGACTTGTACCCGGTCCAAGTCGACACCAACGATCTCAAAGCCGTGTTTATGCAAGAAGAAGCAGGCTCTTCCATAACCGCAGCCGATTTCAAGGACAGTCTTTGTAGGTTTGCCTTGGATGAACTTGATGAGCTTCGCGGGCAAAGGAATAGTGTACGGCTTCCTTTCACCGCACGCTTTCATCTTCCCCGTCTTTCCCAAAGCTCTTTCTTCAGCATGTCCCTGACTGAGGATCTGATTGCTGAGCTTCGACTCGGATACATGTTAGCTCTTACGAGCTCGTCTAAACCTTCCAAATAAGCTTCAGGTAACAAGACTGTGACAAGCTTCATCTCCAGATTTCCCCGAACGCATCAAGTATATGACACGCTGCAAATATAAAATTTGAGCCCACTCTTTCTCAATTCTGCCTGAACAGAATTCGGATCAGAAGACCGGGGAACTGCAACACACACTCGGAACAAAAGAGATTGCGCTTGAAGGTTACTGTCTAGTGCCTCTGAAGGCGTTCTCGGGTCCTTACTTCATCAATGAGGACCTACCCAACGGATGGGTTGAAATCACGCGAACTGTTGATACCCCCCTCCTAGGTCGGTTTTCCGTGTTCTACCTGAATTCCTGTGTGTCTTCTGGAAGGGAATCTGAGTATCAATCGCGTGTTGATCCGTAGGTTGCCACGTAGGCAATCTCTGAACAAAGCGCGCGCTCATAATTAGTATTCGGTTAGCAGTCATTAACTCCAGGTTGCACAAAGAATTAATATTCTGACACGAATAATGGGATACATCCAGGCAAATTCCTCAGGAGTGCTGGTTTGAACATCTGTGGCAGCCAGGTTGGGCCACAAAGTCAATCAAGGTGTGAAATCGGAAGATGAGTCTAAGGGACAGTGGATTTAAGAAATCCTATGACTCAGACTCAGACAACATCCTCAGAGATTTCTATTGCCCAGCTCTGGCTGTTTCAACCAGTTATTCTAGGTTGACGGGCTTTTTCTCTTCGACGAGCTTGGCTGTAGCAGCCAAGGGAATCGCCGGATTAATTCGAAACGGGGGAAGCGTAAATCTAGTCACTGGTGCCGTGTTTCAGAGGGAAGATATAAAAGCTATAAAAGAAGCCTGCGAGAATCGCGCGCGCGAAATATGGGGATGAAAATTGACTGAATCCAAAGAGCGATGTGCATACAAAGGCATAAGGACGCCATACTGCAGACTTCGTGAACGCTTTTGCGAAGGGCCATCAGCCTATAACTCATGTAATCAGTATGTCCCCAAAAGCCAGTTCGAAGCTTCCGCGAGGAAGGACCCGGCAGAGGTACTCAAAGGCGCGCAGGAGCCCGAGGAAATATCAAAGTTTCTGAGACCCATTGACTATCTACCTCATCGAAGGAGAGCGATGAATAGTTTCTACGACGAAGTGGTTAGAGAATTCGTATTCTCTGGCTTGAAATATGCGGAAATTAAGGATTTGGGACGTAAACCGATCACAGTTCTCATAATGTTGAAAAACAGAGTGAAGCGAAGAAAGGAGAGCATCCAGGTCTATATGAGGAATAAAAAGATCTATCTGGAAAGACTTGAACCTTCTGAATCATCTCGCAACCTACTGAATGGATACGTGTCAGGGCAGGTTTCTGGCAGCGACCAAAGGGTCAGCAGTGCAGCAACTGATCGTCCTAGGCCATCTGCTGATGTGGTGACTTTGTTGAACACTGCGATTATTAAAGCCAAATGCCCTCGATGTAAAGGTTTGAATGCCAAGGACGCACGTAAGTGTAAAGATTGTGGTGAGGACTTTTATTCAACTGAAGAAGAATACATGGAATCATTGAAGTCCTTCGAAAAGCTCGAGAAGGAACTTAACGGCGAAAGGTAGACTCCAACCTACATGCAAAAGGCTTTATGGTGAAAGGCGAGTAGAAGGAGTTGAACACCGGGGCCCCGCCTATGTCTGATGACAGAACTAAGAGCTTGCGGTACATCATACCAATCGAGAAAATACCTGGAACAAAAAGGGGCAGCGGGTCAGTCTACGACGAAATAGTCAAGGAATTTCTTGACTCAAAACTGAAATATGCGGAAGTTACACTGACCACAAAAGCTCAGGCTTCGATAAATGCAGCGCTTAGAAGGCATATCAAACTAAAAGCGATCAAGGGAGTTAAGGTGAGATACATGAGCAAAAAAGTTTACCTTGAGAGAGAGGGGAATTATGCAGATGTCTAGCTGGCATCTTTCTTGGAGCTTTTTGGTCAAAGTGATTTTCTCAGTAAGAGGCATTGTCTAGGAAGATCTGACTTGTCTCCATGAAAGAGTTAATGTGTTCTCAGATATTATTAGTACCCAGGGGGATTTGTTGAATCTCAGATCCATGACGCTGAGAGTCACCTATCGATCGGTCGACTCTGATATCCTCAATGATTTTCTTATTCCGTGTCTAGAGAATTCTGTTCTCTACAAGAGAGCAGTGGGATATTTCACATCTGCTAGCTTAGCAGAAGCAGCACGCGGCCTAGTCGGACTAGTGAAGAACCATGGTAGAATGCTATTAGTTGCTAGCCCTAGACTGACCGACGAGGATATTGAAAAGATCAAGAAAGGGTACGACATCCGGCAGACCGTTGAATCCGCTCTTCTGCGGGATATTGATATTCCGATATCGGAAGTGGATCTAGCAAGAGTGCGGAATTTGACATGGATGATAGCAAACGGGCGACTTGATATTAGGATTGCGCGATCATGGGACTTGACTGGAATCGGCATCTATCACGAAAAGATCGGCATCTTTTACGACTCTGTCGACCAAGAGGCGAGCAACAAAGTTGCATTCTGCGGTTCAATGAACGAGACTCAAAATGGACTAATCACCAATTACGAGTCTATCGATGTATCCATAAGCTGGGATGAGGCTGATAGAGAAAGACAACGAGTAGATGGCCATGTGAAGCATTTCGAGAACATGTGGAATGGGAAGGAGGTAGGCTTGGAAACTCTCGAGTTTCCTGAAGCAGTCAGAAGGCAACTTTTGCAGAAATATTCGCCTAGCCTTTCAGAGCGAGAACCATGTGCCAAGCGGAAGCTCAGATCATATCAAGAACAGGCTCTTGAAAAATGGGTCGAGGCAGATCGACGGGGTGTAGTGTCAATGGCCACTGGCGCTGGAAAGACCTTACTTGCATTAAAATGTCTCGAAGCGTGTCCGCAACCATTACTCTCAGTAATCATTGTGCCTTCAATGGACTTGGCAAAACAGTGGCTAAGCGAAATCAGAATAGAACACCCAAGTAACTGCAATGTTAGAGAAGCATTTAGTGAGGAACCCAACTGGCCAAGTCACGTTAACAACCTAGTAACTGCGTTTCAGCAATTTCCAGAGGACTCGAGAAGGAATTTTGTCATAACCACCATCCAAACTGCATCAAGGGAGAGATTCCGTTCTTTGATTGCTAAAGTTCCTTCTGACAAGGTTGCAATTGTGGTTGACGAAGTGCATCATTCGGGTGCGCCCGAGTTCAGCAAGATTTTCGAAATCCAGGCAAAGTATAGACTTGGTTTGAGCGCTACACCAGAAAGAGCATGGGATGATGTAGGTAATCAAGCGATCTTTGACTACTTTGGTCCTGAAGTCTTCCAATATGATATTTCTGACGCAATAAAAGATGGAGTGTTGACGCAGTACCGATACTTGCTGCATCCTGTTGCTCTAACCTCCGAGGAACGACAACGGTTCTCAGAGATAAGTCATCAAATAGTCGTGACATTAGGCGCTGCTCGAACCAACTATCCTGTTCTTAGACTGAAGTCCATTCCGGAGGTCCTCGAGCATCTGGATCGAGTCGACAAGGACTTGGCTAATCGTCTGAGAAACTTGTATTTGTCAAGGGTAGGGTTAGTGAAGAAGGCGAAGGCTAAGAAAGATGCGTTGAGAGAAATAGTCAGAAATCACGATCTGAAAAGGTGTTTGGTATACTGCAATGATCTAGATCATCTGGAGGAGTGCCTCAGAGTAATTTTCGATGAAGGTTACGAAGCCATAGAATTCTCTTCACGGGTCGATGCAAAAGAACGAACTACTGTCAAGGAAACTTTCGCGCAAGAAACGACCGACAACAAGTTTCTCGTAGCTGTGAAATGTCTGGATGAGGGTGTTGATCTTCCAGTATGTGACTCAGCCGTCCTTGTATCATGTTCACGGTCAACCCGGGAATTCGTCCAAAGAAGAGGAAGGGTTCTAAGAAAACATCCGAGCAAGAACGTCTCAACGATCCATGACATCCTTGTTCTACCCTTTACACATGCCGAAGAGGCCTATGTTCTGAGCCCTTCTGAACTTGATTTCGTCGAAGCTGAGTTGCGCCGGGCTGGAGAATTCTGCAAAAATGCCTTAAACAAGGAAGACATAAGGGTTGATGAACTTGAGGCGCTATTCAGAAGATACTCTGTTAAAGGGGCATGAAAATGTCAGATAAACATAGGAGCGAGACGCTGGCAGACCTCCTCGAGGAAGCTGCAGGTACATTCAACGTTCCAATTAAATTGCTTTATGAAATACTTCAGGAAGAACGTATCCATCTATACCTTGCCCAATCTTCTAGGCAAAGCATCCGGAAAAGATTGCGCGAAATTGTGCAAGAGGTAGCAAGAAGTGCGACTGCTTAAGTTGGAAATGAAGAACTTCGGACCTTACAAAGGCGAGGTCAAACTGGAGTTTAGACGGAAAAAAGGTCGGAATCTGTCAATAATATGGGGAACTAATGGATCAGGGAAGACGCATATTTTGAAAGCACTTCTCTGGTGTCTCTACGGTTGTGATCCATCTATCTCCAGAAGAAAACAGTTCGGTACAGAGAGAGACGCATGGGAGTATATTTATGGCGCATATCTGGAAGATCAACCTCTCCCTGATGCTTACATGCATGTCAATCTATTCTTTGAAGTGGATTCGAAAGACTCAAAGAATCCAAGTCAGTACATGATCAAGAGATCAGTTGCTCCCAGAACTCCGAATCCGAGGAATCCGACCCAGATAAGGTGTGATTTTGAAGTCATCAAAAATGGGAGACGCAGCGATAGCCCAAGTGAAGAAGTTGAGGCGGTGTTACCATTAGCAGCGAGCCAATTCTTCATGTTTCATGGCGAAGAAATCAGATCAATGTCTCAGAAACATGCAGAAGAAACTCACAAAGCCATCGAATTAATCCTGGAAGCCGAAACGTTCAGACAGGGCAAGGAGGATCTTACCTCTGTAGCCCGGGACATTGACAGTGACCTTGATGAGGAGCGTCGCAAAACAGGTGGCATGAACGACGTGCTGAACCTCAAAAAGAGAATCCAGGAGAGAATCCAATCATTAGAGATCGAATGTATGCGGTGCAAGAATGAAATTGCTGAAAAGAAGAAGCGTCTGGAGTCTGTGCAATCAGAGCTATCTAGGAATGAAGATTCTAAAGTGTTGAAAGAAAAGTATGATCAATTGACTGAGAGAATGAGAGCAAACGAAGATGAGCGACGTAGAATACTCGAACGACGGGGAGATCTAATCAATGAATTGCCCGCAAAGATGATTCTCCCTGAGCTTCTTAAGATCCAGAGAGAAAAGGAAGAACGCCATAAAAAACGCGAAGAGCAGAGAAGAGGAATCTTGGAACTCAAGGGCAGATTGCAGCTGACTGAAGATGTAGTCAGGCTTGAGAAATGTAGCCTCTGTGGGAGACCAATAACAGGTGAGGAAAGGAAGCATATTGAAGAAGAACGCAAAAGCTATGAAAGGCAGATCACAGGACTCGAAGCAAATCTTGAGGAAGAGGACCCAACATATTATGAGATCAGAGAAACAATTGCTGCAATAGAAAGTTCCAAAATGGATTTTGAACAATTCAAGAAAGATCTTGGTGAAAATGCGCTTGCTCACGATGAAATTGAGAGCGGCATCAGGGATAGTGAGAGGAAATTGTCTGAATCCAAGATTGAAGAGGTTAGGAAACTCGTGGAAGAAAAGGATTCCTTATTGAAGCAGATAGGAGGATCTGAGGAAAAACTGGAGAACTATTCCGACGAGCTTGAAACGCAGAAAATAGCACTTGAAGACGCACTGAGGATGATCGAAGGGAGAGAAAAACACGATAATATCAAAGAAAGTCTGGAAAGACAATATGACTTGATCGAGAGGTGCGTGAGATCATTCGAAACTGTTTTGAACCGTTTGTCAGATGTTAGGAGACGAGCCATTGCTAATAGCGCGACCGAAGTCTTCAGGGCACTAACAAACAAGCCTGAGGAGTATGACAGAATCGAGATTGATGAGCAGTTTAATGTTTCAGTGATGGATAAGCACAATAGCATAGTCCATAGAGAAGACTTGTCTACCGGGGAAAGACTGGTTGTGGCTTTGTCATTCATTCTGGGTCTAAAGCAGGCATCTGAGAAGGTGGCACCGCTAGTTCTTGACACATTTTTTGCACATCTCGACGAGGAGCACTTTGGAAATATAGTCAAAGCTCTTCCTAGGTTTGCAGATCAGGTCATATTGATTCTGACAAATCTGGAGTACAAGAATCTCAAAGAAATGGCACCAAAGAGTTTCTTTGAAAATGTCGCCCAGACTCTCCAGACGGTAAGGAACAAAACTGAGTTCAGATCGAATATCGTGCTTTGTGAGGAGGCTGGTAATTGACCGAACTTCCCACTACTATAAGCGTTTCTAAAAGTGCTTACAGAATGTTCAAGTCTATGTACAAAGGGGCAGAAGAAAGCGAAGCTGCATCGGGCTCCAAGAAAAAGCGAGGAAAAACCGCTCCCGAAAAAGTCTTCTCAAATGCTACCCAAGCGTTTCTCGTTGCAGTGGCCGTCGGTCTTCTCAAGAATAAGAAGCAAAGACATACAGAGGATACGGCGCAATTAATTCGAGGTGAATATCTGAGGAAAGACAAAAACTTCAACTATTTCAAGCAGCTGATTAAGTCGAAGTTCAATGCATGTACAGATCACGAAATTGTTGATCTTATGATTCAGTTCTCAGAAGTTGGCGTTCGAGAGCTCTACGATGAGTATCACAAAACTGGTGATATAGATTTCGTGAGGCTATCCAAGTTGGGTAACCTAAATCAACAAGTCAAGAGACCGTGAGTTTTTTGTCAACGTCCCTTCCCAGGTTGCCAGCTTACCCCTAACACAAAGTTCACATACATGGATTTTTCTCACGACTAACCGAACAACTTTGTGCCATAGCGTCTTCTGGCGTGTGCTGTTGTCGTCATATAGCACGCGCTAGCAATTTCGTCATTCATGAACTGCAACGGCGGCGTGCTCGTGATTGGAGTAAGCAACGACAAAAAGAAACTGGGGATAGAGAAGGACTTAGCTGAGCTTGGAGCTCTATCTCATCAATGTAATAAACAGCCATTTAGGCAAGACAAAAAGAACCCTAGTCAGCGTAAAAATCCAGGATTGAGAACAAGCAAATTGCAGCATTGATTGTAAAAAAGTCGCCTCGTCCGGTTTACATGAAGTGTGAGAGAAAATCAGAATTCTTCATAAGATCAGGCAACTCGAGCCAGCCATTGGACATGAGTGTGGTACCTGACTATATCAAAGATCATTGGCCTGATTTGCCATGAAAGCGCACGCTTCCTCGATTGATTTCGGTAGATTCCGTTAGGCAAAATTTAAAATCCGAGGTCCGCAATACTTGACGATCGGGCAAGCTGGTAAAGGAAAGAGCCAGGATCGTCAGAATGAAACACGTCTTACTCGTTGAACCAAAGTACTATACCAAATACCCCCCATTGGGATTGCTGAAGCTATCCGCATACCACAAAGCCCTAGGTGACACGACAGAGCTTGTTAGGGGAACCACGAACAGCGTTTCTCAAGAGCCCGACACCATCTATGTGACTAGCCTTTTCACTTGGGCTTGGAAACCTGTTTGGGAAGCAGTTCGATTCTATTCAAGATTGTTTCCTAGGGCTGAGCTTTGGCTAGGAGGATTGTATGCTTCTCTGATGCCTGAACATGCAGCATTGTGCGGCATGAACTCAAAGCACATCGTAAGAGGAATATTCGACGAGGCAGAGGACGTTTGCCCCGATTATAGTTTAGTTCCTGATTGGAATGAGAAAGTCAGTGGGAGTATAATATTCTCCTCTCGAGGTTGCATTAGGGCATGCACTTTCTGCGCAGTCCCTCGTATAGAAGGTAAATTGAACGCAGAGAAGCACAGCATAAAGCATCTCATATGGAAAGGTCATAAGAGGGTCATTCTGTTTGACAATAATTTTCTAGCAAGTCCAGGGTGGGAACATATCTTGGATGAGATCGACGAGCTTGGTCTCGGTGTTGACTTCAATCAAGGATTGGACGCAAGACTGATTTCTAGGCGCGCAGCCAAGAAAATTTCAGGACTGAAAACAGACCGGTTCGTCAGGCTTTCATACGACTCTCTTAAAATGGGGTCTTATGTTGAAAAGGCTATTAATCTTCTTAAGTCAGAAGGAATCGATGCAAGAAACATTTTGGTTTATGCTCTCTACAATTTCACTGACACTCCGCAAGACCTCTTCATTCGAATCAAGAACACGTTGAGCTGGGGTGCCGTTTCTTATCCGATGCGCTATCAGCCAACCAACGCTCTTTCAAAGAATACTCATGTCTCTTCAAACTGGGACTCAGTTAGACTAGATGCGGTACAGAGAGCAAGAAGGATCATAGGTTCAGGAGGAGCATTCCCTCCGTATGAAGGAATGCTGAAAGTCAAGGTTCGGGGGTGCTCAACTTTTGACGAAGCTTTCAAGGAATTCATGGTGCCAGTGGTGGTAGCCCAATGATCTGTGCGTGTTGCGGTTTCGAGATAACTGGTAAGAGGCACGCGGTTGAGAATGGAACAAAACATGTTTGTGAGAAATGCTGGAACAATCCAGAATTATTCTTCCCAGAAAGGATCCAGGAAGACGAACGTCTAAGTTTGCTTTCCAAGATGGCAGATGAAGCAAGAAACAATGAGGGCACAATTTCAGTAAAAGTATTCAAGCTTGCACAAAAAGAAATCGAAATGTACGTTGGAAAAATGAAGGTAAACGACATTTTGGAGCTTTACGAGCTAGACAAGTTCAAGGAAGAGGAACTTGAAGGCTATCAGCGCGAAATGTATGAAGAAAGAACTTCCGAACTCGTCGAATACTTAGCAAAATGTCCGCTTGCTGTCATGCCGGCTCTGCTCGTAAGCCTGAGAAAAACCGAGTTTGAAACGGCAGACGACGATTTTGGGGTTCTTAAGATACCTAGAAAGAAAGGATCAATCTGGATCATAGATGGCCAACATAGAATCGGTGGATTTGGCAAGATTCGAGACCGATTTCTTTTTTCGAAGACTATAGCACCATCTTTGTTTTCGGGTCTAATGGATTACGAGTTTCCAGTAGTGTTCGTAGATTCACAGGCCGCGGTAGAGAAGGTTGGCGCCAAACTCAGAGAAACGGAAGCGGGTTTCTCTTCGGAGGACATTGAAAGAACAATCTTTTTCGTGGTCAATAAAACCCAAAGTGGAATAAGTTCTTCCTTGAAGGATGCTCTACTTTACAGGATCAAGACTAGCGGGATTCAAGGGTTACCGATCATTGAGAAATCAGGCTGGAGAATCAAAGCGGCGGAAATCGGAATAACCCTAAACGCCCAGGACAATTCACCTCTGAAAAACAAAATAAACATAAGTGGTAAGAGAGATACTGGGAAGCCTATCCAACTGAACTCTTTTGTATCATCACTTGAGATGCTATTTAAGAACAAAGACTTTTCAAACTTGCGCAAAGACGACAAACTGTGCTTTCTGGAAGCCTATTGGTCGTCCCTAAGAGATCTGCTTCCTGGGGCATTCGACGTCAGGACTGAAAAAGGATACATGCTCTTGAAGGCGCTTGGCGTTTACTCGATTCATTGGCTTGCAAGAGACATATTTCAGTCAACTGTTAAACAAGGTTTTGACTTCAAACGAGTCGAGATATTGAAGGAGAAGCTTACACCCATCAAGTCTTTCGATTGGGGCGTAAAGACATCACCGCTTTCTGCCTTAGGTGGAATGAAAGGAGCCAGCAAAGCCCACGAATTGTTGCTATCTACGCTCAACTGCGACAAGGACACAGTTTTGGACAAACAAACGTTACAGGGTTATGTTGATTACGACAGTGAAGAGCAAACAAACGACAAACGCGTGGAATCGCGCTCTTAGAACACGATGCTTTCTAGAAGATATGCCTTTCTCTGCATGATTAGCGCGCGCAAATTGTTTTCATTTAACAGCGGCGAGCTACTCACAAGCGGGCGCCTCATATGTTCTTTCATCCTACTGCAAATGGCTTTTCATTATCCCTAGTAGGGCACCGTGTAGCTTTTCAATTGCTAGGGGCATTGTAGCCTTGGAAACTTGCTCTCGCCGCCTTTGAGTGGCGTCTAGCGTTGCTTTTTGGAGTTGTTTGTTTTGGTTCACAGAAGAGAGGCTAGGTTAAGGCTTCAGGAAAGACGTATTCGCAGAATAATACTCGTCGCCGCGTACTACGATCGGGAACGTAGTGAAGTAGTATCTGAGATTTCGCGGTTGGATGTTATTCGGATGTTAGCTGAACCGGTTCAAGTGAGTCTTGTTCCTGACATCGTTAAGGGCGAAGTTTTGATTGACGCTCGTGGAACTGGGAGTCTCCAGCACTAGATGCGAATGGTGATATCTCTTCAATGGTTAACGAGTCTCATCGAACGAAGATCGTTCATCGTCTTTTTCAACTCCGCAGGACGTTTAGAGTCGACACTCAACGGTTGAGGTCGAAGATGATTGAGGATCTCACAGCGCTTTTTGACATGGCGTCGAGCTTTGCGAGGGGCGATTACAAGTTTCAGCGTGAAAATGGTAAGCTGGAGCCGGTGTCTCTCAGTGAGAGACAGAAATGGGTTCGTGTTGCAGCATACACGGCACAGATCTTGGCCAGCGTCACAGACGGGCTTGATGAGCGTCAGATAGATCGCGACCTTACAGAGTTGGAGAGAATTGTTAATGAAGCGAGAGCAAAGGGTAAGGCTGCAAAGATTGAAGAGAGAGCTCGACAGCGAGAGGAACCTCCCAAGTCTACCGAGGGATAAGGTCGAGTTCTTCGAGAGGGTTCTTAAGATTAGGCCTTACCCTTATCAGGCGGAGTTCTTGAGAGATCCTTCTTCGCTTAAGGTTTTGAGGTGGCCTAGGCGGGCAGGCAAGACCACGATAATGTCTGGAGACGATCTTTATTGTGCTATGCACTGCCCAAATTCGAAGATTATCATTACTATGCCCAAGTATCAGCAGATCAAAGAAATATATTTCCAAACCCTCCATGAGCATTTGGCCCGGATGGACCGTGAGATCTACGATGCTTACATTGAGTCCGAGCTGCAGACAATAATACACGTGACGAACGGATCTATCATTTTAGCTGAGACGCCAGAGCCCTTTACCATTCGAGGCCATGGACCCAGAAAGATAAGCATTGACGAAATGAACTTTATCCGCAAGGACGAGGATCTCTGGCTCAGTGCTCTGCTTCCGATGACTTTGACGCAGAGTGTGGATATTAACGTTGCAAGCACGCCTTGGAACAAGGATAGCATCTTTTTCAAGATGTGTTATGATAAGAGCTTCAGAGTCTTCAGCGGCAACATTCACGAGAGAGATCCACCGCGCTATTTTCTCACGTGGAAGGAGGTTCAGAAGCCGAACGGCCCCCTAGATCCTTCCCAAGTTGACGTCATGAGAGAACAGTATGCAGGCGACCCTTGGCGCTGGCGTCGGGAGATGGAGTGTGCATTTATCGATGACGAGAGCGCGTTTCTACCTTCAAGCCTCATAATCAAGTGTCAGAATGAAGCATTAAACTTTTTGCCATTTGAAGAAAATGTCTCAGGCAACTTCTATATTGGCTGGGACTTAGGCAGAGAGCGAGATCATAATGCTGTCGCAGTCATTCAGAAGTTCGCTGACTATTCAGCGCTTGTTCATTGTAAGCAGTTTCCTTTAGGCACGCCGTACATCAGCGTCATGGGGTACATCAAGAGCCTCTGTGACCGGTGGCAAACAGTTCACAGCGTCTATTATGACCACACCGGAACAAAAGGAATGGATGAAGAGATCGATCGCGCAGGTTTCCCAGGCATCTTTGGCATAGACTACACGAAACCGAAGAAGCACGGGATGGCGACTCTTCTGAAGCAGCATATGATGACTCCGAGAGAAAGCGACAGAAAGCTCTTGCCGGAGGATGCTCGCAGAAAATTTGAGTTACCGTTTGACAAAGACGTGCAAGCTGAGCTAAATGTTGAGCAGTGGGAGCAGTCGAAGGGCAGCGAAGTCTACGCTTTTAGTCATCCAGAAGGGGCACACGATGATCGCTTCTGGGCGATTTGTATGGCTCTTTACGCGAGCTTACAGGCGCCTCCTCCAGGAAAGGGTGCGTTCATGCTTCCTCACTAAATATCAAAAGATTAGGTGATTAAAATGGAAGAAGAAATATTCGTCGCTTCGTCAAAAGACAGAATCGTTAAAGCTCTCGGAATCCGCGTTGCGTGCAATCTTGAAGACCTGCATGTTTACGTCAACGGCGTCGACATCGTGAAATCTGTTGTCCTTGAAGAAGTTCGCATAACGACGAACAGAAAGGAACAGAAACCTTCAGTCGTGACGACGTAAGGAAGTGAGTCATTTGCCATGGACAAGTGAGAAAGCTGAGTCTGCGTTTTTGGCCCAGCGTCTAGTCTCTCCTGATATTAGCAGACAGCAGATGGAAGAGGAGGTTCCTGTTTCTTGGAGAACAGATCAGTCTCTGATGGGCTACGTCAAGAAGTATATGATCGGAGCCACAGGAGTCGGCTTCGTCGTACCGCCTTATATGGCGTACTGGGAGCGTCTCTGGGGAGCTACACCAATCGAAGACTTACCGAAATACAAAGACATGTACACGTTTACACCGTACATTAAAGCAAGCATCGACGTCACGATTAATCTTGCCTTAAGCAACGGTTTCGAGCTTGAAGGCGGCAAAGATGAAATTCGTGAGTGGCTTACTGACTGGCTTGACGAACAGAACATTTTAGAAACTTTGCGGATTATTGGTGCAGACATGCTTATCTCAGGTAACGGTTATCTCGAATTGTGTCGTAACGAAAACGGAGTTGTCGAGTGGCTTAAGCCTCTTGACCCTGTTCACATGCGCGTAAGACGTGATGCTTATGGTGACGTTTTCGGTTATGTTCAGCTTTTGACTTTTCCGCCTGTGGTGTTCGCTGCGCAAGATATTATTCACTTCAGGTGGGGCGCAAAGAGTTGGTGGTACGAGTTCAGTTACGGTACGAGCCAGTTGCGGTCTCTGCTCTTAATTCAAGCTTTGATTGATGACTTTCAGACTGATATGGCAACGATTATGAAAGTCTACACTAAGCCGATGCTGGTCGTTACAGCAGGGACTCCTGAGAATCCTTGGGCTGATCCACAGTTAACGAGTCTTGTTCAAGCTTTTGAAAGTCGGCAAGCTGCAACAGACGTTTTCGTAAGAGGCGACGTAACAGCCAAAGTTCTCCCAAGTATGACGAAGGAGATTAATGTCGAGTGGTGGCTTAACTATCTTCATCGTCAACGGATGGCAGTCTTGGGAGTTCCTAAAATCTTCTTGGGCGAAAGTGAAGGCACGAACAAGGCCACAGCAGACATCGTGATGCAGGAATACGTAACTAGGCTACGGATGATCGAAGAGCTAATCGGCGACATGCTTGAGACAGTCTTATTCAAGCAGCTAATTGAGAGTCAGTGGGGTGAAGGCGTTGAGATTCCAAAGGTTAAGTGGCGTCCGATCTGGGAGCCGACGATACAGGAGAAGGCCGCATACTACGTCGCGCTTGTGCAGAACAATATTGCTGGGATACCTGAGGCAAGATTAGCCTTAGGCTTGAGTGAGGAGCCTGAAAAAGGCGAAGAAGCAACGAGCGCCGGAACTGCGCTGATGGAGAAGCCTGGACAAAAGAAAATTGTAACGCTGCCTCTTCAAACGAAGTGAGTTTTTTGGCAAGCTTCGCAGAGGCTGCCGCATTCTACAGCCATTATGCTCAGCTTCCTCCTCTTCAAAACTCGGCGAAGCAAAGTTGGATTTTTATCCTCGTTGATGATGGGAAACTTTGCGAGCAGTGTGATGAGTTTCGCGGAGAAGCATATCAAATTGAAGACCAGAGCGAACTTGAAGAAGCCTTTCCTTATGGAGAGCAACTCGACAAAGAAACATTCTCTTGCAATATTCATCCAAATTGTCGTTGTATAGTCGAAAGGCAGGAATGAAAGCTGTTAAGACGTAAGCTTTCAAAATGGTGGCCTCGGATGGCTTGTAGTAGCCTCTGTGGTTATACTAACGAGATGCGAAGACCTCACCTAAGTTGCCTCTGGTGTCGTGTGCGTAGGTTCTTCTATGGGAAGCTCGACGTGAAGAAGTATCACAAGAACAGGTACATTAGAGGCATGGTCTTTCCACCGAAGTACTTCAATTATGTCTTGTGCATCGACACGAGCCCAGGTCGGAAGTTCAAGATAATCAAAGATTTTTTGTTGAAGCATTTGTTGACGATTTGTGAAGGGTTGGCGAACTAATATGCCTGGATTAGAAGAAGGCGAAACAGTCTGGCGATACCGCGTACAGGACCCAGACAAGTTTGATAAGAAGCGCGTCAAAGAGATCGGAAGTGGCGGCGTCAAGATTACAGTAGGCCGCATAAAGGGCACGAACAGGTGGGAAGTCCAGAACTATATGTTTGAGAAGCAGCGGTTTAAGACTCGTGAGCAAGTCAAGAAGTGGCTTGACGAGCACTTGAAGTCTCAGATTCAGATGCTCACGGACTTCAAAGCTTGGAACGAATATATCCGCAGAAACGTGAACGCTTACATGCGGATTAGTAAAGTTGAGGGTTAAGGTCGATATCATAGTTACTGCCTGGAGCATGATCTAGAGTCTTCATTCTTCCTTTCTCCTCCAAGTCTAGTTTCAGGCAGTGACAATCAAATTGAAAAAGGGGTGGTTAAGTCATGAATAAAAGATTCGCAACTTTAGCGAGTTTCTTAGTTTTTCTTTTGGCTTGTATCGCTATATCAGCGGCCTTGCAGTCTTTTACTGTCAAGATACCGAGTACAGCTTCAATTACTGTTGTAGGCTTGGGCGTCTACAGCGACGCTGCTTGCACGCAGAACGTGACGAGCATAGACTGGGGTACTCTCGCGCCTGGGACAGCGACGAACTATCAGGTCTATATTAAGAGCACAAGTACTGTAACTATAACACTGGGTTTAAGCACAGATTCTTGGAATCCGTCAAGCGCTTCAACTTACATTACTCTCGCATGGAACTATACTGCTGGGACGCAGATTCAGCCTGGTACTTCGTTACCTGTGACTCTTACTTTGACAGTAAGTTCCTCTGTTACAGGTATTACGTCTTTCACTTTCAATATAGACATGACTGGAAGCGGCTAAATCCTAGTTTTGAGGTGTAACAAAAGTGAGTTTTCAAGCAAGTGTTTGGAGTACGAAAGAAGTAAACGATCTCCCAGATAGTTCCTTCGCTAACATCGAGTCCGGAGGCCAGAAGGACAGCGAAGGCAAGACGATACCAAGAGACCTAAGACACTTTCCGTACAAAGATAAGAACGGAAATATCGATGAGCCGCACGTGAACGCCGGCTTCTCATATCTTCAGAAAGCGAAGCTTCCAATAGCTGCGAAGAAGCAAATACATACGACGCTAGTCAACGCTTGTAAGAAGCTTGGAAAAGAGCATAAGAAGTGCAGTTTTCCAGGTTGCAATGGTTATTCTCCGAGCAAAAAGAGTTTCCTTGAAGATCGTGCAGCTTGGGCTGCTTTAAACGAGAACTATGCGAGAACTCGCGGAATGAATGTAGTCTTCGGTTAAAGGTGAAAGAGTTTGCAGTTGACATATTTCGTTCCTTTCAAAGCCGCCGATAACGTAGACGCGCAGATGGCAATCAAAGAGAGGCTTCTACCGATCGAGGGTACAGCAATCGATACGAGCGTGAACGCAAATAAGTGGCAGGTCCCGCCAGAAGACCTTGACTTTTTCGTAACTACTCTTCAGGGTACGCAGCTTCGCATAGATCACGCAGAGAGCGCTATGGCTGTAATCGGCAAAGTTCCTGAAGGGAAGAAAGTGGGTGATGCTGTCAAATTTAGGGCTGAAATCGGTGATCTCCCGATTATCGAGAAGGTCCTACGGGGCTATTTGACGCACGTAAGCGTCCAAGTTGATTCTGATGATGTCGAATGCTCGAGATGCAAAGAGCAGACACGGAAGGAAGGTCTCTTAGTCCACCTTTGTCCCGGCGCGTGGGAAATCGTTCATAAACCGAGAGTCCGAGAACTTAGCATCGTAGCGAGCCCAGCCTACAAGAACACTGAGTTTAAGCCTCTAGGCTTCGCTTCGGCGATGAATGAGGGTCAGGAGAAAGCGCGTGTACAGTTTCAACGAAAAGAATTTCTTAAGAAATTGCTCGCTGTGAGATTAGTATGGGCGAGTTTACAGTCATCTGAAAATGACAAAGATGTGGGTTCTAAGGGAAACCTGCAAGAACCTGAAAATAAACCTGAAAGTAAAAAGGAGGTGAAGCCATTGTCTGCACAAAATAATGGGCAGCAAGCGGCTTCTCCGCATCAAGCACAAGGCGTAACGAATGTCGCTCCCGGAGAGGGGGCACCAAAGCAAGTGACTTACGACGACTTGTCGAATCAAGTGACGAAGCTGTGGGACCAGCTTAAGACTGCAGGCACAGACGCAGAAATCGACGCTTTAAGCAAGAAAGTCGCTGAGGTCGAGGTTGAAGTTGCGAAACGAGCAACTAAGAAAGGCCTTACACAAAAACTGAATGAACTCTCAAGGAAGATGAGCGAAAGCGCAGCTGACGCGGCAGACGCAGAGTCAGCTAAGAAGGGCAAAAAAGGCGAAGACGGTGCTAGTGAAGGCAACGGAGACGGCGACGGAAAGAAACCTGTGCCGCAAGCAGAGTCTGCAGAATCAGCAGGCCGCATAGCAACTGGCAAAGGCATAATCTCAAACGAAGAAGTTGCCATGGAGCAGAATGGTCCATCTGCGCCATGGTTTAAAGACCTCCTCAAAGCTAACGCGATGCAGAAAAAGCTCGGGAGCGCAACTTTCTCAGGCTGAAATGGTGATGCTAAATGAGTACACCAATTTTCGAGAGTACAAGCCCGCTCATAAATGATCGTTTCATCAACCCTTACATCGCAGGCGAAAACCTCAGTCCCGGTTCCCTCGTCGAATTAACTGCTGACTGGACCGTGAAAAAAGTCAGAACACAGAACAGCATAAAAGTCGTCGGAATAACTCTGACGAACGCAGTTGCAGGCCGTCAGGTGTCAGTAGTGGGAAGAGGCCAGTGCAGAGTCACTATCTGGGGAACAACCGTCGTGGCCGGAGACCAATTCGGAAGCGGCGGCGGCGGCGACACAGCAGGAACAGGCTCAGCAGGCACAGCAATCCAAGATAACACAACCAAAAACAGCAGCATTCTCGGGAACATAGTGCAGGGTGCAATAAGCGGCGGAACCGCCGTCTGCAACCTCTGGTAGCAAAAGGGTGATTGATTATGGCAATGGTACGAGACGCTTTTACATGGGTAGACACAGGAGCAGTAGCGTATCCCGCATTACATCAGCACATTATCGAACTAACGATGCCTGCATTGCTCGTGAAGCAGCTATTCCCAGAGTTTCCGCTCGTCGCCGGTAGGACTGCAGCTTTCGTGAAGGAAGCAGGTAGTAGATCAGCTGCAATCAGCGAGATCAGCGAAGGCGTAGAAATCCCCATGGACTTCACGCCGCTAAGCTACGTGACCGTAACGCCCTACAAAAAGGGTCTTAGAGAAAGAGTAACACGCGAAAACATCGAAGACCTCTACATCCCCGTGATCGAGCAGCAGCTTCGCAGATTAGCGCGAAGAATGGCCTATACGATAGACCTTGACTGCCTAAACGTGATCGGAGCAGGCGCAGGAATCGCAAGTGCAGGAACAGGCTGGAGCATGGGCGCAACATTGACGAGAACTCAGCTCGCAGGTACACTCGGCCAAGAAGACATTCTCTGGGCCAAAAGCTACATCGAAAGCAAGAGCTTCAAGCCCACGCACATCATCGTGAACCCGATTAACGCGCGAGCCCTCTACGAACTGCCAATGTTCAGCTTGTGGGCTCACTACGGTGAAACAATCACGAAAGGCGGCGTCATCGGCACAGTCTACGATATGGAAGTCTTAGTCACAGCAGCGCAGAGCGCAGGAACAGCGTACGTAATAAGCTCTGGAGAGAACCCAAGTGGCGCTTACGCTCCTATGGGCTTCTTCATCATCAAACGGCCGTTGATGAGCGACATTGATATCAGGAAAGAGTTTGACTCTGTAGACGTTATGCTGACGACAAGGTACGCGCCCTTAGTGCTTAACGGAGATGCTATTGTCCAAATAACAGGACTCAACACAAGCTAAACTCAGTGACTCAGTTTCCTATCTTTTTTTTAAGTAAATGGGCAGAAGGAACGTTAAAGCGCCAAAGAAGCAGTTTGCGTGCGAAACCATCTGGCGGTAGGCAACTGCGAAGCCTCTCCCGTTTTCGTCTAAAGCCCGTCCACATACTGGATAGGCCGAACGTGTCCTTTAAATGTAAACTTTGATGGAGGTGAGAAGTCTATGAAATTAACAGCAGCACAAGGCATCGTTCTTGTGACGCTCATTTTAGGTGTCCTTGGCGGTGTTCTTAATGAAGTGAGTACGTACATCCAGACTCTTGACTTATCGTGGCTTGGACCGTATGCAGTCCTTGTCAAGGCTTTCTTTGCAGGCGCGCCGTACATCATTGCAGTAACTTGGCTCTATAACATCTTCGGGTATTTAATGCAGAATCAAATGGTAAAATCAACTCCTTTGCCGTTTGATACTCAGAAATTCGTTCAAACCCTTACTCTGTTCATAAGCACAATCGGTCCAATATTCATGCTTGCGCCAACGCCAGAGTTGAAAGCCATCGGCTCGCTTATTGTCTTTATCGCGACAGCACTCTTGAAGACATGGCAAAACATTACGACGCAAATGTCAGTATCGAACTTGGCACTAACGACAGGACCAAACGGAATAGCTGAAGGTGTTGATAACGGCTCGCTTGTTTTCTGGTACCCAGGACAGTCAACGCAGCCCGCAGGGACAATTCAAGTTCCGTACGGATTATCGATGGCAGCGGCACAAGCATGGATTACTGCGCACCCCGGAGGAAAGTAAAACTCTTTCATTCTCTCTCTCTTTTTTCTATCTTACGTTATCCTGCGATAAAGTTCTGGATTTAATCCAGACTTCGCAAAAGGTGAAAAAGTTGCATAGAACAAGTAGACGAGAAAAACTGTCAAAAGCAGTGTTGATCTTAATCGTGACGCTGCTCTTAACGTCTATCTCTTATTTCCAGCTTAAAATAAGCGTCGTCTATGGTACTATTACGGGCGATCAGCCCCCAGCTTCTGGCGATTGGATAATTTCGACGGGTCCAGGCACCACGGTGACTAGCGAGCCAAACTTGATTATCAACGGCAGCATCAAAGTCAACGACTATCGTTATTTCAAAGTCTACGATAGTAACATTACGATCAACGGAAACTTTACGAATGTTGGCGACGCAGCTATCATAATCTCAAACTCGACCATTTACTCCAACATGACACGAACGAATAATTACGGCTCGTACTTCATGCTGAAGGGAAGCAATGGCTATTCGGTCAACATCACGAATAGTAGATTTCTGAACGCGACGAATAACCGAAATTACATGGACTTAGAGCTTAACCAGACTTTAGTGAACGATGAATTCCGCGGCTTCGGAGATAACGTCCTCACTAATACCTACGGAATCCTCATCGATCCAGGCGCTGCTTATAGTGGAAACTTCACAATGCAAAACGTGCACATTCATCAGATTAACGCGACATTACAGCTCAGATACTGCACCGCAGGGCTAATAAGCAACGTAACTATCGACGAAATTCAACAGTTCTTTGGGCTCGGTCTTGGTGCATCAGGCTACGTAAGCCTATTATCGATATATCAATGCCAGAATATCGTCATAAGTAATCTGACGATCAACTTCACGCAGACGATCGGAACGCACGCGATGAATACGCCAACGGTCTACGGGTTTGGCTTGTCCACAGGAACAACAAACATCACAATCAATAACGTGACTGTTCAAGGATTATTCCCAACGCTAAACTTGGATGGCGGCATGAATGACATAACGCCGCATTTTGCATTCGACCCTGGCAATGGAACGTCAGTCTTTAACAACTGCACATTCATAGGAGCCGGAAACGCGCTCACGAACACGAAAGTAGGCGGCAATCTCACAATCAATAGCGTATTAATCCTGAATGACTCAGACGGTTTTGAAGCATCAGTGGATGGTGGCGGCAATCTTACAGTTTATGATTCCACGTGGATAAACTCTGATGTTAGTCTGCAATCAAACAACACTATGAATCTCATCCGACCCACGTTCATCGTGAACGACTCAACCCTGAGCTACCACGGCTTCGTAAGCAACTTTGCGAGCGGCTACCTCTGGATAACAAACGCAACCTTCGGACCGATCAATGATACACAAGTCTTTGAGCAGTTTGACGAGAATCCTGGCACGGACATGAGCGTTCCAGCGCATGTCTGGCAGTTCTACAACTTCACATCTGACGGCTCATACGTTGAAATGTGCGAGGAAGAGCCAACGTATCTGAACGGGAACACAACTTTTGCGAACGTAACCTATGGAAGCAAAGTTCTCAAATACACTTTAAACGCTCTAGTAGGCCAGAACAGCACTTCTTTCGTGTATAGCCCAAACGGCAACGTTCAAGTAATAACTGGCGCCACTAGCTACTCGTACAATGCCTCAACAGGAATCATCACTGTAAACGCGACAGGAATGAGCACAATAACGCTCGATTGGAACGTTTACTGGATGAACTTTACGTTCAGAGATATGCTGCAGGGTTTGGTTACTTCAGAGACTTGGCAACTCTATAACGGCACACAGCTTCTAAGTTACCAGCAGGGTCAGACAAGTCTCTATGCTGGAACGTACACGCTGGACACGTACTATCATGGTTTTCTACTCAACATTTCAAGCCTCCCAACAACGACTTACGGGAACACAGTCGTCAACATCAGCTTGAACATGTATCCGGACGCAAGCGGCTACATCGCAGCGAACACAACATTCACGGGAATCGTAGTCACTGAAAACCCGAATGTTACTCCCGGCTCGACTATCTTTACTGCTAATGCTGCACACGTGCTCTTCATCGTGGACGTTAGCAGCAACGTAAGTAGCGTAGTCTTAGATGGCAGTAGCACGAATGCTTGGACTCAAATTAACGGGACGGTTACATACATTAACTTTACAGACGTCTCGTTTTCAAGCGTTGAAATCGACTATTTCCCACCAACGCCGCTTTCTGCGCCCTTCTTCGCGATTACTGTTGCTCTTGTTACTGTAGGGTCAGGCTTTGTCTATTGGTTCTATCGGCGAACTCACAAATCTCGGAGTGGAACGACTTGACAGAATACGAGTCGAAACAAGGTACTTGGAGTCTCGCAAATAATATTCTCCAAGGAATCGTAGGGATTAATAAGCGCGCGCTCTGCGTGGCTGGAAGCGAAACTGACACGGCTTACAGCGTACAGGCATTAGTCAATCAAGCATCAGGAACTAAAGCGTCAGTTGTCGTATTCTACACTGAGGATGAGAACTTTAACCCTATATACGTGGAATGCGTACTCGACTTCGGCGCCGGCAGGCTTCATATCGATCTCGTAGACGCTGCACAGAGAGCGATAGTTGCAGAGATAAGTTTCTCTCTCACACTCGGAACTGCGTACATCGTGAAGGTAGAAGCAAGCACGTACTCAGATGGCACGGGCTACGTGCGATTTCTCGTTAATAATGTCGTGCAGCTCTATATAGAAGACCTCGCAGCAATCTTCACCGCTGGTATGGCAGGCTTCGCATGTGAAGGCATACTCGTCACAGACGGCGCTACTTTCTCGAATGTAGTCATTCAGAGCTTAGTAATCACAGCGCCTCCAGCAGCAGGAGTATTTCCGATAACGGCAGCAGATGTCGCTGCACAGCTTAACGCTTCCGGGCCTGATGCAAATAATAACTATACTGTCTACGGCTTAACGATCGCACAAGCGGCGATTCAAGCTCACATAGACTACGCGAACAACTACATTAATGCCATCTTGGGCGCAAACTTGCTAAGTTCTGATCCTAAGTATCCGATAGCGGTGATAGCCTGTCTCGACCTCGCATGCTTGCGTGCTCTTGTCGTGAGTAGCGGTGGCTCTCTCACAGGTGCGTATGACTACTTCCTCGGTGACTTGCGAGTGACGCGTGCTGCGCCGTATGCGAGCGCTCTTCAGAGAACGACAGATAACCTCAAAGCAGACTTGGTAAAGCAGATCGTGAACTTGTCGACAGCAGTGAAGACGGCTGATGCTTCAGTTGCCGGTAATGTCCCAACTTACAGAGGAGGGCTAACTAGTCCATGAGTCAACCTATTCCTGGAAACCCGCAAGTCTACGGACCCTACGACTTCAGCTTACCACAAAGGTCTACTGGAACAAGAACTGTCTGGAGCGGAAACTACATCTTCGCACGGGTAAACGGCCAGAAACTTATGCTAACGTCTCAAGAATTCCAGAACTTGCTCAATCAGGGCGTTGATGTCGAAGTAAGAACGCCTGGAACGTGAAAAGATCATGGGCATACCTGTACAGAATCCTTTTGACCCGCTGATGTTACTAATGAATAATCCTAACGCTCCTGATCCTAGTATCGCTCAGATCATAAGCAGCCTCTTGCAAACAGACTGGGCTCTTGCTTCACCCGGCGTGAAAGACATAACATGGGCAACGACGAGGTTTGATGCGGCGCAGGATGTACCCGCTAACTTTGTTATCTCGTGCTATAATCCTGCTGGTCCTGTTACAGCAGAACCACTAAGTCGAGAAGCTTGGCAGATTCTTGAAGACGTTGTCGTTGATATCCTCGTAAGAGTCTCTGCCGGTACGGCTCTTGCAATAAGCACGCGAGAAAGCATTCGGCAGCAGGTTTACAGCATCATTCAAGCGAACCAGTTTAACGTACCAACGTGCAGTGATATTTGGCCGTTGCGCGAGAAAGAGAAAGTAGAAAGCCCAGAGCTAATGCGTCTTACGATCATGTTTAGGTGCAGAAGCTTCAAGATCACAACTTAGAGGGCTTAACTCATGAGAGGCCATAAAAATAGCATCGTAGACATCGCCAACTATCTGGACAAGAGAAAGAAACAATAGCATTATGTGATGCTCGTTAGAGGGCTTTTATGAGCGCAGTCATTCATGTTGAGGTCTTACACGCTCAGGAACTCGCCGATGACTTGCAAGGTTTTTTCGTTGAGACGATAACTCAAAAAGTGAGCGATGCGATCTCAACAGTCGGCTACCGGATGCGCGATACAGCTTTACAACTTGTTCCGGTTCGCACAGGCTACCTGCAAAGCACGATAGGTTTTGAGCAGATAGCAAGTTGGGCTTTTCGCCTCTTCGCGCGTGCTCTATACGCGCCTTATGTAGAGTGGGGCACACACAGAGCAGCAGCGAGACTCTTTATGACGCATGCCGTTGAGCAGCATCGAGACGAGATGGCTCAAGAAGTTGACAACGCAATCGCTAGCGCTATCGAAGAACTTTATGCGTTGTGAGAAGATGGACCGCTGGCTTAAGCTTCACATCTTCAAGACTTTCTTTAACGCGAGCGTTAGAGTCATGAATCTTGCTACACCGAAAGTAGAGGCAACGTGGCCTCAGAGTAAGATCGTTAGCAACGTATTCGTGAAGCTGTACAATACACATAAGATAGAGGCTTTCTGCGGCAGATTCGATGACGTTCCCTATCAGAATCTTGCAAAGCTGAAAGACAAGAATTTCTTCAGAGTTTTGCAGTTAACTGAGAAGCTTCTGCTTTACTTGGGTGAGATGGACCGGTATTATCGTCAATGGCTCGGCTTCGTCTTCCTTCTTACTGAAGATGAGCTTAAGCGGCAGAAAGAAGCCTTAACTTATCAGGATTTCTTCGGTCTCGTTAAGGCTCAATGGGAGTTTAATATGGGAGGAGCCGTTCCTGAGGAATACTTTAACGCTCATAAGGAAGATTTCTTGGATATAGTTCTCGCAAACTTCCTTATGAATCTCGCATAAAACTTGAACAGAGGTGAAAATAGCATGAGCACACCATTAATAGGTCGTAACGCCGTTGTCCAATACGTTTCTGGCGGAACATCGATAACCATAGGCTTCGCTCAAGGCGCTACAGAAGATATGACTGCTGACTTAATCAAAGAGTTTCAGATGGGCAGCGACAAAGCAGCCGTTCTCGCAGCAGGTAACAAGCATTTCAAATTAGCAGTTGACAGGATGTACATAGACAACGCCTTCGGAGCAGTCCTCTATGGAAACCAAGTTGTTGACTTTGTCTTCGGCCCAGCAGGAACAAGTGGTGGAAATCAGAAGATAACTATAAAGAACGTCGTTCTCACAGCACGAAATGTGAAATACGACCAGAAGGGCATTGTCGCCGAGAAAGTAAGTGGCGAAGGAAACGACCGTATAGTAAGCACGTTCTAAGCATCCCTTTTTTCTTCTTTTCGGCGTGTTTTGCGCTAATTCACAGTTTTGGAGGTTAAGATATGAGCAAAAATGAAGAAATAGACTGGAAGAAAGTAACAGAAATGGAAGAAGCTGTCGGAGAAGCTCAGAAAGCTAAAGCGAAGAAGGCGAAGCTCTTTGACCCGAAGCAGCTTGTTACAAAGGCTGCTCAGATCAAGACTATGACGGACTCCGAGTTGGGCGTTATCTCTTTCGGAACTGTCGTCACTGAAGAACTTTTAGAAATTAACAAACTCGCAACGCCTGAAGAGAAAGGAATTCTTATGCTCTATAAGGCCCTACATAAAGCATACCCTGACATTACACTTGAAGACGTCAAAGCATTCAGCCTAGAAGACTTCACGAAGCTCATGAAGCTAATCTTTGGGAGCCAGGTTTTTTTCCCGAATCAGAAGCCGTCAGAGAATGGATTGAAAACTCCGGCGACGTTCAAAGGATCGGGTTCATAGCATACGCATTCGGCTACACGCTTGATGAAATCGGGCAACTTTCTCCCTTTCAAGTGGAGTTTCTGATTCAATGGTGGAATTGGTGGAATGAGCAGCGAAGTTGAGATACAGCTTACAGCAATTGACCAAGCATCTGCAGTTGTCAATCAAGTAGCCGAGAATATTCAAAATGCAGACTCACAAATTACCGAGAGCACAAATGCCGCGTCTAACGCGACTCAACAAGCAGGTCAGAGCACTCAACAGACAGCGTTAGGGTTCAATAACTTAGCAACTTCCGGTATGAGCCTCTACATGGCCATTGACAGAGTAGAAAACTCGCAAGTCGCGCTTGACAGGGCACACTTAGGCGTGGAGAAGGCAACGAACGCTGTTACTGCTGCTCAGACTCACTATAATGATGCTTGTGCAAAGTACGGTCCTAACAGCAAAGAAGCACAGGATGCGCTCGCTAAGCTTCAGACAGCACAAGAAGGTCTACAAGTCGCTCAAGAGCGTTCTGATATGGCTCAGAGAAACTATAACAACACTTTAATCTTCAGCGCGATGACTGTTGTCCCAAGCCTTATTACTGCTTTCACAAGTATAACAACAATCGGTCCAGCAGTAAGCAGCGCTGTTGAGGCAATCGGCGGAGCAATGGACTTTCTTGCAGCTAATCCGGTCGTGCTTATTATCGCTGGAATCGCGGCTCTTGTTATGGGTCTCATTTATGCTTATGAAAACTGCAAGCCTTTTCGAGACGCCATAAACGAGATTGGCATAGTGCTCGGCGGCGCCGTGATGACTGCTGTAAATGCAGTTCGTACCGGTCTGACGTGGCTCTGGCAGAACGTCTTAGCACCAATTGGAACCTTTCTAGCCAAGGATTTAAGCGCTAACATTGTCGCAGTAGGCGGCATAATCCAGTGGCTCTGGACTGATTGTTTTCAATTTCTTGAGAACGGTTTGATCTGGCTCTGGGATCATGTTCTGAAGCCACTAGCAGACTTCGTCGGAAATACGTTCAAAGGCGCTCTTGACGCTGTAGGCTCAGTTGTGAAGACAGTTTCAGGATTTTTTGGTGGATTAACCAGCGCCCTTGGCAGCTTATGCTTCGTTCATGCGACGCCGGCAGCGCAAGAGTTCAACAAGACAATAACTGATACAATCGGCTTGACGGATACGTTAAGTGGGAAACTTGGCGGTCTGACGAGCGGCCTTACAGGCGTTGCTGGCGGCGTGTCAGGACCTTCTCCCATAGGCGGAATAGCTGCAGCAGCTACGAGGGCACCTATTACTGTTACGATTAGCGCGCCTCTCGTACAAGTTCAGGGCAGCGCAGACATGGATACTGCACGGCTTGCTGCTCAGCTTGTTCAGGATAAGCTGAAAAATGTGCTCGTAGAGGCAAGCAGTCACGGGGCACTTGAAAGTCACAAAAGAGTAAGAATAGGGTGGAATGGTTAAATATGCTGTTAAGCGAACAAGAAAGAATCCTCACAAATGAAAAGAATCTGCTGAATAATCCAAACACGTATAATCCGTCCACTACGTGGGGACAGATATTTGACTATGGCAACGTCACAACACCAGAAGACGGTATCGTTTTCTTCGTCTTTACCGTAAACGCGGGCCTAAGTGCTCAAGGAGATATCGAATTATTCATTGGCGGTATGCCTGTTGAATGTTGCTCACCTTCGCCCCAAACAGTAACAATGGTCGGAGGCGCCATCTGGCTGCCAGCAGGAACGTACGATGTTATTGCGTATGGACGGCAAACTGGATCAATGTCTGGACCATCAATTTCAAACTTGCAAGTTGGATTCACACAGTTTAACGACTGTACATCATACGCTTTACAGAATTCTTCAAGCTGCAGCCTCACAGTTCCAGCTCGCACGACTCCCGTCGGCCCTCTTAACGAAGCAGTTTTTGCCATAAACGCGACGGCGCTTGCACCTGTGAATCAGCTTGTTACAACTCTCTACATAACTGTTGATGGACACTTACAAATAAACGATGAGAGCGATTTCGGCAGCCGAGTAGCAACTGCTAAGTGTTACTTGCCTCTTTCCGTGGGCACAAGCCACTCGATAAGCATAACTTCTGATAATGCTTCAGCAACGTTATACCTAAGCGTTATTGCTTGTCCATGGATTCTAACGACAGCAGCACGTCTTCATCAGCCCGTGACGCTGAGTTTTCCACAGATGAGTACTCTTTATTCAATTATCGGCATCCTGTTCAACGATGTCGTGAAAGAATGCTTTGTCGGCAAGCCCAAAGGCGTGAGCTTCGGGTCTGAGGATTATTACGGTTATTCTTCAGCCGGGACGGGCGCAATAATCTCGTTTAGCTATACTTTTGACAGCGTCAACGCTACAGTTGTCACATTAAGTGCGGATGGGCTTGGCTGCTGCATAGATAACATCGCGGTGGATGTCAGATGACCACTGTAAGCGCCGGTACAGCGATCTTAAACGTGGCAGACTGGGAAGAAACTGCTGACAGTGCCTTCCATGAAGCGGACACTTGGGAGCAGCAGCAGTACAAGCATAAAGTCCGTGTGTACGGCAAAGTGCACAAGTGGGTTCTCACGTGCTTCGAGAAAGACGTGTCATGGGCTAACAGTGCTGTAAGCTATTTTTATGGGCTTCAGAGCGCTGGAACAACCATAGCCTTGGGCAGTGACGACCCTCGCAGGCCTATTAGTCCACCCGTCAGCGTTAAAGTTGCTCAAGTCATGCTGAAGCTCGCGCTTGAAGGCACACAGAACATTCGCCGCTTCACAGTTGACTTCAGAGAAAGCTTATAGAAGCTCTGAGTTGGTCCGAATTTGGTATGGTTTAGAATGAATTGACTTGTACTGGAAGTGATGAATCTTTGAAGAAATTACTTGAAAACTTGGTTCAAGGTCTTCAGATTGGGGATCTTGTTCGTGTCCAGTGGTGCGACGCCAGCATAGGGAAAAGCCTAAGCACTGGCATGAATATTGACGTGCCCGTAGAAAGCTGGGGCGTGTACCTGGGGGTCTTGGGCGAGAAAGCGAAACACATAATTCTTGCACAAAATAACTTTCGGTACTCTGATGGATTTTTCGACCTTGACTATACGGCCATACCTCTTCAGTGGAGCGTTGGCATAATAGTGCTCCTCAAGGATCATGTCCACGCAGGTGAAGCGAAGCAGATGCTTAACAGTTTCCTCTTGGGTGGACGTCGAATCTTGGCCAAGAGCAAACGGCAGCAGAGAGTGCGGAATCATCATGACCGACTGGATTAGGAGAGCTCTTACTCGTAAGGGCCTCGAAAAAGGCCCCAGGGCACGCGTCATCGTTATTGAGGAGCCCAACGAGAAGCTTGTCTACATTGTCAAATTTGCGCTTGGCATGACTGCATGTCTGTCTGCAGTTGAGGTTGCATATATCGCCTTTCTCGGCCGCTGGAACAGCGAGATCTTCGCAGCTATAATGGAGCTCATCGGAACAGTCACAGGTATATTCATCGGGCAAAAGTTCTAACTTCCATCATATGATTTTTGGGTCGGTGGATAACGTGCGAAGACATGAGGTTTTCCACATCAGGCACCTCCGCAGCACTTTTGACAGGTGTTCAGGCAAGTTCGTCATCAATATTGCCTATGAAACGTCGGCACCATCACACAGTAGTCGCGTTGTGTCTGTGGCCCAAGGCTTTGGCCTTGGTCTAGACAAGTGGGAGAAATTCGTGGTTTATGCTGATGTGCAGTTGAAAATAGGCGATCATGACATTGTGTATATTACTGGAGATTCAGGCAGTGGGAAAAGCGTGCTGCTGAAGGCATTGCAAAAGGATCTTCTTGACAGCGGCTTCACCGTGATCAACGTTTCCGACGTAAAGCCTGAGCTTAACAGGCCGCTTATTGAAACAGTTGGAAAGGAAGTATCTGAGGCACTTGGGCTTCTTGCAAGCGTCGGTCTTGGAGACGCGTTTCTAGTCCTGAGAACATTCGATCAACTTAGTGACGGCCAGAAGTACCGGTATAAGATTGCGAAGATGATGGAAAGCAAAGCCCAGTTTTGGGTCTTGGACGAATTTGCAGCCATGCTTGATCGTGACACGGCCAAGGTCGTGGCTTTTAACCTTCAGCGACTGGCTAGGCAGCACGGGAGAGCAGTGCTAGCTGCGACAACGCATACGGACCTCTTTGAAGACTTGAATCCCAGCGTTCACGTTAACAAAAGGTTCGGAAAAGAGATCACCCTAAAATACTTTCCAAACGAGCCCTCGCCTAAATGTAGCTTGGTCAGGGAAATGCACATTGAAGCCGGCACAACCATGGATTGGAGAAGACTGGCAAGTTTCCATTACCGCAGTCACCAGATTGCTGCGCCACGAAAGGTTTTCTGTTTGAAGCGCGGTGAAGAGCTGTGCGGCGTGATAGTGTACTGTTATCCGGGGCCTGCATGTTTCGGCCGTAGGCTGGTTCTTCCCAAGATGAGCATGAAGGAATTGAATGAGAAGCTGAGTGTTATCAGCCGGGTTGTCGTGCACCCAAAGTACAGGGCGGTGGGCTTAGGCGTTAGGCTTGTCAGGGACACTCTCACTTTAGCAGGCACGGAATATGTTGAAATGTCAGCTGTGATGGCAAAGTATAACCCGTTTGCGGAGAAGGCAGGAATGAAGAAGATTGCTGAACAACCGCCGTCAAAGGAAGCTTTGAGGATTGCAGAGATGCTTGAGCGAATTGGGTTTGACATTCAGTTGCTAGGAAGCACAGGTTATGTCCTCACGAAGCTCCGGACTCTGAAGAAAATTGACTTGGTCCAGATAAGACAAGCTTTCATTAGAAACCCTAACATGCGATTCTTGAAATCGTTTTCTTATCACCTACCATTCGGCATTAAAGGTGTGTACGCTCAGAAAATAGAAAACGCAAGCCTAGACAAGCTCGCCGGCTTAATCAAGATCTGCGGCTTTCTGCTGCAGACGAAAGTCTACCTTTTCTGGAAACGTGATTGAAGAGAGTCTTGCTACATTGAGGGGTACTGGTGCGTTAGTGGACGCGACGAGAATCCTAACATCTAAATATGGAAACGACTGAATCATGAGCCATGTCTCCTATTGGACACGCAAGAGTATTTTGGGAATCTTCTCTATCTCCAATATACTCGCTTATTTTAACTATTATCGGAGTGGTGATTGGTGGATCGGCAGTTTATTATCTTCTGAGAGTAAGAGGAAAGCCAAGACTCTTCATCCAAACTTTGGTCAAAGGAGATAACTTGGGTTTTAGCGTGAGTGTTGAAAGAAATATGATTAGGGATGCGAGAGTTCGATGTAATAACATAAACTATTTTTGGGAAGATAGAACAAGGCTCGAAAGAAAGGATTTGTATGTTGGCGATGCTCCATGCTCATTCTTTCCTTATCGAGTGAATGTCGAATACGTGAGTCACATCTCTGAAAATTCAGGATGGACACATGAAGAAGAATCGAGACTCAGTGGTGGAGTTTTGATTACAGTCAAAGAAATGACAACACAAAAAACCGTGCATATTGAGGGACACCCCATTCCAAAGAATTTCACGACACCCGTTGTATTTGCGCGTTCCCCTAGCGAACCCATATTCAACGCGTCTATCAGGATAATCGGAGAAGGCGTAGAAGAAAAAAGAGACTACTCTTTGAATGTTGGATTGGATAGCCTTATCGTTCCTGCTATCAAAGAAGGCAAGCCATTGATGGATTATGTTTCAATCAGTTTTGCGTTGAAAAAGAAATCTCTCTTTCGATGAAAAAGACAACTTTGGAAAGTCCTCCTCGGATTCGAGTCCACGTAAGAAATTGTCGTATGCTATGGGTTGTATTCTCCGAAGTGTTTGGCTACTGTGGCTATGTCTTTGCCGTCGACTTTGCCATCATTGTTCACGTCGCAGTTCGCGTTCCATATCAGCGGTGGTGAGCATCCGGGATAGCTGCCGAAGCATTTTGCGGCTACGGAAACGTCTTTGCCGTCGCATTTGCCGTCTGGAACAAAATCCCAAACATTAGCAGAGCCTCCTGTCAGGTCGCCAACCATCGATACCACGACCCATCCGCCAGTGAAGTTGTTGTCCGTCGTGCTCGTTTCGCCTGGAACAGGCTCTGCATAGGTGCTTATCGTATAATTGCCCGTGACAAAACCTGTTGTGTCCCACATGAAGATTAGAATTGTTGAATCATGACTGTTCAGAGGGACATTTACAAACGTGTGAATAGCTGTAACGTTGCCATTGTCTGTCATGTTCGCATAGATTGTAACGTTGAATGTTTCAGGAAAGTCACCAATATTGGCGAGGGAAGCTTCTATTGCACAACCATAACCTTGACATACCACACTTGGGCCTACAGCAACACTCGTCACTGCAACGTCGTGCACGAGCACTACGTAGTTGCCAACCACGGTCCCAAGGCTTGTAACGGTAATTGAACCCGACCGCAGCGAAGACAGACCTGTCGTGGATGTCCAATTGTACTGTTTCGTGCCTGAAATGCCAGCAAGTGGCGACTGGAAAGCAAAGGTGTGAGTTGAGCCTTCGTCCCACCAGAATGAAGCTGGAAGGGCGCCAAAGTCGTAGTTTGAGCCGTCTATGACGACTACTGTATCGATGCAGTCTGGGCCGACACCTGACTGATCAAAAGTGATGCTGTACTGAGTCTTGTAGGTGCCAGTGACCGTGGTAGCCGCTGAAACAGTCAAAGGCGAAGTCACGTTGGGGCTCACGAGAACGTACTGCTCACCGTTTGGAGTGACAACAAGCGGAGAATAGAAGCTGAAAACAACCCTCGCTCCACTGTCAAACCAGTCAGAGTAACCGCTGCTGTCATAGTCTGTTCCGCTGACATTCATGACACTGCCAGGAAAGTCTGAGCCAACACCTGACTCGGCGAAGGTCACACAGTACTGAGTCACGTAGTTCGCCGTAACCGTCTTGGCTTCATCCATCAGAACCGTCGTTGCCGGCAAGCTTGAGTCGGCTATCTTGGTCATGTTATCCGTTGTCCACCTGCTGAAGCTGTAACGAGAAGGATCAGACACTATATCAACGTACTGAGCCGCCGATATCGAAGCGAAGGAACCAACATCGTGCCAGCCCTGTCCAGACAGAGAGTCAACGCCAGAAGGACTCGTGGCCAAAGTCAGATAATACTGAGTATCGTAATTTCCGGTCAAGATGCCCGAACCCGTAACATTCAATGATTCGTTCTGAACGCCTGAAAGCCCATACGTGGAGTTCCAGACATACCGTTGGCCGATGCCCGCACTGAGCGGCGAAGCGTACGAGAAACTGTGACTCGAGCCTTCTACCCATAAGAAGGATAATGGAAGCTCACTCGCCGTGTAGTTGGTCCCATCTATGGTTACTACCGTGCCGGTGAAGTCTGAGCCAACGCCAACCTGATCAAACGTTGTAACAGGACATATTGTCAAAGTGGTGCTGCTGCTGTTCTGGGCGTTGTTCAAGTCCCCACTGTAGTTTGCCGTGATGGTTACAGTGCCTAGGCTGGTGTCGATGTACGTGGTTGAACAGTTTCCAGAGGAAAGCATGCTATTGGAATTGCTGAAGTGGCCCGTATTGCTGCCAGTGATCCAAGTGACAATACCCGATGGGCTAGACCCAGACACGATGGCGGTGCAGGTGACGGGCGAATCGACCTTGCTGGGGTTCACCGAAAAGATGATGGATATTGAAGACTGTGCCAGCATGCCAGTCCAAGGTTGCATGAGCGGATAATGGTCAATGTTGCTATTGTGTATGAGATAAGGGGTGTCTCCCATGGCATCGCTACCCGTCACATTCTGATAGGGTCCATTGAACAAATCGGCCCCATCGTAGTCACCCCAGCAGTTTCCGCCTGAAGGGTAGCCGTTGTCCCATAAGTTGCCGGAGGAGTCGGAGGTTACGAATCCTTGGCGGGTATTGTTGAAGAAGTTGTTGTGGAAAATGCTGTTGGAATATGAAGCTTCTATGTACACGCCGTACAGCGTGTTGTTTGCGAAGTTGTTGTCAGTTATGTTGTTGTTGTATGATGAGCCTCGAAGACTGATGGCGCCGAAATTGGATGATATTGTGTTGGCCAGGCTATTCCCGCTTAGGCTGTTGTCGTATGAACCGTCCAGCAAGATTCCTGCATAGCTGTTTTTTGTTATGTTGTTTCCTTCTATCGTGCTGGAGGATGCTTGTTGATAGTAGATTCCGTTGCCGTTGGAAAACAGGTCCGTGTCTACGATGTGGCAGTTGGAGCAAAGATATTGGTTCAGTCCATTATGAAACGATTCTATTGACATGTTCTCTATCGTGACGTTGCTGACGTGGGCTAGGTAGATTCCGTTGGAATTAGCGAGTCTCGTTCCGTTCAGAGCGAAGCCCAGCCCATCTAAGATTGTGTCATTTCTTTCGATGATGATTCCATTGGTAGAATTGGCGACGATGTTGTCCGTCAGGGTGTATATGTTGCCGTTCCTGCTGATTGGCGCATCTGCGGGTTCCACATCCCCGTTCTCTTTGATGTATATTGGATCGGCTACCCGAAAAGTAGTCTGATTCGTGCAGCCTTCTGCATTCACGGAAACTACATAGGTTCCGAGTTCTGCGTTGACGCCGAGCGTGAAACTTGAGTTATAGTTTCCATCGGAATCAGTCGTAGCCGTACCGAAATAGTAAGGAGTGTCACTGCTCGACGATTTCACGCCGATGCTAACTGAAACGCTCTGCTGCGGCCAATCATTGTATGTTAATCTGCCCCCGATGCACACTGTGTCTCCGATAGCATAACAGGGTCCGTCTGTCTGCACTGTTATTGACCATCCGGACGTGCAGCCCACAATTCCAATCGTGAGAAAGAGTATTCCCACTGTAAGCCCCAAGAAAATGGCGATAGATAATAATAATGCCCTCCGCGTTCTTTTCCCCCTCTCGCCTGAGAGTGATCTGTTTGTTCAAGCCTATTAATGATTTATGGAAACACCGCGCTATGAAGTCTGTTTTCTACCGTACGCGTGCAATTGGTTTCTTGATAAGTCGTTTTGGATGAATCGAAAAGAAAAGGGAGGTTCTAGGAGGCTAGCTCGCCGCGGTTGCGGCGGTATCGTCAAGCTTGAAAGAACGTCATCGCTGAGAAGATGCACGTACCGGGTTGTGGAAGATTGTTTCATAAGCCACTTAAGCTTCTTGAAGTTAGGTGTCTTTTTGGGGGGAAGGAGAGACTCGAACGTTGAGAACAGTCAAGCCCTCCATCTTCAATTCAACGTGTTCAACATGCCAGTCGAGAAAGCAAACGAGTTAGATGAAGGCAGACGTGACAGACACGACATAATGATACAGATTCTTTCTATCCTAAGATCCACCAAATCTACTCGAAAAACCAGACTCATGACTCTGGTTGGCTTATCATCTGCTCAATCAAGACTGTATCTCGGCTTCTTGGAGAACAACAGGCTGATCCAGACATTCGGACATGAAATCTCGGTCACCCAGAAAGGTCTGGTCCTGTTCGAAAGATGTTCAAGTTGCCCCATGTTTGAATGTGACAATTCAATCTGGAGATTCAATGCGAAAAAACTCGGCCAACCTCGAATTCGCTCAATCTGATGCCTCTGCTTTCAGAGATTCCAGCGGAGTTTGACTTAGGGCGCGCTTTGTGGCAGAGGTGGTCAGAGACAAGTTGATTCAAGTGAGGAAACAGTAATCCCTTTTTCAAGCGCGCATGCAAACAAGTGCGTCTCGCCGGTTATTTCTTTTTTGTAGTGCGCGTTACCATAAGTTTGAAATTCAAAACATAACAGTAGGTCAGTTTGGGTTTGTTTATCATCCACATTAGCATGTTTTTGCCCTCCAGATGCGGAGGGTGTTCCCTTTTAATTCTTTGAAGCTCTTCGCCATCGAGGTTCTTATGAAAATCCTCAACAACCTAGAAGAACCTAGAAGAAAAGCGTTCTGGGCTCAACGGCGTACCCTGTTGAATAGACGATCCAAGAGTCGGGATTGCAGTACTTCACCTGAGCGCCGTCTTGCCGCAACATATCGACTATCTTGAGGAAATCCTTGCTCGACATTCTTTTGCTCATTACTGGACGCCAGTTTTATCATGGTGCAAGATCATATAAAAGCCGAATTCCGAAGCCGGGGACATGTCAAAATTCGACATGCTCAACCACGAGTCCTGAAGCTCGCATTGTTCGTTTCTTCAGATTCATTATTCTCATGATGAACTTGCGCACATGCATGATGCAGTGGCAAAAGGTTAAATCTGATATGTAACAGCTATGGAGCGGAGGAGGATGGCTGCAAAAAGATTCCTTTCTCCCTTCTCCCTTCGTTAAACTGCTGCCATCCTTCTTCTTCAGAATTCAAACGTTGAAGTTACCCGAATAAGCTTTGTGGAAGAATCTTCTAGAACAAAGTTCTACTCTCCTCCTTTGAGTTGACAAAACAAGATGTGCGATAATGGCCACGCGTTGTCATAAGACATTCTTGCCTCGTTTTTTGACAGCAGACTCCTCAAACCCGCTCGAAAAAAAATGCTATAGGTTTCGAAGACTATTTCTCAGAATTCCATTCAAGCCTTCGCGAACTCGTAGAATCGGCAAGTTTCAAGTTGCGTTTATCAATCCTGCAGGATGGTCGCCGACGCCTCTCAGGTTTTCGTCGCCATCAACATTAATGACTCGGGGATGTTCAGCCAAATCCCCTCGTCCGCTTTTGTCTTCGGTTCGATTGGAACGGTTACCGTGAACTTTGTTCCCCTGCCCGCCTGGCTTTCAACGCTTATTCTGCCCCCGTGGGCTTCGACGAGTCTTCTGCAGATTGGGAGGCCGAAGCCCATGCCCTTTGCCTTTGTCGTGAAGAGCGGCGACCACATCTTGGCCAACGTCTCGCTCGACATTCCTATGCCCGTGTCTGAAAAGTCGAAGGACACGTTGTTTTCGCACGGCCTGCTTTCTATAGTAAGATATCCGCCCTTAGGCATCGCGTCGAAAGCGTTCTTGATGATGTTGATGAAGACCCTGCGCATCTTCTCTCTGTCAACCTTCAACTTGGGCTTGTTTGCCGCGCTGTTCGTCACTGTGATCTTCACGGGGACTTGAACTGCCGATAGTGCTTCTTGCACTATTGATTGCGGAGTGGCTTCTGCCACTTCAAGCCTTATCTCCCCCGAATATTCGAGAAGATCGCTTATTATCTTGTCTGAGTATCTGATGTTGTCCTCGATGAGTTTCAGCATTTCTGATATCTGCTTGTCTTCCTTAGACCGCAGCTTGGTCTTCAAGTAGTAGGCGGCTCCAGCAATCCCTGTCAGAGGATTGCGCAGGTCATGGCCGACCATTCCGGCCAGTTCGCCGATGGCCGCCAGCCTTTCAGACTTGACAAGTTGCGCCTGTGTTCTCTCCAGCTCTCTGGTTCGTTCTTCCACCTTTTCTTCCAGGTTCCCAGCGTGTTCTCTCAGCTGCTGAAGAAGCTTGGCGTTTTCGATAGCGACGGCCGCTTGGTAGAGGAACATCTCCAACGGTGCCAGAGAATCTTTGGTCGGCCGTTTTCCATCCACGGGATCGTCTATGCTTACTATGCCCACGATGCGCCCGTCAGCCAGCTTCAGCGCAGCGTACAGCAGGTCATCTGGGTTCCAGTCAACCATTTCTTCGGGCCTCAAGTGACTCAACACTATGGTTCCGCCGAAGTTCTTCCTAACCCACGGATCGTTCCATGGAAGATAATAGAACTCGCCGATTTTGAACCTGCTGAACCTTGGGCCTATGCGTTCCTGCCAAACGTGGCCAGGCTGCCTGTTCTTCCACAAGTATTTTCTTTCATCCTTAGTCAATCCGGCCGTCACTATATCTTCGGGCCTGCATATCTCTAGATTCTCGTCTCTGACTGACAGGACGACTCTTCGCCATCCGAACCTTTTGACCGCATTCAAGATTGCCTGAAGACGCTGATGCAGATCCGCGGTGCGGATCATTTCCGCAGAGCTTTTCATGAGCCAAGTCTGCTGGCGATTCCGCTTTTCTATGTCGTTTCGTTTCATTATGTTGCTGAGAGCAGTTGCTGTATGCGAGGCCAGAATCTGCAGCAGGACCACGTCTTTGTCGCCGAAGGCATTCAACTTCTTGCTTTCCACGCTCAGAACGCCCAGGACTACACCTTCTGCCAGCACTGGGACGGCAAGTTCTGATTTTATGCCACGGCAACCTTCGATGTAATCACTGTTCTTGCTCACGTCAGGCACGAGTATGGACTTGCGTGTCCTCGCCGCCTTCACCGCTATGCCCTTTTTGTTTCCATTCAAAGGCATTGTGTGCAAGAGTCGAGCCCGTGCACGTGAGTATCCATGCTGAGCCACGAGTTCAAGCTTGTCTCTCTTGACGAGCCTGAATGTAGAATGCTTGAGGCCTAATGTCTGTTCCATAGCATGAAGCGTGAGCCTGTAGACCCGCGGTAGGCTTCGGGCTGCATTAAGCTTGGCAGCATAATGGTTCAGTGCAGAAAGTCTTTCTTCCAGATTCTTCTTGTCCGTAACGTCCCGAAAACTCCAGACTCTCCCAACATTCTTTCCTCCTATTTTCTGAGGCCTGGAATAACGTTCGAAGACTCGTCCGTCTTTGAATTCAATCATGTCGTGGCTTTCTGCATTCGGTTGATTGTACAGTTCCTTCACCTTTTTGAGGAAGTCTTCCGGTCTCTTCAACTGGTCCAAGACAAAGGCCAATACATCCTCGTCACTTCTTGACGCGAGGACAGTTTCGGAGATGCGCCACATCTCGACGAATCTCCGGTTGAAACTCGCTATTTTCCCTGCTCTGTCGACCACGAGAATGCCGTCGGCTGTTGATTCAATCGTGGCATGCAGGAGAGAAAGCGATTTCTGAAGTTGCTCTTCGATCTTCTTGCGCTCCGTGACGTCTCTCAGTCTGCATTGAACCCCTACTATTTCTCCTTCTTTCATAATGGGGTCACTGTTGTATTCTGCGTGTATTGTGCCCTTTTGGGTTTTGAACACCAGTTCCCCGCGGGAGGCTTCTCCTCTACTTAGTTTCTGAAGGTCTATGCGAACGCGCGGCCAGTATTTCTTTGGGGCAGCTTGGAGCAGATGCCTTCCAACAGCGTCTTTCCCTTCGAGTCCGAATTCGGAGAATTTTCTGTTGCAGCCAATGACTTTTCCATTAAGGTCACATATCAGAATTCCATCTGGAGAATTTTCAAAAAGGTTCCTGTACATCGACTCTGTTTTTCCAAGAGTCTCTTCAGCCTTCCTTTGACGTTTTTTCGATTTTTCGGTTTTGCATGTAGAAAGAGTGCTGTTTGTTGACTTCGCACGTTTGCAGCTGATTTTGTTTTCAGGTTTTCCTTTTGATTTGAAATCGGTCAGACTTCTCTTATTGGTTCTTCGTCGCATTCGATCAGCTCCTTCACGGTTTTGATCATGTTTTTCTCTTGGAAAGCACGTTTGGCCTGAGACACGTATTGTGCGAACCCGAATCCTTCAGACTCGTTCCATTTGAAGGACTCGTCGACTTTTTCGTAGAGCTTCCTCATGATAAGAATCTCGACGAAATTGGCGCCTACTCCGAAAATGTTTTCGATAGCCTGCGTGAATGCCGTTATCCTGCTGGGGATATCCTCTTTCTTAACGTTGAAGCTTTTTTCCAGATGGTAATAGATGGCCTGCTTCGCAGAGTCACCTAATGTGGACAGCCCATCATCTACTGCCTCAACCAGGAGCTTCTCGAAATCCCTTCCAAACAATGACAAACTTTTCACACAGTCGATATAGAGGTTAAGGATGTTTTCAAGTGGGACCAAATAAATCAATTATGAACCACTGATCAAGATTAACCGTGTGCACATTTATTCCATGTCGATTTCGTCTAGTACGAGAATGTGGTCTCAAAGCCTGCGATTCTACGATATGTTGATACATGTATTGGATGGTCTATTGGACCTACTTGGATGAACTCTGAAGATTCGATGGATACATGTGCGCAGGCGGTTTGGAGCATAGGACGAAACTGTGGCTCGCCGATCGGAATCGTTGTCGATGCGACTCAGGCGTCAACGGAGGCACGGGCACCGCTTCATATTGCGACGCCAGAATGTTTCGTCCGTCTACATATGCAGGTTTTCCCAATATGGTTTATCTGCGAGGAAGGCTTTTAGAAAGTTTGGAGAAGGCTTCGGAAACGGCTGTTACGAGCTCAGGGAGGTGGGGGTGTTGGAATTTTCGGTCAATTCTAGGCAGGCAATCGTTGCCGTTTGGACTCTTATTTCCTTAGCCATATCGTTAACGGTTGTGCTTAGTTTAGGCAACCCATTCAGTCTTGGTTCATGGCAGTTGTCGTTAGGTATCTTCTTTGCGCTCACGTTGGTCATGGTTCTTCCAGCATACCTGCTCATCGCCCTGTGGCAAATAGTGTCAGAAGAGTGAAAAGCGAGCAGGCAAGCTTTCAAGAATTGGACAAATTGTTTATCTACCCGAAGCGTCAACGTCGAATAGGGTTTCAGCAGTTTTTCGGGGGCTACGAATGCTGCTAGGCGCGAGCAAACTGTTTGTTAGGAAAAAGGGAGCGCATTAAAGATTAGGATGTCATCGTTGAGAACATGGTTTGTTTGAGGAAAAAAAGGATTTTTGGGAAAGTGTTAGTCTTCGCCTTCAGATTCACCCGGTGGTTTTCCTGGTCCTCCGGGTCCTTCTTTCGGTTTTGAGGATGCGATTATGTCGTCTATGCGGAGTATCATCGTTGCGGATTCAGACGCTGACTTGATTGCTTGTTCTTTTACGATTGATGGTTCAAGTACGCCCTTTTCCCGCATGTTTTCGATTTTTCCCGTGAATACGTTTATGCCCTTGTATTGTCCGTCTGGTTTGTCGTGCGCGGCCCTGAGGTCAACGATAATGTCCAATGGGTCGAGTCCTGCGTTTTCGGCCAGTGCCTTCGGCACTATCTCTACTGCTTCTGCGAATGCCTCCACTGCTAGCTGCTCTCTTCCACCCACTTTCGGGGCGTATTTTCGCAGTCCCTTTGCTATCTCAATTTCGGTTGCTCCGCCGCCTGCGACTATTCTATTGTTTTCCATGGTGTCTGAAACCACTGATAGCGCGTCTGTCATGGCTCTTTCTGCTTCGTCGACCATTCTTTCTAGTCCTGCCCGTATGAGTATCGCCACTGAATGCGGATCTTTGCATTTTTCGACGAAGATCATCTTGTCGTCGCCTATCTTGCGTTCTTCAACTAGTCCGGCTGCGCCGAGGTCTTGGGCTTTCAGGTCAGTCAAGTCGCTGACTATTCTTCCGCCTGTTGCCTTTGCAAGCTTCTCCATGTCTGACTCTTTCACTCTTCTAGCTGCCATTATTCCTTCTTTGGCCAAGAAGTGTTGTGCCATGTCGTCTATGCCTTTTTGGCAGAAGACCACGTCTGCGCCTGACTTCTTGATCTTCTCTACCATGTCCTGTAGCATCTTGTTTTCCTGGTCGAGGAATGCTTTGATCTGAAGCGGGTCACGGATTCTTATTTCGGCGCTGATCTCTGTCTTCTCGATTTCCAACGCGCAGTCCAGAAGGGCTATCTTGGCCTTCTCTACCTTCAGCGGCATGCTCGAGTTGACGACTTCCTTGTCTATTATCACGCCGCTTATGAGCTGCGATTCGAACAGGCTCTTCCCCGTCTTCTTTATCAACTGAACATTGTCGATGTCCGCTATGATTTTGTCTCCCCGCTTCTCGACTATCTGCTTGACAGCGTCTATCGCAATATCTGCGAAGTGTTCTTTTGCGGGGCCTACTGCCTTGCTTCCCATAGATGTGATTGCAACCTTCCTGTGCGTGGCACGATCATCGATCTCCACCGGTATTGAAACATCGTTTATGATTTCCATAGCTTTCTGCGTGGCCTTGCGGTAACCGCTTACGAGTATCGTGGGATGAATGTTCTGATCCAACAGTTCCTCTGCCTTTTTCAGCAGTTCGCCTGCTAGGACCACAGCCGTAGTTGTTCCGTCTCCCACCATAGCATCCTGCGTCTTGGCGATTTCAACCATCATCTTTGCCGCAGGGTGTTCAACCTCGATCTCGTCGAGTATTGCTGCTCCATCGTTCGTTATGGTTATGTCTCCAAGGCTGTCCACGAGCATCTTGTCCATGCCGCGTGGTCCAAGAGTGGTCTTCAAGACTTCGCCGATCACTCGTGCAGCTGTAATGTTGTTCCTCTGAGCCTCCTTTCCTCTGTTCCGAGTGGTTCCTTCTTTAAGAATCAGGACCGGTTGTCCGGTCGATGTCGTTGTTAATACGGCCATACAAATCCTCCATTCAATACATTTACGTTATTATTCGAAGTATGCAAAAATGCTCAGAAATATAAACTTTTGGTAAAACATGATCGAACCGAATGTTTTCACCCGTAAGAGTTTAAATTTGCGCTTGCAACTTCAATAATTGTGGTCTGATTGCGAGTCTCAGTGCGGTTCTTCACAACTCTGAGGGAAGTGACGGGCAAGAGAGAAGAAACATTGACATTCAGTAGAGGCGAAGACGCAACCATAGGCGCTGTTCTGGAAAGGCTTGCTAAACGGTACGGCAAGAGCTTCGTTGATTACGTTTATGACCACAAAACCGGCGGGGTCAAGGGTTATCTCCAGTTCTTGGTGAACGGGAGAAACACTTCGACATTCCAGGGGTCAGATACCAAGCTTGCGGACGGCGACGTGCTCGCGATAATACCGCCAATAGGCGGCGGCTAGGCTTTAGCCAAACCCCAAACGCGGGCAGGTCAGAAGAGATATTTTCTTAAGAGAGGTTGTCTTAAGAATCGTTGGACTCTGATGAAATCTGAGGATTACTACATATTTCTATTAAAAAATCTAACTAGGTTTAAGTATGCCTGCGCCTTAGAATGTAAGTGAGGAAAACGAAAATGCGAAAACAAATAACAATCCAAGACGCAGAGAGCGAGCAATTTCGGAAAGACCTCGCAGCCTTCCGAGCGTCTCTTAGAGGCGAGTAAGATGCCAATGCGAGCGATACCACCAGAAGAGAAGCGGGCACTCCGAGAACTTAGAGAGAATCCCAAGATCGTCGAATGGTTCGACCGCGTGCAGAAAGACGGCACAGGAAGCGCGGGAACACTAAACGTCTACATCCACGATTTTCGAGATTTTCTAGCGTTCGCGAAGATGACGCCGGAAGAACTCTTGGATACCGCGGGCAAGAAAGTCATGGAAGAACAGAAAACAGGCCTGCAGAAAGAGACTTGGGCAGAGAAGCTGACGACAGCCTTCTTTAACGAAGAGTGCAAGAAGAGCGCAAGGACAACGTGCAGACGAAAGTATACTGCTGTGAGAAGCTTCTTCCGCGCTCACGGTCTTCTCTTTACCGGGAAGAGTCCCGACGCAACAACTATGACAGCGCCGCTCAGGGTCTACGAAGACGAACTCACGAAACTCTGGGACGCGGCGAGCCTCCAAGAAAAGCAGGTCCTCAGCGCACTACGAAGTACCGGATGGCGACCGAGCGAACTCGTGGACACAGCAGGAAGAGACGGCAAAGTTCGAAAGGGCATAACTTACGAAGACATAAAGAAAGACTTGGAACGCGGCGAGAAGCGGCTATACTTCGAACGCGTCAGCAAGAAAGAAGGAATCTGGGTCGGCGCATTCTTTAGCGTCGAAGCGACGAACGTCACGAAACTAGCGATGGAAGAACGCAAAAACACAGGCGAGATTTTCACAAACGAAACGCGAATATTCCCGTACGGCGAAGCGCAGTTAGCACAGTACGTTCGCCAAGCAGCTGAGAGAATCGGGCTAAAGATAACGCCGAAGACCTTCCGTAAGCTTTTCAGGACAAAGTGCGAAAGTATAATCGGAAAAGACGCCGTCTACCGCATGGCAGGCTGGGCAATTCCAGGAGTCGGTAAAGTCTATAACCTTCCGCCGCGAGAAGAAACTCTTAAACGCTTTATCCAGATCGAACGCCTAGTCACTTTTGAGCAGACAGCAGTAAGTAGCGACGACGCAAGAAAAGAAGCACTCTTAGCATTCGCGAAGATGGAAGGTTACAGCGACGCCGCAATCGAAGACATGCGCGTCAAATTCCGCAGAGGCGACATGACTCCGGAAGACGTAGAAAAACAGCTTAAAGAAGACTTAGAGAAGATAAGGCAACGAGACCATCTTAAAACCGAAGGCAACGATGATAAAGAAGAGGATTGCGCCGACGGCCACTGCCCAGAGTTTCTGCAAATACCTGAGGCTCAGCTCTTAGCGCATCTCAAAGATGGTTGGCAAATAATCAAGGAACTTGCAAACGGCGAAGTCATAGTTAAGCGCGTCCGGTGACCTACCCCCCTAGGTGTTTTTCCGACCTTCAAAGAGTCTCCCTGCCGAAGTTTAAACGTCCGCAGAGAAAGTGCGCAATTTTCAGACGCATGCTATCTGCTATGTTCTGTCTACTGAGGTGTCCTTTCTCAACGCTAAGCGTATTCTGTGTTCTCTAGTGATGTTGCGTTTGATACATTGTTGTCAGCACAAGCATATTTTTCTTCGCATAGAGGACGATTCCATAAAACTTTTAAGCGTAAAACACAGCACACGGTGCAAGAGGGAGAAGGTTGAGGAGAAAAGTAGTCTCACTCATTTTGATTTTTTCGATTATTCTTCCGATGTGCGCAGTATTTATGCCAAAGGTGTCTGCCACTGAGAACGTGATTTTCCAAGATGACTTTGAAAGCTACGCTGCTGGTACTTTTCCGTCTTCAGGAGGATGGCAGATAGTTTGGAACGGCGCTGGAGACCAGTATCAGGTGATAACCAGTTCTTATTCGCATTCTGGCTCTAGATCGCTTCAACTGATAGGACAATGGGACTGGAGTTCTGTAACCAAGAAGGATTTCTCATCAAGCAGTGATGTAATTGGATATGAAGGCTGCATGATGACAACGAGCACAGCCGCAGACGGAAGCATTGGCTTCTTCAACCGACCAATCGATACATGGGGACGGTTCTATGCAGCAGTCGGCTTCGGAAACGGCAATGTCGCTTGTGGATCAACCGTGTTTCAGCCTATTGCGCCTTACACTTGGTACAAGATCAGAGTTGTTCTCGACAAGAACACGAGGCTTTTCAACGTGTGGATCAACGATGCCTTGGCGGCCCAAAACCTAGTAGAACCAAATGACCCACATGAAATTCTTTCCCTGGAAGTTTCAACAGGATGGTCAGGCCAACCAGTCTATTTTGACGATGTCAAAGTGTTTGAAGTCAGTGGGCCTACTCCGACGGGCCCTGTCATTTCCTCGGTGAGTCCGATTACTGCAACTAATTTGCAGACAATAAAAATTCAAGGCAGCGGCTTTGGCAACATTCGGCCTCAAACCACCCCTGTTGGCGATGGTTCCGTAGATACAGTGGCAGGTAGCGCCCGTGCAAGTAGCACGACTCCGTGGATGGACATTGGTGACAGTGGGAAATATCAAAAGACGGGCGACACTTCAGATGGTGGTGAAAACTGGGCTGCAGGCGTTACAGATTTCCGTACCGTTTTTTGTGAAGTTGGGATTTACATAACGAGTTGGACGGACACTGAGATAACCTTGGGTGGTTTTGGCACTTACTTAGGAACCAACGGTCAAGGCACCTGGTACATAGAGCCAGGAGACCCATTAGTCGTAGATGTGTTTACGCCCAGTGGACAAGCTAGTTATCATACCAACGTGACACCGACCCAGTCTTCGACGTCCGTCCTCTGCTCACCCAACCCTGTCTCTGTCAGTTCATCTGCTACATGCACAGCCACCGTATCTGGTTCTAGCCCGACGGGCACCGTTATTTGGAGCACGAGCAGCAGCACGGGCACCTTCAGCCAGAACGTCTGCACTCTGTCATCCGGACGCTGTTCAACAACTTACACCGACTCAAGCCCGGGCACTGTGACAATCACAGCAAGCTACAGTGGGGATTCAAGCAACGGTCCGAGTAGCGGTGGCGTCGCTTTGACAGTACTAACAGAATACTTATCTCTAGAATCAAAGATCACCAGACTCGTAATCTGCGACAACCCGACCTTTACAGTTCTTGCTGAGAACCAGCTTCTTGCTAATCTGGGGATTTCGCTTGAGTGCGATGTTTTCAAGGAGACATCAAAGGGAGATTCGCTCTTGAATTCTCAAATTCTTGATCTCAACGTTCCCGAACAGGGAGAGACTCTGCAAGAGTTTTCCGAAAACTTCGTCCCCAGTCTTCCCGAGGGTACTCTCCTAAAAATCGTTTTTACTGCAGAATATACTGCCAATTCTCAGCAATTTTCGACCTCCTGCACTGATTTTGCGTATACTACTAAGAATCCTGTGACTGTGCGCACCGAAGGTACAATGGTTATAGTTGACTCTCCTCAGGATCAAAGTGTGTGCATAGACCCTTCAAAGCTCCCGCTGCAGTATCAGAATAATCTCCTCGTTACGCCTGATGGGTACAAAATATTGGCTCTTCAATTTGATCATATTGGAGGAGCGTCACCTGCAAGCATCACGATCGGATCGTCAATCCCATTGAATTCCCTTAAAGGTGTAAAAGCCTCGGATGCCCTCGGCGTCGGACAGGGCACTGAAATTTACGACCTATCCACGTTTGCTCTTCAGGTAAAGAGCCCCATACTCAACATGCCTTATTCAGCAACATACTACGCGGCGGTGGAAGCACCAAACGACATTAAGGATTTGCAGCAGGGAGTCTGTTCAAAAGACCTCCTTAGATGCATCGATATTTACGCATCAGGTTTCTGTACTGGCGTTCAATTAGGAGCAGCAATCGCAGCCGTAGGAACAGGGGGCTTGGATGCCCCTGCAGACGCGGTAACCGGAGCATGCGCCGCGCTTGATGCGGCTCATCTCGCCGCATCACTGATGCCGCCTGGGGGAGGTAAGATGGACACTTGCCAGTTTTGGCAACTGCATGACGCGACTCAGCTAGATGCTTGCAGAGATTCATACGCGAAAGCTAATTTTCTATCTGACACGTCGGGATTGAGCCAAGCTGTTCCTTCAGGAGGGCAGTATCCGATCGGCATTCCCCTGGCAGACAACGAAGGACATGTGGGGGGATTTGTCGGATGGACTAATCCAGATGGCGGTGCGCAAAACTTGTTTTGGGTAAAGGCGCCCGACTTCGTTCCTCCAACCTTTGGCGCAGACAGTCCCGATGGGTGGTACAAGAACAACAAACTCATTACGTATGCATGCGATTTCAATACTGGATCAGGCTCTACCCCATATACCGGCAATGTCGTAAACGTTCAATGCTTGACATATCCAGATAGCAACGGGGCAATTATGAATGATAAGAACGGTGACTTGAGCCTACGCCTGGAGACTGATACCGGAATAAATCCTAGTGTAAGTGGTTCATGGTATACTGGGAATATATTCAATGGCACGGAAATGGCTGTTCTACCAAAACTCTACACGGAGTTTAACGCAACCGTAGATGGGGCAAATGTCGAAAATGAAAAAGAAAACTATGATCTGACAGTCTTTAGCACCAATTCGAGCGGGTACATCGTTTCGGTTTGGCAACTTATGGATCAGGAGATAGGAAAGGATGAGGTTGAGAGATTTCAAGTTGGAATTTTACAAAATGGAACATTAGAGGTTCAGGCGCGCTCGCCTCAGTACTACATCGCCTTCGACCTGATAGGCGTTGGAAGCGATTTCATTGGCACGGTAGTCACAGTAGACGGAATAAATTATGCTGCAAGCGATCTTCCAACGTTGTTCCTATGGGAGAACAGCTCAGCTCACACATTTGCCTTCCAGTTGCCACTCCTTGTCGGCTCGGGTGCGAAGGAGTACGATTGGACTTCTACAACAGGTCTATCGACTCTACAGTCGGACTCAATCACCATAACTGGCCCTGGGAACGTGACTGGCAACTACGTGACCCACGTGCACGATGTTGCAGTGACGGATGTCGATGTGGTTGTTCCACACTGTTCAAGCAAGATACGAAGCGATCTGTGGGTCTTTCAGAGATTGCCAGTCTACGTTAACGTCACCGTCTTGAACAAGGGAGACTTCGACGAGAACGTGACTGTTACCCTCTACTGCAACATAACCGCCAACCAGATAATAGGCTCACAAAACGTGACCCTCTCTCCAGGCCAAGATGATATAGTCGCCTTCGTGTGGGACACTACGGGCGTACCCTACCTCCAAAACTATACGCTGACCGCAGTCGCAACCATACCTCTGGACATTAATCCTGCAGACAATACTCAGGCCTGCGGACCTATAACTGTGAGAATCATGGGCGACATCAACGGCGACGGAAAAGTCGACGGCAAAGACATAGCGACAGCAGCGAAGGCATTCGGCACAGTCCCAGGCGACCCAAGATGGAACCTAGACTGTGACATAAACGGCGACGGCAAAGTCGACGGCAAAGACATCGTGCTGGTCGCTAGAAACTTCGGGAAATAATGCTCTCCTCAACACCCTTCTTTCTTCAAACGCACGAGTTCGACCCAGTCTATGCACTGTGGATGCTGCAGTGGCATTGAACAGTCCTATGGGGAATTGAGAAAACCACGTATATACTATAGAATCGGTTTGCCCTGTTTTCCGTAGGACAGTCTATGCAGCTCGACGTAACGCATGCTGTGGAGTGCGATTCAAATCCTATGGTCAACGGCGACGTCAGCCCCAAACTCTCCTTTTTTCTTCGTGTCGAATGTCTGGCTCAGTACGCGAACCCCTCTCGTGGGCTAAACCAGACTGGGGTTCTCGCAAAAATCATTTTTTGATCTTGCTGATTCTTATCAAAGAAAAAGAGGGGGTTGCGACATCTATTCTCCGAGGTGTCTGGCTACTGTTGCTATGTCTTTGCCGTCGACTTTGCCATCATTGTTCACGTCGCAGTTCGCGTTCCATATCAGCGGCGGTGAGCATCCGGGATAGCTGCCAAAGCATTTTGCGACTACTGAAATGTCCTTGCCGTCGCATTTGCCGTCTGGAACAAAATCCCAAACATTGGCAGAGCCGCCGGTCAAGTCTCCAACCATAGAGACAATGATCCACCCGCCAGTGAAGTTGTTGTCTAGAGTGTCATTCTGATCTGGAACCCAGGCGCAGGCGCTCAAGGTGTAGTTAGCCTTGGCCAGCCCAGCAGTGTCTAGGTTGAAGACAAGGTCTGTGCAGCTTTGACTTGGCATTGGCACTATCTGCGACACAAGAGGAGTGCTGCCAGCGTAGACCGTTACGTTAACGTTTTCATCGTTAGCGCCTGAGTTATCTACAGAGACACTCATGTTTGCTCCGAAACTCTGACAGACGACAGTCTTAGCACAGTTGGCGTTGGTTACTCCGACCCTGTGCTGAATTGGCGTGTATTCCTGAGGGTCCGATGTCCAAGTACCCGGACTTGTAAGGAACATGTATGTGCCAAACACCTTATCATAATAAAGCTCCATCGATAGTGTATCATTACCTTTGTGATCGTAGAGGTGATATCCGATCTCCTTCTCCCTCTCAGTAGCGGTTTCCTGAGTTATTCCTGTACTAAAGCTAAGCCCGACTTTCACGGTTCCCGATGCTCCTCCAATACCTTCTACTTCAAAGCCACACGTAGCCGCTACTTCAGAGGACACCTCAATATCAAAAGTAGAGCTTTTTGTCGAACGTCCCGTAACCTTGGAAGAATTGTCAATCGGAATGCCTCCCGACAAGAGATATGGGCCATAGTCAACCACATTACCCTGATCTTCGTCGTGTATGAAGTTGTCGCGACCGATATCCATCGCGAGTAGCTTGCTTCTCCATGGCTCTTGAACGTGGTTTCTGATCCAAGTGGTCGTAACAAAAAATTGGGCGGCCAACACATGCGAAGCTTCTCTCGTCTCGCCGTAGTCCAATACAGTTGCCGTTGTTCCGTTAGGATAGGTTCTGTCTACGACTCTATAATGCAAAAGCCACGCTTCTCCAGCTACTACATCGCCATAGCCTGGACCTATGTACCATGGATCATCAAAGATGTTGCTGGAGCTGAGAGCCTGTGTGGATGATACTACAAGGGCATCTGATGAGGTCGTGCTGGGGGTAACGGATACGCTTTGTGAAGCATCTACTCCATTGCCGAGAAAATCCGCTTTTGCTTCAACTTGAACAGTGGATTTGGAGCCTGCGGACAAGGTTGTTTCGCAACTCGTTGTTACCGTGTTCGAGAGCCAAGTGAAACTGTCACTCCCGGGTGGATCATGCAGGACCGTGTAGACCACTACGGGAATCAAAGCTGTGCCCTCATAAAGAATCACATCACTGTATGGAGGACTGTTTCCACTCATATCCGTCTTTATCAAGCCATTCTGCGCAGCAATCACGTACCCACCATCCGAAGCCACGACTACAGAATAACCACAGTTGCCGCTTCCACCATACCATTTTTGCCATTGCATGTTCCCGCTCGCATCCGTCTTAACAAGGTAAACATTCCAGCCCCCGGACCCATAGGACATGGTCTCTCCCGCGATTACGTACCCGCCATCAGAAGTCTGCTGCACAGAATAGCCAACATCATCGTTCGCGCCACCATACGTTTTGCTCCATTGCATGTTCCCGCTCGCATCC